>LKGT01000599.1_pt6 | contig 11415 bp, 18 predicted proteins | sample 503861 | NCBI WGS metagenome assembly LKGT01 (sample SAMN04113194, study PRJNA297058) | marine sediment metagenome | biome: marine benthic biome; feature: marine benthic feature; material: marine sediment; isolation source: sediment sample collected at the water-sediment interface from the South......
TATCTCTAATGTTTCCTTCAACTAAAAACTGGACGTTAATCTCAATGTTATCATCATATGAGTACTCATCATTGGATTTTACCAACCGAATCTCTGAAATCTTGCTTTCTCCCATACTTATCGCTCATAATGATTTATATCCACAATAAGTTCTTTTTCCGAATACATGGAAGCCCAAGTAATAACTTTAGAACCTAAGGAAGTAAGCATCTCAATCTCAGATGCTGATATAGGAATTTTATACATTATTCAACATGAGCTTCTAAAGGAATCAAAAATCGATTTTGCTGGTGTTATTATAAAACATCCCCTTACCAATGAAATCTGGATGAGAATCAATTCTAGCACAAAACCACTAGGAGAGATGAAAAAAGCTACAGATTCAGTAATAAAAATGGCAGAAGAGTTCAAAAAATTATTTAATTCTAAAATCAAGGTAAATTAGATTGAAATTTTGCCCCAAATGTGAGGTCAAATTAAAAAAGAGTATTTCTGGTCTTCAATGTTCAAAATGTGGTTATACTGAAGGACAAAAAGTAAAGCAGACAAAAAAAATTACTAATGAACAAGAACCAGATAATTCACTTCTTGCTTTTGAAGGAAATGAAGGAGAAGAATCATATTCAACAATTAAAATGGACTGTGCAAAATGTGGACATGATGAAGCAGTTTGGTGGATGTTTCAAACAAGAAGCGCTGATGAACCTACAACCCGATTTTATCGTTGCCAAAAATGCAAATACACTTGGCGTGATTACTCATAACGTTTAACTTGAACTTAAAGTCAACAAAATTGATTTGACTTTTGGAGCAAAAACAAGTGGTTCAGACGATCTAAAGGCAATAATTTCTGCAATATCAACGCTTGTTGAAGAAGCTACTTTTGTTGCAACAGCAGAAGGAATTACTTTTCGAGGAATGGATCCATCACATGTTGCTCTTATTGATATATCATGGCCTAATTCCGCATTTGAAAAATATGAGTGCGATAGTGACATAAAATTTGGAGTAAGAATAGATGAATTTTCAAAACTTATCAAAAGAGCAGACAAAAAAGACAGTATAGAGATTAGCATCTCTGAGCAAAATATGTTACTTGTAACAGTTGGAAAAAATAAAAAATATAAAATGCGTTTAATTGAAAGTTCTGCAACTGATACTCCATTACCAAAAATTCCTTATGATTCAAAAATCACTTTGTCTTCTTCAAAATTTGACAAGATTCTCGGTGATGTACAAGTTGTATCTGACTATCTAACAATTCAAACATCTAATTCAAAAGCAGACTTTTCAGGTAAAGGTGACTCTGGCGAAGTCGTAATTGATCTTGATAAAGATGATGAAGACATTGAAGAAATTTYTTCAAAAGMAGATAGTACTGGWACTTACAGYCTTGAATATCTTAATCCAGTGATAAAAGCYGTAGGAARYACTGCAGGCTTRATYACATGTGAGTTTTCAAGCGCAAAACCTCTTAGAATTGAATTCAAAGTCGCAAATATTGGWAGAATTCACTTTTACTTGGCTCCACGMGTGGAAAGTTAAAGCATTTAAAGATTAACTAATTCARGTATTTTGAAATGAGACTCGTWATAAAATATGGTGGAACATCAATTTCTACTRCAAAAGAYATTCAAGCTGTAGCTAAACACATTAACWCATTATCAAARAAAYATCARATTCTAGTTGTTTGTTCTGCAAYAAGTRAAACTACTGATGATCTYATAGAAATATCWGAGTCTATAAARAAAGAAAAYAAATCAAAAGCTGAACRACTTGCATCAAAAATTAYCAATAGACATAAACAATTAGCAAAACAAACAATCAAAAAATCTGATGTACRAAARAAATTRMTARMAAAATTAGATCAAGACTTTACWGAACTTSYTGCATTAATTGATGGAATGGTAYTACTDGGTGAAGTTACACCCAGATCAATGGATTATCTAATTTCAYTTGGTGAAAGAYTRTCAATAMAATTAGTTTCATCAGCAATTAWYGATTCAGGYAAAAAATCAATTYCTCTTACTGGCAAAGAAGTAGGAATTGTAACTGATTCTAASTTTGGTGAATCYAAACCACTTWTGGATACAACTAGACTGAGAGTATCAAARAYWGTRGRTDCTYTRTTCTYAMAGAAAACAATWCCTGTTGTAGGRGGATTTGCAGGTGCRGATCAACATGGACATGTAACTACRTTTGGYAGAGGRGGYTCTGATTATTCTGCAACAATWATTGGYTCTTGTATTAAAGCAGACGAGATTTGGTTGATGAGYGAYGTAGATGGACTTATGACAGCAGATCCAAAAATTGTCAAAAATGCAAARYTACTCAAAGAAGTATCATACRTAGAAGCAATTGAAATGGCTMTGTTTGGTGCWAAGCAGATACATCCAMGWACATTTGAGCCTCTACTMACMAAGAAAATCCCAATGAARATTAGRARTTCYTTYAATGTAAAAAATGAAGGAACTTTAGTWACTGCATCTAMTTCTTCATCTKYTAAAAATACCGTAAAATGTGTAAGTAMTRTTCRAAATAAYGGRTTAATYGAYATTCRRGGWGGTAGTATGGTTGGRACACCAGGAACTGCAGCYAAAATATTTKCAACRTTNRSMAARGNCTGGAAYMAAYGTAATGATGATCTCYCARAATCCTTCAGAATCAAGYATTACAATTGTDGTAAAGAAYACAGATCTTGACAAAGCAGTMAGTGYATTAGAAATGGARYTAYTRGGAAAAATTATCAAAAAATTAGAAGTYACTACDAATGTAGCTATTATYGCATTAATTGGTTCAGGTATGCGAGGAACTRTTGGAGTTGCTTCAARAGTTTTTGGAGCAATTGAGAAAAAYAAAGTTAACGTATCRATGATTACYCAAGGYTCRTCTGARCTTAATCTTGCATTTGTTGTAAAAAATTCTGATRCMAATRCAGCAGTRMRAGCTCTACATRATGMATTYRWACTTGATAAAATTAATTRAGAYAAAATMATTTAAGGGAATAAATYCAATCASAYYYATTGAAHAAACAAATTKCTATTYTRRTTATTGTAMTTTTTGYAGCTAGYATYATTTCTRTTTCDWCAATATCTGATCAATTTGTWGATGCAGGTTCTAGAAAAAAAATTCACTTTACTCAAACTATYACATCTTCTCAAGATCCAGGWCAAGGACATCAAAATCAYSAATTAGCACTTRTTCTATCACCMAAYGAAGGAACTCTTTAYGATGGTTCTATGACATTTACCTCAAGTAAGCCTGTTCAGATWGTTGTTTTACACGAAATWARCYCYAAASAAGYAAAAGGYCAACCTACCTGGACTGTTGATGGRAATTCTGTTTATGGCTTATCYYTGATTGATTYMRAGGWAAAATCAGGTTCTTTTGAGTTTACAGGAGCWGCACTTGSATTACATTCRTCTGATTCAAAAGAATTYACTGTAACTGTAAGYGTTGATGGTTGGATACGWGGACAACCTACTGAAGTAATAATGCAAAAAATTGAATWWGAAAAAGAAGAYCCTTCATTKTTACTTTCAARAACWAAYGTTCCAGCTACAATCCCAATGCATAAAGGAATCTAYGRAGGARATCAAAYTCTTTACATTATAACTGACGGCAGTGATGAGGATTAYGCAAAAAYYCTYTCAGAAAAACAAGGMTGGAAMGTTGAACTTGCTYCMGCTATTGCARAYRTACCAGAWGATRCTCTTCAAAAGTTATTCRTTTTTAAAAAYGGAATTAAAGGTGATGGAAWTTWTGGATTTCAAGATGAAGTATTTTCTAGTACTCCATCACAAGAATCACAATACAGYGCAYTGAATTCTGTAATTGARGTTACATGGAAAATAGGTCAAAAAGWAATWAYAYTTGAATCTGCAGATGATGTAATTRCTGCTGAAGAAGGSGGTAGAGTTGAATTTAATGAAACAGGAAYTGTTCTTAATACTCCTCAAATTRTTTGGCCTGATGGACAGATGATAGTRCGTTCTGAYAAAGAAATTACAGATGAAATGTCATATGGTGGAGGTCAAATAATTGAAATTAATGAGAAAGAATTGACTGTAACTTTTGTAGCTCATAGAGGTTGGGGACCTGATGGAAGAACCGTTTACTGTATTGTTACTGATGCTACTCCATCAGGACCTGCAGAAACAATGGGGGTTGTTTCGTCTCCTACTTCTGCAAATCTAATAGCTCATTCTGGAGCAGTTGATCTCTTCCAATTCAAAAATGGRATTAAAGGCTCTGGCCCACTAGGATTCCAACCAGGAATTGCTGGTGCCGCTCTTGGTKATACAAATTAYAGYCCAATGTGGCGAATTTATCTAGTTGAATGGAATRATGCAAMATCAGCWAAAATTCTWGAGACAAAAKCAGATATTGACTCACTTCRTGCAGATGACTTGATATCTGTAAGCATTGCACGACCAACCAATAGTGATCATATAGTTAATTGCCCATTCATAGATCCATTCCAATAGAAATTWCACTAAACGGATAAATTACTTAACAAATAATTTGTTTTAAAATTGACTGGAAAACTCTACATTGTTGGTGTCGGTCCTGGTAATCATGACCACATGACATTTCGAGCAAAAGAAGTAATTGTTGAAAGTGATACAATTGTTGGATATGAAACTTATGTGAATTTAGTTCAAGATCTAATCGAAGGTAAAACAGTTTACCGTTATGCAATGTCACAAGAAGTTGAAAGAGCTCATCAATGCATTGATCTTGCAAAATCAGGAAAAATTGTTTCACTTGTATCAAGTGGGGATCCTGGAATTTATGGAATGGCTGGTCTAATTTATGAAACACTTGCTGAATCTGGTTGGAATCCTAAAGATGGCCTACAAATTGAGATCATTCCAGGTGTGTCAGCACTAAATTCTTGTGCATCAATAGTTGGTTCACCCTTGATGACTGATTTTGCAGTTGTTAGTATGAGTGACTTGTTAGTTCCATGGGAAATTATTCAAAAAAGAGTTGAAGCTGCAGCGCAAGGTGATTTTGTAATTGTTATTTACAATCCATCTAGTAAAAAAAGAATTCATCAATTACAAGACACTAGAAAAATTCTTCTMAAATATMGMAARCCTACAACTCCAGTWGCAATWATCAAAGGAGCATTTAGARAATCYSAAACMRTTGTYATGACTRAYTTRGAARAYYTRCCYAATCATTCAGAYAAATTRGGWATGATTACTACWGTRATTRTTGGAAATTCKTCYACATAYAATTACAAAGATTTRATGATAAATCCWAGAGGWTACAAATCAAAATAYAATTTAGAAGAACAGACCAAYCCAGATCTMAAAGTYTAATCGCTTTTCTTAATTATCTCTTGTAGTTCTTCACTAAGATTTAGCTTTTCCCTAATCGGGGAAATTATTTTTACCAAATAACTTCCAACGGTTTGTTTAAGATCAGTTGGATGTAATTTCTTTTTAGCAAAATCTGTTTCCAATTCATTATAATCTGTATATGATACATTCCCACCAAATTTTTCAGGCCTTTCAACATCCATTTCATTAAATTCATGAAAGATTATTGTTCTTGCAATCTCTAATAACGGATTATTCTGAGTATTTGCTTCTTCACACCATGCTTTGCTAATTTTTTTCTTTATTTCATCATCTGAATCATGAATAAAGACGCCTGAATTTGGATCAGATTTGCTCATTTTTCCTATTATCGTAGTATGTGTCCCTCTTTTTCCACATTTTGGACATTTACCTTGACTTTCTTGTGGTCCAAATTCATATTTACATTCTGGATTTAGACATTCAACTTTAACATCGGCTATTTTTTCTTTATCCATTTTTTCTTCAGGATGTTTTAGTCCTGGTAAAAGCCCATGATGAACAGCAATTGGAACCTTCCAATTCATTTTTGGAAAAATTTCTCTAACTAACATGTGGATTTTTCTTTGATCCATTCCAGAATGTACAATATCTAAGTCAAGTGAATGAATATCAACTGCTTGCATAGGAGGATATAGTAATTTTGCAAGATCAATTTTTGATTCATCTTCTGATCTTCCCATTATTGTTAGAGTTCTCATGGTCCTTTTGATCGACATATGTTTTGTAAATTCCATAAATTCTTTCCAATATTCTTTTCTAGAATCATAAAGATCAGACCCAAGTACAATATTAGCCCCTGGACAAACTAGTTTGAATGCATCAGCATAATATTTTGAAACCTTAGTAATTGTATCCCAATCGCCACCAAGCTTATCATTAATCATTGTATGCCAATCTGCTAGAAATATTGTACAATTAACGCCAGCTTTAAGGAAATCATTGATTTTGAAACCTGTACTGATTAAACTACCTAAATGTAAAAATCCAGAAATTTCTAAGCCAATGTAATGTTTAGGAGAAGAATTTGTTTTAAATAATTCAACTAATTCTTCACGAGTAACTACTTCTTCAGTTGGAGGYCTTTCAACCAATTCAACTTTTTCAGTAATATCCAAATCAAAACATCTACTCAACGGTAAACCTATAAAGATTCTTACAAWGKATAGAAAAAANAAACTAARCWAAATTAAYGACTGACACTTTTGGAAYTAAYTTYWAAAAATAGATATTATTTGCAACCTTTCTTATGCTTTCTTAAATCTTCAGAATAACTAAATTCTKCACCACAAACTCGGCATTTTTCTTTCTTCTTRCTRTGRGCTTTTTCTTGATGTTTTTTTARCCTCTCTTTATCMGGAAGTACTGTTCCACATTTCTTACATTTCATTTCATTTTTASTAGATCCAAATAATCCCATATCKACTATTGTTAGATRGYAGAAACTATGGTTTAATCTTTTTTGAATTTGAGAATTTTGWTATGAANTTTAAGATTCYAAATCTAAACTTTTTCTKGGTCTTGTRCTAAGATARAATGCATGRGCGCTAATGATAAATGCCGACAGAAAAATCTTTGTTGCAAAAATTAGATTCCATGGTCTATCTGGATCAGGATATGCAACAAAAAGCATGTCAATATYTGGAACTTGACCCTCGATCACTCCTGCAGTAATCTTTGCATTTAAAACTGTAAAATTATACATCACTTCATACAAAGAAATAATTGCAAATCCTAACAACATTAATTGAAGTAATCCCATCTTCCAACCAATAATTTTATTTCCAGCAGTTCTTTTCCAACCAATTCTTGTAACACAATACCAACCAATAATTGTAGAAAAAAATATCCATGTAGAAACTCTCGCAAAATTCTCAAAGGGAATTACTGTGTTGTTTATTGCTTCACCCATTACGTATGTTCCATTCTGTATCCATTCAATCATGGTAACATAGACTCCAAAGACAAGTGAAGCTGCCATAATGAACCCACATATGTAAAAGAGGTACAAAAAAACTTTGTAAGCAGAATCKGATTTTYCAAGATGRYGTGGTTTCATTATGCGTTTGCAAATTTTGGAAATATAAAAATTCATTGATAACAAAGGAAACTTAAAGACTAGTTAGAGAGTAAAATATTATTGAAAATCCCAATCAATGCTCCAATTGTAGGAAAAGAAGAGATTTCTGCAGTTTTTTTGATACTAARAGAGCTAATTCATCCCAAAGTTWCTTTAAAGAATATTGAATATGTTGCAAWTTCTTTGCGTGAGGCYCAATGAACAGTTTAGAAAATATGATTGGTGTGTTATGTAAGGCAATATTACCAATTCCTGAAGAATCGTATCAAGGAAATCCTRATTCTAGCATTGCTGTATGTACACTTTCAAGCCTAGACCTGCTTAAARAAATKGCCAATTCWGACATGTTACAACATATTTCCATMGTGGGAAGRTTACTTTCAGAAAATAAAGGAATAGAYCTAATAATTCRACATGTWAATCAGAATAAAAAAATCAAAACAATAATTGTTTGTGGTAAAGAGGTTTGGGGACATAAAGCTGGACATTCTTTGTTTAAATTATACAAAAATGGAATTGACAATAACCGAAGAATAATTAATTCTAATAGTCCAGATCCTTTTCTAACAGTTACAAAATCACAAATTACTTATTTTCGAAATGAAATTACTCTTGTRAAYATGATTRACGAAACAAATTTYAGYAAAATTAAACAAAAAATATTCTAATATCCAGTTCTCTGTCTTTYTCTATTKATYTCATTTTTTTTCTTATATTCTTCAACAATGTCATCTGGMGTTAAATTAAGYTCCAGTGAAGCYTGHACCACAAAATGCCAAATATCAATTAATTCTTCYCTGGCATCTGCCTCATTAAATGKAGTTGGAGTTTTCCACCAYTTCCAATTGGTAGTCCTTTGTAGTTCCACAGCTTCGTGTATAATTGCAGTACACAAAGCCGAAACTCTACYTTCAGAATCTTTTGGATATCTATCCAAATTCATCATTTCTGCCARACCTTTTTGTAATTTGAATATGGTTTGAAGTCTATCGGYTATTTTTTCAGATGTTTCTTGAGACAATGAACRTTTTCTTTGGATAAATTATTAAACTTAAATCTTTTTAGAAACGAATCATTTTTTCATATATTTTCACTCGTTTTGTGATATCTGATTTTTTTAATTGAAGTAAGCCTTCTAATCCATACTTTTCTACGGCAAAAGAACCTAAAACATTTCCATAAACTACAGCYTTTTTTATTTCTGAKAKACTGGTAGATCYCTTGCTAGCAAGATATCCAATCATGGCTCCAGCAAAGGAATCTCCTGCACCTGTGGGGTCWACAACATCCTCTAACGAGAATCCTGCTGATGGAAAAATTACATCATCAAAAAACATCAAAGATCCATGCTCTCCCTTTTTAATAATTACATATTTTGCTCCCCATCCCATCATTTTTTTGGCACATTTWATCAAGTTGAATTCTTTGGTTAGAAGTTTAGCTTCTTGATCATTTATTACAACAGCATCTACTGCTTTTATCATCTTAATCACCGATTCTCGTTTTGTYGAAATCCAAAAATCAATAGTATCACACATTGAAAATTTAACTTTATCAAATTCCTTTATAAGATTGGTATTTTGATCAGGATCGTTATTTGCRAGGTATACAAATTGTGATTTTTTGTATTCTTCRGGTACAGTGGGTTTAAAATTCTCAAGCACATTAAGTTCTGTCTTTAAAGTTTCTCTAGTACTTAGAGTATTGTCWAATCTTCCGTCATAACGAAAWGTTTTACCTTCTTTTATAGTAAATCCTTTCAAATCTAGATGTTTTGATAAAATTTTCTGATATTTTTTTGGAAAATCTTTTCCTACAACTGCAATTAACCCAGTATTAACAAAATTACTGGCAGATATTGCGGCAAATGTTGCTGCTCCTCCTAAGACATTTTTTAAAATTTTGTTCGGAGTTCTTATAGTATCTAGTGCAGTAGATCCAAAAACAGTTAGCATTTTATAAAAAATTAATCTTGATGTATAAATTCTCTTGCTTGCTCTTCAGTTGGATAGAACACAAAAGGAACGTCGATAGTTGAAAATAAAACATTATACTTTGTTATTCCACTTATCATCACTATAGGAACTTCTTGTGATTCTATATTAGATTCTGTTTGGAATGTACCTTTAACTGAACTATTACCTAATGCGGGTAAGGTAAATGGTTCTAATTTTCCTTCACCAACTGTTTTACCATCTGCTATAACAAAAAAATCAGTGTCCCCTGCTGTCAATATCAGTAACGAAGGATTTTCAAATTCTAACTCTACATTATATGCTGATCCTTTGTCTGTTTTTTCAATAAGATCACTTTCTATAACTACTACTCCTATTTGTGAGGCTAAAGCGTACTGTGTATATCCAAATATACTCATTCCTATAACGAAGGCAATAATWATTCCCTTTCTAGAATTTTYCATGYACAATGCTCWAAAAATTCCTTTTTAATCTAAAAGAGAAAAAATCCCAATATYATGTGTAAAAAGTTTGATCTAGTYTYTAACCTCATTAGAGTTAACAGAATAAATTAAAACTCYTTAATTTASGAATAGATGGCCAAAATAAAACTGAAATTTGGAGAAAATGAAATCGAAGTAGATTCTAGAGATTTCTATGTTGATAATCAAACTTTAGGTGAAGTTATTGAAAATCTTGCAAAGCTTATGGGAGAAAACCAAACAAAGCCAATTTATGAAAATTTACAAAGTAATCCAATACCTAGCAAATCAAATTTTGATAGTTTGAATTCTCTAGAAGATGTGGAAATTTTTGAACCCGAGTTCAATGAACCAAAACCAATATCATCAAACGAAATTAAAGAYAAATTAAAAATTTTAGAGAAAAATACATTCTTTAATGTTCCAAGAACAGCTACTGATACAGTGCAGCAGTTACGGGAATATGGCTGGRTTGCAAGTCCATTYGATGTTTCAAAAGCTTTAGTAAAACTRGCTTCAAACAGAGAAATTTCAAAAAATTCTACAGAGAACAGAACTCATTATTTTGTACAAGAACCAATTTTAGCTAACTAGWCTTATAGTGACATTTGTTACAGGAATCAAAAACTTCTCCTTCTAGATGATCAAAATGGGCATTGCAATTTTTGCAAGTATGATGCAAGTCAAAATACCCATCTTTTTCAATTTCTCCTACTTGATTTGATTCAAGATCTGTTGTTCCACATTTTATACAATGACACCCACATTCAATTTTCATAATACCTTGTCTSCRATAATCTATGTATAGTTCTACCASCTATAGAAATTATTGGAAAAAAAACGAGAAATCCCTCTCGAAATTGATGATCATTTTAAACTCTTTGGAAAAGAACCTTGGGAAGTAGAATATGGAGAAAAATGTCCAGTGTGTAATATTAGAATTGATGAATAYGGTTTTTGTTCATGTGGATCAAGCGGAGATTAAACTCTGACCTTTTTTCTTTTAARGAAAAATMCACCWATTACAACTATTCCAATWATTAAACTGACTATAACATATTCAACKGGAAATTTATCTTCGGCAGGTATTTCAATTTCAACTAAATTTGGTATTACTGTACCAGTAATAGAAATGTCCCCMGAATTTTGAGGTCTCATATTTAGCCAAACATGAGTTCCATTGTTGATATAATCATGAAACAATAACTTTTCTCCATCTAAAAATACTTGATATGGTTYAGACAAAAGATCTATRGGAATAATAGTTGTTACAAATGCATTTTCTCCTATTAATTCAAAACTTATTTCTCCMAATCCATGATCAAAATTAAATTGATTTATCTTAGCCCAKGTTCTAATTTCAATCAAATACTCRTYATYTTGTATYTTTACATTCTCATATAATTTTGGTTCATTCAAAGAATATTCCAATAWCATTTGACAACCATGGCACATAATTCCTTTTTKTTCACCRAGATATACNGGGCNKTTCATTTACAAAAATTAGWTYTWYWTYWKSAARYARRARA
>LKGT01012146.1_pt5 | contig 11414 bp, 11 predicted proteins | sample 503861 | NCBI WGS metagenome assembly LKGT01 (sample SAMN04113194, study PRJNA297058) | marine sediment metagenome | biome: marine benthic biome; feature: marine benthic feature; material: marine sediment; isolation source: sediment sample collected at the water-sediment interface from the South......
TAGACATGACGGGACTCCCTCTGAAAGAGAGCCCGAGTCTACTCGATTCCGCCCTTCCGGTCAAGAGAAAACAACGTTAACACGTTGTGGCCGCCGGCGGCGGCGATCTCGAGGCCCCGCTTGGCGCTCTCCTGGCCCTTGATGTCCCGCATGTCGGGATAGTCCGCCTCGTCGGCCACCACCTTGGGCTCGGGGGGCGACAGCACCTGGGTGCCCTTGAAATGGTTGATCAGGGCGAGCAGGGTGGGCGGCGCCAGGACCTCGATCTCGCCCGCCCAGGCCGCTTCGCCGCCCTGGGCCGCCGGGCAGATGAGGYCGTGCCCGYGCCCGCCCGCGTGGATGGCCGCAGGCAGGACKCCGGCCACCGGGGTCAGCGCCCCGTCCAGGGCCAGCTCGCCCAGGGCCGTGTACCCGGCGATCTCGTCSMMGGGCAGCACCCCCATGGCCGCCAGCAGCCCGAGCGCGATGGGCAGATCGAAGTGGCTGCCCTCCTTGACSACGTCGGCGGGCGCCAGATTGACGATGATGCGCTTGGGCGGCAGGGCCAGTCCCATGGAGTTCAGGGCGGCGCGCACCCTCTCGCGGCTCTCGGCGACGGCCTTGTCGGGGAGCCCGACCACGGTGAAGGCGGGCAGGCCCGTGGATATGTGCACCTGGACATCCACGTCCAGCACCTGGAAGCCCAGGAACGCCACCGTATTGACGTGCGCCGCCACGGGCCTACGCCTCCCCCCCTGCCATCCGACGGTTGAATTGGATTGTAGGCGGCGCGCGGGGGGATTGCCACCGGCCTGTGGCCGGAGGCTCCGGGCGCCGGCCCGGCGCCCCCCAATCAGGCGCGGGTTTCTTCGAACCGGGCCTCCATGGCGTCCCACAGATCCGCTTCCAGGGAGACCCCGTCGAAGCGGTTGATCTCCTGCAGGCCGGTGGGCGAGGTGACGTTGATCTCGGTSAGATATCCGCCGATGACGTCGATGCCGGCGAAGATCAGGCCGCGCKCYTTCAGSGCCGGACCGATGGCCTCGCAGATCTCCTTCTCCCGGGCGGTGAGGGTCGCCTTGGCCGCCTTKCCGCCGACGTGGAAATTGGCCCGCGCCTCGCCKTCCGCCGGRACCCGGTTGACGGCGCCGGCGGCGGYGCCGTCGATGAGGATGATGCGCTTGTCGCCTTCGCGCACCTGGGGCACGTAGGCCTGGGCGATGACGGGCTCGCGGCTGCGCTCTCCGAACATCTCCAGAAGCGCATTCAGGTTGTCGTCTTCGCGGTCGACGTGGAACACGCCGGCGCCGCCGTTGCCGAACAACGGCTTGATGATGATGTCCCCGTGCTCGGCCCGGAAGGCGGCGATCCGCCCGGCGTCCGCGGTGATCAGGGTAGGCGGCATGAGGTCGGGAAAATGGGTCACCAACAGCTTTTCCGGCGCGTTGCGCACCTGGGCCGGGTCGTTGACCACCAGGGTCGCCGGGTGGATGTGCTCGAGCAGGTGGGTGGCGGCGATGTACGCCATGTCGAAGGGCGGGTCCTGGCGCATGAGCACGATGTCCATGTCGGCCAGGTCGACGGTCTGTTCCGTTCCGAGATCGTAATGATCGCCCTTCCTGCGGCGCACCTCCAGGGTGCGCGCCCGCGCCGTCAGGCGGCCCGCGGCGAAGGCCAGGTCCTGGGGCAGGTAATGGACCAGGGAGTGGCCGCGCCGTTGCGCCTCGAGCGCCAGGACGAAGGTGCTGTCGGCGTCGATGTCGATGGACTCGATGGGGTCCATCTGGATGGCCACCCGGAGGCCCATGCCGGTTTTCCTCGTCTTTCGCGCCCGCTGCGTGCCCGCCCGAGGGGCGCACTATAAACCCGCGCCTTCCGCCGGCCATAGGGGAAATCCCCGGCGGGCGGCGAACCGCCGGAACCACCACCATGTAGGGTACCCCGGACATGGTGAGTCTGTGCCGCGGACCTTGTGTTTCGACAAGCTCCACATGAGATCCTCACCCGTGTCCATCGCAGGGCGAGGTGCGACGCAGTCATCCTGAAATCCTGTATTCGGTGTTCATTCTACACCTCGAAAGCCTGCCCTGACGATCCCATCGGCAGGCATTTCCGTGCGTTCGCCGGGACCAATTTTCATCCGTGTTTATCCGTGTCCATTCGTGTTCACCCTGGCTGCGGCGGGTCCATCCGTGTTCGACCGCGGCCGCTCGCCGTTCCACGCCAATAATCTTCCACTGCCAACCGGCGTAGTCATTTGACACGGATAGACACGGATGGACACGGATAAACAACGGTCGGGGGTTGCCGGATCACGACGGCACGCGGCGATGTTCGCACTTGTACGGCATTTCAAAAATTCTGAGATCCCTAATTGGGTATTCACTCCAGACCTCGAAAACCTGCCTGGGTGATCCCTTCGGTAGGCTTTTCCGTGCGTTCGTCGGGACCAATTTTTATCCGTGTCCATCCGTGTCCATCCGTGTTTACCCTGGCTGCGGCGGGTCCATCCGTGTTCGACCGCGGCCGCTCGCCCTACCATGCCCATGATCTTCCGGTTGAAACGCGCCTGTCATTTGACACGGATAGGCACGGATGGACAACGGTCCGGCGTCGGCAGATCACAAAGGCACGCGGCGATATTCGCGCTTGTACGGGATTTCGGTAATCTTGAGTCTCTGTCGCGGACCTTGCGGTCGAATTATTTCAACCCCGAGGTACGCCGGGATTTTTGAAAGGACCCGGCCCTTTATACTGTCGTCGGCGATCCCTGCGGTTCCGGCAACTCGACCCATCGCGAATACCGGCTTTCCGTTTCAGCTGAGGCGGCCGCGCAGTTCCTGGAGAAGGACCGAGGTGCGGTAGCGGGCCGGATCGCCGGTACTGTGGCGCAGGTATTCCTCGAGCGCCGCCACCGCGGCCGGCACGTTGTCCAGCCGCGCATGAAGAAGCCCGGCTTCGCGCCACAGCGCCGCCTTCTCCGGGGCGAACAGCAACATGGTCTCCACGGTCTCGACGGCCTCTTCCAAATTCCCCGCGCGCAGCAGGCGCACCTTGATGTTGTTTTGCAGGCGGACCAGGACATCCCGGATTTCCAACGCCCGGTAATGGGCGGGCGTCAGTTCGGCGTGGTTGCCGGCGACGGCCTTGAACAGGTCGCGCATGTCTTTCGCCGAAAGCAGGCGGCCGCCGTCGAAGGGGTCGAGGATGACGCGGTTGCCGTCGTCTTCCAGGCGCACCAGGAATCGCGCCGGGAAATCGATCCCGCAAATGGGCCAGCCGAGCGCCCGGGCCACGTGGATGTAGATAATGCCGAGCGCCACGGGCAGCCCGCGGCGGCGGTCGATCACCCGCATCAGGTTGGCGCTGTCCGGGTCGTCGTAGGCGTCCTCGGCGCCGCCGTACCCGTACCGCCTGGCGATGACCTGGGCGAGGGTCTCGACCCGCAGACTCAGGCCGCCGGGGCCGTCGGCGCTGTCGGCATACGCCGCGGCCTCGGCGGCCAGCCGCTCCAGGTGCCGCCGGTAGGGCGCCATGGAGACGCCGGGGCGCTCGACCGAGGCCAGGACCAGGGCGGTTTCCGCCGGGTCGATCCGCCCATCGGCCAGGGCGCCGACGCGGACCAGCCGGGCGCGGATGTCCGGCGGCGGTTTTACCATGTCCTCCTCGGGCTCATCGGATCCGATCCATGCTGCGCGGCTCCCCATAGCGGATATGGCCGGTGTGCCGGGATTGGCAACCTCGGTGCTCCGGCCGGCATTCTACCAGACTTCGGGAAATTGCGGCACACCGGCCCGGCGGACCGCCTAACCCTCGCTTCGCCAGGCGTCGGTGAGGTGCACCGGAAGCCTCCACGGGAGCACCACCATCATGTCGAAGCGCACGTCGAGGCCGGCGCAGCCGGGCCGCGCCTTGAGGAAGGCGGCGGCGGCGCGGGCGATGCGCCTTTGCTGACGCGGACCCAGGGCGTCGACCGCCGTGGCGAAAGTGTCCCGGGCCTTGACCTCGATCACGGCGAGGGTGCGTCCGCGCCGGGCGACGATGTCGATCTCGCCCACGGGCACGCGAAAGCCGCGGGCAAGGATGCGGTAGCCGCGGAGCCTGAGGTGCCAGGCGCACAGGGTCTCGGCCACGTGCCCGAACCGCCAGGCGCGCCGTTTCTTCCTCTTCCCGCGCCGCCGGGCCTGCCAGGCGCCACCGGTCATCGCCGCTTCCGCGTCAGGGCCAGGGCGCGGGCGTAGATGTGCCGCCTGGGCAGGCCGGTGGCGGCGGCAACCCGTGACGCGGCGTCGCGCACGGAGGCCTTCTCGAGGGCCGCCGCGAGGTGCCGGTCCACGTCTTCCTCGCTGGGCGCCTTTTCGTCTCCGGGCGGCGCCACGACCACGGTCACTTCGCCCCTGGGCGGCCCGCGGTCGCGGTAATGGCGCGCCAGATCGGGCAGCGGGCCGCGCCGCACCTCTTCGAACATCTTGGTGAGTTCACGGCCCACCGACGCTTCGCGCCCGCCGAGGGTCTCCGCCATGTCGGCCAGGGCCGCCGCCAGCCGCCTGGGCGATTCCATGAACACCAGGCTCGCCCGCACCCCGGCCAGCTCGGCCAGGGCCCGGCGCCGGGCGGCCTTGCGCGGCGGCAGGAACCCGGCGAACAGGAAGCGGTCCGTGGGCAGCCCGGAAAGCACAAGCGCGGCGAGGACGGCCGACGGGCCGGGCAGGACCGTGACCGGTACGTCCTCGGCGATGCAGGCCCTGACCAGCCGGTAGCCCGGATCGGATACCAGCGGCGTTCCCGCATCCGATACCAGCGCCACGGTTTCGCCTTTTTTCAGCCGTCTGATGAGGGCCGGCCGCGCCCGCTCGGCGTTGTGGTCGTGATAGGGGACGAGCGGCGTGGCGATGCCGTGGATGGCCAGCAGCCGGGACGTCACCCGGGTGTCCTCGCAGGCGATGACGTCGGCGGTGTTCAGGACCTCGAGCGCCCTGAGCGTGATGTCGGCGGCGTTGCCGATGGGGGTGGCGACCAGGCAAAGACCCGCCGCCGGCGCGCGCCGGGGCGGTTTACTCGCGCCCCTGCTGTGGGTAGGCTCGGACCTGGCCCGGGCATCCGAGCTTGAAGGAGGTTTCACTCCGCCGGATGATCGACTCCATGTCTTCGTGGTCGCGCTGCGCTTTCGCGCCATGGCTGGCCGCCGTGGGGCTGTTGCTGTGGGCGTGCGAGTCTCGCCAATTGCCGGCCCGGACGCAAGCCGAGCGCGCGAAGCCCCTGGCGATTTCGACGCCCCTGCAGCGGCCGCACCCCCTGCCGCCGGCGACGGTGCAGCCGGCGCCGGCGCCGTTCCCCCTTCCCGAGCCCGTCGACGCAGAGGCACATTCGCCGTCGCTGATACCCTTTCTCACCCGGACGCCGGGCCAGGGCGCGCCACCGGCGGCCGTCCAGCCGCCGGCGCCTCCGCCGATGACGCCGTCGGCCGTCCGGGTGGCCTTGCTCCTTCCCCTTTCGGGCCGCAACGCCCGCCTTGGCAACGCCATGGTGAACGCGGCCCAGCTTGCCCTGTTCGACCTCGCCGACGACCGCTTCGAGCTGTTGATCCACGATACCAAGGGAACGCCGGAGGGAGCGGCGGAAGCCGCGGCCCTGGCCATCGGCGACGGCGCCTCCCTGATCCTGGGGCCGCTGCTGTCGGCATCGGTGACGGCGGCGGCGCCGGCGGCCCGCGCCGCGAACGTTCGGGTGGTGGCCTTTTCCAGCGACCGGTCGGTGGCCGGGCAGGGCATTTTCACGATGGGGTTCTTTCCCGGCGCCGGAGTCAGGCGGGTGGTCACCTTCGCCCGCTCGCGCGGCATCCTGCGGTTCGCCGCTCTCGCCCCGGAGAGCGAGTACGGGACGACCGTGGTCGAGGCCCTGCGCCGGGCGGCGGAGGCGGTTGGCGCGGTGGTGACGCGGGTCGAGACCTACGATCCCTTCGAGGGCGATTTCGCCGCCGTCGTGCGCCGGCTGGCGCAATACGGCGCCAGGCGCCAGGCCCTGATGGCCCAGCGCTCGGCCCTGGAGGCCCAGGGCGACGAGATCGCCCGGCAGACACTCAGGCGGCTGGAAAGACTGCAGACGGTCGGCGACCTGCCCTTCGATGCCCTGATGGTGGCCGACGGGGGCAAGCGCCTGCAGTCCATCGCCGCCCACCTGCCCTTCTATGACGTGGACCCGGCCAAGGTGCGCATGCTCGGCACCGGGCAGTGGGACGAGCCCGGAATCGGCGCCGAACCGGCCCTGGTCGGCGGCTGGTTCGCGGCCCCGCCGCCGGACGCGCGGGCCGACTTCGTGCGCCAGTTCCTGCAGGTCTACGGCCACAAGCCGCCCCGGCTGGCGACCCTGGCCTACGACGCGACCGCCCTCGCCGCCGTGCTGGCGCGGACSGAMGGCGGCCCCGATTTCAGCGCCGAGGCCCTCACCGCGCCCAGCGGCTTCGCCGGCCGCGACGGCATTTTCCGCTTTCTCCCCGATGGCGTGGCCGAGCGCGGGCTGGCGGTGCTCAAGGTGCTGCCGCGCGGTTTCGAGGTCATCGGCAAGGCGCCCGARWCCTTCCAGCCGGTGACCCATTAAGCGAGCAGCGCCGCSAGCACCGCGTTCAGACGCAGGCGCCCGGCGGCGGWGGCGCGCAGGCGCCGGTCATCGAGGATCAGAAAACCSCCGTCGATCAGGTCGCGGAGACGGGCCGCGTCCACGGCGTCCTCCASACKGCGCCCGGTGAGACGGCGAAAGCGTTCCCGGCTTACCCCTTCCGACAGGCGCAGGCCCATCATCAGWACTTCKKMGCCSCGGGCCTCGGGGCTCAGGACCGTCCGCTGGGCCGTGCCGTGGCCCCGGGCCTCGACCGCGCTCAGCCAGTGCTCCGGCATGCGCGTCTGGTTGAGGGCCTCGGTGCGCGGCAGGGCGCCGGCCGGCGCCGTGAGGCGCCCGTGGGCGCCCGGGCCGACGCCCACGTAATCGCCGCCCCGCCAGTAGGTCAGGTTGTGCCGGCACTCGGCCCCGGGCCGGGCGTGGTTGGAAATCTCGTAGGCGGCAAGGCCGGCGGCGCCGAGCATCTCCTGGGTGGCCTGGTAAAGGGCGGCCCCCGTTTCCTCGTCGGCTTCGTCGACGCCGTCGGCGTGGAACCGGGTGCCGGGCTCGATGGTGAGCTGGTACACCGACAGGTGCCCGTCGGCGAATTCCAGGGCCTGCGCCAGCTCGCGCCGCCACGCCGGCACCGTCTGGCCGGGCCGTCCGTAGATGAGGTCGAAGGAGAAGCGCGGGAAATGCGCCGCCGCCAGGGCCACGGCGTCTTGCGCCTCCGCCGCGGAATGTCCCCGGCCGAGGAAGGCCAGCGCATGGTCGTCCAGGGCCTGCACCCCGAGCGACAGGCGGTTGACGCCCGCCGCCCGGAACGCCTGGAACCGCCCGGCCTCGACCGACGTGGGGTTGGCCTCCAGGGTGATCTCCACGGCGCYGCCGACCGGCCAGTGCCCGCCCACCGCGGCGATCAGGTCGGCCACCGTTCCCGGGTCCATCAGCGACGGCGTGCCGCCGCCGAAGAAGATGCTGGTCACCGTGCGGCCGYCGGTCTCACCGGCGAAGTGGGAGAGCTCGCGCAGGAGGGCGGCGCGCCACCGGCCCTGGTCTATGGTCCCGGCGACGTGGCTGTTGAAGTCGCAATAGGGACACTTGGACGTGCAGAACGGCCAGTGGATGTAGATCCCGAAACCGGTGTCCGCCGGCGTATTTCCGTGCAGGTGATCCACGAGTGTTTAGCCCTCCGATGACAGACACCCTTACCCCTGAAAACAGGCGGCGACAAGCTTGCCCAGCGCGTCGGCCCGGTGGCTGAAGGCTTGTTTCTCGTCGGGCTCCATCTCGCCGAAGGTGTGCGCGCAGCCGTCGGGCACGAAGACGGGATCGTAGCCGAAGCCACGCCATCCCCTGGGCGGCCAGATCAGGCGGCCGAAGGCGAAGCCCTCGAAGGTCTCGCAGTGGCCGTCGGGCCAGCCGAGGGCCATGGCGCAGACAAAATGGGCGCGCCGGTCGGGCTTGCCGGCGAGGCCGTCCTCGACCCTCCGCATGGCCAGGCGGAAATCCCGCTCCGGCCCGGCCCAGCGCGCCGATTTCGTGCCCGGCCGGCCGCCGAGGGCCGGCACCACCAAGCCCGAGTCATCGGCCAGCGCCGGCAGGCCGGACGCGGCGGCCGCGGCCCGGGCCTTGATCTCGGCGTTGGCGGCGAAGGTCGCACCCGTTTCCTCGGGCTCGGGCAGCCCCAGATCGGCCGCCGTGACCACCTCCGCCCCAAGGGGTGCCACAAGGTCCGTGATTTCCCGCACCTTGCCCGGGTTGTGGCTGGCGATCACCAGTTTAGGGCCCTCGAAGCGCCGTGCCATGGGGACGTCCCCAGTGTCCTGTCGACAGGACACTAACTCTCCAGGGCCAGGGCCTTGCGTTGCAGCAGGGTCAGTTCGCCGACGCCCTTGTGGGCGAGCGCCAGGAGCTCACTCAACTGGGCTTCGGAAAACGGCTCCTCCTCGGCGGTCGCCTGGATCTCGACGATGGCGCCCTTGCCGGTGAGCACGAAGTTGACGTCGACCTGGGCGGCGCTGTCCTCTTCGTAGTCCAGGTCCAGCACCGGAGCGCCCTTGTACAGGCCGCACGATACCGCCGCCACCTGGTCGGTGAGCGGGACGGCGCCCAAAAGCCCCAGGTCCACCAGCTTCTTGAACGCCAGGTGCAGGGCCACGTAGGCCCCGGTGATGGCGGCGGTTCGCGTGCCGCCGTCGGCCTGGAGCACGTCGCAGTCCACCCGGACCTGCATTTCGCTCATCGCCTTCAAGTCGGTGACGGCGCGCAAGCTGCGGCCGATGAGGCGCTGGATTTCCTGGGTGCGGCCCGTTTGCCGGCCCCGGCTCGCCTCGCGGTCGGTGCGGGTCGAGGTGGAGCGGGGCAGCATGCCGTATTCGGCGGTGATCCAGCCGCGGCCGGTATCGCGCATCCACCGAGGCACCCGTTCCTCGACGGAGGCGGTGCACAGCACGTGGGTGTCGCCGAAGCGGACGAAGCAGGAGCCTTCGGCGTACCTGTTGCAGTCGGGCTCGAGGCTGATGGAACGAAGGCAGTCTGCGGCGCGGCCCGATGGCCTCATGGGATGTCCTTACGCTTGCAACCCTGTGGTTTCGGCGCGCCAAGCTAACGCGAGGGTCGGTTCGCGTAAAGCCCGCGCCCGGCGGCGGCTCCGTTGACGCTGGCCGGTGCGGTCACTAAGTTCTCCCGGCGTTTACCATTTCCGTGAGGGCCATGATTACCGATCTTAGCGAGCGGTCGCGGGAAATATTCCGCCAGATCGTCGAAGCCTACCTGGAAACGGGCGAGCCCATCGGTTCGCGGACCCTGGCCCGGCGGCTGACCATGGCCCTGTCGCCGGCGACCATCCGCAACGTCATGGCGGACCTGGAGGAATCGGGCCTGTTGTTCGCGCCCCATACGTCGGCCGGACGCATGCCCACGGACGCGGGTCTGCGGCTGTTCGTGGACGGGCTTCTCGAGGTGGGCAGCCTGACCGACGACGAGCGCCGGCACATCGACGCCCAGTGCGCCGGTTCGGGCGCCGACCTGGAGGAGTTGCTGGAGGACGCGACGTCGGCGCTTTCCGGGCTGTCGCGGTACGCCGGGCTGGTGCTGGCGCCGAAAACGGACAGCCCGCTGAAGCACATCGARCTGGTCAACCTGAGCCCGGGCCGGGCCCTGGTGATCCTCGTCACCGAGAGCGGCGTGGTCGAGAACCGGGTCATCGAAACGCCGCACGGCATGGCCCCTTCGTCCCTGGTGGAGGCGAGCAATTACCTGAGCGCGCGCCTGGTCGGGCGCACSCTGAGCGARGGMTWCGACGAGATCACGGCGGAACTGGAAKCSCACCGCGCCCARCTCGACGAACTGACCGCCCGGGTGGTGRAGGCCGGCCTGGCCACCTGGGCCGGCGGCCACAAGGGCGGCACCCTGATCGTCCGCGGTCAGGCGAAYCTCCTGGACGACATCACCGTCGAAGCCGACCTCGAGCGCATTCGCTCGCTGTTCGCCGCCCTGGAGACCAAGGAGATGATGTTGCGYGTCCTCTCSCTGGCGGAYACGGCCGAGGGGGTCCGCATCTACATCGGGGCCGACAACCGTCTGTTCAACCTGGCCGGCGTTTCCATGATCGTCGGGCCCTACAACGACAGGCGGCAGCAGATCGTCGGCGCCATCGGSGTGATCGGCCCGACGCGTATGAACTATGCGCGGATCATTCCGCTCGTCGATTACACCGCCCAGATGATYGGCCGGCGGATAGGSTRAGRGATYACAAGAGTCGRAATGYCCAAARAGAAGCAAGACACACCGAAAGAAGKAGAGGARGCGGCGGACACCGAGCCGGYCGCGACYNCCCGRRAAGGAGGCCGCGCCCGCGGTYGAKCCGGCSCCGGCGCCCGMMGGGGACGAGGCGGCGGCCGAACCGGCCCCGGCCGCGCCCGAGGCGGTGGACCAGGAAACCGGGCCGGCCGCCGGGGAAGCGGATCCGGCGGACCGCATCGGCGCCCTGGACGCCGAAGTGGCCGATCTCAAGGACAAGCTGTTGCGGGCCCTGGCCGAGGCCGAGAACGTGCGCCGCCGCGCCGAGCGCGACAAGATCGAAATCTCCAAGTATGCCGTCGCCGGCTTCGCCCGCGAGATCCTGCCGGTGGCCGACAACCTGCGCCGGGCCCTGGACAGCATCGACCAAAAAACACGCCAGGAAAACGAGACSGTGGAAACSCTGGTCGTCGGCGTGGAGATGACCGAACGGGACATGCTGAACGCGTTCGAGCGTATCCGCATCACWCCCATCGAGGCCCTGGGCMAGAAGTTCGACCACAACCTCCACGAGGCCATGTTCGAGATCGAGGACAAGGACCAGCCCGAGGGCACCGTGGTCCAGGTGCTGCAGACGGGATACATGCTGGGTGAGCGCCTGCTGCGCCCGGCCAGGGTGGGGGTCTCCAAGGGCGGGCCCAAGGCCGCGCCGGAAGCGGAACCGGCGGCGGAAGCCCCGGCGGAACCGGCACCGAAAGGACCGGCGGCGGCCTACGAAAAACAGGCGGAGCGGCACGGGGACGCCGCCGGCTCCAAGGTCGACGAGGAACTGTGAAACAGGYGGCCTGACGCCCGGNCNCGCGGCGCTTTCGTCCGCCCCRTCCACKCACCCGGCGGCCATTGAAGGGAAGGAAGCCAGSCAKTGTCGGCCRGARCCAAGGCRCGTGAGGGTCCGTCGGGACWSGSCGTCACGCCRGATTACACCGTCAGTTTCGAGGCGCATCCCGYYCGTGTCCGCGTCGTCTTCAACGGCGTCACCGTGGCCGACAGCGCACGGGCCATGGTGTTCCGCGAGRSRNCGGWASAGNCSGKTCWKC
>LKGT01011986.1_pt1 | contig 11395 bp, 8 predicted proteins | sample 503861 | NCBI WGS metagenome assembly LKGT01 (sample SAMN04113194, study PRJNA297058) | marine sediment metagenome | biome: marine benthic biome; feature: marine benthic feature; material: marine sediment; isolation source: sediment sample collected at the water-sediment interface from the South... ...
CAGGCGACGTATTGGCACAACCACATGTTCAACCCGGCCATACCGGCCGCCATCCGCGTGCTCGCCTTGACGCCCGACTGGAACGAGTCCTCGGCCACGCCGCCGGTCTAAAGCACGATCGAAGTTCGGCATGGCGGTATGGGCGCGGCCCCATTCCCCCGCGCATGTCATTAATCGAAATCGATTCAAAAAGGTGTCAGACACCATTATTTTAGAATATATCATTTATAATCAATAAGTGAAAAAGATGTCTGACACTATTTAATCTAGCACAAGAGAAATGGGTCTAGCCGGCCGCCGGCTCAGAAATAGTCGCGGTCGGGCTGGCTCGCCTTGCGCTTGGCGATGAATTCCCGCAGCGCCTCGTCGATCGCCGGGTCGAGTCCCGGGTCCTGGTAGGTCTCGAGCAGCCGCTTCCATTCCCGGTTGGCGCGCTCGGCCGCGTCGAGCCCGCCCTCGGCGTGCCACTGCTCGTAGGAATTGCTGTCGGCGCTGGTCGAGCGGTAGAAGGCGGTCTCGAAATTGGCCTGAGTGTGCGCCGAACCCAGGAAGTGGCTGCCCGGGCCAACCGCCTGGATGGCGTCGAGCGCGAGCGCGTTCTCCGACAGATCGATGCCTTCGAAGAAGCTCTGCACCTTGCCGCAGATGTCGGCGTCGATGATCGTCTTCTCATAGCCCGTGCACAGGCCGCCCTCGAGCCAGCCGGTCGCGTGGTTGATGACGTTGGCGCCGGCGAACATCGCCATCAAGAGCCCCCAGGTGCCCTCCTGCTCGGCCTGGCCATCGGGCAGCTTCGAGGCCGACAGCGAACCGACCGTGTGCAGCGGCACGCCGAGGCGGCGCGCCAACTGGCCCGACGCGAGCACCATCTTGGCGGCCTCCGGCGTGCCGAAGGTCGGCGCGCCCGACTGCATCGAGATCGTGCTCGCGAAGCTGCCCATCAGGCACGGCGCGCCGGGGTTGATCAGCTGGACCAGCGCCAGGCTCGCCAGCGCCTCGGCGAGCACCTGGGTCAGCGTGCCGGCGACCGTGCAGGGGCTCATCGCGCCGGCCAGCGTCCAGGGTGTGCAGGCGACCGCCTGGTTGTTGCGCGCGTAGACCTTGAGCGAGCCCGACATGTTCGAATCGAGCACCAGGGGCGCGTTGGTGTTGCTGACCGCATACAGGCAGACGTTGTCGCGGACGAACGTCTCGCCGAACAGGATCTTCACCATGTCGACCGAATCCTGGGCGCGTTCCTCGCCGATCAGCGCGCCGTAAAACGCGCGGTCGGAATAGCGGATATGGGCGTAGAGCATGTCGAAGTGCCGCTTGTTGGCCGGCAGGTCGACCGGCTCGCAGACGACGCCGCCCGAATGGTGGAGCCAGGGGATCATCTGGTGGATCTTGACCAGCTTGCGGAAGTCCTCGTGCGTCGCGTAGCGCCGCCCGGCGTCGAGGTCGTGCACGAAGGGCGGCCCCCAGGACGGGCACAGCACCGTGTTGGCGCCGCCGATCACGACGTTGTTCGCCGGGTTGCGCGCGTGTTGGACGAATTCCCTTGGCGCCGTCGCCTGCACCAGTTGGCGGCACATGCCGGGCTCGAAGCGCACCCGCTCGCCTTGAACGTCGGCGCCGGCGTCGCGGAAGATGTCGAGGATCTCGGGGTCGCCGGTGAACTCCATGCCGGTCTCCTTCAAGAGGATATCGGCGTTGTGTTCGATCAGACCCAAGCCCTCTTCGTCGAGCACGTCATAGGTGCCGAGCTTGCGGACGATGTAGGGCGCCCGCACCGCGCTCCGGCTCGCGCGCGCCGCGATCCGACGGGCCCGGCCACGTCGGCCGCTCGTCTTGGCGCTGTTGCCTGATTCCGTCATGGCTGTTCTCCCGGTGGCCCGCCGCGCAACAGAGCGTTGTCGGGGTCGTAGGGCGCAGCCTCGAGCACCCGCGCCGCGATCGCCGTGCCGAGCACGAGGACCGAAAGGCCGTCCGTCTCGGCGCCCGGCGTCAGATAGGCGAGCGCAAGCGAGGCGCCCGTGCGGTGCCCGATCGCCGCTGAGGTCACCATGCCGACCGGCTCGCCGCCCCGCAGCACGGTGTGGTTGGCGAAAGGATAGGCGCCGGCGTTCAGCTCGAGCAACACCATACGCCAAGCGTCGCCCGACGCGGCGCGCGCCAGCATGGCGTCGCGGCCGACGAAGTCGCGGCCGTCGGGTTTGACCAGGAAGCCGAGGCCCGCCTCGAGCGGCGTCCGCTCGGTGGTCAGGTCGCCGCCCCAACCGCGATAACCCTTCTCCAATCGCATGGCATTGAGAGCATAGACGCCGAACGGGCGGATGCCCATTGGCCCGCCCGCCGCGATCAGCGCATCATATAGCCGCGCCAGATCGCCGAGCGGCGCATGCAGTTCCCAGCCCAGCTCGCCGGCGTAGGAGAGGCGCAGCGCGCGCAGCGCAACGCCGGCAACCGTAATCTCCCGCGCCGACAGCCAGGGGAAGGCGGCGTTGCCGAGATCGGCGTCGGCGAGACCGGCGAGGACATCGCGCGACTTCGGCCCGGCGATCGCGAGGATGCCGATGTCCTCGGTCCGGTTGGCGATCGCGACGCCGTCGAAGCGGCCGGCGCGGCTGCGCAGCAGGTCCTCGTCGTGGCGTTCGGCGGCCGCCGCGCTGGTCAGGTAGAAACGGTCCTCGGCGAGCCGCGTGACGGTGAACTCCGAGGCGACGCCGCCGGCCGGCGTCAGCGCGTGGGTCAGGCCGATGCGGCCGGGCCTCGAGGGCGGCCGGTTGGCGCCGAGCGTCTCGAGAAAGGCGGCGGCGTCGGGCCCGGTGACGTCGAACTTGGCGAACGCCGAGAGATCGGCGATGCCGACCGCGTCGCGCACCGCCAGGCATTCCTCGGCCACGGCGTCGAGCCAGGCGGGCCGGTCGAAGGTGAGCGGCGCCGCCGCGTCGTCGCCGGCGCGGGCGAACCAGTTGGGCCGCTCCCAGCCATAGGCGCAGCCGAACACCGCGCCGGCCGTGGCCTGACGCTGGTAAATCGGCGTCACGCGCTGCGGGCGTCCCGCTTCGCGCTCCTCGAACGGGTAGTGCACGGCGAACTGCAGGCCGAAACATTCGACCGCCTTGTCGAGCCGGTAGGCGCGGTCGGCGTAGTCGCCGAAGCGGCGCGCGTCGATCGCCAGCGCGTCGCTTGGCGGCGCTCCGCCCGCCATCCATTCGGCGAGGAACCTGCCGGCGCCGCCGCCCTCCATCACGCCCATGCTCGAGCCGGTCAGCAGCCACGCGTTGGTCAGCCCGAAGGCCGGGCCGATCAGCGGGCCGGCGTCGGGCGTGAAGGTGATCGGGCCGTTGACGATGGTCTTGATGCCGGCCTCGGCGAGCGCCGGCACGCGGTCCATGGCGAGCGCGACGATGTGCTCGATGCGGTCGAGGTCGGGCGGCAGCAACTCCCTGCCGAAACCGGGCGGCACGCCGTCGACCGACCACGGCCGGGCGGCCTTTTCGTAAGGCCCGACGATATAGCCGTCGCGCTCCTGGCGCAGGTACCAGCTCTCCTCGGGGTCGCGGATGATCGGCAGCTCGGCGATGCCGGCGGCGATGCGCTCGGCGATCGGCGCGACGCGATCGGTGACGACGTATTGGTGCAGCATCGGCACGACCGGCAGATCGATGCCCATCATGACGCCGATTTCGCGACACCAGGTGCCCGCCGCGTTGACGACGTGCTCGGCGCGGATAGCGCCATCGCGCGTCGCGACGATCCACTCGCCCGACGACGCGGGCGTGATCGCCTCGACCGGGTTGTGGCGGTAGATCTCGGCGCCGCCGGCGCGCGCCCCGGCGGCCATCGCGTTGGTCGCGAGCGACGGGTCGACGTGGCCGTCATCGGGCTCCCAGATCGCGCCCAGCAAGCCCGCGGTCCGGCACAGCGGATAGATCACGGCGAGTTCGTCGGGCGAGAGGATATCGAATTCGTGGCCGACGAAGCGGCCGAGGCCCTGGACCTGGCGGAACTCGGCCATGCGGTCCGCCGAACGCGTCACGCGCAGCGCGCCTGAAGCATGGAAGCCGGTCGCGAGCCCGGTTTCCTCGGGCAAGACATCGCGGTAGAGGCGCACCGAGTGCGCGCGCATCGCCATGATCGTCGGGTCGTGGGCGAAATGCGTGCACAGGCCGGCGGCGTGCCAGGTCGAGCCCGAGGTCAGCTCGTCCTTGTCGACCAGCACGACGTCGCGCCAGCCRAGCTTGGTCAGGTGATAGAGAGCCGARACGCCCATCACGCCGCCGCCGACGATGACCACCCGKGCCTGCGTCTTCATGGCGTCGCTCCGCGCATGCGGSYRCCGYCGGGATCGTAGGGCGGCCGCGGCAGGGGCGACAASGSGAARCGTTCGCCCGCGACGCCGATCTCGTAGCGCCCCTYGAASGCCRCCGCCCGGTCGTCGCCGGGCCGGGTCTCGACATAGCCGAGGCACAGCGCGAGATCGGTGCGCAAGCCACGGGCGCCCGACGTCGTCCGCCCGACCAGGCGGCCGTCGCGGTAGATCGGCTCGTCGTGCAGCAAAAGCGGATGGGCGCCGTCGACCGCGAACAGCAGCAGGCGGCGCGCGAGACCGGCGTCGCGCCGCGCGCACAGCGCCGCGCGGCCGAGGAAACCGCCCGGCTTGTCCCAGGCGACGGCGAAACCGAGACCGGCCTCGAGCGGCGTGTCATCGGGGCCGATGTCGTGGCCCCAGTGGCGGAACCCCTTCTCGATGCGGCAGGCGTCGAGGCAGTAATGGCCGGCGTGGGCCAGGCCGTGCGGCGCGCCGGCCCCGACCAGCGCGGCATGGACGGCCGCGGCGTGCGCGACCGGTATCGAGAGTTCCCAGCCCAGCTCGCCGACGAAGCTGACGCGCGTCGCCCAGACCGGCGCGGTGGCGATCGAGAGGTGTTGCGCGGTCGAGAACGGGAAGGCCGCGTTCGACAGATCGGCGCCGGAAAGCGCTTCGAGCAGCGGCCGCGCTTGCGGTCCCATGACGCCGATGACGGCTTCGGCTTCGGTCGCGTCGACGATTGCCGTGTCGTCGCCGCGGTGGTCGCGCGAGCGCGTCATCCAGGCGAGGTCCTTCCAGCGCGTCGCGGCGCCGCTGACGACACGGAAGATCGTTTCGTCGCGGCGCGTGACGGTCACGTCGGCCTCGATGCCGCCGTGGCGGTTGAGCATCTGCGTGTACACCGTGCGTCCCGCTTCGACGTCGACGTCGTTGGCCGAGAGGTGCTGCAACAGCGCGACCGCGTCGCGCCCGGTCACGTCGATCTTGGTGAACGGCGTCAGCTCCAGCAGCGCGACGCGGTCGCGGAGCGCCTCGGCCTCGCGCCGCGCCGGGCGCCACCAGCCCTGTTCGCCGTAGCTGTAGGCGATGTCGCGCTCGGCCGGCGTCGCGGCGAACCACAGCGGCCGTTCCCAGCCGCCGGCCGGCGCGCCGAACACGGCGCCGGCCTCGGCGAACGCCTGGTGCAGCGGCGAGCGCCGGATATCCCGCCCGGTCTCGTAGCGCTTGTAGGGCCAGTGCATGGCGAACTGGTCGCCGACCGCCTCCTGCACCCGGGCGGTGAGAAATGACGCACTCGCGGACTCGCGATCGAAGCGCGCGACGTCGACTTCCCACAGGTCCATCGGCGGCCCTCCGCCGGCGATCCATTCGGCCATCGCCTTGCCGACGCCGGCCGACGACATCATGCCGATCGAGTTGAACCCGGCGGCGACATAGAAGCCCTTGAGGAAGGGCGATTCGCCCATCGCCTGGCGGGTATCGGGCGTGAATCCCTCGGGGCCGTTCATGAGGCGTTGGACGCCGGCGTGCTCGAGCGTCGGGACGCGGTGCAGCCCGGCGCTCATGAACGGCTCGAACTGGTCCCAGTCCTCGGCGAACTCGATGAACGGCCGCTCGCCGTCGGGACCGGCGGAATCCCACGGCTTGGCGTTGGGCTCGAAGCCGCCGAGCACCAGCTTGCCGGCGTCGGCCTTGAGGTAGATGCCGGCGTCGAGGTCGCGGACGATCGGGAACGGATCGGGCAGGCCGGCCACCGGCTCGGTCACGACGTACATGTGCTCGACCGCCTGGACCGGCACCGGCACGCCGGCCATGGCGCCGACCGCGCGGCTCCACACCCCGGCGCAGTTGACCACCGCGGCGCAGCGAACGGTCTCGCCGCTGGTCAGGCGCACCGCGTGCACCGCGCCGCCCTTGACCTCGATGCCGGCGCATCCGACGCCCTCGCGGATGCGCACGCCGCCGGCCCGCGCGCCCTTGGCGTAGGCCATGCAGATGTCGACCGGATTGGCCTGGCCGTCGGCCGCGACCCAGAGCGCGCCGGCGAGGTCGTCGACGCGGAGCAGGGGCAGCTTGGCGGCGACCGCCTCGGCGTCGATGACGTCGACCTCGAGCCCGGTCATCTCGCCGATCGCGGCGATGCGCCGGATCTCGGTCAGGCGCGCCGCGCTCTGGGCGAGCCACAGGCCGCCGGTTCGGACATAGCCGGTGCCCTGGCCGGTCTCGGCCTCGAGCCGGCCGAACAGCTCGGTCGCGTAGATCGCCAGGCGGGTCAGGTTCTCACTCGCCCTGAGCGGGCCGACGATGCCGGCGGCGTGCCACGAGGTGCCGCTGGTCAACTGATTGCGCTCGATCAACACGACGTCGCCGATGCCCAGCTTGGCCAGGTGATAGGCCGTGCCGAGCCCGATGACGCCGCCACCGATGATGACGACCTTCGCAGCGTCAGCCGAGACCATGTCGCGCCATCCGCCCCCAGACTCGTCGTGAAACGCCCGATATCTCAAGCGCTACGGCACATTATTAGATAAACTCGTGCACGAGAGTCTATTTCGCCGAAACGGCGCCGCCCGGCCAGATGAGGACGCCCGTCATGAACGATCTGTCATCCGCCGTCGACTGGTCGACCGAGGCGATCGTCGCGCGCCGCGAGCGGTTCTACGCGGCATCGCAGAGCAAGTTCGTGCCCTACCAGACGCCGCAGATCTTCCGGCGCGGCGAGGGCCAGTACCTGTGGGACGAGGACGACAGGCGCTACATCGACTTGCTGGGCATGAACGTCTGCATTTCGGTCGGCCACGCCCACCCCGAGGTGGTGCGCGCCGCGGCCGAGCAGATGGCCGAGCTGACCCACTGCACGACGATGTTCTATCACCCGGTGCCGGCGCATTTCGCCGAGGAGCTGGCGGCGACCATGCCGGCGGGCCACGACTGGGTCGTCCATTTCACCAGCTCGGGCGCCGAGGCGGTCGATCTCGCGCTTCTGATGGCGCGCAGCCACACCGGCAACGTCGACATGCTGTCGCTGCGCACGAGCTATCACGGCGCGACCTTCGGCGCCCAGTCGCTGACCGGCATCTCCGGCTTCCGCCACAACGTGCCGCAGCTTGGCGGCGTCGCCTTCGTCGCCGAGCCGAACCAGTACCGCGGCGTCTTCGGCGAAGGCGTCGCGCCCTATCTGGCCGACATCGAGCGGGCGATCCATTTCGAGACCTCCGGCCGGCTCGCCGGCATCATCATCGAGCCGGTGCAGGGCTACGGCGGCATCGTGCCGATGCCCTCGGGCTATATCGCCGGCGCGTTCGAGCGCGTGCGCGCGGCGGGCGGCATCGGCATCGTCGACGAGGTGCAGACCGGCTTCGGGCGCACCGGCGATCACTTCTGGGCGTTCGAGGCCGCGGGCGTCGTGCCCGACATCGTCGTCATGGCCAAGGGCATCGCCAACGGCCTCCCGCTCGGCGCCGTCGTCGCCAGGCGCGCGATCGCCGAGGCCTTGGCCGACAAGTTCCTGTTCCACACCTATGGCGCCAACCCGGTGTCGTGCGCCGCCGGGCGCGCGGTGCTGCGCGTCATCGCCGCCGAAAAGCTGCAGGACAACGCGCGCGTCGTCGGCGCCGCGCTGATCGCCGAGCTCGGCAAGCTCGCCGAGCGTCACCCGGTGATCGGCGACGTCCGGGGCCGCGGGCTGATGATCGCGATCGAGCTGGTCAAGGACCGCGCCACCAAGGAGCCCGACCCGGAAACGACCGCCAGGGTCTTCGAGGCGACCCGGCGCGAGGGGCTGGTGGTCAGCAAGTCGGGCCCACACCGCAGCGTGATCCGCATGGTGCCGCCGCTCTGCCTCTCGATGGCCGACGTCGCCGACGTCGCCGACAAGATGGAACGCTGCTTCGCCGCGGTGTGAGCGGCGCAGACCGCGTGTACCGCGTCGCTTTTAAACGTAAGCAGTATATATTTAACCGCCGCACGCCGCCAGTAAACGTAAGCAGTATAAATTCATTCGCGGTGTTCAGGCCGGGTCCGACTGTCGACGCCCCGACCGTCGCGGTTTGCTGCCTCGTCGGGCACTGGAATGCCCGCAGCCGAGCGATCCGTGCCGCCCCGTAAAATGTATACTGCTTACGTTTTAGAGAAGGCCGCGGGGGGCGTTAGAACTTCTTGTAGGCTTTCTTGAGTGCGACCAGCGGGTGCTCGGGCGACATCTGGAACTTGACCAGGAGTTCGCGCGCGATCATGTCGCGGTCCTGCTGGTTGTCGGGCAGGGTCATGTCCTCGGGCACCGTGACCCAGCCGTTGATGTTGCGGTCGAACACCGCCGGGCGACCCTCCTCGTAGCCCATGTGGACGTCYTCGAGCCAGTTGAGGTCGTCCCAGCCCATGGTCTCGATATAGGTCTTCAGGAACGGGGTCAGCCGGTCGTAGTCCGGCACCAGGTTCACGTCGTAACGGTAACCGATGTGCTGGCCGATCTCCTTCTCGCGCGCCGAGTCGAGGCCGTCGCCCTTGAGGAACTGGTCGACATTTTCGATTTCGGAGCCTTTGTAGCTGGTGCCGGCCATATCTCTTCTCCTAGCCAGTGGTGGGTTTCACCCACCCTACGTGTTCGCGTAGGGTGGGTGCCAACCCACCTCAAAGATGGTGATAATCCTCGACGCCGACGGTGTAGTTGGTGCCGGCCAGCGGCACCCCGGCGACGGCGCTCGCTTCCATGGTCAGCGCCGCCAGATCCTCCGGCTCCAACGAGTGGATGTTGGTCTTGCCGCAGGCGCGGGCGAAGAGCTGCGCCTCGATGGTCAGCGTGTGCAGGAAGTTGTAGACCCGCTCGGCCGCCTCGTCGGGGTTGAGGCGCGCCCGCAGGATCGGGTCCTGCGTCGCCACCCCGACCGGGCAGCGGCCGGTGTGGCAGTGGTAGCAGTAACCCGCCTCGACCCCGATCTCGGCCTCGAAATCGGCTTCGGGGATGTCCTTGTTGCAGTTCAGCGCCATCATCATCGAGTGGCCGAGCGCGATCGCGTCGGCGCCCAGCGCGATGGCCTTGGCCACGTCGGCGCCGTTGCGGATACCGCCGGCATAGATCAGGGTGATCTCGCCCCGCTTGCCGAGATCGTCGATCGCCTTGCGGGCCTGGCGGATCGCCGCCATGCCGGGGACGCCGGTTTCCTCGGTGGCCAGATGCGGACCGGCGCCGGTGCTGCCTTCCATGCCGTCGATGTAGATCGAGTCCGGGTCGCACTTCACCGCCATGCGCACGTCGTCATAGACCCGCGCCGCGCCGAGCTTGAGCTGGATCGGGATCTGGTGGTCGGTCACCTCGCGGATCTCCTGGATCTTCAGGGCCAGGTCGTCCGGGCCCAGCCAGTCCGGGTGCCGGGCCGGCGAGCGCTGGTCGATACCGGCTGGAAGCGAGCGCATCTCGGCCACCTGGTCGGTCACCTTCTGGCCCATCAAATGGCCGCCGAGGCCGACCTTGCAGCCCTGGCCGATGAAGAACTCGCAGCCGTCGGCCAACACCAGGTGATGCGGGTTGAAGCCGTAGCGCGACTGGATGCACTGGTAGAACCACTTGGTGGAATAGCGCCGCTCGTCCGGGATCATGCCGCCCTCGCCCGAGCAGGTCGCGGTGCCTGCCATGGTGGCGCCGCGCGCCAGCGCGGTCTTGGCCTCGTAGCTTAGCGCCCCGAAGCTCATGCCGGTGATATAGACCGGGATGTCGAGCTCGATCGGCTTCTTGGCCCGCGGCCCGATCACCGTCTTGGTCACGCATTTCTCGCGATAGCCCTCGATGACGAACCGCGTCAGCGTGCCCGGCAGGAAGGTCAGGTCGTCCCAGTGCGGGATCTTCTTGAACAGCGAGAACCCGCGCATCCGGTAGCGCCCGAGCTCGGACTTGATGTGGATGTCGTCGATGACATGCGGCGGGAAAATGAAGCTGTTCCCGAGCCGGCTGGTGTCACGACTGTGTGGTTTCTTCTCCGGCCGCAGGCCCGGAGCGGCATCGCCATCTGCCATTTGATTCTCCTTTCGGCTCAGAGAATGAGCTTCTTCTCGATCGGTTCGAGGTTGTCGTAGTTCCACAGCTGCTTGCCGGCGACGACCTTCTTGAAGTGATCGACGCCCTGATCGGGCAGCAGCCCGTATTGGGTCAGCTTGCGGGTCAGCCAGGCCCGGTCGAGTTCGGTCAATTCGGCCGGAATCGCGTCGACACCCAGCGATTTGATCTCGCCGCCGACATAGATCGTGCCGTCATACATCGAGTCGCCCAGGTCCTTGCCGGAATTGCCGCAGACCACCATGCGGCCACGCTGCATCATGAAGCCCGAGAGCATACCGGTGTCGCCGCCGACGATGATCGTGCCGCCCTTCATGTCGATACCGGTGCGCGAACCGACCGAACCCCGGCAGACCAGGTCGCCGCCGCGGAGCGCCGCGCCGAAGGTCGAACCGGCGTTCTTCTCGATCATGATCGTCCCGGCCATCATGTTCTCGCCGCAGGACCAGCCCACGCGCCCGTTGATCCGGACGTTGGGGCCATCGATCAGGCCGACGGCGAAGTAGCCGAGCGAGCCCTCGAAGATCAGGTTCAGCCGGTTGAGGATGCCGACCCCCAGCCCGTGCATGCCGCGCGGGTTCCTGATGACGATGGAGCCGTAGCCCTCCTTCATCAACGCGCGAAGCCGCGAATTCACCTCGGTCGTCGTCATCTCGTCCGCATCGATCTCGGTGCGCTTGTTGAAATCGATATCCGGCGCCCAGGGATAGGTGAAGTTTTCGCCCTCCTCGGGCTCGAAGAACACCTGCTGGGTGCGGCCGGTCAGCTGTTCGGTGGTCATGCCCATTTCRCGGGCACGKTCCTCGTGGGTCAGMCCTGCCATACCCGGACCTCCTCGTCATASGGATCRTASGTGTCGATTTCCTGGGGCAGGATCGCSCGGATCGARACCTCTTCCGAGGCCAGCGCGATCAGGTCGTCGGATTCGTAGAGCACCATCGGTTTGGCGGCCATGCTATCCTTGGCCATGCCRAGCTGGTCCTTGGTCGCCACCAGATAGGTGAACACCCCGTCGATCTCCTCGATCGAGCGGCGCATGCTCTCCTCCA
>LKGT01003325.1_pt1 | contig 11391 bp, 10 predicted proteins | sample 503861 | NCBI WGS metagenome assembly LKGT01 (sample SAMN04113194, study PRJNA297058) | marine sediment metagenome | biome: marine benthic biome; feature: marine benthic feature; material: marine sediment; isolation source: sediment sample collected at the water-sediment interface from the South......
ATATGGCAACACTTTCCACGGGGACCGGCGGCCCGGGGGCCGGATCGTGGCCCCGGTCCGGCGGCGGCACCGGAAACATTCGGATTGGCCATCCCGCGCCGAAACTTATATGGATATTGTGGATCGCCGGATTATGGCGGAAACCCAAGCGCCGATCGGGTCCGGCCTTGGAAAACACGGCGAACGCGCCCCGGCAGGGCGGCAACTGTTTGAATTATTGGAACTTTTCGGACAGAGGATGAGATGACCGAGCCGGAAGAACAAGAGGACGGGTGGCACCTTGTCGCCACGACCGGCGACATCGAGGACGACACCCCCGAACAGGTCCGCGTCGGGGACGCCGTGATCGCCCTGTGCAAGGTGAACGGAACGTTCTACGCCGTCGACGATATCTGCACCCACGAGTTCGCCTGCCTGTCGGACGGGGATATCGACGGCGACGAGATCGAATGCCCCCTCCACCAGGCGCGGTTCCACCTTCCCACCGGCGAAGTGCGCGCCGCCCCGGCGACGGAAAACCTCCGCACCTACCCGGTGAAGGTGACGGGGGACGATATCTACATACAGATTTCCGGGTCCTGAGCGGCGCCGGGGCGGCGGCACCGGGACCTCCCGCTTTGCCTACATCCGCCGATTAAACCGGGAGGTGGCCCTACGGCCATGGGGGGGGCTCCGCCCCCACACACCCCGCCAGGGGTTTAAAACCCCTGGACCCCGTTAGGTCATGGACTCATTAACCGGTGTTTCGAGTGGCGACGTCCGCTCTACGCCGCATAGCGGACCAATCTCAGGGCAGGCGCCAAGGTCCGCTCGTGGTAGAGTCGGGATGTGGCGCGGTGGCGGTAGGATCGGCCTATCTGTTTCCGCCCCTTTCGTCTGGCGGTGCCTCACTAGCCGAGCCATTGCTCCGTTTCCACACCCCGCTCATCGAACCGGACGTGCAGATTTCCCGCATCCGGCTCTCGGACAAGACCTCACGCCTTCACCCACGGCACGTCGTGCCCAAGCCGGGTCAGACGTACGAGYCCGAAGTGCCCGTAAAGGTGTGAGAGTGGATAGCTCCCGCCCTTGCGTCGCCTGACTTTGTGCTTGGCGCGCAACCACCGGCGCAMCCGCACAGCGGTGTAATTGTCGAGCGCCCGGTACGCTTTGTTGACGGTCCCTACTTGGWAGTAGTTCGCCCATCCGCGYAGCGAGCGGTTCAGCTTGCCSACCAGCTCTGTGGTCTCCTGCCGCAAGCACCAGTTCGCCAAGCCACCGCTGCACCCCATACGCCTCGATGTCCGTGAACCCCTGACCGTCCACACCCGGTGCGCCCTTGTTGGAGCGGCACCGGGCGTAGGCGTGAGCCAGRATGTCCTCACGGCTGATCTTGTCGTACAGGGCGTAGAAGCGATASCCGGCTTCTGCCTTCGCTTTCGCGTGCAACGCCCTCTGCAGTTTCTGAACACTCTTCGSAGTYGATAGGTTGCCCAATCTCCTGGTCCCTCACCGCGTCTTGCGTCTGTCTCGAACTGAGGTCCCTTCCCTCCGCCGGCGCACCCCGGCCTCCACGGTACTACGAACCTCTCCGCCACCCCAGGGCGCCCGGCCTGTCCCTCGCGGGCGTCCGGTTGGTCATCCCTGACCACACCTTGGGGCTTCCCGTGTTGCCTGCGCTTTCCTTGTGTACATGCTGCTGCCACTACCCCGGTGCAGCGCCTGGGCGTACTCTTCGCTCATTCACCCAGACATRTCAGCCTTYCCCGAAAGGGTCGTCGGGTCGGCCTGCACATCGTCCTTTTCGAGGCTTGCTCGACATTCACTCGCGTTGCGGCCTGCACACTCGCGCTGTCACCAATTCGCGACACGCTATCCGAAGGCTTCAGCCATTTCGTCACCTCCATGACTGCTCCGGTTGCTTCCGGCTGGAGCGATGGCCGGGTGGGACTTGCACCCACTGGAAAAGCGCCGCCTTACCACGGCGCACACCCGAAGCGGACATTCTCGCTAAGGCCCTAACCAGGAGGCTAGCAGAACAGCTGGCGTTGAGGTTGGAGGTTGTGTCCATTAGCAGAGCGGCCTTCACTAAGGGCGGAAGTCAAGGTTTCGAATGTGCCAATAACTATCTGAAAAAAAAGTTTTTCATGGGGACGCGGGGCGCCTTCCCGGCCCTTGACTCCTGTGGCATGCCAGGGGAGACTGCGCCCGCTTCCGGTCGCCCTATGGGCGTCCTGGGGTGAAAATACGCAACCCGCCGCCGGGGGACTGCATAACAAGGTGTGCGGTAGCGTCAAACAGCAACACGCGACAGGAAACAGGGAGACAGGGGGGATGAAGACCCTAATCAAGACCATTTTTGCGCTGGCGGCGGTGCTGCTGCTGGCGCCCATATTCACCACCGGCGCGGTTGCCGACAGCGACATCGTCGTCAAGCCCAACGCGGCGAAGAAGTTCGCCACCATGCCTGCCGGCTTTCCAGAGGGCCTCACCGTTAATACGTCCAGTGGCGAAGTTATTGTCGGTACGTTCGACGTAACAGGGGGAACCAACAAGCTTGTACGGTTCGACAGCKCGGGGAACGTTGTCGAAGAGAAGACTCTCGCCACGCCTATWTTGGGCCTCGCCTACAACCCGTTCGATGACAWGATTTACATCTGCAACAGTGGYGWGSGTGAGATACAGCGTATCSCGGCTGAGTTTGACGGCAGCACTGCAATTGAAACGGTGGATGCGGTTCCCGACGTGGACRSCATCATGRRCAACGAACAGCCCAACGACCTGACCTTCGACACCAATGGGGAYCTTTATTATTCGGATTCCKCCCAGGGTGCGGTATTCCGGATTGCCGATCCGGCGRTGAACTGTCCGGGCCCTGGTTGCAYGACCGAAACCGTCGCCKWTGATGCCRCGTTGGCAACAACGGGCTTTCCGCCCTTTGGCGCAAACGGGGTCGCAATTAGGGGAGATACCCTCTTCGTTGCCAACACGGGTAATGATCAGATTTTGACGATCGATCTCAACGCCATTTTTCCCGTTACCCCCGTGGTTCTCGCTCAGAGCATCAACGGCGCCGACGGCGTCATTTACGATGCCGACAATGACTTGCTGTGGGTGGCGGCCAACCAGGCGGACCAGGTTGTGGGTCTCAATCCCGATACGGGCAGGCCGGTTGCCGAATTAGGCGAGTTCCTTGGTATTAATACCGACGGGTCGGCCCGCGGCCTCCTTTTCCCGGCCGGCCTGGCCATCGCCAACAATAAAATCCTGGTCACAAATTTGGCGATCCCTGTTCACGCGCTCTTCTTCGGCGTTGCCGGCGGTGAACCGGAAGAGGACGTCACCAAGTACACGGTCTCCTTCATCAACATACCCGAGTTCGACGACTATGAGTCCGGCCGGAAATAAATTGTTTGATTTCAAGCTCTTGCGATCCTTCGAACGAGAAGCTGGATGCTTGCGATCATAAGCCAAGCCTGTGCCTGGCGACCTAAGGAGGTGGTTACCCGTTTCTTCAGCCACACTTATATTAAGCGGGCAAACTTGGTTGGACGCCTTAAGGTAGTTTACCGTTATATTAACCGACATTTGTCGGATGAAGCCGCGACCGCTGGGACGGTAGCTACACCGTCTCAGAGACGCTTGCTTGCACTGCGCCACCGGTCGCCCGCACACTTCCGGTTCACGCGGACCGGTTTTCCATATCGCCCGCCTCTACTAAGCCCGTCGGGGCGCATGGCGGCGTCGAGAGGTGCGTCTTCAACGTGCCTACTTTGACCGGACGGTTTTCCCTTCCTAGACGGTTTTGTTGCCTAGCGCCAAGATTTCATTTACCGAGTGTAGTCAGCTGTTTTCCCGATCCATCGGTCCGCAGATTTTCGACGAACTCAAAAAGGCGCTGATCCAGTTTTGCGACTTCCCGGTGTCTCGTGCTCAGACAGAGCCTTCCAATCACGAATTCACTTCCTAGAACCGCTCCCAAGCGTTCCCCGAAAATGATACACCTGTACCGGCTATCCGTTCTGTCCATATATTGCAAATATCCATACTTGTTTTCTCTACGCTTTACCTTTGTATCCGAAAAATCGACGGATTTCTTTTTATAAAAGTCTTTTTTCGACTGGTTCTCCAAAAACGAGGTAAAATCATCTGTGTAACCGTCGTAGTCAAGCCCAGTTTGATAAACAACCGCCAAATACCCCACCACGATCGTTACTCCGATCCCGAGCGTAAATATCTCGGTATCGCTCTGTAGCCCGATTTTTTTTCGGGCCCTCGTGACCGTAAAGAAATCGTAGGTCTCCGCAATCGTGGTCGTCATGGGTTTTCCTTCCACCCACTCAGACGCGGATTTTGCGGACTCGCCCGCCGCCAAATACAGTGCGGAAACCAAGACCAGTGAGGAAATTCCATACCGCATCGTCCCGTCCTCCCGGGTTAGGACATCACGGGGATGAGACGGCGGCCGCCCGGACGGCGGCTACACCGTCTCGGATTCGCTTGCCGGCACCGCGCCGCCCGTTGCCTTCGCCGCGGCGCCAACCGTTTAATAATTGTATTCTTTTTGTAAGGTTATTCTTCTTATGATGGTCGTACTCTGCTTGGGAGGAGTCAAGGGGCGGAGCTATGCCGTTAATACCACGAAAGAATAACCCCGCCACGCAAGCGGGGTCCTTTACGGTGCTCTACGGTTGGCGCTTCACGCCGTCACCGAAGCCGTCACCGAAGCGTCGTGTCAGATCGCCCCTTCGGTGCGCGCCGCCTCGATCTCGCTGTCCCCGTAGCCGACGATCTCCTTGAGGATCTGATCGGTGTGCTCGCCGAGAAGCGGCGAGGTTTTCACTTCCGTCGCCGAATCCGACAACTTGATCGGGTTGCCGACGGTCAGGAAGGTGCCCCTTTCCGGGTGCTCGACCTCGACCACGGTCCCGCGCACCCGCAAGGAGTCATCCTCGGCCAGTTCCTTCATGTCGAGGACCGGGCCGCAGGGCACGCCCAGGGCGTTGAGGGTTTCCATGACCTGGTACTTGTCCTTGGTTATGGTCCACCCCTCGATCAACGCGAAGCAATCGTCGAGCTTCGTCAGCCGCGCCTCCGGCGTCGCCCACTCGGGATCGTCGATCAGGTCGGCGCGGCCGATCATCTTCATCAGGGGCGCCCAGCCCTGCGGCTGGATGATCACGTAGGCGTAGTCGTTGGCGCCGTGGGCGGCGTGGGTGCCGCTTCGCTCGCCGCGGTGCGCGCATCGCACCACGTGGCCCGGCTGACCGCCGCCCGACGCATGGCCGGCGCGCGGCACCTGCTCGCCGAAGGTGCCGTTCGGATATTGCGGGTATTCCTTGAGCGGACCGTGGGCCAGGCGCTGCTGGTCGCGCAGCTTGACCCGGCAGAGGTTGAGGATGGCGTCCTGCATGGCGCATTCCACCCGCTGTCCGCGGCCGGTGTGCACGCGTTGATAGAGCGCCGCCAGGATACCCGCGACCACGTGCATGCCGGTCCCCGAATCCCCGATCTGCGCCCCGGAGACGAGCGGCGGGCCGTTGTCGAAACCGGTGGTGCTGCAGGCGCCGCCCATGCATTGGGCGACGTTTTCATAGGCCTTGCAGTCTTCATAAGGCCCCGGGCCAAACCCCTTGATGGACGCGTAGATCATCCGCGGGTTGATCTCGTGGATGCGCTCCCAGGTGAATCCCATGCGATCCAGCGCGCCGGGGGMGAAGTTCTCCACCATCACGTCGCAGGCCTCGATCAGCCTGGTGAAAATSTCCTTGCCCTTGTCCGCCTTGGTGTYCAGCGTGATGGAACGCTTGTTGCAGTTGAGCATGGTGAAATACAGGCTGTCGACRTCGGGCAGRTCGCGYAGYTGCTGGCGCGTGATGTCACCCGTGCCCGGGCGTTCGACCTTGATCACGTCGGCGCCKAGCCAGGCCAGAATTTGCGTGCAGGAAGGACCCGACTGGACGTGGGTCATGTCCAGGAYACGGACGTCRTCCAAAGCTTTTGCCATCGTTTTCCTCGTCGCCTAATCGTCAAGTCGCCTAATCCAGAAGTCYCGGKCGCCGGCGCRGCGGACGGGGCCGCYTTGCCCGTTCGCGGCCGGTCGTCSGCGGCTATTTGTACATGGTCTGGGCYTTGGTGCCCGGGGCGTATTCGTTGGGATCGACCCAGATGTTGACCACSGCCGATTTGCCCGACTTGACCGCCTCGCGGGCCCGTTCCAGGGCCGGGCGGATCTCGCCGGGCTCGCGGACGCCCTCGCCGTAGCCGCCCAGCATTTCGGCGAAAGCCTCGAACGGCACGTCGCCCAGTATGTTGCCGACGTTGCCGCGCTGTTCGCCGTATTTCATGATCTGGCCGYAGCGAATCTGGTTCATCGCCGAGTTGTTGCCGATCACCGCCAGGAACGGCGCGTTGAACCGGTTGGCGGTTTCCATGTCGAAGCCGGTCATGGCGAAGGCGCCGTCGCCGTAATAGCACAGCACCTCYTTTTCCGGATGGGCCAGCTTCGAGGCCAGGGCGAACGCCGTGCCGACGCCGAGCGTGCCGAGCGGCCCCGGGTCCATCCAGTGGCCGGGGSTGTGCGGCTGGACGGCCTGCGCCGAGATGGTCACCACGTCGCCGCCGTCGCCGATGTAAATGGTATCGTCGGTAAGGAACTCGTTGAGCTCCCAGGCCACCCGGTAGGGATGGATGGGGACCGAGTCGGAGGTGAACAGGGGCATCAGCTTTTCCGTGCTCTTCTCTTCCTCTGCGCGAAGTTCCTCCATCCACGCCGTGCGCCCGCCGGCGCCCTTGTCGATGCGGCCGGTGGCGGCATCGGTGACGGCCTTGAGGATGGCCCCCACGTCGCCGACCAGACCCAGCGAGATGTCCCGGTTCTTGCCCACGGTGCGGTAATCCATGTCGATCTGCACGACGGTGGCGTCGGCGCGCAGGCGCTTGCCGTACCCCATGCGGAAGTCGAACGGCGTGCCCACGATGACGATCACGTCGGCCTTGTCGAAGGCCAGGCGCCGGGTGCGGTGGAAGTGATGGGGGTCGCCGGGCGGCAGCGTGCCGCGGCCGGACCCGTTCATGTAGGCGGGAATGTTGAGGGTGCGCACGAAATCGCGCGCCGCGTCGGTGCCGGCGCAGGTCCAGACCTGGGTTCCCAGCAACACGCACGGCCGTTCGGAGCCGACCAGGATATCGGCCAGCTTCTCGATATCGGCGGGATCGCCGATGGCCTTGGTGGAGGCCCGGTACCGGCCGGCCTCGGGGATGCGCGCGGCGCTGAAATCCACCTTGGCGTCGAGAACATCGCGCGGGATTTCCAGGAAAGACGGCCCGGGCGCGCCGTTGTAACATTCGCGAAAGGCCATGGAGATCATGTCGGCGATGCGCTCGGTGCTGGCCACCGTGGCGGCGAACTTGGTAATCGGCGCCAGCATGTCCACGTGCGGCAGGTCCTGAAGCGATCCCATCTTGTGCTGGGTCAGGGCCCCCTGGCCGCCGATCAACAGCATCGGACTCTCGGCCCGGAAAGCATTGGCGATGCCGGTCATGGCGTTGGTCGTTCCCGGACCCGCGGTGACCACCGCGCAACCCGGTTTCCCGGTCTGGCGCGCGTAGCCGTCGGCGGCATGGGCGGCCACCTGTTCGTGGTGCACGTCGACGATCTTGATGCCTTCATCCAGGCAGCCGTCGTAGATGTCGATGATGTGGCCGCCGCAGAGGGTGAATATGACGTCCACGCCCTCGTTCCTGAGGGCCTTGGCGACCAGGTGGCCGCCCGAAATTTTCTCCTCAGGTACCTTCAGTTCGGTAACCTTGCGCGCCGCGTCCGACATTGCGGATCTCCCGTTTCCTGGCTGTGACGTGTRAGTGYTAAAACGCGCGGACCCGCGCTAGTGCCCTGTCTCCGAGACAGGACACTAGCTCAGATAATCCACGTTCTTGTCCACATGCGCCGCCARGTCCAGAGTGTGGTCCCGGACAAGGCGCTCGGCAAGCTCGGTGTCGCGCCGTTCCAGCGCCTCGATGATATGCATGTGGTCGATGATGGAGCGGTTGAACCTGTCGTCCTGGCCGATCGTGCTCGCCCGAATCGAATTGATGTGGATGAACAGATTCTCCGTCAGTTCGTTGAGCAGATCGCACCGACTCAAGCGCAACAGGGTTTGATGGAATTGAATGTTGGTGTCCGAATATTCGTCGATATTGGCCTTGATTTCCTTGCCTTCGAAGCTGGCGAACATCTTGCGCAGGGTGGCGATCTCCGCGTCCCCGGCCCGGAGCGTGATCAGCCGCGCCGCCATGCTTTCCAGGGCCGCCCAGACGGTGATCATCTCGATGATCTCGGCCTTGGTCTTGCGCACGACGAAGGCTCCCTTGCGCGCCACGATGCGCAAAAGTCCCTCCTGCGCGAGGCGCGCCATGGCCTCGCGGATGGGGGTCCGGCTGACCCCGAGGTCCTGGGACAACTGGCGCTCGTCGAGGCGGATATCCTCGTCGCCGCCATAGATGTTCATGGACGTGATGGCGTGCTTCAACGCCTTGTACGTCTGGGACGTCAAGCGGAAATCAACCTCTATGGGCTGGACCTTCAACCTGGCGATGGCCATGGGCTGTCCTCGGTGGTCACGGGGTTTCCGGGGCCGGGTTGTGACTCTGGTATATGATATACCCCATACAAAAAACTCGCACAATCCCGCGTATGTGAAGGCTCATCGCCGCGGCCGGCGCGGCCCTTGCCGGGGCGCGGTCCGGGATCTCGAAAAAGTCAGGTTGGTTCCGCCTTCCGCCGCCGGGCGTCGATCGCCTGTTTTACGAGGGGTATGACGAGGAGCCCGATGGCGATGAACATGAATACGCTGGAGAACGGCCGGGTGAAGAAGATCGTGAACGAGCCGCCGGAAATCAACAGCGACTGCCTAAGCGCCGGTTCCGCCAGCGGCCCCAGGACGATGGCCAGCACCGCCGGCGCCATCGGGTAGTCCAGCTTGCGCATGAGGTAGCCGACGACGCCGAAGACCAGCATCAGCCACACGTCGTGCATGTCCAGCGTCGGCACGAAACCGCCGACGATGCACAGGATGAAGATGACCGGCGCCAGGATCGTGAACGGCAGCTTCAACACCCAGATGAAGGCCGGGATGAAGGCGATGTTGATCAACAGCGAAAACAGGTTGGCGGCGTACAGGCTGGCGATAAAGCCCCAGACGAAATCGGGGTGGTCGATGAACACCATGGGGCCGGGTTCCAGCCCCCAGATCACCATCCCGCCGAGCAGGATCGCCGTCGTCGGCGATCCGGGGATGCCRAGGGTCAGCATGGGMAGCATGGCGCCGGTGGAGGCGGCGTTGTTGGCGGATTCCGGCGCCACGACGCCGTTGATGTTGCCTTTGCCGTAGGTCTCGGGGTYCTTCGCCATCTGCTTGGCGAAGCCGTAGGCCATGAGCGAGCCCGGCGTGGCRCCGGCGGCCGGCAGGATGCCGACGAAATAGCCCAGGAACGACCCCAACAACATCGCCTTCCAGGTCCGCGTCARTTCCACCAAGTTTTTCAGGATGCCCTTTACGGAGACGSTCGCCTGCGAGACCATCACGTTGCCCTTGGAGATCTCGATGGTCCACAGCATCTCGCCGATGCCATAGATGCCGATGGCCAGCACCAGGAAGTTGATGCCGTGGAAGAAACCGGGGATGTCGCCGAAGATAAGCCTCGGCTCGCCCGAGATGATATCCAGGCCGACGGCGCCGAACACCAGCCCGATGAAAATGGAGAATAAGGTCTTGGGGATGTCGTCGCCGCCAAGGCCGACGAAAGTGGCGAACGCCATCAGCATCAACGCGAATATCTCCGGCGAGCCGAAGCCCAGCGCGATATCGGCCAGCGGCGGCGCGAACAGCGTGAACAACACGACTCCGATGCTGCCGCCGACGAACGACGCCGCCGCCGCCGCCACCAGCGCCTTGTCGGCCTTGCCCTGCAWGGCCATGGGCCGGCCGTCGAAGGTGGTGGCCACCGCCGTCGAGGCGCCGGGTATGCCGAGCATGATGGAACTGATGGCGCCTCCGTACATGGCCCCGTAATAGATGGCGCCGAGAAAGATGATGGCGCCCGTCGGCGGCACCAGGAARGTCATCGGCAATAGRATGGCGACSCCGTTGACCGAGCCCARKCCSGGCATGGCGCCGATAAARAGGCCGACGGCGCAGCCRAWRATGATCAGYGYCAGGTTSARCGGYTCAAAGGCGATGGCAAAGCCRTTGAGGAGAAGAGACAGAATTTCCATCGGCGCTYGGGWYTCAGGTCAAGGTGTTRNCARGGKGGGKTGCTCTGRTTGTSGTCGNGCGGGATTAATAGAAAAAMKCGAATATSGGTTCGAACCACGGATCGGTGAAMCCCTTRGGYAGGGTCTTCTGRAGCGCGATCTCGAAAAACAGGAACGTGAYGACCGGCGTGACGRCCGCGAAAGTYCCYGTCAACCGCCARGWATGGCCGCCCAKGAACCGAAGGTAAAAGATCAGGAAARCCGGGATGGCGCCGTAGGCGCCGACGATATGGAACARGCCGATCATCGYGSCGAGCGCGCCGGCRTTGWGGAGGAACAGCTTGARYGYGCGGCCGTCCATGTAAACGTCTTCGGATCGGGATTCCGGCGTCAGCCGTYTTGCCCAGCGATAGACGATGGCGATGCAACAMARCAACATYCCGGYCGMCAGCCAGAACGGCCAYGCGCCGCCGCCGGGYCCTTCACCGGGAATCCAGCCGATCGGVAGCTCGGCGCTTTTCCACATCAGGTAAAGRGAGAAGACCCCCATAACVACGCCCATGACGAGCTCTGCCATGCGCATGBTGGYGATCTCCCCCCTNAAACCTTAADHNTCTTCNYTVGTTNRAAATCCGGNCTAYTTGATGGCGCCCATCTTTTGCAGCATGACCTTGTGGACGGCCTTTTCCYTGAGCCAATAMCGCATCAGGATTTTGCCGGTRATGAAACCGCCYTGAAGGCTCTTTTTGKTCATGTAACCCTGCCACTCGTCGGAGBCGTAGATCTBVGCGAAHAACTGGCGGTAATAGGTCGNCGCCTCCTTGCTCATGCCVGGGGCGCCAACGACCGTGCGCTGCATGAAGTAGACGAAGTCCTTGCCCAACTCCYTGAAVGTMGGCGCVTCGKYGAACAACGGCAGCCGTGCCGGCGTGAAVGCGGCVAKCGGCCTGGTYTTGCCGGCCTGATAGAAGCCMAGCTGCTCGGACGGGTTGTTGACCGTCGAGTTGGCGTTBTTGCCGGCCAGTTCCTTGGCCACGCGTCCGCCGCCCTTGTAGGGCACGTACTTCATGTTGAGGCCATAGGCCTTGTTAAGGAAGTCGGTCAGAAGATTGTCTTCGGAGTTCTTGCCGGTGCCGGCCATGATCCAKKYRTTGCCC
>LKGT01004734.1_pt1 | contig 11377 bp, 12 predicted proteins | sample 503861 | NCBI WGS metagenome assembly LKGT01 (sample SAMN04113194, study PRJNA297058) | marine sediment metagenome | biome: marine benthic biome; feature: marine benthic feature; material: marine sediment; isolation source: sediment sample collected at the water-sediment interface from the South......
GCTTTTGCAGATCCGCATACAAACCGTCCGACAAGTCGATTGCGGCACTGGCAAGTCTTGTGATTGACGAGGCAAATACGAGTCGCACGCTCGGTCGTACAAATCGACCGATGAGATATTCGCTTTCGCCCGTCTGATCGGAGCCGCTCTTGAGCAGTGAGAGACCGGCGGCTGCATCGCCCGGTGTTCCCGTAACAAAGATGCTGTCGCCCGGGCCAGCGCCGGATCTCTTGATAAGGTCATGCGGATCGATGTCGCCCAGTAGTTGCACGCTGATGACAGTTGTCTCGCCGCGAGTCGTATCGCCACCGATGAGGGATACCTTAGCCTCGGCCGCCGCAGTAAACAGGCCCTCCGCAAACAGCGCCAGCCAACCCCTGTCGGCTTGCGGAATACTGAGCGCCAGCGTCATCCATCGAGGCCTTCCCCCCATGGCCGCAATGTCCGAGAGATTAATGGCAACCGAACGATATCCGACGCCGAATGGCGGGAGGTCGACAGGATAGTGAACGCCCGCGACAATAGTATCGACGACGCTGATCAGTTCGCGGCCGGGATCCGGCACGATAACAGCGCCGTCATCGCCGATTCCCAGCCGTACGCTGTCATCTTTCACTGGCCGGTCGAAATAACGCCGAATCAATGCAAACTCATCCACCGCGGAAGATTCCTCCTACTGGGCTGATCCGGATTTCTCTGCCGGACGCAGTTTGTCAGCTGCCTTGTCGAGCAACGCATTGATGTACTTGTACCCGTCCTCTGCACCGAAGCGCTTTGCGAGGTTGACCGACTCGTTAATCACGACCCGGTAAGGCACGTCCGTCCTTTCCAAAAGTTCGAAAAAGCCGAGCAACAGGATGGCCATTTCGACAGGATCGAGTTGCGACAGCGGCCGGTCGGCGAACTCGGCAATTTTCTCTTCGAGTGCAGCCTGTCCTTCACAGATGGCCGGCAGTGTTTCGTCGAAGTATTGCTGATCTGCGCACTGATAATGGTCGCCGTCCCTGAACTGCCTCAGCAATTCCGCACAGTCATGGCCGGTCAGCAGTTTCTGGTAAAGGGCCTGCAGTATCAACTCTCGAGCGCGGCTGCGCGCACCTGCCGAATCAGCCTTGCCCATTTTCATCTCCGCGCCGCACCCTGCCCGCATGTTTTATCAATTGCTTCGCGAGATCGGCCAGGAATTTGCTTGACTGAGCGATTTTCCGAGTGAGTGGCAAAAGCCTGTGTATGTCCGGCAGAAAACTCCTCGGACGATCAAAGACCAGGAGAGAGCGCAAGGGACGGCATTCCATAGTGGTAAATCATCCGGGCTACTGGCGCGCAAAAACCTGATTTGCTTAATCCAGCATGCGCAGCAGGTTGACCATTTCGATGACCGCCAGCGCAGCTTGTTCGCCTTTGTTGCCGGCCTTGGTACCGGCACGCTCAATAGCCTGTTCGATCGTGTCAGTTGTCAGAACACCGACTCCGATCGGCATGCCATGCTGACGACTGACCGCGGCGATGCCGCGCATGCATTCACCAGCGACGTATTCGAAATGTGGCGTCGCACCGCGTATCACTGCGCCAAGCGCCACGATGCCATCGCAGCGACGCTGKAYAGCCACCTTTTCCAMGGCCARCGGCATTTCATACGARCCCGGTACGCGWATGAGTTCGATATCCGTCTCGTTGACRCCATGCCGGCACAAACAGCYGACGGCACCYTTGATTAATGASTCAACAATRAAGTCGTTGAATCGCGAGGCRACAATTRTGAACCGCGCATCCCTCGCAACAAGRTCGCCTTCGATTATTTTTACTTTGTCCATTYTYTYTTTCGCCAATTATYGACCGTTATTTTTCGACGTACTCCGTRATTTCCAGATCAAAGCCTGAGATTGCATACATKTGCTTCGGCGCCGACAGCACKCGCATGCGTTGCACGCCRAGGTCCTTCAGGATTTGTGCRCCCACGCCGTAAGTCCGGAGGRCCKCRTCRCSGCYKCGCCGGCTTTCGAGRTCATCCKTTACTTCGGACAARCTGCCGACCRCGTCCATCARTTCGCGCGAYGATTGCTGATCTCTAAGCAYRACGATGACRCCGRCATCYTCTCTKGAGATTCTCTCGATCACRCTATCCAKCGGCCAACCCAGCGCAGGGCTMTGRATCCCSAGGACATCGCCGAGCGTATCCTGCAGGTGAACACGCACCARCGGTTCSGTACTCSCCTGGACRTCWCCTTTCACCARKGCAAGATGRAYTGTCTGATTCAGGTGATCGTCGTAGCAGTACAAGGTGAAKTCRCCGTGAGCCGTCYGGACCGGCYTCTTGTCAATACGTTCGACGTAGCGTTCTTTCTCMAGCCGATAACGRATCAGATCGGCAATCGTGCCAATCTTTATGSTGTGCYTGCGAGCGAATTTYTCAAGATCCGGCCGRCGCGCCATGCTGCCRTCTTCATTCAAAATYTCAACAATGACTGCCGCCGACTCGAAACCCGCCAGGCGYGYCAGATCGCAGCCTGCCTCAGTATGCCCCGCCCGCGYCAACACRCCGCCCGGTTGYGCCACGACCGGAAAAATATGTCCGGGCTGTTTCAGGTCGTCCGGTTKCGCATCGGGCGCAACGGCAACCTGYACAGTCTTGGCCCTGTCATGWGCGGAGATGCCGGTTGTTATGCCTTCCGCCGCTTCTATTGAAATSGTRAAATTTGTTGCGTGGTGTTCGTCCGTCTCGTGAACCATCAWCGGAATACGAAGTYGTGCGCAACGCTCTCGCGAAAGTGTCAGGCAAATCAGCCCGCGCCCGTAACGGGCCATGTAATTGATGTTTTCCGSWMGAACTTTTTCGGCGGCCATRAGCAGGTCGCCTTCATTCTCACGATTCTCGTCRTCGACCATGATGACCATTTTKCCGKCGCGAATATCAGCAATGATRTCCTCRATATCGSTAAAYGCAGATGCCCGYGGGTGTRGTGTCGKWWTGTCACGCATAGCCATGTGCCTTCAGGAAGTCTYTTGAAATACCGRCGCCGGCTTCTKCGTCGCCRTCAYGTGYMAGMAGACGTTCAATATACCGGGCCAGSAGGTCSACTTCGATATTGACYGCYGTGCCAACGGAGTAATCACCGATGATCGTTTCTTCGGCAGTATGAGGAATRAYATTCACTTCRAAYRTACAAGCTGATACCTCATTGATGGTAAGGCTRACCCCGTCAACACAGACGGMACCCTTCTTTGCCAGGTAGCGGCTGTATTCCTYTGGCAAYTCAATTTTYAGTCTAACCGAGCGGGCATCGGTCTCGCGARYTCTTAYRGTGCCCACACAATCGACATGGCCGCTGACAAGATGTCCGCCGAGTCTTTCACCGAGGCYTATCGAGGGYTCGAGATTAACSGCRCTRCCCGTGGTGAGTCCCGCRAGKGCCGTCACAKTCATCGTTTCGGCCGATATGTCGGCMTCAAAACCGCCCGTATGCARCGCCGCRGCCGTCAARCARACGCCGTTKACCGARATRCTCTCRCCGATTTCGAATRYTGACCAGTCGAGGCCCTTCGACTCGACKGTCATGCGCAGGTCCCCGCCCTGCTTYTKKAGGGASYGGATCCTGCCCTTGGCTTTGACRATTCCGGTAAACATAARGWCCTGACTATKCTTCGCTGTCAGACAGTGGCCGGGCCGTGATTCTGGTRTCGGYTCCGACGCGTCGAACATCGACTATATCGAGCTGCAGGCGCTGTCTCATATCCTGCCAGGCAGGCGTACTGAACATGCCCTGTGTTTGACTCCCCATGATATGGGGCGATTGATAAATGACAAGCTCGTCCACGAGTCCCGAGGCCAGCAGACTGCCAGCGAGGGTGTGCCCTGCCTCTGCGAGCACGTCATTTACTTCAAGCTCGGCAAGCTTCGCGAGCACCGAGGTCAGATCGGCCCTGTTGTCCTGCCCTGGCACAACATATATGGATGCACCCGCCTTCTCGAGCGCTGACCTGTTGTCGTCATCGATACAGAATACTGCCGTTTTCCCTGGCAGCTGCAGCATGCGCGCCGATAGCGGCATGCGCAACTTGCTGTCCAGAATGACGCGCAGCGGCTGCATGCCCTCATTTGCCAGACTTTCGTCGCGTACAGTCAAAGACGGATCGTCCGCGAGCACAGTACCGATACCCGTCAGAATGGCTCCACATGACGCCCGCAAACGCTGCACGTCGGCTCTCGCCTCAGGACCAGTGATCCACTGGCTCTTACCGTTTTCCATGGCCGTGCAACCGTCCAGGCTTGCCGCTGTCTTCAGCCTGACGAAGGGTCGTTTTCGCCTTACGCGGGAGACAAATCCTTCGTTGAGTCGCAGCGCGTCTTCACTCATCAGGCCAACGCGTATGGCAATGCCCGCTTCTTTGAGAGAGGTCAGCCCATCGCCGTTCACTTCATGAAACGGATCTTGCATCGCAACGACCACTTCGGAGATCCCGGCTTTGATCAGCGCCTCAGAACAGGGTGCTGTTTTTCCATGATGCGCACAGGGCTCCAGCGTGACGTATGCGCGCGCGCCTTTGGCGGCAGCGCGTGCATTCTGCAACGCGCTTACCTCTGCATGGGCTTCACCGGTTTTTCGGTGCCAACCTTCCCCGACGATGCTGCCATCACGAACAATGACGCAACCGACTCGCGGATTGGGATGTGCTGTGTAGATTCCGCGACGCGCCAAAGCTAGCGCACGCGCCATAAATTCGCAGTCGGCTGGTGAGAAGTCAGTCATGGCCCGGTCAGCGCTTTTTGCCCGGCAACTCCGGCAACAGCGACATTTGCTCGCGACTGGCAGTCGCGTCGGATATTTCCTGAAGGCGTTTTATTTCTTCCTGAAACTCGGTAACGTCCTGAAAGCTGCGATAGACAGAGGCATATCTGACGTATGCGACTTCGTCGAGACCGCGCAGCTCTTCCATGACGAGTTCGCCGACCAGGCGGGACGGGACTTCGCGCTCGCCCATTGTGCGGAGTTTGTGTACCAGCTTGCCAACAGCCTGTTCGAACTCGTCCGACGGCACAGGCCTTTTCTCGAGTGCGCGCCGCATACTATTGCGGACTTTCGACTCATCGAACGGCTGACGGCTGTTGTCGTTCTTGACGATACGCGGCATGACGAGTTCCGCGGTCTCAAATGTTGTGAATCGTTCGTTGCACCGCAGACACTGACGTCTGCGACGAATCTGCCGGCCATCACCGGCCAGTCTGGAATCGATGACTTTTGTTTCTTCGTGGCTGCAAAACGGACAATACATGACCAGTGGTCCAACAAGGCTATATTGATGGGCTCAGCGAGTCGTGAAGCGCTTGGCCGCCAGGCGCGCCTCGCCGGTAATGGCGCGTCCTTGCCAAGAGGCGCAACACCGCGGACGACCGCTGCACGGCTCGCCCGAAGGGAGCTGCCCGGATGATCCAATACGGCGTTGCAGTCCTTGTAGCAGTCCTTGTAAAGGACATGCCATTCCCTGCGGACTGCGCCTTGTCTTGGATCATCTGAGTAGCTCTGAGTTCATCAACATAACCTCGTTGGGCCACTAATGATCAGGTATAAACCGGAAAACGCTTGCAAAGATCGAGCACCTTGCCCCGCACGCGCTTGATCATGACCTCGTTACTGATGTCATCCAGGATGTCGCCAATCCAGTGGCTTAACTGCTGCGTTTCTTCGGTGCCGAATCCTCGAGTTGTAATCGCCGGTGTACCCAGACGAAGGCCGCTCGTTACAAATGGCGAGCGCGGATCATTGGGCACCGTATTCTTATTAACTGTTATGTTCGCACGATCAAGCGCGGCATCCGCGTCCTTGCCGGTGATYYCTTTATCCARRAGRCTCACCAGAATGAGGTGATTGTCGGTKCCACCGGARACGATACYGTAGCCACGTTCCATGAGGACRYTWGCCATCRTCTKCGCATTCTTGATGACATTACCCTGATAYTCCTTGAATYCGGGATTCATGGCCTCGAGCAACGCTACCGCTTTCGCCGCAATYACATGCATCAGCGGCCCGCCCTGCGTTCCCGGGAACACCAGYGAGTTGAAYTTYTTGGTCAGCTCGTCGTTCTTYTTCGCCAGGATCATGCCGCCCCGCGGMCCCCGCAGKGTCTTGTGCGTCGTCGTCGTCACCACATCAGCGWACGGCACAGGATTMGGGTAAAGRTCTGYGGCGACCAGTCCGGCGACGTGYGCCATGTCGACCATCAGRTAAGCGCCGACGCTRTCGGCAATCTGCCTGAAACGCGCCCARTCGACRATTCTGGAATAGGCCGAGAATCCGGCGATGATCATRCGGGGCTTGTGTTCGGYGGCAAGGCTCTGGACCTGGTCATAATCGATCAGCCCGGAATCCGCCACAACACCGTATTGCTGCGCATCAAACAGCTTGCCGGAGAAATTGACAGGGGAACCATGTGTCAGGTGGCCGCCGTCCGACAAACTCATGCCGAGGATTGGGTCACCGGGCGTGAGAAGTGCCAGGAATACTGCCGCGTTTGCCTGTGATCCGGAATGTGGCTGAACATTGGCATAGTCCGCGCCGAACAGTTCCATCGCACGCTCGATCGCCAGCCTTTCAACGACATCGACATGTTCGCAGCCGCCATAGTAGCGCTTGCCGGGGTAACCCTCGGCATATTTGTTGGTCAGTACAGAACCCTGGGCTTCCATCACGCGCGGGCTTGCGTAGTTCTCGGAGGCGATCAGCTCGACATGCTCCTCCTGGCGGCGTGCTTCATCGACAATAGCGCGGCAAAGTTCTGCATCGAATTCTTCGATCGATGTTGTCTCGAGGAACATTATTGCGGGATCTCCGGCGGGCTGAGACGGCTAAAGATGGGCATTGTACCTAAGCGATTTCAATGCGCCATGTCTTTATGGTGACGGTGGTGACGCCATCGATTTTTTCTCTGGCACTCGAGAAATAATCGACGGCATCACCACCGTCACCTTTGCCCGGAAAGGGGTCGTCTGTCAGGAAAGGGATCGCCCGTCAGGACGGGCTCCTACGATGCAAAGGATTCAACCACACGCGTCCATGCCCGGGCCAGGTTGCGAAGATTATAGCCACCGCCGCCTGTGGCAACGATACGACCGCCGCAATGCCGGTCCGCCAGCTCGCACAGGTCCGTAGCCGCCCTGGCGTGTGCCGCTTCCGTGTAACGCAGGTGCGTTATCGGATCGCCTGCCAGGCTATCCGCGCCACACTGAAAGATGATGAACTCGGGTGCGGCAGCGTCGATATGGCTCACAACTCGTGCCCAGGCGACGTCGAACTCAGAATCCCCGGCGCCCGGCGGCATCGGTATATTGAGCTTCGTCCCCTTCGCCCTGCCTTTGCCGGTTTCCTCCGCGAAACCGGTGCCCGGATACAGGAACCGGCCATCTTCGTGTATGTCGGCAATAGTCAGATCCGGGTCGTCCTCGAAGCCGTAGAAAACGCCGTCACCATGATGCGCATCGATATCAACATAGGCGACCCGCTTCAGGCCATAATTTTGGCGCAGGTGTTCGACCGCAATGCCGCAATCGTTAAACACGCAGAATCCCGCTGCGTGATCCCGGCCAGCGTGATGCAGCCCCGCGATCGGCACAAAGGCGCGATTTGACTCGCCCGCCATAATCGCATCGACGGCCGCCAGTGTCGCGCCGACGACGTCGGATGCGGTATCGAAAATGCCCGGGTATGCGGGCGTGTCGCCATCGTCAAGAAATCCTCTGCCCTCCTGCGACATTTTCGACACGCGTTCGATGTATTCGGGTGTATGAAACAGCGCGAGCTCGTCAACGCTGGCTCGGCGCGGGTCCGCAAATTGAATTGCCGTGCCGAGTTGCGCATTTGCAAGCTCGGTTTGAAAAGCATCGTGCCTGTCAACTCCAAACGGGTGCTCGTCGCCGAAGCCATAGTTGGCCAGTGCCTCTCCTTTGTAGACTAACGTCGGCATATCTGTCACAGCTTTTCCGAAATCAGCTCATGCTGTTTTCTATTGCCGCAGCATACCGGATAATGTGCGCTTCAGTTTTTTATTGGTGCCGGTGGTGAATCTATTGCTTTTCGTCTCCGGCACCCGAGAAGAAAAGCAATAGATTCACCACCGGCATCTTCATAGGTATGGCGCAATATATCTACACGATGAACGGGGTGGCCAAGATCGTGCCGCCCCAGCGATTTATCCTGAGAGACATATCCCTGAGTTTTTTCCCAGGCGCCAAAATTGGCGTGCTTGGCTTGAATGGCTCCGGCAAATCGTCGCTCTTGAGAATCATGGCCGGCCTGGACCAGGAATACGATGGTGAGGCCCGCCCGCAAGCAGGCATCAACATCGGCTTTTTGCCCCAGGAGCCGGAACTCGACGAAACGAAAAACGTCAGGGAGAACGTCGAGGCAGGTATCGCCGAAACAAAGGCACTCCTGGACCGGTTCAACGAGATAAGCATGCAGTTCGCCGGACCGATGGACGAYGACGCRATGACYGCCCTGCTCGAGGAACAGGGCRRATTGCAGGACGCCATTGATTCAGCCGGCGCMTGGGAGTTGGATCGCAARCTCGATGTYGCGGCAGACGCRCTRCGGCTGCCACCCTGGGATGCCAGSGTCAGCAMACTGTCCGGCGGYGAACGGCGYCGCGTCGCGCTTTGCCGCCTGCTGCTTKCCGAGCCCGACATGTTGYTGCTCGATGARCCGACCAACCACCTYGATGCCGARTCRGTCGCCTGGCTCGAACGYTTTCTTGAGGAATATCCCGGCACCGTCATYGCCGTCACGCACGAYCGTTACTTCCTCGACAACGTCGCYGGCTGGATTCTCGAAYTGGACCGTGGCTAYGGTATTCCCTGGAAAGGGAACTACTCGTCCTGGCTACAGCAAAAAGAACAACGSCTTGCGGNSRRAAGCNGCATCGGARAAAGCGAGGCATAAAGCCATTCAGGCAGAACTSGGRTGGGTSCGGGCCAATCCGMAGGGTCGTCGSGCCAAGTCCAAGGCRCGCCTCARGCAATTCGMAGAACTCTCGTCGCCAGCCTATCAGAAGCGGAACGAAACCAACGAGATCTATATTCCGCCSGGACCGCGTCTCGGCGATCTCGTCATCGAAGTCAAGAGCYTGAAGAAAGGCTTCGGCGACCRGTTGCTGATGGACRATYTGAGTTTCACGTTGCCRCCGGGCGGCATCGCCGGGATCATCGGACCGAACGGTGCMGGYAARACRACGTTGTTTCGGATGATTAYCGGKWCAGAACAGCCYGATTCGGGATCGATACGCATAGGCGACAGCGTCACGGTGGCCAGTGTCGATCAGTCCCGCGACAGCCTGGTTGACAGCAACACGATCTGGGAGGAAATATCTNGCGGTCAGGACCTGRTRCAGGTAGGCAACTACGAGACACCRTCACGCGCRTAYGTYGGCAGRTTYAATTTCCGCGGYGCCGAGCAACAAAARAARATCGGTCTKCTGTCGGGCGGTGAGAGAAAYCGCGTCCATTTRGCRAAGATGCTRAARGGYGGTGGTAACCTGCTGTTRCTCGACGAACCGACCAACGACCTCGATGTCGAAACYTTRAGRGCTTTGGAGCAGGCTTTGCTGGAATTCCCCGGATCYGCCGTYGTTATTTCGCATGACCGCTGGTTCCTCGACCGGATAGCKACGCACATACTCGCGTTTGAAGGTGACAGCGAGGTCATCTGGTTTTCCGGCAACTACTCGGAGTATGAAGAGGACCGGAAACGCCGCCTTGGCAGCGAGGCCGACCGGCCGCAGCGCATCAAATACAAGCGACTGAGCGTCTGATGAATCTGCTAATCGGAATCGGCCTGACCTTTACGCTCTTCGCGATTTTCTTTTTGCTACGGGCGGTTCGCTGCACCCGGCGTGGCCGCATCCTCAGGGCGGGCGGGTCTGGCCTCGGTGGCGCCATGTCCGCGGTGYTGGCAGGCSCWGCTCTSCTGCTCGCGTTCAACTAYTACAGCTATGGCCGCCTGRTTTCSGAAAARGTGATWTCGAGYATCCAGTTCAGACAGYTGGCGCCAGACGAGTATCAGGCGCGGCTGATGATCAGCGGCGAACGAGACCGGTTCTACAGACTGCGCGGCAACGAATGGCAGTTGGATGCGCGACTCATAAACTGGAAGCCACCTGCGACAATCCTCGGCCTGGACCCTATTTATCGCCTGGAACGCTTGAGCGGCCGGTTTTCGGACATTGACCGTGAGCGGACTGAGGCTCGAACCGTGCACGCGTTATCGCCGGAGCCCTTGCTGGACATCTGGGCTATTGCCACGCAGTTTCCGCTGCTGACGCCAGGCGTAGACGCCTACTACGGAACGGCGACCTATGTACCGATGGCGGATGGCGCCCGTTTCGATGTTAGTCTGAGCCGGGATGCGCTGATTGCACGACCCATCAATGACGCGGCAAGAGCGGCCGTCGGCCACTGGGGAACCGTTCCCGAGTAGCAAGGTGTCAGTAATCAGGTAGACAGTTACACAAGCCAATTGCCGAATTATGTTTAACTAAAGCAGCTGACGCGGATACTGAGGATATACTGATAAGCTGCTGTCAGGCTTCACATTAGAGCAAGCCGCCAGCAGTATAAGAAAGAGAACAATGGCAATAATAATAGACCGAGACCAGGGGCTTCAGCAGCAGACCGACGAGCAATTCGGCCTGGAATGCCCGTATTGCGGTATCTATGCCCACATGACGTCACAGTCCGTGCCGCACTTTGCGACTGTGCTGAAAGACAAGCCGAAGCACGTAGGACTCGTTTATCAATGCGATGCCTGCCGTGCGCCGATCTTTCTGCGATTCGCAGTCAAGGAATACAAAGAGGACAGCATCGAGCTGTACAGGAACTTCATCGAGCTCGAGAGACCGAAAGAAAAATTTGCGTCGATTTTTTATCCAGGAGGGCAATAGCGGTTTGTCCGCCTGAGCTTGAGTAGAATCCCCGTCGCTCAATCGCTTAATCGCTTATCGGGGCTGAAGCCCCTCCTACGAGCCCCTCCTACGAGCCCCTCCTACGAGCCCCTCCTACGAGCCCCTCCTACGAGCAAGGCCGGGGTCGCAAAGCCGGCCCCGAGTAACGGAGTAACACCTTGTAGGAGGGGCTTCAGCCCCGATTGAGCGGCGACCAGCAGCACGTCCTGCAAGCCCCTCTAGGAAACCGCGACCCGGGCGTTTCTGAAAATTCGCATCCATGCTCCATCGTCACCCCAGTTATCGGGGTGCCACGAGTTTTGCATCGTTCTTGCGACGCGTTCAGGGTGCGGCATCATGATAGTAACCCGGCCGTCTTCATTGCTGAGACCACAGATTCCATTTTTGGAGCCGTTTGGGTTGGCCGGATAGGTCTCAGCGACGTTTCCAT
>LKGT01004737.1_pt1 | contig 11363 bp, 5 predicted proteins | sample 503861 | NCBI WGS metagenome assembly LKGT01 (sample SAMN04113194, study PRJNA297058) | marine sediment metagenome | biome: marine benthic biome; feature: marine benthic feature; material: marine sediment; isolation source: sediment sample collected at the water-sediment interface from the South... ...
CGCCGCAAAAACGCAGAGTGGCTGTGACGCGCGAGAAAGGAGCTGAAACGATTCAGCAACCGGGTGACGGTCGGCCTGCCTGTAAGAGGGAGGATCGAGATCGCCAGCAGAGGCACACTGGCCGCAGCCAGTAGCGGCCGGATGACCGCATGCGGTGGCAAGAGAAAGAAGCCCAGCATAAAGCTGGCGGTCATCAAAACGATGGTCGAATAAAAATAGACGATCCGGGAGGCCAACAGCGCGGAGAGCCCGCGCTCCACCGGTATGGTTTGGCTGCTGGCGGCCGCTCGGAAAGCGTCACCCGACCACCCGAAAGACAAATGGGCCACCGCCTCCCCGGCCAGCCACAGGCTGAGTGCCCGGCGGAAAGGGAGTTGTCTTCGGTCTTCCTGCAGGCAGAGACGCCAGGAAATCGTCCGCAGCAGATGCACGCCCCCGAACAGGGCCACGGTGGCCAGGAACGTCCAGCCCAGTTGCCGGGCGTGGGCTACAAGCGTCCCCAGCCCTACCTGACGCAGCAGCAGGACAAGCAGCGCCAGGCCGAGAAAAAGGGAGAGCAAGCGCAGAGGTTGCCACCCGCGCCATCGGCGGGGCGGGCGAGTACCTTGCTGCGAGGGCTGTGCGCCGGTTGCGGGAGCGTTCACGCCAACTCCGCGTAGAGTTCCACGTAGCGCTGGACGCAGCGGGAGAGGGTGAACTGCTCTTCCACTTTGGCGCGGTTGTAGGCTCCCATCTGCGCGCGCAGGTCGGGGTCGCGCGCCAGCCGTCGGATGCCCTCGGCAAACGCATCCACATCATCGCGCGGGCAGAGCGTGCCGCCGCGCCCGTCGTCAATCAATTCAGGCAGGGAGGAATAATTTGTGCACACCACCGGCTTGCCGCAAGCCATGGCCTCGGCCACCGGATAGCCGAAGCCCTCCAACCGCGAGGGGAACAGGAAAATATCCGAGCGCTGGTAGGCTTGCACCAGCTCTGCGCCTCGCAACTGTCCCAGGCAGCGCATGGCCGGGTGGGGCGGCCGGCTGGCGCGGGTGCGCAGGCCGCTGGTGTATTCCAGAATAAAGCCCTTCCCCAGGCGGTCGAGGATGCGGGGCAGCAGATCAAACCCTTTCCGAGCGGTGCAGTTGCCCACGAACAGCAGTCGGTGGGGCGGGTCGCGGCGCAGAGTGTTGTCAGCGGCTGGACGGAAGAGGCTCTCGTCCACTCCGTTGTGGATCACGCGGATGTCGTCGCGCCCGAAGCACTCCGCAATGCTGCGGGCGGAGAAATGGCTGACGGTGACGATGCGGTCGGCGCGGGCAAAGGAGCGGGCGATGTTGCCTTTGAGTTTCAGGTTGTGGTAGAGGCGCTTCCCGAGGCCTTTGCTACCTGCATAGGCAGGGTCGAACACCGAATGCGCCAGCGTGACCACCAGGGGTCGTTGCGGCACTGCGAACAGCCAGCCGTATTCCGCTTTGGTGTGAACCAGGGTGCACTCCCGGTTGGGCCGGAGAAAGRGCTGGAGCGCRGTATAGGGRAGGAATTCCATGATGTGGGGGTAGCGCCGCAGATCGGGTTGCCAGCCCTGGTCTGCCAGCCCCGCGGCCAGCCGCTCGARATAGATATCCGCTCCGGAGAAGTTGGTGATAATCGGGAAAARAACTTTCACGGCCCGCCTTTCCTGCCGGCAGGCTTGCAGGCTCGCACCAGGGCCACGCCTTCRGTCTGATGCRCGGARCTRAYGTTGCGCATGGCCGCYTCATCGACCCGCATCCAGCAGCARCCGTCGTCTTCGCSYCGATAATAGTTTACCTCCTGGAGTTCGAAGCGTTCCAGGAGYTTTCCTAGCCCRGCGCGGTCATAGACGCGTTGATGAGAAGTCTGGGCGGCTTCGCCATAGGGRACGGTCAGCAGGAAACAACCGCCCGGCTTGAGCAGGCGCCRAATCTCCTGCACGGCGAGCAAGTCCCCCTCCGCGACCGAAGGGCCGCCATAGTAGGGGATGCCCATGTGCTCCAGCGTGGAGATGGCAAGCACCGCGTCCACACTCTCCGCCGGCAGCGAGTTCTGGAGGAAGTCGCCTCCCCGAAACTCCAGCTTGGGGTGGGTAAAGGGATAGGGGCGGACATCAGCCGCAATCACCCGGTAGCCGAAGTTGGCCAATTGCAGCGCCAGGGCGCTGCCGGTCGCGCCCAGGTCGAGGATGGTGCTACCCAGTGGCAGGTTCAAGTGGCGAAGCACAAACGGGTACTCAACAATGCGCTCGGTGACGCGCAAGTGCAGGAAGGGCCGCTTGACCGCGTAAGGAAGCCAGCCCACCAGTGCGCGTGCCAGCGGATGCCGATAGCGTATCCTCCAGCGGATGGGGTCGGAGGGGAAGTTCACCGAGTAGGAAGACTTGTAAAAGAAGAAAATTTTCTTGGCAATGCGAACGGCGGAGGGAGCCAAGCTCCTCCACTCCGACCTCATCGCGCGCTCCGGCTTCTTCTCATTTCGCCTGGGCCACTTCCTGGTGGTGTTCTCTGCTTGTGGGTTCACGGGCAACGCACAAATGCTACCCCCAACCTGCCGTGGTTTCAAACGGAAAAGCCTTCCGGTAGTGGGTCAATTTCGTCCAGCCCAGCGGCCTGCCTGCGGTAGGCAGGCCCCTGCCGCCGGGAAGGGGGCACCTTCCCGGTGGCAGGGGCCACCGGGTTGGACGCGAGAGAAGAGAGTGCCGGAATCGAGAGGCTGGCGTGAAATCGGATCACTACTAACCGTCTGGGCTGGCAAATGGTTCCGCCGGGAATTCCGGGGTCGGATCAGCCGGCTGGAGGAACGAAGGCCGGGCTAGTTGCCCTTGCTGGCCACGGGTGTGCGAGCCCCGGCAGCCACGAAGCTGGGCGAGGGCGCGATGGGCAGCGGTTGGCCTGCAAAGGGCAGGAAGGGCCGCTCGCGCACCGCGCCGGGCTGCGGCACCATCTTGCCCTCGGCGTCCACCATTCCCAGCAGCGTTGCCAGCGTCGGCACGATGTCSAGCGTGGTGGCCGGCTGGGTGATGACYKKGCCCGCCGGCAGGGCAAAATCCTTKCCGCCCCAGAGCAGAAACGTTGTYCGCGCCACCTGCGGYGTCAGKCCYCCGTGRCTGCCGCCGGCGGTGTAGGYYTTGGARGACAGGTTCCAGAGATAGCTGCTCCAGACCAGCAAGTCGGGCTGTTGCGAGGCGTATTTCCAGCGCAAGCCCCGCAAGTAGAACTGCTTGTTCTCCTCGTCGGGGAAGCCGGTCAGCGCCCGCTGGAAGTCGGGGTTGTCAATGAAAGCATCGGTGTGGATGCCGGCCACATCGAGGAACACCAGCGGGGCAATCGTATAGCCGGTGGCAAACGTCGCGCGCAGCCACTCATTGCGCGAGTGGAAATCCTCGAGCCAGAGAAAAGCCGGCAGTCCATCGGGAGCGCGGAACTCGGGGTCGGTGAGCAGCCCCAGCGGGTCGAGCTCATTCGCCGGATCGAAAGTAAAGCTCCCCTCGGCGGTCTCCTGCAAGCGGTCGATGGGCAGGTAGCGCACCCGGCCGTCGGCCCCTTCCAGCACCAGCGCCTGCCCGCCCCGGCGCAGGTTGTGTTGCGCGGTGGAGATCACCCAGAGCGCCCGGCGCAAGGATACGTCCTGCTGGAGCCAGCCGCGTTCCCGCAGGGCAGCGGCCACCGCTTGGGCCGGCACCGCCGTCACCAGCAGGTCCAGGGGATTGCGCTCGTAGCTCAGTGGCGGATTGGGAACCTGGTAGTTGGGCAGGATGGAAAAGTAGTCCATCGGCACCCGCCGGCCGCAGGGGTCCACGGTGGTTTCCACCCACTGCAACTCTTCGTCCAGCCCGACGGTGTAGTGGCTGAGTTGATAGACCGTGTTGCGCGGCCCGAAATACTTTTTGGGAAGCAGCTTGGGGATGCTGAGCTCGCGTTCCTCCAGCCACGCCAGCGGGTCTTCGGCCCGAGCGAGCGTGGCCAGGCGGTCGAGGCGGCGGAGTTGGGCGGTGTCGCGCTCGTTTTCGCTTCCCAAGCGAGCCGCCACGTCGCGCCAGTAGGAGTCGGCGCGGCGTTTCAATTCAGGCAGCCAGGCCCGCACCCCCTGGGAGTAGTCTCGGTAGGCGGCCAGCTCCGGTTCCAGCCATTCCCACACCTCCGCCAAGGCGGCGCGGAGAAGCTTGCGCAGCCGGACGCGGTGCTGCTCGTCCAGCTTGCGGTAACGGGCCTGCAAGAGGAGGTGCAGCCGGTTCAGGTCGTTGTTGCGCAGGTGGATTTCGGCGCGGGCGTTGCCGAAGTTGTCTACGAACGCGGTGGTGTAGCCCTTCTCGGCGCCGGGGCCCTGGTTGTAGGGAGAGTAGGGCCCTTCATAGACGCGGGCGAAGTCAATGCCCTGCACCGGCGTAGTCAGGGCGTGGACGGCGTTCTCGGCCATCACGGTGCCGACCGTGTGCCCGCCGAACAGCCGGGTGCGCATCGCGCGCGTGAGCGGGAAGGTCACATTGATGGCCCCGGGGAGATACTCGGAGCCGTGGTCGGAAATCAGAACCACCAGGGTATGGTCCCGCCGCTTGCTCCGCTCCACCGCTTGCAGGATGCGCCCGATGCGGCGGTCTAGCCGCGCCATCCGCCGCACCAGGTTTTCGGGGTTGGGGTCAACGTGGTGCTGGTGGTCAATGGTAAAGAAGGTGCTGATGTAGTCGTAGCGTTCGCTGCCGGCCAAGTCCGATTCCAGCACYTTCTTGGCGACGTGGTCCACCACGAACTCTTCTGCAAAGTCGGGGTARTCTATGCCGTTGGCCAGCCGGGYCATGTGGCTGCGAAARATGTCYTTGGGRTGGCTTTTTCCRCCGGTGACRTARCGTTTCCCCAAGTCCGACAGATAGGCAACCGGGGCAAGACGGTAAWACATCCACGGCGTGACGTAGGACCGCAAGGGGTTGAAGCCGTCGGCAAACARGCTGACYCCGRCTTGGTCCAGCTCCCACAGGGCATTGGTTTTGCGTGCCTTGCGCGCAAGCAGCTCGAACGAGTCTCGAAAGCCGTCCAGGTGGGAGCGCAGGTAACCGGTCTGGCGGCTGGACATCATGTGGCGCTTGATTACGCTGGGCTGTCCGGTTTGGATCACGCTCCAGGCCACCGAGGAGAGGGTCACGGTCGCCGAGACCATGTTTTGCACGCGCACCCCCCGCTGGTAGAAGAACCGCTGCAGGTTGGGCACCAAATCCCGCTGGCCGATCTCCTGCCGAACCATCGCGATCGCCCGCCGGAAACGCTCCGGATCAGGCAGGCGCGCCAGCTTGGCCGGGTCGTCCGGATCAACCAGCGCATCCAGAAACATTGGGCTGAGGCCGTCCACTTTGATTTCCACCAGGCGGGGTCGCGGCGTCGCTGGGGACGTCGCTGGCGGCTCTTGGGCGCCGACGGGCAAGGTCAGTGCCAGCAGCAGCAGCAGGCGCGCCGGATTGTGCCGGGCCGCAAAGGGACGCATCGTTTAGTCGTCTCCCGTCAGGCTGGGGGCCTTCTGCCGGTTCAAATCTTGGCGCAGCGCCTGCGCCAGCCGCCGGTTGTTGAAGAGGAAGTCCGGACGCCAGAGGTCAGGCTGATTGGCGTCGCACTGGCTCAGGGCGGTTTCCACCTCAGCGAGCACATTTTCCAGGCCGGGACGCTGGAGCGCAATTTCCGTCCGGAACGGTTCCGTTTGCGACGCCACCTGAATGGTTTGCGCCAGCAGCGTCAGTTGCGCTTCCAGTTCGGTGGGCGAGGCCTGGTTGGGGTCGCACCCGGCCCGGGCCACCCGCCACAACTCCCTGCGGCTTTCGTGGAGCAGCTTGCGCAAACCTTTGAGCTGCTGCTTCTGCGCCGCGCGTTGCTTCTTCTGGTGTTGCGCGTGCGCCTGCTGCTCTACGCGGGTCACTTGCGGTTCAAAGTCGGTCGTACCACCGGCCTCGGCCACGCGCTGCCAGGCTTGCCGTGTGAGTGCGCGGAAAGACCGAACGCGAGAAAGGGTGTCGTCGGAGAACCGGCCCTGCCGCTGCTCCCGCTGTTGGCGTGGTGGGGGGGGCAAGCGCAGCTCGTACGCGTAGAGCGTGGTGTAGAGATCGCGCAAAGCCGGTGCCAGTTTTTTCGGATGGGGCGGCTCGCTGCGGAGAAATAACTCCAGCGGCGCGCGCAGGGCGTCCAGCGATTCAATGTCGCCCGCCAGATGGTAGGAAAGTGTCCGCAGACGAGTCAGTTGGTGCCAGGCCACCAGCCGTCGGGCCAGTTCCGCGCGCTGCGCCTCGGGCGGCAGGGTGGGGGAAACGCCGAGGCGCTTCTTCATCTTCCTGCGCACGCGTTCCACCGTCCGGCAGATGGCTTGGTTGTCGGACGCGCGCAAACTCGCGTACTGGAGCCGGGCCAGCAGCCGCTCGACCGGGCCGGGTTTGACCAACGGGTTCAGCACGCGCCGGTCAACGCGCTCCAGCAGCCAGGGCCGCAGCGCCGGGTCGAAGTAGAGGCCGGATTCGAGCGACATCCGCAGCTCTTCAATCCCCGGCCGCGCACTCTTGTCGGTCAGCAGGGTAAAGCCCTTCTTGTTGGCCGCCCAGGTAACCGCGCGGTAGGGGAGGCGCTCCAGCGAGTAGGCCCCGGTGGTAATCGCCAACCAGTTGCGCAGCAGCACCATCAGTTGCTGGTTGTTCTCGCGTGTGCGCGGATTGCCGGGGGCGATAAAGTCGATCACCACAGTCGGCCGGAAGGCCAGGTCGGTTTGGAAGGTGTACACCGCCAGGGGAATCAGTTGGTCCGGGTTCTCTTGCGCCAGCCGCTGCACGGTGGGATGGGTGTGTGGATTGTAAGGAAGATCGAAAGGATTGCCGACGCCCCACCAYGCRGGATCGCCGRYYGGCAGGCGCGGGTCGTAGTAGAGCACTCCGCCCAGGGGCAAAGGTGTGCCGTTCTCCGCAAAGCGGTAGATTGGTTGGTAGCGCAGATAGTTTTCGTTGGCCGCGCTCTGCAACCAGGAGGAGGATTTKCCCAGCCGCTCGCGCATCACGCTGTCGTAGTTGTGGGCCATCTCGCTCCCGTCTTCGGGGCGAAYCCAGCGGGCGAAGAAGGAGCGCGTGCGGAGCAGGTGGAAACGCATGTCGTCCARGGTTGCTATCCAGGCCGCGTCCCGCCGCCCRTCGAACTCAAGGTCGATCAGCCAGTGCAGGCTCATGTAAGTGCGCTGGAAGCGGCGGCCGCGGTCGTCGCCCCGACGCTCCAGGTAGGTGCGGAAGATGAATTGTGCCGGGTTGAAGACGCTGGCCCACTTCAGGCCGCGCCGCAGCATCCCCAGGATGCCGTGCGTGCGCGGGATGCGTCCCAGGTTGGCGAGGGTAAGCGAAGGGTCGGGCACCAGCCGGCGAGCGCCTTCTTCCTGCACTTGCAGTTGTTCCAGTCGTCGTTCCAGGCGCTCCAGCTTTCCGGCCGAAGCGCGGGCGGAGCCTACCGGCAGGGGCAGCAGGGAGCGCGCGGTGCGCCGCCAGCCCGCAGGCGAAGGCCCAAAGATCCAAAGCGCCAGCCATTCGCCGGTTTCGTCGTCCCGGAGGGTGCGGTCAAAGGCCAGGGTGGCGAGCGGATGGAATTCCGTCTCCTGGCCCGACGGCTTTTCGGTACCCAGGGTTAGCAGCAGGACATCCGGCTGGTCGCCGAAGGGCTGGCAGCGGCAAGGTTCGCGGCGCACCACCATGCGGGCCGCGTCGGGCGTCAGCAGTCGCCCGACCACCGCCTTCTCGGAAGGATTGGAAGCTGGTTCCTGGGCGGGGGCGGGGAGGGAGAAAAGCAGCGTCAACCCCAGCAGGAATCCTGTTGGTCTTGCCATGTCTGTTACTACCCAGAAGGGCGCTTAAGAGTTCCTTCTACCGTCCCTTTACTATTAATCGCCTGAGACTCCTGAAGAGATTAGTCGCCGGAAACTGTTGAAGGGTTGGCTGTCGCCACTTCTGACGCCAGGGCGGAGGATTGAGCAGGGGAGCGAGTCTTGCGTTGCAAGATGGCGGGCCAGACCTGCTCGCGGGCGCAGCGCAAGTCTTCCACGAAATCAATTTCAATCCAGGGCAATCCATCCACCGGCACGGCGTGCAGGGGGTGATGGGGCGCGATGGCGTCAAAGGCAAACGGGCAGAATTTCCGCTCCGCCCCCGAAGCCAGCAACTTTTCCATCTGGGCGAAAAGGACCTGCGAGCCTGCGGCGGAGAACTTGAGCACACCCAGGTTTTCGGCGTGGGCGCGGGACGCGTCGAGGTCTTTGCTCAGGGCCAGGATGCGGTCGCCGGCCAGGGACACCTTCATTTCCTCGCGGCCAAAGTGGTCGCGGCGTTCCACCGCCAGGGCATCCGGGTGGGGGGAGTCGAGCAGGCGGCGCAGCACCTCGGGGTCGAAGAGCACGTCGGCGTTCAGAAGCACAAAACCCTGGCGGGCCTGTTCGCGGGCCAGCCAGAGCGAGTAGAGACTGTTGGTCTCGGCGTGGCGGGCGTTGGTCACATATTCGACCGTGGAGCCCAGCTTGGCTTCGACCGCGGCGGCGTTATAGCCCACCACGACAAACACGCGGTTGAGGCCGCAGGATTCGAGCGCCTCCAACTGGTGCTCAATCAGCGTGCGCTCGCCCACCTGCAGCAGACACTTCGGGCGGTCGTTGGTACAAGCGCCCAGGCGGCGGCCCCGCCCAGCAGCCAGGATGATGGCAGGCACGTTTGGCACAACAGTCATTTTGTCGCAGGGGCCCGATAGGCGCAAGAWAAAAGTACGCTTGGGAGCGGAGGGACGCGRCTGGGAAGGCAAGGGGTCAAAARTCGATGGCGAACTTGCCGCGGAAGAGCCGRCCGCGGGCGTTGAAGARACCSAGRGCATTGAAGGCGKCCAGGTTCTGTTGCACGTCGCGGGGGTTGAAGTGGTCAAGCATGTTGAAAATCTTGAGCCCCACCAGGATGCCGCGCTKYTTGCCGAAGGCTTTGAACTTGAACCGTTTGAGAAACTGGGAGTCSAGCGTGGCCCAGGYGGGGAARCGCCCGCCCTGGTTGCGGGCGCCGACGAAGTTTTGCTCCTCATCCAACAAGGAAAAGGGGAAGCCGCTGCGCACCTCCAGCACCGGCGCCCAGTGCACCCCCCAGAGCAGCTCGATATCGCCCCAGGCCACCAGCCGGTCGGGGACGTCGAAGCTCAGCCGGGAGCGCTCATTGGGCCGCAGGATGGGATTTTCAAAGTTGCCGAAGAAGTCCTGGAAGGTGTTGAGGTCGCCCGCCGACTCCGAATGCACGTAGGAGACGTTGAGGAAGCTGCTCTCGCGGAAGCGGTAGTTGGCCGTCAGTTGAAACTCGCGGTAGCGGCTGCGGCCGCGCGCCGCCAACTCCAGGGTGGGCAGCCCGCCCACGTCATCGAAAGGCTCGACAATGTATTCGTCCCGCCCTTCCCGCTGTGTGTAGCCGAAGCGGACCAGCAGGCCGCGGGCAACTTCCCGGTCCAGCTCCAGGTTGAAGGCCAGGCTGCGCGGGTTTTCGATTTTCGTCAGCCGGTTGACGAAGGTGCGCGGCCCATCCAGCACTGTCACCCCGTCGGCGGCCAAGCGGGTGACCACCCGCTGTTGCAGTTGCTCGAAGGTGGCGACGTTCAACGGCACCTTGTCGTAGAAGAGCCCCACCCCGCCGCGCAGGAGCGTGCGCGCATCTTTGGTCAGCACGTAGGCGAAGGCCACCCGGGGCGCAAGGTTGTGGCGCTGGGCGATGCTGTCGTAGTCGTAGCGCGCGCCCAGGTCGAAGGTGAGGCGCCGGTGCAGGTTCCATTTGTCGTGGAAGAAGAGCGTGAACTCGGACTTGTTGCGGCCCAGCGCCGTGCCGCCCACGAAGTCAATCCGTTCTGCCAGGGTGCCATCGCCGCGRCGGAYCTCGACCGCCCCGCTCCGGTGGGTGCCGTCAAAGYCGTCRCGGGCRAARTTGAASCCCAGCTTCAGCCAGTGCTGCCCGYGSGCTTGRYGSGCRGCAAAGCTGTAGACTTCCAGCAGCTCGTAGCGCCGGCTGGTGCGGCTCTGGGTGTTGAAGAAGCTGCCGGACTTGCCTTCGGGCCGAAGCACAAASGCCGCGCCGGSRGTRGCGGGGAAAATGTCGGCGTCAAAGTCCTTCACGCTGAARGTGGATWCCAGCAGCGAGCYATCGGTRAAGATGTAGYGGTGCTGCGTCCCCGCCATCCAGCCGCGCTGGCGGTAGTTGGCGGTGGCCGGCTGCGGCGTGAAGGTGTCCAAGGTGGCGAAGCGGTTCTTCTGCGGGTAGAGGCTGAAGACGGTGGAGAGTTTGTGGGTGGGGCTGAAGCTGGCATCCAACTGGGTGAAGGAGTCGAAGCTTTCGATGTCGGTATCGCGTTCGAGTTCCGGCAGGCTGGTGACGGGATTGCGGGAGAGGCGATACTCGAACGATTGCAGGATGGCCAGCTTGTCTTTGACCAACGGGCCGGAGAACGTGACCCGGGGCGTGGCCCCCTCCACTCCGCGGATGCTGCCGTTGCGCCGGCGGAAGCGGGGGAAGAAATTGTTGAGCTTGAAGCTCCACTTGTCGCTCGACGGCTTGGTTTCGATGGTGGTGACCGCGCCGGCGAACTTGCCGTATTCGGCCGCGTAGGGGTTGGAGAGAACTTCCACTTCTTGGATGACGTCCACCGGCAGGTTGATGGCCTGCTCGCCGGTCACGGGGTCGGTGACGTTGGCGCTGTTCACCAGCCAGCCGGTTTGGGTGGAGTTGGCGCCTTTAATTTTTATCAGCCCGTCGGGGCCGCGCAACACGCCCGGCACCAACGGCAGCGCGTCCAGAAAGCGCTCGGAGGCCAGCGGCGCATTCTCGTAGACCGAGCCTGCCAGCTCCGTGCTGGAGGTGGTTTGTTCGGCTTGGATGCCCTCGGCCCGGCCGGTGACGGTGACTTCTTGCCGAAGCACCTGGAGTGTGAGCGTAACCGTAATCTCCAATGGACTTCCGGCCTCGATCAGCACGTCCTGAGTCTGCGTTTCGTACCCTTCCAGCGAGACTGTCAGCGTGTAGGCCCCGGCAGGGACATTCGCAAAGCGGTAGGCGCCGGTGGCATCGCTGCGGGCCGCGAAGGCCGGGCCGGGCTCGTTCTTCGGAACCAGCGTGAGGGTCGCCCCCGGCAGGCGGAGCGGTTCGCCACTGGCTCCGACAGTAACTACATGGCCGGAAAGCTGCCCGGTGGCTTGAGCGGCGACCAACAAGGCCGGCAGCAGCACAGCGGCCAGCAACAAGCCGAGAAGAATCAGACGTGAACGGTGCGTTACCAAAGCTCTCCCGGAAACTCTCTTATGCTTCCCTGTTAGATGGCGCGGCGGGGCGGGCCGATGCTGCCCGTGCTGCAATCGGCGAC
>LKGT01004727.1_pt1 | contig 11359 bp, 12 predicted proteins | sample 503861 | NCBI WGS metagenome assembly LKGT01 (sample SAMN04113194, study PRJNA297058) | marine sediment metagenome | biome: marine benthic biome; feature: marine benthic feature; material: marine sediment; isolation source: sediment sample collected at the water-sediment interface from the South......
AGTGTGGCGGGGAGCTGTATCAGCGGCCCGACGATAACGAGGAGACGATCGTTAAGCGACTGGAGGTTTACAACAAGGAAACGGCTCCCCTCAAGGACTTTTACCGCGAGCAGGGGAAATTGAAATCCGTTCAGGGATGCGGCGGAATGGAGGACATTTTCTCCAAACTGTGCGATCTGGTGACTTGAAGATGTCCAAAGAAGAAGCCATAGAAGTCGAAGGGACCGTTATGGAGCCGTTGCCCAACGCCATGTTTCGCGTGGAGTTGGAAAACGGGCACAAAATCCTGGCACATATCTCCGGAAAAATGCGGATGCATTTCATCCGAATCCTGTCCGGAGACAAAGTCAAAGTGCAATTGTCTCCTTACGATTTAACACGCGGCCGTATCACGTATCGCTATAAATAAATAAGAAGGTGAACCATGAAAGTCAGATCATCCGTGAAGCCCATATGTATTAAATGCAAAGTGATCCGCCGGCGGGGCGTGGTGCGGGTGATTTGTGAAAATCCCAAGCACAAACAAAGGCAGGGATAACGATTACCCCCAGGTGTAGAAAGGAAATAGYGTGGCACGTATTGCAGGCGTAGACATTCCGCGGGATAAAAGAGCGTTGGTCGCCTTGACSTATATTTACGGCGTCGGAGCCACCACGTCCGCGAAAATTCTGGAAAAAGCGGAARTTCCCCCGGAAGTGCGAATCAAGGATATGACCGARGAACAGGTCGCCAAAGTCCGCTCCATTATCGAAAAGGAATATGAAGTGGAAGGGGATATGCGCCGCGCTGTCAATATGAATATGAAACGGTTGATGGACATCGGCTCTTACCGGGGCCTGCGCCACCGCAGAGGCCTGCCGGTCCGGGGTCAGCGCACCCACACCAACGCCCGCACCCGTAAGGGACCGCGCAAGGTGGGGGGCGCCAAGTCCAAATCCAAAAAATAAGTAAAGAAGGAATCCATGGAAAAGAAATCCAAAAGCGGAAAAAAGAAAAGCAAGACAGCTCCCGAAAGCGGCATCGCGCATATCCGGGCCACGTTCAACAATACCATCGTGACCATCAGCGATCTTTCGGGGAACGTTGTGTCCTGGTCCAGTGCCGGAGCACAGGGCTTCAAGGGATCGCGCAAAAGCACACCCTTCGCGGCGCAGGTCGCCGCTGAGAAAGCCGCAATCAAGGCCCGGGATATGGGAATGAGAAAACTGGAAGTTCATGTCAAAGGACCGGGGGCCGGCAGGGAGTCGGCCATTCGGTCATTGCAGGCGGCGGGAATGGAGATTTCCGTCATTCGCGACAAAACCCCCATTCCGCATAACGGTTGCCGACCGCGCAAGCGCAGACGCGTGTAAGCTTTTTAAATAAAAAGGAGTATCAGGTTTGGCAAGATATACCGATTCAGTATGCCGGCTTTGCCGGAGAGAAGGCGAAAAACTGTTTTTGAAGGCGAGCCGGTGTGAAACGCCCAAGTGCGCCATCGAGAAAAGAGCGTACGCTCCCGGCCAGCACGGTCAGGGCCGCACCAAGTTTTCCGAATACGGCGTTCAGCTGAGGGAAAAACAGAAAGTGCGCCGCATTTACGGAGTCCTGGAAAAACAGTTTAGAAAATATTTTAAAATGGCGGACCGGAAGAAGGGGGTCACCGGGGAAAACCTCCTTCAATTGTTGGAAATGAGGTTTGATAACGTCATCTATCGAATGGGGTTGGCTGGCTCCAGAAGCGCCGCCCGACAACTGGTTCGCCATCGGTTCTTTACGATCAATGGAAAAAAAGTGAATGTGCCCTCCTATATCGTGAAACAAGGAGACGTGATCACGCCTGTTTCAAGCAAGATGGCAAAATTTCCGATCAAAACCGCTTTGGAAAACATCAAAGGCAAAACCCTCCCTTCCTGGCTGACGTTCGATGCCGATAAAAAGGAAGGAGTGGTGCAATCCCCCGCAAACCGGGAGGATATCACCTTGCCTGTTCAAGAACAATTGATTGTCGAACTCTATTCGCGTTAATTGTCCCCCACAAACGGCATTAAATAATCATTCGGCACATCTTCTGAGTGCCAACAAAGACTCWATCGGAGGATTGRWTTCATGGTGATGCAAGGCATCGTTAAACCCAAACGACTYGATTTTGATAAAAAAACCAAAACCGGTMATTACGCYAAATTCCGKGCGGGACCYTTCGAGCGRGGRTATGGAGTGACCGTCGGGAACTCGCTCCGGCGTATGCTGCTTTCCTCSCTTCAGGGYGCTTCCATTATCGGAGCGAAATTYGAGGGARTYTATCACGAGTTCTCTTCCCTCCCCGGCGTGATGGAGGATATCAGCGAGATCATTCTYAATCTCAAGCAAWTGAAGCTYAAAATGAGCGGCCARGCCGAYCAAAAGAGAATGTATCTSAARAAAARMGGMGCCGGCCAGGTCGTCGCYRGCRATTTTGAAAGTGAYCCCGATATYGAAATTCTYAATCCGGAYCACCTGATTGCGRCCCTCGATAAARCCGGCGCGCTGGATCTGGAAGTGATCGTTAAAAGAGGCCGGGGCTATGTTCCYGCRGACCGGCATGATCTGWCYGCCGAATCGGTSCAGATGATTCCCGTCGACGCGCTGTTCTCGCCCATCGAAAAAGTGAACTACACSGTCGAGAAAACCCGCGTCGGACAATCCACCGACTTCGACGCGTTGGTCATGGAATTGTGGACCGACGGCAGTATCTCCCCGGAAGACGCCGTGGCCCATGCCGCAAAAATCGTCAAGGATCATATGCAGATTTTCATCAACTTTGATGAAGAGCCCGAGCAGGTCCAGCCACAGGTGGACGAGAAGAAACTCAAAATGATCACCAACCTGGCTAAAAGCGTGGAAGAGCTGGAACTGTCGGTGCGTTCCTACAACTGCCTCAAGAACGCCAATATCCAGACCATTTCCGAGCTCGTGCAGAAAGGCGACGGCGAAATGCTGAAAACCCGGAATTTCGGACGCAAGTCCCTGAACGAGATCAAAGAGATTCTCGAGGAAATGGGATTGCACCTGGGAATGAAGCTCGAAGAGGACGATCTCAAACAGATCGCCACCGCACGCAAGAAAAAAGAAATGGAAACCGATACCACCGATCTCAACGGCTAGCGCATCGAATCAGGAAGGATAGCAGGGAAAACTCATGCGACATTTGAAATCAGGCCGAAAACTGGGTCGGACCACGGCTCATCGCAAAGCGCTGTTCCGGAACATGGTCACCGCCCTGATCCGACGGGAACGGATCCGCACCACCCTCGCTAAAGCCAAGGAGTTGCGGAGCCACGTGGAAAAAACCATCACCCTCGGAAAAAAGGGAACCCTGCATGCCAAACGTCTGGCTCGCAAAGTGGTCATCGAAAAGGACGCGTTTCTCAAATTGTTCGGGCCGCTGTCCGAGCGGTACGCCCAGCGCAACGGCGGCTACACGCGTATCATCAAAATCGGCAACCGGCTGGGGGATGACGCTCCCATGGCGTTCATCGAGCTGGTAGACCGGGAAGGCGAAGCGCCGGCGCCCAAGGAGAAGGCCGGGAAAAAAGCCGCTCCCAAAAAGGACACCGCCAAAAAAGCCGATAAAAAAGCAGAAGCCAAACCGGAGAAAGACAAGAAAGCGGCCAAGAAAACCGAAATCAAAAAGAAACCGGTCGAAGCCAAAAAAGAAGACAAGAAAAAAACGGAAACCAAAAAAACCGCCGACACCAAAAAAGCGGCCGCCAAAAAGGCCGCACCGAAAGGTAAAAAGTCCGGCGACAAAAAATAATAAACCGTATTGTTCATCAACCCCAACTGAGAACCTATCCTCTCGGCTGGGGTTTTTTGTTGGGAAGAGGAGACCGTTGGTTTTGTCGGCCTGAGTAAGATGGGTCTCAGGCTGTGGCCGCCTGGAGAGGACGGACCGTGCTTTTGGATGGGGCTTCCGGTTTGATACGGTCCTTGAACCGGAAATTGGTGTTTTCCTTGATCCACGCCAGCAGATCATCATATGATTTGAAATGCTCCGTAAACCCGTAGTCGTCTCCGGTGTATTCGCAGGTGTCGATGCTATGTTCCCGGCAAATATAGGGTCGGGTTTCATAGATGGCGCATTTGTTTTCCGGAGTGAGAAATCCGCACACCGTATCCACCATGAGGTACCAGGCCTTCCGGTAAATATAAATGGAGACGCCCTTGTGCGCGATCTGCCACAACATGGCTTCGTGATCCTTGCGGGTTTCGGGTGCGTCTATTTCAACGGAAAAATAGGTGCAACATTTCGCCGGCAGGCAATTTTTACATTGATCCCAGGGATTTTTGATTTTTTTCTTGCTCATAAATGTTCCTATCCTTGAGGAGGTCAGCGGTAAGTTTTCCAGATCGTTGCAAACTCCTTCATGCTAGTTGTCTCTGCCGCTAAAGGCAAGTAGTTTAAGGGGTTTTTTGGATGCGCGGGAAGCTTTTGATGCACGCTGGGTGGATTTTTGAAAGGCCGGCAAGGATCAATCGGACCGGTAACAACGTCTGCTGGTCTCAAGGCCGAACCAACGCCCGATGCGCCGTCGGGTTGCGCGTGTCGAACCGGTAGAGTCCTTCCTCCCGGGCCGCGCGGACCGTCTCCTGCTGTTCGGTTTCCGTGGTCCGCCGGTTGATTCCATGGTAACGATTCGGCGTCACCTTCCCCGCCGGGCGGTACTGGTCCATGATGTTGATATACGTATGCGGCGACACCTCCTGCGCCAGAAACCGCATGATGCGGCGCGAATCCTCCGCATTGTCCGGCATCACCAGATGACGCACCAGCACGCCGCGTTTCGCCAGACCGTTTTCGTCGAACACCAGATCGCCCACCTGCCGCTGCATTTCCCGGATAACCGCCCGCGCCGCCTGCGGATATTTTTTAGCCTTCAGATATTCTGCCGACAACCCCTCGTCCCAGTACTTGAAATCCGGCATGTAGATGTCCACCACGCCGTCCATCAACCGGAGGCTCTCCAGCGAATCGTACGCACCGGTGTTGTACACCAGCGGCAGTCTGAGACCCATCTGCACCGCGAGGGGCAAAGCCTCCAGTATCTGCGGCACCACATGTTCCGGCGTCACGAAATTGATGTTATGACAGCCCCGCTCCTGCAACTCGAGCATCATCTGCGCCAGCGTCTCCGGCCGCGCCTCCACTCCGTCGCGGTGCTGGCTGATATCGTAATTCTGGCAAAACACGCACTTCAAATTACACATCGAGAAAAAGATGGTGCCGCTCCCGTTCCAGCCGCGCAGGCAGTCCTCCTCGCCGAAATGCGGGAAGTGGCTCGACACCCAGGCATAGCGTCCGGTCTTGCACAAGGCCCATTCGTCGTTGAGACGGTCCACCTCGCAGTCGCGCGGGCACACCTTGCAACTCTTCAGGTGCTTAAGACCCTCCCGCGACCGGTGGTACAGCTCCCCCGTCCGGAACAGCTTCATATATGCCGGCTCGAAATCCTCGGAGTTGATTTGAAATGTGGGGGCCGCTGCACTCATAGTCGTTTTTAAAATGGGGATGAACTCTGATTCCCCTATCATATAAGGTTTCCCTTTGGACTGCCACCCCTACAAACGGCTTAACCATAAAGCGGTGAGGGTACAGCATTTTCCGTCCCGTTCCACCCGGCCGCGCACGATGTACGGTCCCCGGTCGTGGATGAGTACGCCGAACTGACGGTAAATCTTCGGAAACAGCGTCACCTCGAAACACGCTGTCGGGTCCTCCAGCGTCATGAACTTCATCAGCTCCCGCTTGACCGTGCGCGTCCGCTTGGCGGTGATCATCCAGCCGACCAGCGTCACCAGCCGCCCGGCGTGTTGGGACAGATCCCGCGCCGCGATGATGGGCAGCACCGAACGCGACCAAGTGTGACGCGTTCCCAATTCGGCTTCGGACACCGTGAGCCCGCTGCCCGCAACCTCCACGCCGTACAGGGCCAGCAGATGCTCCGACACCGTCAGGTCCAGACACTCCAGCTCCGCCCACAGTTTTTCCTGCCGACTGTACTGCGGCATCCGCATATTACTGAATCTGTCCCCCTCTCCCCTCATGGGGAGAGGGCAGGGTGAGGGGTGGTTGCGCTCCTCCGTTTTAAAGGGGGTCGGGGGGATTTGTAATGTGCCGCCGGGAATACCCCACAACGCTTGAAACGTCTGTTGGCCATCGCAGGTGAAATGTTTTATCCGCATCGCTGACTTTATAATCAATTTCAACTGCCACAGCAGTTGCGGGCGTGGTCTGGCGAACATCTCCATCGCACCGCAGCGGATGAGAGATTCCGCCTCGCTTTCGCCGATGTCCACCCGCGACAGAAAATCTTCCAGCGAGGCATAGGGTCTGTTCTTACGTTGCTCCAGGATGGAGTCAACTGTGTTCCGGCTCAGATGCTTCACCTGCATCAGACCGACACGAACCAAGCCACGCCCGGAAGAAGTTTGCCACCGGCGGCTCGCCGGTCCCCCTTGTAAAGGGGGCTGGGGGGATTCTTCCCTTGACCCCTCTCCCCCAAGGGGAGAGGGCTGGGGTGAGGGGGGTGTTGTCGACGCAATAAACCGATGTTCGCTCTCATTGATGTCCGGTGGCAGGAGGGTGAGGCCCAGCCGCCGCGCTTCCTCGACGTAGGCGCAGGTGTCGTAAAATCCACCCTGATTCGACAGCACCGCCGCCATGAACTCCGCCGGGTAATGCGCCTTCAGCCAGGCGGTCTGGTACGAGACCCGTGCGAACGAGGCGCTGTGCGCCTTGCAGAAGGCGTAGCCCGCGAAGCTCTCCATCTGCCGCCACAGCTCCTGCGCGATGTCCGGCGTCACGCCGTTTGCCAGCGCGCCGGTGACGAACCGTTCCCGGTAGTTTTCCATCGCCTCCCAGTCGCGTTTCTTGCTCATGCACTTGCGCAGTCCCTCGGCCTCGCCCAGCGACATGCCGGCGATGGCGTGGGCGACCTTGATCACGTCTTCCTGGTAGATCATGACGCCGAAGGTCTCGTTCAGAATCGGCTCCAGTTTCGGATGCAGATAGCGGACGGCCTCCCTGCCGTTGTGGCGGTCGATGAACGCCTTCATCATGCCGCTGTCGGAGACGCCGGGACGGATGATGGAGCTCGCCGCCGTCAGCATCTCGAACGTCTCCACGCCCAGCTTCTGGAGCAGGTTGCGCATGCCCGGCGACTCGATGTAGAAACAGCCGATGGTCCGCCCCGCCTTCACCAGCGCACGGGTTTTCGGGTCGGTCACGGGATCCATGCAGTTGAAGTCGATAGTGACCCCATAATTGGCCTGCACGTCCTTGACCGTGTCCGACAGCACCGCCAGTCCCTTTTGCGCCAGCAGGTCGATCTTGAGCAGGCCCATGTCCTCCACCGGGTACATGTCGTATTGCGTCACGGCGAATCCCTTCGGCGTCTTCTGCAAGGGGATGAAGTCGGTGATCGGCAACGGGCTGATGACGATGCCGCCGCAGTGGATGGACAGATGGCGCGGGAACCCCTCGATGCGGCGGCTCAGCTCGAGGATCGTGCGGTACGGTTCATCTTCCGTAGGTAGATGACGGCATTCCGGCACGGTTTGCCGCACCGTTTCCAACTCCGCCAGGCTGGAGAAATGCGGCAGGGTTCGGGTGAACGCGTCGATCTCCGGCACCGGCACGCCCAGCGCCTTGCCCACCTCGCGGATCAGCGAGCGGCTCCGGAAATGCACGTGGGTGGAGATCAGCGCCACGTGCTCGTGCCCGTAGGTGTCGAACACGTAATCCAGCATTTCGTCGCGCCGGTTCCAGGGGAAGTCGATGTCGATGTCCGGGTAGTCCGACCGCTCCAGGCTGAGGAAGCGCTCGAAGTACAGGTTGTAGCGGAGGGGGTCGACCTCGGTGATGTTGAGGGTGCGGCAGACCAGGCTGTTGGCGGCGGAGCCCCGCCCCACCGTCGGAATGCCGCGCGCCGCCGCCTCGCGCACGATGTCCCACACGATCAGAAAATACGGCTCCAGCTTCAGCCGGTGGATCACTGCCAGCTCGTTTTCCAGGCGGACTCGCGCGGCGTCCCGTGCGGCACCGGAATACAGCCGGCACATGCCTTCATGAGACAGCCGCCGCAGGAGGGAGGCGGCGGTTTCGTCCGCCGGCAGGTCGAAGGGGGGCAGTTTGGTCCGCCCCAGCTCCAGCGAGACGTCGCATCGCTCGGCGATGCGGAGAGTATTGTGGACCGCTTCGGGAATATCATCAAACAGGCGCGCCATTTCGGCGGGCGGTTTCAGCCAGGCGTCTGGCGAGGTCGCCGCTCCCGGCGGCAGGGTGTGAACGGTGGTGTGGGTACGGATGGCGGAGAGCAGGCGGTGCACCTGCCAGTTCTTCGGCCGAATGAAAAACACCCGGTTGGTCGCGACCACCGGCAGGCCGCGTTTTTGGGCGAAGGCGAGCAGACGCCAGTCCCGCCAGCGTGACGCTGGACCCCGCTTGTGAGTGTTTGGATTGTGCCCGATGATGTGGGTTGCAGGATTCGGTATTAGCCGTTTGCGTGTGGAGGCACTCCACCGGTTGTCGTGCGCCGTCAGCTCGGCGTAGAGGTTCCCGCCGCCCCGGGCGCGGGCGATGGTGTCGAGCAAATGCCGGTCCGGCGAGAGGATGATGACGTCGTCCGAGCAGGCCCTGAGCCGGTCCGCCAGCATGAACTCAGGGGAGAGGTGACGGTCCGTGATGATGCGGCACAGTTCGCCGAACCCTTTCAGATTTTTAGCTAATAAGACAGCTCGCGCTTCTTTTCCTTGCGCCCGATGGTTTTGATCGCAAGGTAGAGCTTCAGCCATTGGCGTGTGGAGGCACTCCACCTCTACGCCGAAGATGGGACGGATGCCGGCTGTGCGGGCGGCCTGCTGGAAGGGCACCGCGCCGTACAGGCCGTTGGTATCCGTGAGGGCCAGGGCGGAGCCGGGCATGCGCCGGGCGGCCGCGACCAGGGCGTCGATGCGGTCGGCGCCGGCGAGAAAGGAATAGTGGCTGTGGCAGTTCAGATGGATGAACACGATAGCGAATAAAAAGCGAAAATAAGGATCAAAAAAAATGCGGTTCGCGAATGGATTGAATTAGTGTTATAGTAATCAAACTTGCCATGGCAAGTCAAGCACCCCTTCACGATGCCATCCGAACGGTTCCATCCAAGGAACCACAAGCGAGAAAAAATATTGACAAATAGGAAATAAGCGTTTAGTTTAGGAAAGAACCCCAAGAAGTAGAGCTTCCTAAAGCCTCTGAAATCAATTAAATATCCAGAAAATTCTGCAAATGGTTTGAGATAAACAGAGCCTCTTTTGGGGGATTCTGAGACATCTTCAACAACCCACTCAAAATCAAAAACAGAATAACCAGCAACCACAATCCATCCACCTAACCTTTTACCCAACCACCACACATGAGTGAGACAACGCAACCACCCACAACCAACATTGAGGAATTAAAGGCAAAGACCATCTCCGACCTGACCAATATTGCCAAGAGCCTTAAGATTCAAGGTCATAGCAGTTTGAAAAAGCAGGATTTGATTTTCAAGATACTCCAGGCCCAGATCGAAAAAGACGGTCTGATGTTCGGCCAAGGGGTGTTGGAAATCCTGCCGGACGGCTTCGGATTTCTGCGCGCGCCGGCCTATAACTATCTGCCGGGACCGGACGACATTTATGTTTCGCCCTCGCAGATACGCCGTTTCGACATGCATACCGGGGACACGATCTCCGGCCAGATTCGCCCGCCCAAGGAAAACGAGCGGTATTTCGCGTTGTTGAAGGTGGAGGCCATCAACTTTGAAAATCCGGACAAGACCAAGGACAAGATTCTGTTCGACAACCTGACACCGTTGTATCCCGATGAACGCCTGCGTCTGGAAACGCCGAACGGCAAGGATTACAGTGCGCGCATCATGGATTTGATGACGCCAATCGGCAAGGGCCAGCGTGGCCTGATCGTGGCGCAACCGCGGACCGGTAAAACCATGCTGTTGCAATCGATCGCCAACAGCATCAGCACCAATTATCCGGAAGTGATTCTCATTGTATTGTTGATTGACGAGCGTCCCGAAGAAGTGACGGACATGCAACGATCGGTGCGGGGCGAGGTCATCAGCTCCACCTTTGACGAGCCGGCTCAGCGCCACGTCCAGGTCGCCGAAATGGTGATCGAAAAGGCCAAGCGGCTGGTCGAGCACAAGAAGGACGTGGTGATCCTGCTGGACAGCATCACCCGCCTGGCACGGGCCTACAACGCCATCGTGCCGCCCAGCGGCAAGGTGCTTTCCGGCGGTGTCGATTCCAATGCCCTGCAGAGGCCCAAGCGGTTCTTTGGCGCCGCCCGGAATCTGGAGGAAGGAGGCAGTTTGACCATCATCGCCACCGCGCTGGTGGATACCGGAAGCCGCATGGACGACGTCATCTTTGAGGAGTTCAAGGGCACCGGTAACTTGGAAATCGTGCTCGACCGGAAGCTCGCGGACAAGCGGACTTTCCCGTCGATCGATATCAACCGGTCCGGCACCCGGAAAGAGGAGTTGCTTATAGAGGAGGAGGAACTGCAACGAATCTGGTTGCTTAGAAAAGTTTTGCTCCCCATGGGCATCCATGATACGATGGAACTCCTCCTCCAGAGAATGAAGGAAACCAAGACCAACGCCGAGTTTATTCAATCGATGAACTCCTGATATTTCAGTGCGTTAGAGAGGTTCCAGCGGTTATGAAAACTGAGATTCATCCGGAATATAACAAGACCACCTTTGTGTGTTCGTGTGGCAACACAGTGGTGGTTCGGTCCACCGTCAAGGACATGCACCTTGAAATCTGCTCCGCCTGCCATCCGTTCTTCACCGGCAAGCAGAAGCTGGTGGACAGTGCCGGCCGGATCGAAAAATTCACCCGCAAATACAAGAAGGCCCAGGCGGCGAAAGAAGCCAAAGAGGCCCCGGAACCGGCTCCCAATTAGCTCCCCTCTCCCTTTCCCCTGTTTCGACACCTGCAGTCCCTTTTATTCACACGTATTTTAGATGACAGTTGCGTTCGACGAACCGGTATTTCCCATGTTTGATCAATTGGATGAAATCGAAAAACGATACGAGGAGCTCAATCAATTGATGAGCGATCCCAAAATCATCCAGCGGCAGACGGAGTTCCAGAAGCTGGCCAAGGAGCAGTCCGGGATTGCCCAGATCGTCAAAGAATACCGGGAATGGAAAAAGAACGCGCGTGAGTTGGAGGAGAATCAAAAAATCCTGGAAGAGGAACAGGACGCCGAACTGCGCGATCTGGCCCGGGAGGAGGTCGAAACACTGCAACATGAAAAAGAAAAGAATGAAACCCAGCTGACATTTCTGCT
>LKGT01004738.1_pt1 | contig 11359 bp, 10 predicted proteins | sample 503861 | NCBI WGS metagenome assembly LKGT01 (sample SAMN04113194, study PRJNA297058) | marine sediment metagenome | biome: marine benthic biome; feature: marine benthic feature; material: marine sediment; isolation source: sediment sample collected at the water-sediment interface from the South......
GCAGTGTTTTGCGGCCGTGGTTCGACGCCCACTTTGCGGTCGACAATTTTATCAATGACGTCCCGCGGATCTATACCTACGAGTTCGACGTTGTCAGCAGCGGACGGATTTGGATCTCGGAATCCAATGCGAATAGTGCCGGTGCGGCTGCTACGACGGATCCCAATGCGATCATCTCGGGCTACATTGTTACTGACTTGGGCTTGATTCCCGAACCGAGTTCACTGTTGATGGCCATATTGCTATTCTGGCGCCACACCTCAAACATCAAAAATTTAATCAGCGGCAAAGAAGACAAACTAGGCGCAAAATAAACTAACACCGACTAAAGGAATAGCAATGAAAACGCCTCACACCAAAACTTATCTGAAAAAAAGAACGAAGGGTCAATTCCCGTAATGCTTTGCCAAATGATTTGCTAACGATAGCGAAAAGCGTATATGGATATACGCTTTAGCTCACCGGATCATGGATGAGCCTGTGAGCAACGCGTAAGCGTTAACAAACCATTTGGGAAGTCGAAGACCAAGGCATCCGGGAAAGGGTTTTCTTGGTACCTTCTTTTTGAAAAGAAGGTACTCGCCGAACAGGGCGAAACCAATTCTCAAATGAAGTTTAAAAACTAAAACAATCACTCCCGATGATACGGATGCCCTTTCAAAATACTCCATGCTCGATAAAGCTGCTCTGCAATCACAACTCTCACCAAAGCATGTGGCAAGGTGAATGATGATAGTGACCAGGTTTCATCTGCATTCTGTTTAATTCGACCATCAAGACCATCCGCACCACCAATGATAAGTGAAACATCCTGCCCCAGAGGTAGCCATGCTTCCAGCTTCTTTGAAAGCTCAATACTGCTGAAATTTTTTCCTTTTTCATCCATTACGAAAACTTTTGAGTTGGCAGGAATTGCGGATTGAATGCGTTCGCCCTCTTCTTTGATATTTTTTTCTATGGGTGTTGCTTTGTTTCTGACCGAGGGGGGGATTTCAATCAGATTTATCTGAAGCTCCGGAGGCATGCGTTTGCTGAATTCTGAAAATCCAGCATTAACCCATTCAGGCATTTTTTTGCCGACCGCGATGAGGTGAATCTTCATAAAAAAGAAGTTATTAGTTAATGGACTGTTTGCTTCAGGGAATCCGAATCATTCATTGGTGACCAGAGTTTTTCCAGTTGGTAATATGCTCGCGTTGCCGGGTGCATGATATGTACGATGATGTCACCAAGATCAACCAATACCCATTCGCCGTATTGCGTGCCTTCTGTGCCAAGGGGTTGAACATTATTTTTCTTGGTTTCTTCAATGAGTTTTTCAGCGATTGATGTGACCTGTCGGTTGGATGTGCCACTTGCAATAATCATTAAATCGGTAAAGGAGGTTAAATCCCTTACATCCAGTGTTTGTATATTGGTTGCCTTGTTGCTTTCCAATGTTTCTATAACCAGTTTAGCGAGTTTTTCTAATTTCATATTTATTGTTTATATAAATGGTGGGTATGAATAAAGTCTAGCACTTTATCGGGCAATAATGATTCTGTTTCCTGCCCAGATTGAAAATTATTTCTTATCTGTGTTGATGAAATATCAAGCATGGGGATATCCAGCCTGATAATATGACCTGCAGCTTGATTATGCAGATTCGTTACAGACTTCGTGATAAAGTTGTCCATAAATATTTTTATCTCGCCATCTTTTAACTCATCATCATCCCCTGGGCGATTTGCAATAACGATATGTGCATAGTCCAGTAAGGATTGCCATTGTCGCCAGCTATTCAGTGTCTTGAAGTTCTCCATGCCCATGAKCAAGCAAAGCGKAGTYTYGTCAGTTATTTTACGAATRCGTCTCAAGGTATCAATCGTGTATGAAACCCCKCCYCTTTGAAGTTCACAATCATCGATTTTTAAGTGAGGATGRTTTTCTACTGMGAKTTTYAGCATCTCGAGTCTTTGTTCAGGTGATGCCAGRGGKGCGGRTCGGTGTGGCGGATTGTTTAAAGGAACAAAWAGAAYCTCGGCAAGTTTTAATTGTTCTAAAAATGTTGYYGCCAGATGTAGGTGTCCGTTATGTACGGGGTCAAATGCGCCGCCCAGAATGCCGACAGGCTGCGTCATTATTCAATCATCCGGGGTAATAAATAAATTATTCACGAATGTGACCATCRCCGATAACAATATATTTTTGTGATGTTARTCCTTCCAGTCCKACGGGSCCACGCGCATGAAATTTATCGGTGCTAATACCGATTTCAGCACCAAGACCATATTCAAAGCCATCAGCAAAGCGGGTTGAAGCATTGACCATGACCGAAGAGGAATCAACTTCCCGGATAAATCTGTCTGCGTTGTCTTGATCTTCAGTCACAATGGCGTCAGTGTGATCCGAGCCATACTCGTGTATGTGATTCATGGCTTCTTCTATCCCGCTGACGATACGCAGAGACATTATGGGTGCCAGATATTCCGTATAGTAGTCTTCATCAGAAGCCTGTTTGATGTTAGGCAAGATTTTTCGTGATTTGTCACACCCTCTAATTTCTACGCCGGCATCTTCATACAAAGGAGCCAGCTTTTTAAGAACTGGTTCGGCGATACTTTCAGCGACCAATAAGCACTCCATCGTATTGCATGTTCCATAGCGTTGGGTCTTTGCGTTGTATGCAATCTTTACAGCCTTATCGATATCGGCATGATTATCAATGTAGACGTGACAGATACCATCAAGATGTTTAATCACGTGCATGCGTGCTTCATTACTGACACGTTCTATCAACCCTTTGCCACCTCTTGGAATAATGACATCCACATAGTCAGACATTTTTAGTAATTCACCTACAGCGGCACGGTCAGTTATCTCAATCACCTGCGCGGCATCTTCCGGCAGGCCACAGGAGAGTAATCCCTCTTTGATACAGGCGGCAATGGCCTGGTTTGAATTGATAGCTTCGGATCCTCCACGCAAGATGGTGGCATTGCCTGATTTCAGGCAAAGTGCCGCCGCATCTGCAGTAATATTGGGACGAGATTCGTAAATAATGCCAATAACACCTAATGGTACACGCATACGCCCGACCTTAATCCCGCTAGGCCTTTCTTCCATGGCCGAGACTTTACCAATAGGGTCGGGAAGCCCAGCGACCTGACGCAGTCCTTCCGCCATTGATTTAATCCTTTCCGGTGTTAACTCTAATCGGTCAAGCAAGGCAGCATCCAATCCATTTGCATTGCCCGCATCAAAATCCAGTGCATTGGCTTCAAGCAACTTTTCTTGAGACTCGATGATCAAGTCCGCGATATTCAACAAAGCCTGATTTTTGGTTGAGGTGTCGGTTTTTGCCATAATGCGGGAAGCTTTCCTGGCACGTTTACCTGTCTCCAATATGTATTGTTTGATATCCATTTTATCCCTGCCAATTCTATTCGCCACGGGTTAACCCTGGGGCAGCTTAACTCCGGAAAAAGCCAGTAATAGCGTTAACATTGCATCCCAAACGGTATGTTTTTCTGCGCTCTTGATTTTTCGATCCAGAGAATTAGCCTGCCTTAATAGTTCATATAATTTTTTTACATTATGCCTGCTCAAGATAGAGTTAATTGCTTGCTTGCGTCTGTTGTCCCAAATTCGATACTCAGCAAATAGTTTATCTAGTGGTAAACCATTGTCGAAATGGTAGGCCATGCTACACAGCCGCCTGTAATCCCACATCAGTGCACCATATATGGCCATGGGTTCCATGCCTTCACTTTTAAGGCCACTCAATATTCTAAGCAGACGTTTGGTCTTATTTGCGTAGGCACATTCGATTAATTCGAAGACATTATAGCGGGTACTGTCGGCCACTGCTGCGATGACATCGTCAGCAGTGATCTCGGGGTTGTCGATCAGTAAACAAAGTTTGTCAATCTCCTGGCTTGCTGCGAGCAGATTTCCCTCAACGCGATCAGCAATGAGCTGCACAGCATCTACAGTAATATGTTTATTGTATTTTTGTACGCGCTGTCGGATCCAATCGGGTAAGCGATCGGTATCTATTGGCCAGACCTGTATCGTCACGCCGACCTTATTCAGTGATTTGTACCACTGGCTTTGTTGAACTCTTTTATCCAGCCTGTCACTGGTGATAAGCAAGATATTATTGCTTGCGAGTTGTTCGGCGTATTCTGTTAGAACCCTACCACCATTACGCCCAGGCTTGCTTGATCCCATGCGTAATTCAATGAGTCGCGCGCTAGCGAATAATGACATGCTGGCACTTTCTTCGATCAACCTGTTCCAGTCAAAGCCAGTGGCAACATCAAGCACAATACGTTCTTCTACACCTTGTTCGCGCGCTTTAAGTCTGATGAGATCTGCCGCTTCATTTAGTTGCAGTGGCTCATCACCACTAATCAGGTAAACTGGGGAAAGTCCTTTGCGCTTAATTTCATCGGGTAAATGTTCTGCTTTTATTTGCATTATTGAATGACAGCTCTAAGCCGTCTGAGGACAGTTGCGGCAACTTGTTTGGCGATGTCTTTCTTTAAAACTGACTCTTCTTTTAATTTGCCCAACACGGAACCTTCGTCAAAGGTATAATCACGTGATGCAGAGACAGGCTTAGCGCTGGCTGTTGAACCTTCATCCGGGTCGGTAATCTTGAGCATCGCGGTATAGGTAACTTCATATTCCTCTACTTTGCCTGTGGTCGGTGAAACAGATAAAACCTTTCTACCAAAAGATTCATTGCTCAGGATGACGATATAGTTTGCATCTGATGCACTATAGACTGGATTGACACCAGCATCTAACAACTGCTGTTTCACCTCAGCAGCAAGAATGTTGGCGTTTGAAGATTGAACAAATATGCTGGCATTTTGCAATGCTTGTAGATTTGCCCCTCTGAGCTGGAAACCACAGGCACTCAGCCCTATCAATAGAAAGACAAGGATTAAAACAAGGGTTCCGTTTGCTGGTTTCATCTGATTTTTCCAGTGAAAATCTATTTAAAAAGACCTGGCATTCCCAGAAGCTCATACTAAGCAAGCGCGCACAGGCGTGAGTCAGACGGTTAGCTTATTATGAAACGACGATGTTCACCAGTCGTCCAGGCACAACAATGACTTTTTTGATCTCTTTATCGACGATAAATTTCTGTACGTTTTCATCAGAAATAGCTGATTCCTCAATTTGTTTCCGGTCTGCGTCAGAGGGCACCATGATTTTTGCCCGCAATTTACCATTCACCTGCACAATAAGTTGTATTTCATCCTGCAAAAATGCAGATTCATCTACTTCGGGCCAGGCTGCATCAATCATTGGCTCTTCATGGTCAAATTCATGCCACAAGACCTCGGTAATATGAGGGACAATGGGAGACAGCGGCAAAATAGCCGTTCCCAGACCTTCTCGCATGATCGCACGACCGTTTTCTGACTCATCTTTTGCATGTGACAGGGCGTTGATTAATTCCATGGTAGCAGCAATGGCCGTGTTGAATGTATAGCGTCGACCAATGTCGTCATTCACTTTATTGATGGTTACATGAATYTTRWGGCGAAGYTTTTGCTGCKCGTCTGACAATTCATCYTKGTTYARWTSAGGRAYRTYRYCTGCTTCGAGATGYGYTGCAGAGAGYTTCCAAAGTCKTTTRAGAAAGCGATRTGCRCCTTCAACMCCYGCATCAGACCAYTCCAGACTCTGTTCGGGAGGTGMRGCAAACATGGTGTARAGRCGTACYGTRTCRGCMCCATARCGATCRATCAGRYKTTGYGGATCCACCCCRTTATTTTTGGATTTRGACATYTYTTCGAYRCCGCCAATCGTYACSSTCTYKCCRTCTGCRTTGARGGTTGCCCTGATTRCGMTKCCTTTWTCGTCRYRTTCGACCGTKAYRTCRGCMRGATTAAACCATTCTCTGGAACCRTCRTCATTTGTKCGGTAATAGGTTTCAGCGATGACCATGCCCTGTGTCAGTAAWTYGCTGAAGGGCTCATCATTTTCCACAAGTCCYTCGTCTCTCATGAGCTTGTTAAAAAAGCGGGCRTAAAGTAAATGYAGGATGGCATGTTCAATACCACCGATGTACTGATCAACAGGTAACCAGTATTTGGCGCGATCATCCAACATTGACTCGGACGCATCAGGGCAGCAATAGCGGGCGTAATACCAACTGGATTCAAAAAAAGTATCAAAGGTATCCGTTTCACGAACCYYRCYWTTRCCGAGATCATAAAAYTCCGGCATWTTCTTGAGCGGAGAACCTGAGCCATCAACAGTGACATCYTCRGGCAAACGAACAGGAAAATCGGATGCTGCTTTCGTTTCGCCATTCGCATCAGTTACCATMGGTATTGGRCAMCCCCAATATCGCTGKCKAGAAACSCCCCAGTCRCGYAAACGGAAATGWATTTGTTTTTCRCCYTTMCCMTGTTCTKYAAGCCAGTCRGCAATCGCATCRAAKGCATCTTCTGARCTAAGTCCATCGAAGGRGCCAGARTTYTKCAGGAYWCCTTTTTCAACRAATGCKGCYWTWTCRATACTGCAATCAGAWCCATCGRTACTAAAAATRACCTGYTTGCGCTCAATGCCGTATTTTYCAGCGAATTCCCARTCACGYTGATCGTGACCCGGRACGGMCATYACYGCACCTGTRCCATAAGCCATGAGAACRAAGTTTGCYGCATACAGTGGGATGGTTTCACCRCTGAYYGGATGAATGACATTGAGACCCAGGGCAATACCTTTTTTMTCCATGGTTTCCATCTCGGCCTCAGTGACACCGCCYTTTTTACATGCTTTGATGAAGTCAGCCAGCTCAGGATTGGATTTAGCAGTTCGTAAACTGGTTGGGTGTTCGGCCGCGACAGCAAGATAGGTCACGCCCATCAATGTATCAGGCCGCGTGGTATAAATGCTGATCCTCTCGTCACTATTCTCAAGCTGAAAATTCATTTGTACGCCTTCGGAGCGACCGATCCAGTTACGTTGTTGTGTTAGTACACGATCTGGCCAACCAGGGAGTTTGTCCAGATCGTCCAGCAACTCCTGTGCATAGTCTGTTATACGGAGAAACCACTGCTCAATATCCCGTTTCTCGACAATAGCCCCTGACCGCCAACCCTTACCGTCGATTACTTGTTCATTTGCCAGCACGGTTTGGTCAACGGGATCCCAGTTAACTGTTGCAGTTTTACGATAGGCCAGCCCCTTGTCTACCAGTCGAGTGAATAACCATTGTTCCCATTGGTAATAATCCGGATCGCAGGTAGCCAGTTCACGATCCCAGTCATATGCAAATCCCAGACGTTGTAGTTGTGTCTTCATATACTCAATATTTGATCGCGTCCATTCGGCAGGCGACATGCCGCTTTTAATGGCAGCGTTTTCCGCGGGCAGTCCAAAGGCATCCCATCCCATCGGCTGCATGACATTTTTACCCTGCATACGTTGATAACGGGAGATGACATCGCCGATGGTGTAGTTCCTGACATGTCCCATGTGCAACTTGCCACTGGGATAGGGGAACATAGACAGGCAGTAAAACTTCTTTCTGGCAGGATCTTCTTTGGCTTTAAAGGCCTGGGTGCTTTCCCAGTTGGTCTGAACTTGTGTTTCTATATTCGAGGGATCGTAAAGCGGGTTCATAGGTCAATTTTTATTTTGGATAAATCTTGTTTTTGTGAGAACAACCGCAAGGATACAGCAGGGGGCGTGGTGCTCACAAGGAATGTCCAGAAGAATACTTGGAACGACGTTTCTGTGCAGTCGCTACGGACTCCTGTCCCCGGCAATTACTCCTGCATTGCTCTACTACTGTATATCTTTGTACATATCTCGCGACACTAATACGTCCTGTATGTCGTCCTTGTCCCCGCGGCATTGCCTGCACGGACGCAGGTACTTAGGATTTGTCAGGAAGCGCGAAGCCTGCCCTTGGGGTACAAAAATGACCGCCATGGAAGGTGGAAATGTCAAAAATGCAGGAGCATTTTTTGACCCTGACCGTACATCCTGTACATGGTCACTCCTGCGCATCCATGCGCCCGTGACATACCGTACATCCTGTACATAAAAAGGCCTCCTGTTTAAAGGAGGCCCAAAAATTACTAACTATAAAAATACTGAAAGATTACTTGTCTTCGATAGATAGATTATCCATGTTTGCTTCAACAATAGATGGGCCAATACCACTAACCTCAGCAAGTTCCTCTATTGACTTGAATGAACCATTTTGTTCGCGATAGGCAATGATGGCCTCTGCGCGTTTTTCACCGACCCCTTTAATTGCAGTCATTAAAGTATCTTTATCAGCTGTATTGATATTAACTGTTTCTGCAAACAAAAGTGTTGGGATTAATAGACAAGCAGCGAGTAATGTTYTTTTGAATATTTCCAKRYYACCCATGGTGAGGTGAGAATTTAGGGTTGGAACGTTACCCCAACCAATGGCCCCGATATTACCGGCGTTGACCCCGGAAGCGCCAGAGGCTATTTCCCCCCGTTCTAACAGAGTTACCTCACGCCCGTACTGACTGAGGTGGTACGCGGCCGAGACGCCGGCTATTCCGCCCCCGATGATCAGGATGTCTGTGTCGTTCAAAGATTTCACCTTTTCGAAATATCTTATCTAGGGCCGGTCAACCCTGCGCGTTTTGGCAACCTTCCCAGCGTAGTCCCTTACTACAACACTCAGCGGTTGCTCGCGGAGTGAGCCTCTTTTTTCCGGGGATTCGTGAACACGGTGGTAGCATCCGAATAATGATAGCAAGCTGGAGAGTTCTATGCGAGAATACCGCGTAACCCGCCAGGATTGAACCAAAATATATCATGCCTACCAGCCCCTAACCGTAAGGATGTGTTCAAATGGAAMGAATCGGGCTCTCCTTTTCCGGYGGKCTYCAGCCRRCGGACATTGTGGACTGCGTTCARCTCGCCGAYGAWCTGGGRTATGAGTCGGCWTGGATGGCYGAAGGACACGGGGGCGACCAGTTCTCGATTCTSACKGCTTGCGCCCTGAARACYAAGAACATCCTGCTGGGGACCGGCATCACCAGTGTRTTCGTGCGTAGYGCSCCCACCATCGCCATGGCAGCWGCCTCGGTAGACCACTTCTCCYRGGGYAGGTTTGTRCTGGGTCTGGGSACCAGCCACAARGTCCARGTYGAGCCGGAGCACGGKYTGGTWTTCGAGAAGSCGGTSCCTCGACTGCGGGAGTRTRTCGSKATAATCCGCGAGTTGCTWCGAAACGGKGAAGTWTCCYWTCRRGGCGAYGTAWTCAACATAGATAACTTCGATTTYTGGTTYRAGCCTTTAAGAAGGGARATCCCCATCTATGTTGCCGCTGTTTTCCCCAAGATGCTGGAGGTATGCGGAGAGATCGCTCAAGGGGCTTTGATGACCTGGTGCACCCCGGAGCACGCCGAGACGGCGGCGTGGCATGTGGCCGAGGGAGCAAAGCGGGCCGGTAGAAGCCCAGAAGACGTAGAAGTGGCTACCTTGTTGCCCTGCGCCGCTGGTAGCGCCGGAGAGGGAGCCCTAGAGGGTCTCCGGACCAACATCGCCAGGTATGCGGCMGGGTTCCCTCGATACCGCAGGCTTATGGAGCAGGCAGGCTTCACTGAAGAGCTCCAGGCAGTGCGCCGGCTTTGGAACGAAGGCAACCAYGAAGAGGCTCGCCGGCTGGTACCCACTGAGCTYATCGACAAGATYGCYTTGGTGGGGGAYGCCGACAAATGCCGGCRCAARYTGGACGAGTACCGACAAGCRGGYATCACCCAACCSATCATCTCTCCGCGGGTTTCWGGCCCTAAYCCGAAAGAGGAAGCGATGCAAATCATCCGTGCTTGCGCSCCYCGGTGAGCGSCTGTCCTATGKGTCCCATGTTYGAGTATTTGTTGACAGGAGGTCTCAATGGCTWTGGRAGCTGACCCAGCGGAAGTCTACCGCTCGATTGGAGTGACCCCKATTATCACAGCTTCGGGCTCGACCACCGCTTATGGCGGCAGCAAGCTCAGACCTGAGGTCATGGAGGCTATGAACCAGGCGGCCACAGTGATGGTAAACATCGATGAGCTCAATCTGGCCGCGGGTAAAATCATAGCCAATATCACCCAAGCGGAGGCCGGCTTCGTTTGTAGTGGTGCATCAGGCGGTTTGGTGCTTCAGGCCGCTGCGGCCATCGCCGGGGCTGACCCACAAAAAATGGCCCGTCTGCCAAACACTGAAGGGCTGAACAACGAGATCATAATCCACCGGAGTCACAGATTTCCATACGATCAGTGTTACGCCGCAGCCGGCGCCAAGCTGGTAGAGATTGGCGATGGGCGGCGCTGCGCGCCTTGGCAGCTAGAGGCGGCCTTCTCCGAGCGAACCACCGCAGTGGCCTATCTGTTCTCACCATTCGTTTCCCGCCGGGCGATTCCCTTTCCGCAGGTCTGCGAAATTGCCAAAGCCCACCGGGTACCGGTGATTGTAGACGCTGCGTCTTTTGTGCCACCTCGAGCAAACTTACGTAGATTTATCGCCGAGGGAGCCGACCTGGTGGTCTACAGCGGAGGGAAGGCGATCCGTGGCCCCCAGGGAACAGGAATTCTTTGTGGTCGGGCGGACCTAATCGAGGCGGCCGCCGCCAACGCCAGCCCTCATCAGTTTCTTGGCAGGGGTTTCAAGGTGGCCAAAGAGGAGGTAATCGGTCTCATCCGCTCCCTCCAAATATTTGTGTCGGAAGATGAAGAGGCCGAGAACCGGCGTTATCTAAGGATGTGTCAGGAAGTCGTTGACGCGTTCATTGAAATTCCCGGACTTGACGTCAGCTTGGAGCATGACGAGTACGACTATCTAATTCCGCATGCTGTAATTAATTTCACCAGGAGATGGCACGGCCCCAGCCCGTCCCAAGTCTATGAAGCCATGGTGGGGGGTGACCCGCCGGTATACTTGCATAATTTGGGCAATCCGGAAAACCTGGCTGTAGATCCGCTTAATCTGAGCCAGGACGAACTGGAGATAACTATCCGCCGCCTAAGGGAAGTGCTCCTGAATTAGAGGCGCAGTATCGGTCCGGACAGATTGGTTCCTTCTTTAACCACCCTTGCCGATTTTTACTATCGTGAAGCAGGCTGTTCCCCACTACCAGAGTGGTTCCTTACTGGGCAGAGTCCACTCGGCCGGTTTGTCAGTAAATTCAGTGTCTGCCTCCATCATAATTGGGGCGGTGGGCAAGATTGGATTGGAGAACAGACGGGAGCGGGCCCGTATGGGAGCCAGATCCAGCAGAGCTATCCCCCTCTTGATTTCTTCGGCTTCCTCTAACACCGCAACCAACACGGTCATCAAGACGCTTCCTAGCGGAGTATCCGCCACGGATGGCAGAAAG
>LKGT01010811.1_pt1 | contig 11339 bp, 18 predicted proteins | sample 503861 | NCBI WGS metagenome assembly LKGT01 (sample SAMN04113194, study PRJNA297058) | marine sediment metagenome | biome: marine benthic biome; feature: marine benthic feature; material: marine sediment; isolation source: sediment sample collected at the water-sediment interface from the South......
CAGACGCTTGGCCAGCGGCGGCAGCTTCGGGTTGCCGCGAATGCGGGCGTTTAACTTGCCGATATCCGGGTTCTCCGAAAATGTCAGCTTGCACTTGGCTAATTTCTCGAATTCCGCCAGCTCGAACTGCTGTGGGTACTTGCCTTTGATGCCCATGTCCTTGGCCACGGTAACGGCCGGACAGGGAGCGGCTAGTGCTTCGCTGACGATACCGACCTGCAGCATCATGAGCGCAACGCCGGCGTACGCCAGGGGCCAAAATTTCATAGATTTCATGTGTTCACCCTCCGATTCTCCTAGGTTGTTTGTTGCCACTTCAGATCAAAAGCACTGCGTCGCCAAACACGGTATGCGGCTTGCACGCCTTCTGCAAGGGCGGCTTCCTGTCTTTGCGACCGCGTTAGTGACGAGACGACCGCTGTACGCGAATCGTAGCGGTCGTCCCATTACGCGCCCAGGGTAATGCGTGCCCTATAAGCTGTCAAATGGTCTCTGACAGGCAAAATTTCGCCTCGATTTGCTTTGAAGGCCCGCCTATGCCCGGGCTGCTTTTCATACTCTTCCAGCTCGGGCTGTTTGTGCCTTATCTCTGCTTTTATGGCCCCTCGCCACGGTGGGTGCGCGCCTGGGTATCGGCGATGGAGTCGATTATGTAGTGCGCACCGCATTGTTCCATACGCCGAGTAGCGCGTTCGCGCTTGCTGGCCTGCTCTTCGGCCGGCAACGCCTCTCACTCCTGGAGCGCCAAGCCCACTTCGTTGCCGCTGATGGTAAGGCCGATGGTCCACATGCCGGCGTTCAGGCCCTCTTCAACGCCCGCTAGGGTGTCGTCAATGTTACCCATGATCGAACCGTGGTAACGCCCAGATTCATGGCTTTTCGCAGGCACCTATGAAGGGTAAGGCCACCCGGCGGGCACATCACCACACGGTGGAGTCGGGCGGTGGCCTTGGCGCTCGGCGTGCTTGCGGTTGATCTCCATCATCGCCGGCACGTAGCCGCTGGTGGCGCCGATCTTCATACCGCGCCAGCGCAGCTGCTCGATGATGTCCAGCGTGCCGAAAGATCTGGGGCGCGGACTGTAGGGGTGCTCGCCTGTCACCGTCTGGAACATTCGATGAGTTGGGCGACGACGATGCGCAAACGACCTTGGGCTACGTCGCGGAGAAGCGCAATGCCTACGATCTCGCTGATCTGCACTTTGTTATTCCGAACAACGATGCAGGTGCAAAGGTGATGCAAGCAATGTGGAGCAAATACCGGGCACTCTCATCGTGGCCGATGGTGTCGATTGCGGGAAGGCTTAAACCTGGCTTCAACAAGGTAAGGCTGACCTAACAGCATTCGGTCGTTCGTGTCTGGCCAATCGCGATCTGCCAGAACGGTTTCGCCAGCGGCTGGAATTCCACGCGGACGATCTGTCTACCTACCTATGGTGGCGGCGCCAAAGGCTGCCCTGACTATCCCACCCTTACGCAGGAACGTGGCGAAAAACTGGTGCCCGGTGTTGATGCGCGATGGCGGTAAGTACTACAACCTGAAATCAGGTTCCTTCGAACTTAAAGCTGACGGCTAGCTTAGTGCGATATTGGGATACTTGACCCTTATCATCGAGTGTCACGTCGAACTTGGTGACTTCTGCGATTCGCAAGTCTCTAAGCGATTTTGACGCAAGACTCAACGCACTTTTGGTGGCATCTTCCCAACCCACGGTGCTTGTGCCGACGAGTTCGATGACTTTATAGACGCTCATAGATTACCTCCTTGTTGATGGTTTAACCCGACGATAGTGCGGGATCAAACTAGCGTCGGCGAGTGCTGTATTGGTTATTGGCCTCTTTAAGGCGTGGTATCGCCAGAGACCTTAGGCGAATTTTGTTTTTGACACAACCGATAAACGCCGTCAAAGCTCTTCGGCGTCGGATTCTTTAGCAGATCAGGAGGCAAAAGTCATAGCCCCCCCTGTTTGGTAGGCGGTGAATGCTCGGTATCAAGCCAGGCGTCGAGCGAATGAAGCGCACGACAAATTTGATCCAAGATATCTGGCTCTTGACCTGCCATATTTTCTTCTTCGGCAACTTCAAGATTGCGCGCGTCATAGGTCCAACGGCGCAGCACTTCGACCTTTTGCTCACGCGTCATATCTTCTCGCAAAAGCACTTCTTCGGGCGTTCGGAAGACTGCAGTCGGATCGAGCATGGCCTTGTCGATGTCGGTCATTTCTGCAACCCCCTCGTTGTTTGAAATAGATTGGAGTTGATCACATCTGTCTGTGGTTCTGAAACCCAGCCAAAATGCTGTCTTATAGCGCGGTACAGAGCAAGTGCAATGTTCCGGCGAAGATGACCCCAAGAAAATGCAATCGGCAACTAGGCGGCCAGGGCCAAGCAGGGTTGCGCGCGAAGCTTGCTGCGGGCGTCGCGAAGTGCGGTGCGCAGCCCCTCTTCCACCACCGGATGGTAAAAGGGCATTTCAAGCATCTGATCGATAGTCATCTTGGCTTGATGGGCCCACGCCAACAGATGGCCTAGGTGTTCCGCTCTCGGTGCGATCATCTCGGCCCCCAGAAACAACCCTGTGCCTTGTTCGGCGTAGATGCGTAGCAGCCCTCTGTTTTGCCGCATTACACGGCTGCGGCCTTGGTCCTCAAAGGAAACGGTTCCAATCGCGACACACTCCAGCGACAACTCGCTGTAGGGTTGCCCAACCATTGCGATCTGCGGGTCTGAGAAGACGATGCTTAATGGTGATCGCCGCAAACCTGTCCTCACGCTTGGGTAACGCCCCGCATTGTCGCCGGCGATATGCCCTTCGTCCGAGGCTTCGTGCAGCAATGGCCGATCGCCATCGACATCTCCTGCGATAAAAACGTGTGAGTCGCCAACCTGCATGGTCGTGGGGTCGAAGACCGGTAACCCTTTCGAATCGAGCGGCAGCGTGGTGTGTTCCAGCCCCAACCCGCCCACATTCGGCGTACGGCCGGTCGCGGCGAGTACGTACTCAACGATTTCTGTGCGCTCGCGACCGTCGAGGTCGGTGAACTCTAGTTGTACCCCGTCGTCCACGCGCTGCATGTTTGTCACGCGCGCGCCCGGATCCAGATAGAATTCCTTCGACAGCGTGGTTCTGGCCGAGTCGATCACGACTGGGTCGGAAAGTGGTCCAATCCGCCCGCCGAGACCAAAGATGAAGGTAGTGACCCCTAGTCGGCTGAGTGCTTGGCCCAGCTCCAGACCGATAACGCCAGGGCCGAAGACAGCGGCTGAACGCGGGAGTGTTGTCCACTCGAAGACATCATCGTTCACGACCAGCCGGTCGCCTAATTCGGCAAAAGATTTCGGGTAGCTGGGTGTCGAGCCGGTGGCAATTACTATGCGGCGTGCGTCCACAATCCATTGATCGCCGACCTGCAAGCGATGATTGTCTACAAACCGTGCGTGCCCACGAAGCCGCTGCTCAGCCGGAATGTTTTCCACTGAATCGACAACGAAACCAACGAAACGGTCCCGCTCCCGTTTGACGCGGTCCATCACGGCGGCCCCATCGATATTCAATCCGTTGGGGTTGATACCAAAGTGCGGCGCTTCAGAGACCGCGTGGGCGGCCTCGGCGGCCGCGATCAGCAGTTTGCTCGGCATGCATCCAACGCGGGCGCAAGTCGTACCGTACTCGGTGCCCTCGATCAATACGACGTTGTCGGTGTGGGCTCGGGCTGCCCGAAACGCGTTCATGCCGGCTGAACCGGCCCCAATGATGGCGACGTCGACTTTGCGTGTTTTCATCGTCTCAGCTCCGCTAGGTTGTTAGGCGGCGATTTTCTTGTCCGACTGTAGAAGTCGATCAAGGTTGCCCTTCGCTGCTAACGCGAAGAGATCATCGTGTCCGCCGATGTGCGCACCGTCGATGAAGATCTGCGGTACGGTGTGGGCACCGGACTTCTGGATCATCTCGAGCTCTTTTTCTCGGTCCGCAGTGACGTCGATATCCACATAGGCCACCCCTTTTGCGTCGAGCAGCGCCTTTGCCCGGGCGCAATAACCGCACCAGGATTTTGCATAAATTTCTACGTGGGTCATGATTCTCTCCCGGACTGACGTCGTTACCTCGTTTGAAAGTGATTCGTTGAATTAAGGCTTGATCGACGGAGCCGGCAACTGAGTATCGAATGTTCCTGAGCTCATACTAGCCATGGGGTGGCCATTCCAGCAGTGGGATCGTGCCCATTTGCGCTTAGATGCCCGACATCGCAAGCAGGTTACAAGCACCGCTTCCGTAACGGCCGGGTGGCCACATTCTGGCTATGGGATGTTTCCTACGTCCGCCAAAGAGCGCGACGCACATGTCCAATGAAAAGGATCCGGTGGTGCGACCGTGCTTAGGAAGCGTTCCTGCAAGCGTTCCGCGATGGAGCCGAACTCTTTAAAGCGCGAAGGCTGTGCCCATCGGCCCAGGCCAGATCCTTGTAGTTGAAGCCGCGCACGAGCGTAGGTTTCACCACCTCAAAGTACGGTGAGACGTCGAAGTCACGCGGCGTAAACAGACTGTGGTGCCGAATGTGTAGGAGTTCGCGTTCTGTGTGGCCAGCATGGTGCTGATCGGCACGCCGCTCCACGCATGGGAGCAGCGGGTAGTGTACCGATTGATAGGCCTGGGCAATCAGCGCCGTGCATATGGCACGGGTAGGATCGCCGCTCCCCAGTTCGAGCATGCGCCGGCGAAAACGCACCGGTACGGGCGGCGTCGGAAACAAGTAGCGCAGGAGATCGATAATATTCTTAAGATCGTAAGACTTGCCCAGGCTATCGACCATAAACTGTACCACCGTGTTGCGATCCTCCGGGGTAAGTCGTACCGGACGGACAATGCGGGTGTTGAAATGGGCGTACTTCGATAGCGGCACCGCGATCACGCCTGCTACCAGGTCTGCCTCGATCAATTCGCAGGTTTCACCCTCGCATGCGGAATCTTTAAGGGTATCGCCCACAAACAGGGCCGCGTGCGACCAGGTAGATTGGGTTAGGTACTTGATAGCGGTGCTGAACCGCGAGTTACCCTCTACCAACAACACGTCGCCAGGCTTGAGGATGGCCCTCAGGGTTTCGGCATTATGCACCGAGAACGGCTCATAACGCTTGATCGGCTTGCTGAGATAGACCGCAAGCGCGCGACCGATGGTATGTGTTAGCCAATCAAACATAGCGGGCTCGAGATCCATAGACGCGCAGTTTCCACCTCAGGCCGCCTGATCTACGACCTGCCGAAGTGGCTGGCGGCTGGGTGCGAAATCATCGACCATGATGGCTATAGGTGTCGCCGCGTTGGCCTCGCGTAGTGCGGCGGCCTCATCGGTGTCGATCAGGCCTTGCTTCATCAAGTCGTGGAGCCAAGTCTGGTAGTCCACCATGGGGGGCTGCACGGCGTGTGCGTGGCGGAGCTTGCGCTCGAGCGCGATAGCCATGAGCCCTAACGAAACAAACCAAACCATAATATACTTCCTTTAGTCACGTTCTGATTAAGCTCGCGCCAGAAGAAATTTACCTGTCAAGACACCGCCGGCGCAGATACTAACGGGCCCTAGCTACGCGTGTTTACCCCCTTTCTGCGATCCGAAACGATACAACAGCCCAAAAGACACAACCGGAAATACGTCGAGGTCCTTAAGCTCGTCTTCGAGCCGTTTCTCTTCGCTCGCCAGAAATGCATTCAGCTCAGATGCCCCATGCTCTCTTACAATCTCAGCAAGCAGTCCGCGCACGTTAAGTTCAACCTCGGGTGAACCGTGAAAGGCTACTCCCAGGTCAAAGGTGTAATAGAGGCGTCGATCTGCGCGGGTCGTATTACCCCAACCGATGCCCAGGTACGGGGCAAAGTCATTAAAGCGGAGGCGCGCTCGTGCGGTCAGTAAATCGCTACCGTCGATGGTCACACCATCACTCAGGTCAAGGGTAGTCAGATTGAGCCGGCGCAAAACCGCAGCACTAAGCTCTTCGTCGGAGAGGCTGGTGCTGTCTAGATCGAGTGTCTGTGTCGGCACCGCGTCCACCCGGAGCGTGTGTTGGTTGATTAACACACCGAGGGTTGTGCGAAAGGAACCACCGAAGGGATGCCAATCAAGCAAGAACGAGAAGGACCGAAGTTTCAGGTCAAATCTGTTATTGACGCGCCTCCTGGCACGGTCATCGATGTCACGAAGGCTCTCAAAGCTGATGCGGAAATTGACTTTCGGTGACAGGTTTTTGCTAACCTCCGGGCCAAATCCCAAGGTGCTGCCCCGCTCTAGGAAAACGAAGTCATCGATAAGCGGGACTCCCTGTTGGTGCGGGGGAATAAATATCTCGACCGCAAGCTCTTCCGCGTAGGCCGGTGGCAGAAACAGTGGTGCCACACACCCGATGGTTATAAATCGTCGCAAAATTGAATACGATAAGCGCATGGTAGTGATTCACCGAGTCAAAGTTTGGTTAATCGACCAGATAGCCGAGAATCTAGTGACCACATCACGTCAGGTGGGCAACGACTGCTAGATATAGGTGGCAACTACAACAGTGCCAAGCAATGCGGCAGACAAGCCAAAGACGATCAGTAGACCCAACACAAAAGGAGAAATGTCTTTCACGATAACCTCACGTTAAAAGCGTGGTTGATAGGGTCGCAGCGATGGCGACCATTTCCCCTTAGATGCCCGCCGCCGCCCGCCGGTTACAGCCACCGCTTCCCAATACCTGGGGGCTCGGTTACCCTCGTTGCATGGATGCGGTCCCCAAGCAGCCGCCACCGGGGGGCGAAGACCTGGCAGATGAGCGGCAACTGGTCGCGCGACTGCGGGTTGGCGATGGCGCCAGTTACGAGCAGCTCGTGCGCACCTATGGTGGGCGCCTGCTGGCCGTCGCCCGGCGGCTGGTGCGAAACGAAGAAGACGCGCGCGACTGCGTGCAGGAAGCGTTTCTGCAAGCCTTCCGCAACATCGAAAAATTCGAGCAGCGTGCATCGCTGGGGAGCTGGCTTCATCGCATCGTCGTCAATGCCGCACTCATGAAACTGCGGGCGCGGGCGCGGCGCCCGGAAGCGTCAATCGAGGATTTACTACCGCAGTTCGATGCAGACGGGCAGCGCATCGAGCCCGAGGCCGAGTTGGCCGTATCGCTCGAGTTGCTGGAGCGCAGGGAGGTCCGCGAGGCGGTGCGTCGTGCGATCGATCAACTGCCCGACGGCTATCGTAACGTTTTGCTCATTCGTGACATCGAAGGTTATGACACCGCGGAGACCGCAGCGCTGCTCGGATTGACACCGGGCGCGGTCAAGACCCGCCTGCACCGCGCCCGCACCGCGTTGAAGTCGTTGTTGGCGCCCGTTATTCGGGGAGGAAAACCATGAAAGCCGAAAAAACTGTGTTTAAAAAGTTGAGCGCACTGGCCATGCGCACCATGCCGCTGATGGTCACCTGCCAAGAGCTCGAGGGTTTTATGGTCGATTACCTCGACGGGACACTACCCAGGGCTCAGCGCCGCAAATTTGACCTGCATCTTCGCCTGTGTCCGGACTGTTGGCGTTACCTCGAGGCGTACCAACGGACGATTAGCCTGAGCCAGGCCGCCTGCCGTGACCCCGATGCGCCGGTGCCGGCCGACGTGCCGGAAGAACTTGTGAAAGCGATCCTCGCGGCACGTGAAAAGGATGCCTAAATTCAGGCGCTGCGTCGCCTAGACCCCCGATCAAGTGACATGCCGGCCAACCGCATTCCACTGTCCCGTCTGACTCTGTAACCACCATCGCGCCTCTGGCGTCTAACAATACATAGGCGCCCACCGAGATCCATTGGTTGCGCTTGTTGGCATTGGCTGACCAGCCGTACATCCCGGGTGCCGAATTGTTCGTCGATAGCGGCAAGCACAAATACGCGCTCTGAGAACTGAGGCACAAGACATTTTTTGAGGTAAATGCCTATGAAGCCCTTCACAGGTATCTTGTTGACCGTTGTTGTGCTTCTTGCCGGGTGCGCTACGACGCCAGCCACGGTACGGGCAGCGCCATCCGATTCCGGTTACTACCACGACCGCTACTATCCGCGCCATCACTACGGATTCCGTTACGGACACCGATACCATCCCCATCACCGGCGCTACTTTCCCCGCTACCACCATGGTTTCCGCTACGGACACAGATACCACCCCCGGTACCACTTTAGGTTCCGTCACTAGACCCATGACAACCAAGGGGAATAGGATTTCCCACGCGCGGTCGGATGCGGCGGGTTGTAACCTCGGTACGGCGCCGGGCATCTAAGCAGAGACGGGGGCCGCCGCGTGGTTTGAGAGCGTGATGCGGCGTGCGGCTTCAAGAATTCGTTAACTAATCAACTAACGCAACGTTAATAGGAGATACATCATGAAGATTATTCTTAGCACCACTTTGGCTGCGATACTTGGGCTTGGCTTAGCGACTTCTACGTTCGCTGCCCGAGCGGGCACATTGTCTTATGAAGACCTTTATGCCAAGGCGCAGAGTGAGATAACGAAGCAAATGGGACTCCCCTCACGGTTCACAACGGGCTTTCATAATGCAAAGGGCGTTCTTAATGACAGTAAAGCGGCGCATGAGGCGGGGGACAAAGACAAGGCACGCAAGCTCGCGAAAAAGGCACTGAGGCGGGCGCGGACGGCCCAACACTTCGCTGCTATGGAACGGCGGCAAGAGACAACGCGTTGACGTTGTTGCCGCGCTAGCCCGGGTCTTGTAACCCTGTAACGCGCAGCGCTGAGTATTAAAATCAATGCAAGCCCGATTTGGCCAAGGGCCGAACCGGGCTTGCTATTTAATGGTTACATAAAATCTCATCGCGGCTACCTCCCTATCGAAACAAAAACCGGCTCGGTAACCACCACCACGAGTTTGGCATCTAACGAACAACGCAAAGCAACCAACCGGGGTCCGCACATTGGCCTCGTGCGCTCGCCCATCCGTGCGACCACGAACACAAAGGAGTGAGCCGTCATGAATCAAAATGCATCCGATCGCATTTATCGAGTTGATTTGACTGACGCAGCTGGCGTCGTGCATGCCTCGTTCGAGAAAACGATTCACATCCGTTATAAGATACCTGATTCTGGGGGTTGATTTCTTGAACCTGGGTACGTCAGATTAGTCAAATCAAGTATGGAGATGTCGACAGATACCGCCGGAATCACGCCTAGTCCGCGACCCATGGTGGTCCATCTCTCCGGCAGTCGCCGGGGAACCACTGAAAGGTTGAGCGGCGACACCTTGCGTATCGGCACCGCTGCCGATGCCGAGATTCATTTCCCAGCCGACCGTGAGCCACCTATTTCCCCGCTTCACGCGACCCTGCGAAGGCAGGGGGCTACCTATGAACTGCAGGCGGAGCCGGGTCAACCGGTTTGGGTCAATGGCCAACCGGTGACCCAGGCGACACTAGGGTCCGGCGACGTTGTGCGCATCGGTCAAGGTGGACCGCTGCTGCGTTTTCGTCTCTACAAAGGGGGGTCCAACGCCTACAAGTCGGTGGGCGATAGCCTGTCTGATTGTGTCGACTGCGCAAAGCATGGCGGAAAAACGCCGCTCGACCGAACCGCTATCTTCCTGGCCGGGATGCCTCGCGAGCTAGCCACGCAAACCGCCCCCTGGTTTCGTTCGGTGGTCGTGTTGTTGCTGGTAGTGCTGGGCGCTGGCATCACTATGCTGGCTTGGCGCAGCGTGCAACTGGAACAGCGCCTGGCAAGCGAACGAACGCGTTTGGTGGAAACGTTCGAGCGCTTAGCCACGCTCGAAGCCCGCACCGGCGCGGCCCAGCGAGTGATCTCGGCCGCGACTGGGTCCATCATCTTCATTCAGGGCGCGTACGGATTCGTAGAACCGGAGAGTCGCAAACCACTCCGTTACCTGGGATTGGGGCCGGATGGCCAACCACTTCGTAGCGGGTCCGATGAGCCCTTGATTACGCTTGAGGGTGACGGCCCTATCGTGGAACGCTTCTATACGGGTACTGCGTTCGTTGCCAGTGAAGATGGTTTGTTGCTCACCAATCGTCATGTAGCCATCCCCTGGCGAGACGACGAGTCGGCGCAAGCACTCATTGCACAGGGACTTGTTCCGGTAGCGCAACGGTTTGTTGGTTATTTGGCCGGCATCAAGCAGTCGTTTGATGTAGAGCTCGTGGTCGCGAGTGACGAGGCCGATGTTGCGGTCCTACGCTGCAGCGGTGTCACTGATCTTGCTAAACCGCTTACACTGAGTGAGACGACCCCCCAGCCTGGTGACGAGGTGATCGTGATGGGTTATCCCACCGGTATTCGTGCCCTACTTGCGCGTGCGGACGAGGATTTCGTAAACAAGATTATGAGCGAGGGGCAGCCCGACTTTTGGCATGTTGTTCGTCGCTTGTCGGAGACTGGGCGCATTGCGCCACTCGCTACCCGTGGTATTGTTGGCCAGGTGACCGCGGCTGCGGTGGTGTACGATGCAGAGACCACCAGCGGTGGCAGCGGGGGGCCGGTTATTGGTTTAAACGGCGAGGTCGTGGCAGTAAACACAGCCATTCTGCCCGAATTCGGCGGCTCGAATCTGGGTGTGCCCGTGAAGCGCGCGCGTGAGCTTCTCGCGATCGCGCGCAAACAAGAGAATGCTTATGACTGATAACTGTTTAGAAAAACTCCAAGGGCTAACTCTAGCGCTAGCCCAAGTCTTCATTACATCTGTGGGGATTTCGAAATGAACTTCTGGCGATTCTGGAACGATCTGGACCATTGGAGCAGGGTTGGCCTCACAGTTGTCGCCGCAATCGTCATATTCACGGCCATCTTGGTGTTTGTGTTCTAACGATTTGCCCAACCTCAATCGGTTGTACTCCATTTCGTCTCGCCGGCGAATCGCTCCACGAGAAAGTCGATGAACACCCGAACCTTAGGCGGGAGGTGGCGTTGATGCGGGTACAAGGCATACAACGGAGTATCTTTAGGGATAATCTGAAACTCGGGAAGAACCTCAAGCAACCGGCCTTCTCCCAGCTCAACCCCGACTAGCCACGCTGGCAGCAAGATCAGGCCGAGCCCAGCCATCGCTGCGGCAACCAAAGACTCGCCATCATCCGCAAAAAGACTTCCCGAAACGCGAACGTTCAGCGTACCTTTGCCTAGACGGAAACTCCATACATTGCTTCCCGCATGCGTTCTGAACGTCAAGCAGTTGTGATTTGCCAAGTCGGCGGGTACTTGTGGCGTGCCGGCCTTCTACAAGTAAGCCGGACTGGCGCAGACAATCCGGCGACCCGGTCCGATTTTGCGCGCAACTAAACTCGAATCACGAGGCCGACCTACCCTTATGGC
>LKGT01009503.1_pt1 | contig 11328 bp, 23 predicted proteins | sample 503861 | NCBI WGS metagenome assembly LKGT01 (sample SAMN04113194, study PRJNA297058) | marine sediment metagenome | biome: marine benthic biome; feature: marine benthic feature; material: marine sediment; isolation source: sediment sample collected at the water-sediment interface from the South......
CGCCCCCGATTTCGGGTGGGGCCGGAGCGTCTCAGGCCTCGACCTCGGGGTCCGCTTCACGCGGCGGGGCTGTCACCGTCAGGCTGCCCTTGGCCGCCGCGACCGCGGCAACCGCCGGCTTGCTGGCGCCGGTGACCTCGATCTTGAGGCCCTTCGACGTCAACTCCCCTTTGGCCAGGACCCGTACGCCGTCAAGCCGCCGGCGCACCAGACCCGAGCCGACCAGCGCAGCCTCGTCGATGGTGGCCTTGGGGTCCAGCTTGCCCGCGTCGATGAAGCGCTGGATGTTGCCCAGGTTCACCACCGCGAAGCTCTTGGCGAAGATATTGTTGAAGCCCCGCTTCGGCAAGCGCCGGTGGAGCGGCATCTGGCCGCCCTCAAAGCCCTTGATGGCGACGCCGGAGCGCGATTTCTGGCCGTTCATGCCGCGCCCGGCGGTCGTGCCGGTGCCCGAGCCTGGGCCGCGGCCGACCCGCTTGCGGTTCTTGGTCGCGCCGGGATTGTCGCGCAGTTCGTGGATTTTCATGACGCATTCTCCTCTCGCCGGATCGACGGGGCGATGCGTCCTGCCCCGCCGCCACAGCTTTCAAAACCAAGCAGCGCTCAGCCGCGCTCCTCGACGATTACCACCAGATGCGGGATCTTGTTGACCATTCCGCGCACCGAGGGGGTGTCCTCCAGTTCGCGGGTCTTGTGCATCTTGTTGAGTCCGAGGCCGATCAGCGTGGCGCGCTGGTCGGCGGTACGGCGGATCGGGCTGCCGATCTGCTTGACGACGATCGTCTTTGCCATCGTGCTTGCCTCCCTTACTCGGCCACGGTTTCGGCGGTCGTTTCGGCGCCCGATTCAACGGCGGTCTCGCCAAGTGTCTCGACAGGCGCGGAGTCGGTCTCGCGGGCGGGCAGGATGTCGGCCACCTTCTTGCCTCGGCGCGCCGCGACCTGGCGCGGCGACAGCTCCCGGGTCAGGCCGTCGAAGGTGGCCCGCACCATGTTGTAGGGGTTCTGGCTGCCGGTCGACTTGGCGACGACATCGGCGACGCCAAGCATCTCGAACACCGCGCGGCAGGGGCCGCCGGCGATGATGCCGGTGCCCGCGGGGGCGGTTCGCATGATCACCTTGCCGGCGCCATGGCGGCCCTCGATGTCGTGGTGCAGCGTGCGGCCTTCGCGCAGCGGCACCCGGATGATGCTCCGCTTGGCGTCTTCGGTGGCCTTGCGGATCGCCTCCGGCACCTCCTTGGCCTTACCCTTGCCGAAGCCGACACGGCCCTTCTGGTCGCCCACCACGACCAGCGCCGCGAAGCCGAAGCGCTTGCCGCCCTTCACCGTCTTCGAGACCCGGTTGATCGCGACCAGACGGTCGGCGAATTCCGGTTCGCGGTCGTCGTCGCGGCGTCCACGCCGCTGGCCGCCACGATCCCCGCGGTCCCGTCTTCCTTCACGTCCTGCCATCATCGTCTCCTCAGAACTTCAGCCCGCCCTCGCGGGCGGCATCGGCCAGGGCCTTGATCTTGCCGTGGAACAGCAAGCCGCCACGGTCGAGATAGACTTCCTCGATGCCGGCCGCCTTGGCGCGCTCGGCGATGGCGGCGCCGATTTTGGCGGCCGCCTCGACATTGTTCTTGCCCACCAGCCCCAGACCCGGCTCGAGCGTCGAGGCGGCGGCCAGGGTGTGGCCCTGGGCATCGTCGATCACCTGGACCGAGATGTTCTTGAGCGAGCGGTGAACGCTCATGCGCGGGCGCCCGCCCGCGACCTTCCTCAGCTTGTTGCGGACGCGCAGGCGGCGCCGCTGGAACAAGGCACGCTTGTTGTTGGCCATCTCTTGCGATCCTTACTTCTTCTTGCCTTCCTTGCGGAAGATATACTCACCCTTGTAGCGGATGCCCTTGCCCTTGTAGGGCTCCGGCTTGCGCCAGGCGCGGATCTCGGCGGCGACCTGGCCGACCTGCTGCTGGTCGATGCCCGAGATCAAGATCTCGGTCGGCTTGGCGCAGACGACCTCGATCCCCTCCGGGATCGCGTATTCCACGTCGTGGCTGTAGCCGAGTTGCAGTTTCAGCACCTTGCCCTGAACCTGGGCGCGGTAGCCGACGCCGGTGATCGCCAGCTCCTTCTTGAAGCCCTCGGTCACCCCGGTCACCAGGTTGGCGACCTGGGTGCGGGTCATGCCCCACTGCTGGCGCGCCCGCTTCGAAGGGCCGCGCGGGGCGACCCGGATCAGGTTCTCCTCCAGCTTCAGATCGACATCGTCGGTCGCGGTGAAGCTGCGAATGCCCTTGGGCCCCTTGACCTCGACGGTCTGCCCGGAGACCGCGGCGGTGACGCCGCTGGGCAACTCTACTGGCCGTTTTCCGATACGAGACATGCGATTTCCCTCCTCAGAACACGGTGCAGAGCACTTCGCCGCCGACATTCTCGACCCGCGCGCGGGCGTCCGACATGACGCCTTTCGAGGTCGAGACGATCGAGACGCCGAGGCCGTTGCGGACCTGGGGCACCTGCCTGACCGAGACATAGACGCGCCGGCCCGGCTTCGAGATGCGCTTCAGCTCGCGGATCACCGGCTCCCCGTCGAAATACTTCAGAGAGATCTCGAATTCCGGCCTGCCTTCGGCATTGTCCGCGGCCTCGTAGCCACGGATGTAGCCCTCCGCGGCCAGCACATCCAGCACCCAGCCGCGCAGCTTCGATGCCGGGGTCTTCACGGTCGACTTGGACCGCATCTGCGCATTGCGGATGCGGGTCAGCATATCGCCGAGAGGGTCGTTCAATACCATTGGGTTCTCCTCACCAGCTCGACTTGACCATGCCCGGGATCTCGCCATGAGAGGCGAGGTCGCGCAGGGCAATACGGCTCATCTTGAGCTTGCGGTAGTAAGATCTGGGACGTCCCGTGATCAGGCAGCGGTTGTGCAGCCGGGTCGGCGACGAGTTGCGCGGCAGCTTCGCCAGTTTCAGGCGGGCCTTGAAGCGCTCCTCCATGGGGAGGTCCTCGTCTATGGCGATCGCTTTCAGTTTGGCGCGCTTTTCGGCGTATTTCGCCACCAGGAGCTGACGCTTCTTCTCGCGCTCGATCATGCTTACCTTGGCCATGTCCGGTTCCTCCCGATCAGTTCGTGAAGGGCATGTTGAAWCGCTTCAACAGTGCCTTCGCTTCGGCATCGGTGGACGCCGTGGTGCAGATGAYGATGTCCATGCCCCGGATCTCGTCGACYTGGTCGTAGTCGACCTCCGGGAACACGATTTGCTCCTTGAKGCCCATGGCGAAGTTGCCGCGGCCGTCGAGGTTCTTGCCCCGRATGCCGCGGAAGTCSCGCACCCGCGGCAGGGCRATCATCACCAGCCGGTCCAGGAAGTCGTACATCCGCGCGCCCCGCAGGGTGACCTTGACGCCGATCGGCATGCCGTCGCGCAGCTTGAAGGTGGCGATCGACTTCTTGGCCTTGTTGATGACCGGCTTCTGGCCGGCGATCATCATCAGGTCGTCATGGGCCGACTTGATCTTCTTGGTGTCGGCCACCGCGTCGCCGACCCCCATGTTCAGCACGATCTTGTCGAGCCGGGGGATCTGCATGTCGTTGGTGTAGCCGAACTCTTCCTTGAGCGCGGGGCGGATTTCGGTGTCGTAGAGCGYCYKMAGRCGCGGGACRTARGYSGARCCGTCAGMCATCGATGACCTCCCCCGATTTCTTGGCGAAACGCACCTTGGTKCCGTCYTCCAGGAACTTGAACCCGACCCGGGTCGGGCCGCCGTCCYKGGGGTCGACAAGCGCGATGTTGGACAGGTTGATCGGCACCTCCTTCGAGAGCCGGCCRCCCTGCRCGGTCTGGGTCTGGCGGGTATGCCGGATCACCATGTTGACRCCGGAGACGAGGGCGCGKCCSYSGGACGGYAKCACCYGGRTGATGTCGCCCTCCTTGCCCTTGTCRCGGCCSGAGAGCACGATCACGTGGTCGCCCTTYTTCAGCTTYGCSGCCATCACAGCACCTCCGGCGCRAGCGAGATGATCTTCATGAAGTTCTTGKSCCGCAACTCGCGAACCACCGGGCCGAAGATACGGGTGCCGAGCGGCTCGTTRTTGTTCGACAGGATCACCGCGGCRCTGCGGTCGAAGCGGATCGTGGTGCCGTCGGCRCGGTGCACTKCCTTGGCGGTGCGCACGACGACGGCCTTGCGSAYGTCGCCCTTCTTCACCCGGCCGCGCGGRATCGCTTCCTTCACCGAGACGACGATGATGTCGCCGACGCCCGCATATCTGCGCTTGGCGCCGCCGAGCACCTTGATGCACTGAACCCGACGGGCGCCGGAGTTGTCGGCGACGTCGAGGTYGGTTTGCATCTGGATCATGGCGGTTTCTCCCGACCTTGGCCCTTCACCTKTYTCGGATCGGGCCTGGTTTCGAYAAAACCGGGGGTCGTGTCAGGTCAGTCGGCCTGGGTCACAACCTCCCAGCGTTTGGATTTCGAGCGCGGAGCGCATTCCYGAAYGCGCACCATATCRCCGGCCTTGCACGCGTTCTCGGCGTCATGGGCGCGGTACTTCTTCGTGCTCCGCACGGTCTTYTTCATCACCGGGTGGGTGTAGCGGCGCTCGACCAGCACGGTGATGGTCTGATCGTTCTTGTCGCTAACGACGGTGCCCGAAAGGATTCGCTTCGGCATGTCTTCTCACCTCACTCGGACGTGGCGGCCGCGCGGGCCATCTCGTTCAGAATCGTCTTCACGCGCGCCGCGCCGCGACGCACATCGCGCCTGCGCGCGGTGTTCTCAAGCTGGCCGGTGGCGGCCTGGAAACGGAGGTTGAACGCCTCCTTCTTCAGGCTCTCGAGCTCCTCGCGGAGCTGATCCGGTGTCTTGTCGCGCAGCTCTGTTGCTTTCATCGCGACATCCCTTCCTTGACAGATATGCGCGCCAGGCGGTGCCCACTCGCATCATTCATCAAAATCCGCCGGGCCCCGCACCTCGCGAGCGCAGGCCCCTGCCATTACCAGTCCTCGCGGACGACGATCCGGCACTTGACCGACATTTTCATGGCGGCGAGGCGGAGCGCCTCCCTTGCCACAACTTCGGACACGCCGTCAATCTCAAACATGATCCGGCCGGGCTTGACCCGGGCCGCCCAGTATTCCGGCGAGCCCTTGCCCTTGCCCATSCGGACCTCGATCGGCTTCTGGGWSAYCGGCACGTCCGGGAAGATGCGGATCCACACCCGGCCCTGACGCTTCATGTGACGGGTCATGGCMCGGCGCGCCGCCTCGATCTGRCGGGCGTTGATCCGGTCGGGCTCGAGCGCCTTGAGGCCRTAGGMRCCGAAGTTCAGSTCMRASCCGCCCTTGGCCTCRCCATGGATGCGGCCCTTGTGCTGCTTGCGGAATTTYGTTCGCTTTGGCGAAAGCATKGTTCTGTCTCCTCAAGCGGTCAGCGCTGCGGGCGYCCGSCGGGGCGTCCTCCGGCGGGACGTCCTCCGGCGGGGCGTCCGGCGCCGCTTTCCTGCAATTCAGCCTGGCGCCGGTCACGGGCCGAGGGATCATGCTCCATGACCTCGCCCTTGAAGATCCACACCTTGATGCCGATGATGCCGTAGGCGGTCTTGGCCTCGACATGGGCGTAGTCGATGTCGGCGCGCAGCGTGTGCAACGGCACCCGGCCCTCGCGATACCACTCGGTCCGGGCGATTTCGGCGCCGCCCAGCCGGCCGGCGGTGTTGATCCGGATGCCCTGCGCGCCCATGCGCATGGAGTTCTGCACCGAGCGCTTCATGGCGCGGCGAAACGACACACGGCGCTCGAGCTGCTGGGCGATGTTCTCGGCCACCAACTGGGCGTCGAGCTCGGGGCGGCGGATCTCGACGATGTTGAGATGCAACTCCGAATCGGTCATCGACGCCACCTTCTGGCGCAGCTTCTCGATATCGGCGCCCTTCTTGCCGATGATCACGCCGGGACGCGCGGTGTGGATGGTCACCCGACACTTCCTGTGCGGGCGCTCGATGATCACCCGGCTGACGCCGGCCTGGGCGCACTCCTTTTTGATATAGGCGCGGATCTTCAGATCCTCGTGYAGCAGATCGCCGTATTCCCTGGTGTTGGCGTACCAGCGGCTGTCCCAGGTCCGGTTGATGCCGATRCGAAAACCGATCGGATTGACTTTATGTCCCATTAGGCCTGTTCCTCTAYCTGGCGGACCTTGATCGTCAAGCTGCTGAAGGGCTTCAGGATYYKCCCATAGCGGCCCCGGGCACGCGGCCGGCCSCGCTTCAACACCATYCTCTTGCCGACCCAGGCCTCGATGACGACCAGCTCGTCGATGTCCAGACCGTGGTTGTTCTCGGCATTCGCCACCGCCGACTGCAGGGTCTTCTTCACGTCCTCGGCGATGCGCTTTGGCGAGAACGCCAGGATCGASAGCGCGGARCCGACCGACTTGCCGCGRATCATCGCCGCCACCAGGTTCAGCTTCTGSGGGCTGACCCGCAGCATSCGGTTCACGGCCATCGCCTCGTTGTCGGCGCAGCGGCGCGGRTTGTTKTCCTTTGCCATCGGATTATCTCCGCCTCGCTCKCTTGTCGSCCGCGTGGCCRTAATAGGTCCGCGTCGGCGAGAACTCGCCGAACTTGTGACCGATCATGTCCTCGSTGACRCTCACCGGTATGTGCTTCCTGCCGTTGTAGACCCCGAAGGTGAGGCCGACGAAYTGCGGCAGGATGGTCGARCGCCGCGACCAGATCCTGATCACTTCGTTGCGGCCCGATTCGCGCGACTTGGCTGCTTTTTTCAGCACATAGGAGTCGACGAACGGACCCTTCCAGACGGAACGTGCCATATGCCGTTCTCCCTACTTGCCCTTGCGCGCGTGACGCGAGCGCAGGATGTATTTGTCGGATTCTTTGTTCGAGCGGGTGCGGTGGCCCTTGGTCGGCTTGCCCCACGGGGTCACCGGATGGCGGCCGCCCGAGGTGCGGCCCTCGCCGCCGCCATGGGGATGGTCGATCGGGTTCATCGCGACCCCGCGCACCGACGGGCGCTTGCCCAGGTGCCGGGTGCGCCCGGCTTTGCCGAGGTTCTGGTTCGAGTTGTCCGGGTTCGACACCGCGCCGACGGTGGCCATGCACTCCTGGCGCACGATGCGCATCTCGCCCGACGAGAGGCGAAGCTGGGCATAGCCGCCGTCGCGGCCGACGAACTGGGCATAGGTCCCGGCGGCGCGGGCGATCTGGCCGCCCTTGCCGGGCTTCATCTCGATATTGTGGACGATGGTGCCGATCGGCATGCCCGAGAACGGCATCGCGTTGCCCGGCTTGATGTCGACCTTSGCRCCGGCGASGACCTSGTCGCCCACGCCCAGGCGCTGCGGCGCCAGGATGTAGGCCAGCTCGCCRTCGGCATAGCGCACCAGCGCGATGAAGGCGGTCCGGTTSGGGTCGTACTCGATGCGCTCGACCGTGGCCGGCACGTCGTATTTGCGCCGCTTGAAGTCMACGATGCGRTAGAGCCGCTTGGCCCCGCCGCCGMKCCGMCGCGCKGTGATCCGTCCGGTGTTGTTCCGTCCGCCCTTYTKGSTCAGACCCTSGGTGAGGGTCTTGACCGGGCGGCCTTTCCACAGMTCCGAACGGTCGATCAGAACCAGCCCGCGCTGGCCCGGCGTCGTCGGTTTATAGGTTTTCAACGCCATCTTGCTGTCTTCCGTCTAGCTATTTCAGAGACCAGTGGTCACGTCGATCATGTGACCCTCTTCCAGGGTCACATAGGCTTTCTTCACATCGTTCCGCTTGCCGGGACGGCCGCGGAACCGCTTGACCTTGCCCTTGGTCAGGACCGTGTTGACCGCCTTCACCTTGACGTTGAAGAGGGCCTCGACCGCCTGCTTGATCAGGGGCTTGTTGGCGTCCTTCGCGACCTCGAAGACCAACGCATTGGCCTCGGAGGCCCGGGTCGACTTCTCGGTCACGACAGGGCGCCGGATCACGTCGTAGAGTTCTGCCTTGGTGGTCATTTCAGTCGCGCCTCCAACGCTTCGACACCGGCCTTGGTCACCACCAGCAGGTCGCGCCGCAGGATGTCGTAGACATTCGCGCCCTGGCTCGGCATCACGTCGATCCCGGCCAGGTTGCGGGCGGCGCGGGCGAAGTTCTCGTCCACCACCGTGCCGTCGATCACCAGCGCCTTGGCCCAGCCCAGCTTGCCGATCTTCTCGGCCAGCACCTTGGTCTTGGGCTCGGCCAGCCTGGCCTCGTCGATGACGATCAGCTCGCCCGCCTTGGCCTTCGAGCTCAGCGCCATCTTCAGGCCCAGCTTGCGCACCGCCTTGGGCAGGGCAATGGCGTGGCTGCGCACGACCGGGCCCTTGGCGGTGCCGCCGTGGCGCATCAGGGTGACCCCGCGCGAGCCGTGCCGGGCGCCGCCGGTGCCCTTCTGGCGGTAGATCTTCTTGGTCGAGTAGCTGAGCTCGCCCCGGCTCTTGGTCTTGTGGGTCCCGGCCTGGCGCTTGGCGAGCTGCCAGCGCACCACCCGGTGCAGGATGTCGGCCCGCGGCTCGAGGCCAAAGACCTCGTCCGAAAGCTCGACCGAACCGGCCGCCTTGCTCTCGAGGTTTATCGCCTTGATCTTCATGCCTCACCCCCCTCGCCATGGGCCTCAGCCGGGGTCTCGACAGGAGCCTCTGGGGCCGGAGCTTCAGCCGCTTCCACCGCGCGGATCGCGGCCGGGGTCGGCAGACCGTCGGGGGCCCGGCGCTTGACCGCGTCGCGCACGGTGACCCAGCCGCCCTTCGAGCCCGGCACCGCGCCCTTGATCATGATCAGGCCGCGGTCGGCGTCGGTCCGGATCACTTCCAGGTTCTGCACGGTGACCCGCGCGGCGCCCATGTGGCCGGCCATCTTCTTGCCCTTGAACACCTTGCCCGGGTCCTGGCACTGGCCGGTCGAGCCGAGCGAGCGGTGGCTGACCGACACGCCGTGCGAGGCGCGAAGCCCCTTGAAGTTGTGCCGCTTCATCGCCCCGGCGAAGCCCTTGCCGATCGAGGTGCCGGCCACGTCCACATACTGGCCGCTGACGAAGTGGTCGGCGGTGATCTCGGCGCCGACGTCGATCATGTTCTCGGGCGCCACCCGGAATTCCACCAGCTTGCGCTTGGGCGCGACGCTGGCGCGGGCGAAGTGGCCGCGCATCGGCTGCGTGGTGTTCTTTGCCCGTGCGTTGCCCGCGCCGAGCTGGACGGCGGTGTAGCCATCCGTTTCGGGCAGGCGCTGGGCGACGACCTGCAGGTTCTCCAGCTGCAGGACGGTGACAGGGATCTGCCTGCCGTCCTCCATGAAGAGCCGGGTCATCCCGAGCTTCTTGGCTATGATACCAGAGCGCATCACGCCCTCCTCAGAGCTTGATTTCGACGTCGACACCGGCGGCCAGGTCGAGCTTCATCAGCGCGTCCACGGTTTGCGGCGTCGGATCGACGATGTCCAGCAGACGCTTGTGCGTCCGGATTTCAAATTGCTCACGGCTCTTTTTGTCGATGTGAGGACCGCGCAGCACCGTGAACTTCTCGATCTTGTTCGGCAGCGGGATCGGGCCGCGCACCTGCGCGCCGGTCCGCTTGGCCGTGTTCACGATCTCCGCGGTGCTGGCGTCCAGCACCCGGTGATCGAAGGCTTTGAGCCGAATTCGAATGTTCTGACCTTGCATCTCTCGCCTCTCAGGCTCTCAGGTTCGCCAAGTGATGGCCCGGTTCAGCCCGGACCATCAGGATATTGCCGTCACTCGATGACTTTCGAGACCACGCCGGCACCGACCGTGCGGCCGCCCTCGCGGATGGCGAAGCGCAGCTTGTCCTCCAGGGCGATCGGGTGGATCAGCTCGACCTCGAACTTCAGGTTGTCGCCCGGCATCACCATCTCGGTGCCCTCGGGCAGCGTCACCATCCCGGTCACGTCGGTGGTSCGGAAGWAGAACTGCGGCCGGTAGTTGGCGAAGAACGGCGTGTGCCGSCCGCCYTCCTCCTTGGTCAGGATATASGCCTCGGCCTCGAACTTGGTGTGCGGYGTCACCGARCCCGGCTTGCACAGCACCTGRCCGCGCTCGACCTSCTCGCGGCCGATGCCGCGCAGCAGCGCRCCGATRTTGTCGCCGGCCTCGCCCCKGTCSARYAGYTTGCGGAACATCTCGACCCCGGTGCAGWCGGTCTTCTGGGTSTCGCGGATGCCGACGATCTCGATCGGGTCGCCGATATTGATCACSCCSCGCTCGACCCGGCCGGTCACCACCGTGCCSCGCCCGGAGATCGAGAACACGTCCTCGATCGGCATCAGGAAYGGCAKGTCGATCGSSCGGTCCGGGGTCGSGATGTAGTCGTCSACCGCCTGCATCAGCTCGCGCACCGAGGCCWCCCCGATCGCCTCGTCGCGCTGMTCCARGGCGGCCAGCGCCGAGCCCTTGACGATCGGGATGTCGTCGCCCGGGAAGTCGTAGAGCGACARCAGCTCGCGCARCTCCATCTCGACCARCTCGATSAGCTCCTCGTCGTCGACCTGGTCGATCTTGTTGAGATACACCACCAGCGCCGGCACSCCGACCTGGCGCGCCAGSAGGATRTGCTCGCGGGTYTGCGGCATCGGCCCGTCGGCGGCSSWSACCACCAGGATCGCGCCGTCCATCTGGGCCGCSCCGGTGATCATGTTCTTGACGTAGTCGGCATGSCCCGGGCAGTCGACATGGGCGTAGTGGCGCGCCTCGGTCTCGTACTCCACATGCGCCGTCGAGATGGTGATYCCGCGCGCCCTCTCCTCSGGTGCKGCGTCGATCTGGTCATACGACYTGAACTCGCCGAACTSCCTGGTGATCGCCGCCGTCAGCGTGGTCTTGCCGTGATCGACATGACCGATCGTGCCRACGTTCACATGCGGCTTGGTGCGCTCGAATTTCTGCTTCGCCATGGTGGCCTCCTTATTATCTTGYCAGCCGCGCTCGCCCGGCGGCCTCGTTCCGTGGTCAGGCGTATTTCGCCTGGATTTCTTCCGAGATGTTCGACGGCACCCGGTCGTAGTGGTCGAACTGCATGGTGAACTGCGCCCGGCCCGACGACATCGAGCGCARCGTGCTGATGTAGCCGAACATGTTGGCCAGCGGCRCGAAGGCGTTGATGACGATCGCGTTGCCSCGCACCTCCTGSCYSYGCATCTGGCCGCGCCGCGAGGTCAGGTCGCCGATGATGCCGCCGGTATATTCCTCCGGGGTSACGACCTCGACCTTCATGATCGGCTCCAGCAGCTTGRCGCCGGCCTTCTTCAGCCCKTCGCGCATCGCSGCGCGCGCCGCGATCTCGAAGGCCAGCA
>LKGT01006618.1_pt1 | contig 11307 bp, 10 predicted proteins | sample 503861 | NCBI WGS metagenome assembly LKGT01 (sample SAMN04113194, study PRJNA297058) | marine sediment metagenome | biome: marine benthic biome; feature: marine benthic feature; material: marine sediment; isolation source: sediment sample collected at the water-sediment interface from the South......
CTTGACCCTGCAAGCCAATTCTCTTACGCTCGACAGAACGATCCAGATGATTTGAGATATCGGAGACCAGGGGAATGGCGAGAGCCGCGAAAAAACAGGCCGGTAAACCGGGGCCAAAGCCTCGTGGGCCATTCGCAGATAAAAGGCGGACACTAACTACACGGATTACCGACCAGACAAGACAGCGCCTCGAGGATGCTGCTGCGGCTACGGATCGGTCACTTAGCCAAGAAATCGAAATGAGGCTGGAGCGCTCGTTCACCGAAGAGGCCAATCTTCAGTGGGCCTACGAACAAATCATCGGCGACGAGGCACTACATCGGGCGATCATGCTGGCCAGCGCCTTGATCCGGATCACACAGGAGGAGACAGGCACGCCATGGCATCAGGACCCGGAGTTGCGTAAGGAAGCGGCCGAGTTGTATTGGAGGCAACTCGATACCGAGGCCGTTAAGCTCAGCTTAGATGCCGACAAGGTGCTACCCGGTAAGACCCGTAGACGCCCGGCCAAGAAGCGCGTTGTGGGGAAATAATGCCCCTCCGATTCACGCGCCTTGACCGACCCTCGATCCGCCGCCTTAAGCCCGGCGAGAAAATCACCGAGCACGGCATCACGGCCGAGCGGCTGCCGGACGGCGATATTCGTTAYWSCGTCAACGTCATGGTYGAYGGCSAGCGCATSCATCGCGTGATCGGYCGSSARAGCGAGGGSGTSACSCGSACSCARGSYGAGGAGTTCATYKSYAAASWGCGGGCCGARGCRCGKGAAGGGCGGTTGTCGTTGCCRAAGGGCCGGAARCTGCATCTCACRTTCGYCGCYGCGGCMGATCTCTACCTSARCAAGCTGAAAGAAATCGGCGGCAARGACTATGTAAACAACGAGCARCAYCTAAGGCTGCATCTCGTGCCYTAYYTCGGSAAAATGCGGCTCGAYCGRATTTCCGTCTTYACCYTSCAGAAGTTCCAGAAYYATTGCCGGCAGAAGGGATTGTCSGMTCCGACGGKYAACCGGATCCTYGCCACSTATCGCCGCATGGCSCGACRGCTGGCGCAKTGGAAGGTGATCCCGGCMCCGCTCCCGATGGTGAAACTCGATCCCGAGCGGAACCGGCGSACYTWCGTAATCTCGGARAACGAGGAACAARGACTTCTYGATGCCGCWTTRGCGGACAGCAACTSYTACATCTGGYTATTCATCAAGCTGGGACTTGCCACCGGGCTGCGYCACAGYGAAATGCTCGCYGCYCGYTTCGACAAMTTCGACYCAACCCGGCGSCGYCTCCGCGTAAAGACAAAAGGCAGCCGCTGGCGTAATCAGCCGCTGACRCGCGGGATAACTGCCATCCTYCAACGTGAGCGCGATATGGCGGAGGACACTGGCGGGTGGATTTTCCCGAGCAAGCGAACCCGAAGCGGCCACGTCGAGTCCATGGATGAGCCATTTGCCCGGTGTGTCACCAAGGCGGGCATGGAYGCTCGCGTCGTCACCCCCCATACCATGAGGCACACGGCCATCACCCGCCTCGCGGAGACGGGGGCCGACATAAAGACGATCCAGGAGTTCTCAGGACACGAGACCCTGGTGATGGTCCTGCACTACGCCCATGCCCAGGATCGGGCCGTTGACCGTGCCCTCGACAAGATGGAAGAAGGAACGGTTGCCGAACATCCACGGTCACGCAAAACCCACAATTCCTGACACAGTTACACAGGAATTACACATCCCAGCTATCGACAAGGTGTGGCCGGCGCGGTCGATATGGCCTAACCCCTTAAAAAGATTGGTGCCCCCAGGGAGACTCGAACTCCCACGTCCTTGCGGACAACAGATTTTGAGTCTGCCGCGTCTACCAGTTCCGCCACAGGGGCCGGTGGCCTGCCAGTGAATCGGCGGCCATCATAGGCCCGGCCCGAGGCCGGTCAACACATCCGCGGTGCGCCCCGGGCCGATGCGAATTGCCCGTCCCGGACACGCGCCACCACCCGCCTCCGACCACGCCCGATTTGCCCGCCCGCGCCGCGCCTGCTAAACCACCGCCGCGTATCCCCACCGAGGGCAGGAAAAGCGGTGCTGAGAAAACTCTACGACCTGACCATGGCGCTGTCGGCCCACCGCCACGCCCTCCTGGCGCTGGCCGTGGTCTCCTTCGTCGAGAGCTCGGTCTTCCCCATCCCGCCGGACGTTTTGCTCATCCCCATGGTGCTGGCGGCGCGCGGCAGCGCCTGGCGGATCGCGCTGGTGTGCACCGTGGCCTCGGTTGCCGGCGGGTTCGCCGGCTACGGCATCGGGTATTTCCTGTTCGAGGCGGTGGGCCGCCCCATCGTCGATTTCTACGGCCTCGGCAACCAGTTCGCCCAGTTCCAGGCGCGCTACAACGAATGGGGGGCGTGGATCGTCTTTCTCGCCGGGTTCAGCCCCATCCCCTACAAGATATTCACCATCGCCTCGGGCGTGACGGTCCTCGACCCCTGGGTCTTCGGTTTCGCCTCGGCGATCTCGCGGGGCGCCCGGTTCTTCCTGGTGGCGGCCCTGCTGTGGTACTTCGGCGAGCCCATCCGCGCCTTCATCGAGAAGTACCTGGGCTGGCTGACGGCGCTGTTCGTGGTCCTGCTGTTCGTCGGGTTCGCCCTCGTCCGCTTCGTCCTGTAGCCCGGGGGGCGCATAATGCGCTATACGGGAGCCATGATCGCACCAATCGCGGGCGTCGAGTGGCCGCGCCTCATACCGATGGCCATCCTGGCGGCCAGCGTCGGTGCCCTGGCCGTCGCCTACATCGCCGAGGTCGTCTTCGGGCTCGAGCCCTGTATCCTGTGCCTCTATCAGCGGGTGCCCTACGCGGCCACGGGAATCCTCGCCATCCTGGCCCTGGGCGTGCCGCCCCGGAGCCGCGTCCGGGCGGCCTCCGTGGCGCTCTGCGGCGCCGTGTTCCTGGCCGGGGCGGGGATCGCCGTCTATCACGTGGGCGTCGAGCAGCACTGGTGGGCCGGCACGGCGGCGTGCGCCGGCGCCCTGCCGGCGGAGATGACGGTCGAGACGTTGAGGGCCGAGCTCGCGGCCCGGCCGCCCAAGCCCTGCGACCAGGCGGACTCGACCCTTTTCGGCATCTCGTTCGCCGGCTACAACCTGATCGCCTCGCTGGCCCTGGCCGCGTTCTCCGTGGCCGGGGCGCGGCGGCTGATGGGAGCGTCATGACCGAGGCCCGGCGCGGCAAACGCAGGGGGCGCCTGCCCGGCGATGCGACCGGGGAGCGGTCGGTCCACCAGATGATCCGGGTCGATCAGGCCGGCGAGTACGGCGCCATACGCATTTACCAGGGGCAGTTGCGGGTGCTGGGCAGGTCCCCGTCGGCGCCGGTGATCCGCCGCATGGCCGAACAGGAACAACGGCACCTGGACGCCTTCAACGCCCTGATGGTCAAGCGCCGGGTGCGGCCGACGATGTTGATGCCGCTTTGGCACGTGGCCGGCTTCGCCCTCGGGGCGGGGACGGCGCTGCTCGGCGAGCGCGCCGCCATGGCCTGCACCGTCGCCGTCGAAGAAGTCATCGACGAGCACTACGCCGGGCAGATCGAAAAGCTCGACGACGACGAGGCGGACCTGAGGGAAACCGTCGCCGCGTTCCGCCGGGACGAGATCCAGCACCGGGACACCGGCCTCGCCCGCGGGGCCGAACAGGCGCCCGGCTACGAGGCCCTCACCGCCGTGATCAGGGCCGGCTCCAGGCTCGCCATCTGGCTCTCGGAGCGACTCTGACCGCCCGATTAAAGAAGACACCAAGGCGCAGGAAACCCGCCGCACTCGAAAGTGATCCCCGCACGTGGTGCCTTTGTGGTGAGAAATTGTTTTCCCTGCGCCCCTCTTTTCTCCTCTGCGCCCCTTTGCGTCCTCCGCGTTGGGAGTCAAAACGCCGGAGACGCGGAGGACGGCAGGGGGTTTCCCGCCGGGCGCACAGACCCACAGGGACAAATTCTTTGATCCCCCGGACACGGGGGACGTCGGGTGGTCTTCCCTTGGTGCCTTGGCGGTGAAAACCGCCCCTACCCGCCCGATCCCTTCCGTCCCCCGGTCAGCGCCGCGATCACGCCGCGAAGGGTGCGCACCTCCTGGTCGGTGAGGCCGGCGCGCTGGAAGATGTTGCGCAGGTTGCGCACCATGTAGGGCCGCTTGCCGGCGACGTGCAGGAAGCCGCAGGCGTCCAGTTCCCTTTCCAGGTGCTCGAACAGGCCGATCAACTCCTCCTTGGTGGCGGGCCGCGTGGTTTTCGGCGCGCTCAGGCCCGGCGGCGGCGCGTCGGCGGCGGCGTGCAGCCACTCGTACCCCACGACCAGCACGGCGTGGGCCAGGTTGAGCGAGCTGAAACCGGGATTCAGCGGCACCGTGAGCACGGCGTCGGCAAGGGCCACGTCGTCGTTGGTGAGCCCCTTGGCCTCGGGCCCGAAGAGCACGCCCGAGCGTCCGCCCGTCGCCGCGAACGCCCGCATCTCGGCGGCGGCGGGGCGGGGGAGCAGCGTCGTTTTGGTCATGTGGCGGTGGCGCGCCGTGGCCGCATAGACGCGCTGCAGGTCCTTGATGGCGTCCTCGGTGGTGTCGAACAGGCGGGCCTTTTCGAGCACGCGGTCGGCGCCCGCGGCCGCGGCGACCGCACTGTCGTTGGGCCAGCCGTCGCGGGGCCTGACCAGGCGCAGGTCGGCGAGCGCGCAGTTGTGCATGGCGCGGGCCGCCATGCCGATGTTCTCGCCCAACTGGGGATCGACCAGGACCACGGCCGGCGCGGCGCCTGCCGCCGCCCCGGCGGGCACGAGCCGGGAGGCGTCCGTTCCGGCCATGGCTCAAGTACCCTCTATCACAATAGGATGACACGTGTGACGGTCATGGGTGGCCATTCGGCTAGGAGCGTGGTTCGAAGTGATGGGGGCCCATCACGAGAGCCGCGCGACGACGTCCGATGGCCGCCCATGGCCGCCCGAAGGTCGCTTTTCGCGCCTTTTGGGGGCGTCAGCGCCCCTTGACGATGTCCCGCATCGCCGGCGCGACGCTTCCTACCCAAAAGACGCGAAAAGACGATCACACGTACCATCCTATTGTGATAGAGGGTACTAGTCGCCGGCGACGGTGGCGCCGTCCCGGTACAGCTTGTAGACGATGCTGTCGCGGAGCGCGCCATACGAGGCGTCGATGACGTTGGTGGACACCCCGACCGTGGACCAGTGCGTGCCCTCGCCGTCGGCGGATTCGATCATCACCCGCGTCACCGCCCCGGTCCCGTCGCCGGGGGTGAGGATGCGCACCTTGTAGTCCACCAGCCGCACGTCGGCGAGCTGCGGATAGAGTGGCGTCAGCGCCTTGCGCAGCGCCGCGTCGAGCGCGTTCACCGGCCCGTTGCCCTCGGCCACGGTCATCGTCGAGCGGCCGCCCACCTGCAGCTTCACCGTCGCCTCGGACAGGGTGATCAGCTCGCCCTTGGCGTTCCAGCGCCGCTCGTCGATGACGCGAAAGCTGGTGTGTTTGAAGTATTCGGGAATGCCGCCGAGCGCCTGGCGGGCGAGCAGCTCGAAGCTGGCCGCGGCGTCGTCGTAGGCGTAGCCGTCGAACTCCCGCGCCTTCACCGTCTCCACCAGTTGGGCCACCTTGGGGTCGCCGGCGTCGATGTCGAGTCCCATCTCGCGGAACTGGGCGAGGATGTTGGAGCGGCCCGACTGGTCCGACACCACGATGCGACGGCGGTTGCCGACCAGGTCCGGCACCATGTGCTCGTAGCAGCGCGGGKYCTTCTCCACCGCCGAGACGTGCAGCCCGGCCTTGTGCGCGAATGCCGCCTCGCCGACGTAGGGCGCGGTGCGGTCGGGGCTCCGGTTCAGGCGTTCGTCCATTACGCGMGAGATGTGGGTCAGCCCGGTCAGGTTGTCGTGCGAGACCCCGGTCTCGTACCCCATCTTGCAGATCAACGACGGGATGACGGAAATCAGATCGGCGTTGCCGCAACGCTCGCCCAGGCCATTGAGCGTGCCCTGGACCTGGCGCACCCCGGCCTCGACCGCGATCAGGCTGTTGGCGACGGCGTTGCCGGTGTCGTTRTGRGCATGGATGCCCAGGCGCTCGCCGGGRATGTGGGCCATGACCGCGCCGACGATGGGCTCCATCTCGTGGGGCAGGGTGCCCCCGTTGGTGTCGCACAGCACRACCCAGCGGGCGCCCGCGTCCAGGGCCGCCTTCACGCAGTCGAGCGCGAACCCGGGGTTGGCCTTGTAGCCGTCGAAGAAGTGCTCGGCGTCGAACATCACCTCGTCGACGCGCCGGCAGGCATGGCGAATGCTGTCGGCGATCATTTTCATGTTTTCGGTGAGCGCCACGCCRAGCACCGTCTCGACGTGGAAGTCCCAGGCCTTGCCGACGATGCACACGGTGTCCGTGTTGACCGAGAACAGGGCGTTGAGGCCGGGATCGTTTTCGGCGCTGCGCCCGGCGCGGCACGTCATGCCRAAGGCCGTCAGCTTGGCGTGCCTGAGTTCGGGCGCATCGGCGAAGAAGGCGTCGTCGGTGGGGTTGGCCCCCGGCCAGCCGCCTTCCACGTAATCGATGCCCAGGCCGTCCAGTTCCCGGGCGATGGCCGCCTTGTCGGCGGCCGTGAAATCGACGCCCACGGTCTGCGCCCCGTCGCGGAGCGTGCTGTCATAAAGATATACGCGCCGGTCGCCCATGCCCGCGRCTCCCCCGACCCTGTGAAAGAAGGCGGCGACAATGGCGGATTTGCGGGCGKGGCTCAAGGATTTCCGGTCCTCGCGGGCGGCTCCGCAYTATCCRTCTGGCACGTTGCAGGGCCGGGGCCGGATAGACACATCCCATTGCATGGGCGCGCAGGGACCCGAACACGAGGGCGACGCCCTCGCCGCATTCCCGGGAACGGACGACCCGCCCGATCGGCCCGCCGACGCCGGGGACGACGGGGACGCCTACAGGGCCTTTCAGGAAAGGGTCAAGGGAACCAACATCAACCCCCAGACCCTTCTCGCCACCGACTATCTCAACCATTTCAACGAGATCGTCATGACCCTGGAGATGATCCCCGACATGCCGGAGCTCCTGGACGACGCCAGGGCGTGGCGGCCGAAGACCTACCCGGAGCACTTTCAAGAAAGCGGTTTCGCCGAAAGGGAACTGGCGATCGAGGCCTACGAGCACGTGCCCGCCAGGTTCCGCCAACCCYTCGAGCTCACCATCGGGACCCTGGACAGCTTGGTCGCCATGACCCTGGAGCGCGCGGAAGCCACCCTGGCGGCGGGCGAATTCGAGCGGCTGAAAATCATTGTGAACGACGCGTCGGGGGCCATCCGCAACCTCGTGGACTCGGCCAGCGCCATCATCCACGGCACCGTCCGCACCATGGAGCAGTCAGAAATCGACGAGTTGCTACGCCCGTAGCAGGACGCCCCCGACGGCGCCGCCGCGGTCCCCGTCAGACGTGTCATCCTATTGTGATAGAGGGTACTGGACCCGGGTTCCGACGGGTCGCACGCGCGGCGCGAAGTCTTATACCAAGGAGCGCTGATCATGACCCCTAGAGATCGCGTAGGCGGCTCGTCGGGTAGGAGGAAAGTTGCAGGCGATGCGGCGCATCGTCAAAACTTTTCGACGCCCCCGACGGGCCGCATACGCGACCGCAACGGCGGCTTACCAAGGCTTTCGGACGGCGTCGCGCACGCTTCGCGATGCCCCGCATCGCCACAGCGCACGCTCCTGGCCGAAAACCTTGGAAAGCCGGCTCGTCGGGTCATGATCAGCGCCCCTTGGTATTAAGCCATTATCAAATAAAGCAGGGCACAGAAAAGACCCGGCGCATGGTGACGCCGAGTCTTCTCATGGGCAGATGGGGCGCTGAGCGCCCCATCGTGCATAACGGTCGTTAACGGGCAGAGAGTGTGCTGCGCCAAGAGCTGTTGCCCTTCGAGCGCATCATGAATTTTTTCCGGGAGCTCATCGTCCGGCGCTTCTTCGTCGCGTGAGTGCTGGGGCGCTTGGACAGAGTCCTTCTCGCCGTAGTCTTCCGGGCCACCTTTTTCTTGGCAACCTTCTTGTGGGAGACCGTGCGCTTCTTGGCGGTCTTCTTGATGGTCCGCTTCTTGGCAACCTTCTTGCGGGAAACCATGCGCTTCTTGGCGGTTTTCTTGATGGTGCGTTTCTTGGCAACCTTCTTGCGGGAGACCGTGCTCTTCTTGGCGGTTTTCTTGATGGTCCGCTTCTTGGCGGTCTTCTTGATGGTCCGCTTCTTGGCAACCTTCTTGCGGGAGACCGTACGCTTCTTGGCGGTCTTCTTGATGGTGCGCTTCTTGGCGGTCTTCTTGATGGTGCGCTTCTTGGCGGTCTTCTTGATGGTCCGCTTCTTGGCAACCTTCTTGCGGGAGACCGTGCGCTTCTTGGCGGTCTTTTTGACCACCCTCTTCTTCATGGACTTGGTCTTCGGCCGTGCGGTTTTCCGGCGGGCACTGGAGGCCCGGCGGGTCGCCGCTGAAGTCCGGCGTTTGACTGACGTCCGGCGTTTGGTCGAGGACTTCCTGACCTTGGCCTTGGTCGAAGTTGCAGGCATGATGTTCTCCTTTAACGTTCGTCGATACGGCAGTGCATTGTCGATATCATCATGTGGTGACTCGAAACCATGTATTCATCACCAACGGAAAAGTCACCCACCCCGAAGGTTTTCGGAAAACAGAGAAAGTCCGTTCCATGCACAGCACGGACCGTAATTCGCGGGGGGATACTGTGGGCTATATCTTTTATTTTCTCTTAACGGTCAATATTTTTTTGTTTACTTAAATTTACCGAAAATTAACCATTAAATTCGCGGGGCAACCGCGGCTCGCCAAGGCCCCCTCCACAGGCCCGCCGTTACCGGGTAACTCCTTCTATAACCAACGCTTTTCACGGACGGCCCGGAGCATTTCCTGGGCCATTTCCAGGAACCTCCCGGGGCCGCCTTGCCCATAACGGCGGGGTCCCGCGGCGCCCCGGCCCGCCCACGAAAGCCCGCGTATCCGCCAGTGTTGGCAGATTTCTTAAGAAGATTCACGCCGCGGGCGGCACTTTCCCGTCGGGGAAAATCAATACTCTGAATATACTGAGTCCCGCCCGGGACGTTACTGGATCGCCCCCGGCGCGGCGTCGGAACGGGAACGGTGTCTCACGCCCGCCGCCAGATGGTGCCGTCGGGTCCGTCCTCCAACACGACTCCCCGGGCCGCGAGGTCGTCACGGATGCGGTCGGCTTCGGCGAAGTCCCTGGCCTTGCGGGCCTTGGCGCGGTCGGCGATGAGGGCCTCGATTTCCGTTTCCCCCAGGGTTGGCGCCGCCGGCGGCCGCCATTTGCGCCAGGCCTCCGGGTCTTGCTGCAAGATCCCCAACAACGCCCCGCCGGCGCGCAACGACGCGGCCAGGGCAATCCGCTCCGAAACCTTCCCGGTGCTGTTGATCGACGTCGCCAACTCGTGCAACCGGGTAATCGCCTGCGGGGTATTCAGGTCATCGAGCAGGGCCGCGACCATCGGCTCRGGCGGTTYGGCGYTTTCGGCGGCGACCAGATGATAGTCGTKTCTCAGCGCCCCATAGAACCGGTCCAGTGTCTCYCGGGCCTGTTCCAGCCCCTTCGCCGTCCAGTTCAGGGGCTGGCGGTAATGGGCCGACAGCAAGGCCAGCCGGAYGGTCTCCCCCGGATGATCCTGCAGAATGTCCCTGACGGTGATGATGTTGCCCAGSGACTTGGACATCTTTTCGCCTTCCACCATCACATAGCCGTTGTGCATCCAGATGCGCACGAATTCCCTGCCCCCGTGCGCACACGTGCTCTGCGCGATCTCGTTCTCGTGGTGGGGGAAGATCAGGTCGTGGCCGCCGCCRTGKATGTCGAAGGTCTCGCCCAGGTASTGCTTGCTCATGGCCGAGCATTCCAGGTGCCAGCCCGGCCGCCCGCGGCCCCACGGCGAGTCCCAGCCCGGCAGGTCCGGCGTCGACGGCTTCCACAGGACGAAATCCGCCGCATCCCTTTTGTACGGCGCCACCTCCACCCGGGCGCCGGCGATGATCTCGTCGCGTTTGTGCCGCGCCAGCTTCCCGTAGCCCGCCCACGAGGGAACGCTGAACAGCACGTGGCCCTCGGCCTCATAGGCGTTGCCCRCCGCGATCAGGGYTTCGAYCATGGCGATCATCTGGGGGATGTGGTCGGTGGCGCGGGGCTCGGCSTCGGGCTTCAGCGCGYCCAGGGCCTTCATGTCCTCGTGGAAGGCCCGGGTCGTGCGCTCGGTGATGGTSTGGATGCTCTCGCCGCTGTCTTTGGCGGCGGCGTTGATCTTGTCGTCCACGTCGGTGATGTTGCGCACGTACGTGACYTTGGGATAGAGACGCTTCAACAGCCTGTACAGCACGTCGAAGACGACGATCGGACGCGCGTTGCCGATGTGGGCCAAGTCGTACACCGTGGGGCCGCACACATACATGCCGACGGCGTCCCGCCGCAGGGGCTCGAAACGGACTTTCCCGCGGGTCAGGGTGTTATGCAGATGCAGGGGCACGGGTTTTCCTAGGTCGCGAAGTGTACGGCGGCGGTCATGCCGGGTCCGTGAACCCGTTGGTGATGGGGTAGCGGCGGTCGCGGCCGAAGGCGCGGCTGGTGATCTTGACTCCCGGCGGCGCCTGACGGCGTTTGTATTCGGCACGGTCAAGCATGGTCCAGACGCTGCGCACGACCTCGGCGTCGTGGCCCCGGGCGACGATGTCGCCGAGGGCCATCTCCTCTTCGATCAGGCACCTGAGAATGGCGTCGAGCTGTTCATAGGGGGGCAGGGTGTCCTGATCGGTCTGGTCGGGCTTGAGCTCGGCCGACGGCGCCTTGAGCACGATGCGCTCGGGCATGACCCGGCCGGCGGGGCCGGGGAAGTCCTCGGGCCGGTGCTGGTTGCGCCAGCGCGACAACTCGTACACCGTCGTCTTGTATATGTCCTTGAGCACCGAGTAGCCGCCGCACATGTCGCCATACAGCGTCGCGTAGCCGACCGACATCTCCGACTTGTTGCCGGTTGACAGCACCATGTAGCCGAACTTGTTCGACAAGGCCATCAGGGTGACCCCGCGCGCCCGGGCCTGGATATTTTCCTCCGTCGTGTCGGCGGGATGGCGGACAAAGGCCTCGCGCAGCATGCCCTCGAAGGCCTCCATCGCCGGATCGATGGGGATGGTGTCCAGGCGGACGCCCAGCAGGCGCGCCGCTTCCGCCGCGTCCTCCAGGCTCTCGGCCGAGGTATAGGGCGACGGCATCATCACGCAG
>LKGT01006619.1_pt1 | contig 11302 bp, 13 predicted proteins | sample 503861 | NCBI WGS metagenome assembly LKGT01 (sample SAMN04113194, study PRJNA297058) | marine sediment metagenome | biome: marine benthic biome; feature: marine benthic feature; material: marine sediment; isolation source: sediment sample collected at the water-sediment interface from the South......
TGTCGGTAAAGATAGGCTCGACGAACTATCGGAGATGGCGGCGGTTGACCCGACCGCCGCTGGAAACCCGATACCCGCCGGTCCCCCCGAAATGAAGACAATGTTTATTAACGCTATTGAAGGTCGACTGTAGAAATTCCACGCCTGCGCGCGGGTAACGCTTTTCGTGTAAGGCGCTTGTTGGAATGCACGTGAGCCCTTTAAAGCACCACCATAATGGTAGAGGAACGCAAACATGAGCGACGAAATTCTCGGTGATCGCAAAAAAGCATTGGAGGAATCATTCTTCGCCAAGGAAAGCGACAAACTCCGCCAGGCCCTACAAGAAAAAGAGGAAGCAAAGAACAAGAAGGAAGCTCTTTCGGCCGCGTCTGGCATAACTGATGATGCGGTGCTCGAACAGCTTGTCGCGCTCGACATCCGCAGCGATACATTGGCAGCGCTGTCCCTTGTCCCACTAGTAGAAGTCGCCTGGGCGGACGGCACGATGGACGATAGCGAACGCAGCGCCATTCTGTCCGCCGCCAAGGACGCAGGCCTAAGCGGTGAAAGCGCGGCCCTGCTGGACGGATGGCTGGCCACAAAACCGAGCTACAAAGTGCTTTCAGCCTGGAAAGACTATGTCTCGGCGCTTGCGAGTACGATGGATGCGGCGGCCAAGGATAAACTCAAACAAGAGCTGCTCGGTCGCGCGCGCACGGTGGCAGAGTCAGCCGGCGGGTTTCTCGGTATCGGCAAGATTTCGAGCGAAGAGGAAGATAAGCTGGAGGAGTTGGACCGCGCTTTTTCGTGAGTTCTGGCCACCGACCATGGGAATCTGTACGAGACCCTTCATGAGCTTATCTTAGCGCTCGCATTCAACTATGCGGCGACCGAAGTGAAGATAACCGCTTGGCGGCCTGGCCGGCCTGCCTAATTCATCCTTTCAGGCAGCGATGGATCGAGTGCTGTAGCGGAAAGAGGAAATTTAGCTCCCGAACATGTGCGCTCGTCGTAGTAGTACTTGGCGATCGCTCCTAACCAACAATCTAAGGCAGAGATCACTATGCCATTCGCCCCCTCAGAAATGTCAATGTGGTACAAGCCAATCCGGCTCCACCATCCAAAAATGTCTGATGAAGATACCAGCGAAAAATACGAGCTACGCGAACAACGTACTGTAACTGAGACCAACCGAGAGAAGCTTCCAAACTTTGTTGAGGCACTTAAGCAACCCAAGTAAATGAATGTTCAGCCGTTCTACCAGCGGCGGAAGCGTTGGGATGCTGTGCGCCAATCGCGTTTGATCGAATCGTTTGTGATCAACATTCCCGTCCCACCGCTCTTCGTCTACGAAACCGAATTCAATACATACGAGGTCATGGACGGCCAACAGAGTATTACGGCTATACAGTCGTTTTATGCTAACGAGTTCGCCTTGAAAGGTTTGGAACGGTGGCCAGAGCTGAACGGAAGAAGGTACTCTTCAGTTTCCAGGGGTCGGGTCAGTTGGAAGCAAACGCTAAGCAGGTTTACCAACCAATTCGGCCATCGGACACCGACTTAATCAATTACTGCGGTGAAATCAAATTATTCACAGGGCCCTGCCCGTTCTTTTAACCGATATTTTCAGATACATACTTATAGATATCGTTCTTGACTCTACTTCCTTCTTCGAGAAGTATCGAAATTTCTGAGGAAGTTTCAGATATGAAGTCCTCGTCCTTGATAGAAGAAATATTTATCTTTACATTCATTGTTGCTCCCTCAAGTCCGGCATATGCCTGTTGTGACGCGACACCAAGGTCGCTGAGAGCGTTGGAATTAGATTTGCCAAGAAGCTTGCCTGCCAGTCTCAAAACGTCAAGGCATTCGCGCGCTATTCCGAGAGGTGACTGAACTGCTTCCTTGAAGCCTTTCTGTATTGCCTCTTTTCTTGATTTCTTATCTTCCTCGGTCTCTTTTGCCATTTTGAACGCAGCCATTACACCATTGAAAACCTCTGCATCAAGATCTACCCTTTTAAGAAGACTTTTTGAAAGGGTCTGAGCTTTTTTGAGAGCCTCGGCAAGTTCGATATGGAAGGACTCATAACCTTTCTCGCCTATAGTCAGGCTACAGACCATCGAGACCAGATCTGCCCCTAAGGCTCCAGAGAGCGCTGCCACACTTCCACCACCGGGTGCAGGGGAATTTGATCCTAGTACTCGACTAAATTCTTCAACTGATAGTTTTACAAGCATTGATAGTCCTCGCTATTTAATCTCAATAGTCCGACATTCCCCGGATGAACTGATATCGGAAGCTGGAGGGGCTGGGCCTCGTCCCTGTGGTGAGAATATGGCGCCGCCATCACGCCCGCCGAGGTCGCGATCACTACCGGTTGCAATCACGCCACCCAGTTGGCGGCACGCACCATACAAGTCTCTACACGACCGTCGGTTCTTGAAGACGCCCGCTTCACCTCAATTGTCATTTTTATTCTTGCTTCAAGGTTGCCATAGTTTCAAGTAGGAATAATTCTCGACGAATCGATTTGCTGCTGTTTTCCGTTTTTGTTAGGCGATAGGATGTTGGTGCTATGCAACGGCACCCATACCCATTTTGGTTTCCTCAGCAAGCCTGAATTCCCACCCTTTCACCGTCACCACGGTCACAGTTCTCGGCAAAGACTAAGGACTCGGCAATGGGCTAAGCGTCGAGCTCGAGGAGGTGATTCTCGAGGATTTGGCTCTTGTAATCCCAAGGCCCGTTAATCCCCTCAAGTTGCAGATACCACTCGGCGGTCTGGACAAGCACCTCCGCCGCGATGGTGCCGCAGACTTGCGCTGCTAGGACATTAACTCCATACCGAGCGGCCTCAGCTTTTAGCAGGTTGTAGACGCGGTGCAGGGGTGTCTTAAGCGGGTTGGTTATCTCGCAGGACACCACCGTGCAAGCCTTGCCCGTTCGACGGTGCGTCTGAGGTAAACCGATCACGCCCTGGATGTTGGTGAAGCCTCCGTGCTTGCCGCGCACATAGCTGGCCAGCTTTTTCGCGATTGCTAAATCCGTTGTGTCCAGCACCACGTTGAAATACGCGTCGTGTTCCTCCAAGGCGCCGACAATTGTGGCCCCTGCCGTCGGATGCAACTTCGCAGGACCAATGTCGGGAGCCCGCTCCGGATCTACGAGGACGGCCTCTTTGAGCCCCTCGTAGTTGCCTTTGCGGATGAAGGTCAGGCCTTCATTCTCCCGGCGGCGTGCATTCTTACCGGTAAAATAGATGGGCACGTCGTACCGCTTATACAACTCCTGGCCTAAGTCCTCGGCGAACTCCTTGCATTCGTCAATGGTAATGTCCTTGCATGGGTATATCTCAATGGTGTCCACGGCCCCGATACGCGGGTGGCGACCGCGCTGCTTCTCCATATCGATAAGTTCGTATGCCTTGCCGGCCGCGTCGAGCAATGCCTCTTTCATCGCCTCGGGGCGACCTAGCACCTCAACAGGCAGACGATTGAAATCAGAATCTGGCTCGTACCCAATGAGCTTGACGCCGTCGCGTCCCCGTAACTGGTCAATAATTTTGTCTATGACCTCTGCGCGAGTGCCATCACTGAAATTGGGGTCTGAAAGGATGTAACTCGACATTGAAAACGCCTCCTTGAGATAAGTGTCATGATTTATGAGGAAGTTTCAGCTACGAAGTATCTCATCTTCCTAGCCAACAAGGTTCATGCACCGGAATGGCTGCCCCCTTGCGTCGTGTGTGTAGTTGCTATTTGGCTACACAAGGGGAGGAGGTTTTCACGCCCTGATCGATCAGGAATTGTTTTTGAGGTCTTGGGCGCAAACTTGGTTCGTCATTTAGGCTGTCTTCCCATGCGAATGTTGCCCAGTTTCTCCGGTACCACGTCCAGCGCGGCCCATCTGTATATGTTCTCTCGCGTTGGCGATGCCAACTCAAAGTGTGACATATTTTACTTTAATTTTAATCAGTTGTAGTGGTTGAATTTGACAACACACCGTTATGCCACAGCCACCTCTGAATGATCTCGGCAGGTGGAGTTTTCGGGTTGTGGATATTCTAACGGATTTAGGCACGACAATGACGCCCCAGGTTGTGCCGGAGCTGAGCATAGGCATGAAAATTCGCAACTTGTGCCATGCACGAGTGAGTATGGCTTGTAAGTCCGGTATTCAGTATGCTGAATTTCGAAAATCGAATAGGGTATGCGCTGAGAGCCTGTTGGGGCGCTAAGCTGCAGCCGTGGTACCAAGCCGCCTGAAATACCACCCAGCGGTTGGTGCTGGGTCATAATTTAACAAAGAGAACATTCAGTGGGACAGCCCAAATCGGACATCGAGATTGCACGGGAAGCAACTATGCTGCCCATTGGGGAGATAGGCGCTAAACTCGGCATACCGGATCAGGCTTTGCTGCCCTATGGCTATACCAAGGCAAAACTGTCCAAGAAATAGACCGATTCCATCATGGAAAAGCCAGATGGTAAGTTGATTCTGGTCACCGCAATCACACCCACACCGGCCGGTGAGGGCAAGACCACTACATCCGTCGGTCTTGGGGACGGCCTCAACCGGATTGGCAAGAATGCGATGGTCTGCCTGCGTGAACCCAGCCTCGGGCCCTGCTTTGGCATCAAGGGCGGCGGCTATGCCCAGGTGGTACCAATGGAAGACATCAATCTGCATTTTACCGGTGATGTTCACGCCATAGGCGCCGCTAATAACCTGCTTGTGGCCATGCTCGACAATCATATTCACTGGGGTAATGCCCACGGTATCGATGCCCGTAGGATTTCCTGGCGCAGGGTAGTAGATATGAATGATCGGGCCCTGCGCAGCACGGTCTGTTCAATGGGTGATATCGGCAAGGTTTCGAGCGAAGAGGAAGATAAGCTAGAAGAGTTAGCACGTGCGTTTTCTTAGGTTCAAGGCTCTTTGCTCGTCTAAACGAAACTGAATGCGGACCACACAGCCTCCGCGCCTTTCCTTCGCGCGACTCCCCACACCACTGGTACCACTCGACAGGCTATCGAGAGAAATCGGTGGGCCACGAATATGGATAAAGCGTGACGACCTCACCGGTTCAGGCCTYAGCGGCAACAAGGTACGCAAACTTGAATTCACCTTTGCGCAGGCGTTGGCAGAGGACTGCGACACTCTTATAACTTGCGGTGGATTGCAGTCCAACCACTGTCGCGCCACCGCGATCATCGGCGCACGTCTAGGTCTTAAGGTACATTTGTTTTTGCGCGGCGTGCCGGCGGGGCTGCCCGACGGCAATTTGTTCCTCGATCACATCGTCGGCGCCGAATTCTCGTTTTACCCGCGCGAGGAGTATTACGCACGCCACAGCGAAATCTTTTCAGAATTGGTAGAACACTATGTAAAACTAGGTCGCAAGGCATTTGTCGTACCCGCTGGCGCTAGTGACGAAATCGGTGTGTGGGGTTATGTGGTGGCCAGCGAGGAACTAAAGACCGAAAGCAGAAGCCTAGGATTCTCGCCCGACTTTATTGTGTGTGCCAACGGTTCGGGCGGCACGCTTGCCGGCCTTGTCGTTGGAAATCTTTATCACGACATTGGTGCAACGGTTTGGGGGATCAATGTCGCGGATGATGACGCCCAATATTTCGAAGCCAAGATCCGTAACGATTTGCGCACGTGGAAGGAGCGCTATGGACAGGACCTAGACGTCGAAACGCCAGCCATCAATGTCATCGATGGCTATCTCGGTCCTTGCTACGGCAAGGCCGAGCCAGTAGTGTTCGAAACCATCACGCGGGTGGCAAGAACCGAGGGCATCATTCTAGATCCAGTCTACACCGGTAAGGCGTTTCACGGCATGCTCAAAGAAATCGAAAACGGTCGACTAAGTAGTGCGAGCAATATTATTTTCGTTCACACCGGTGGAATATTCGGGTTGTTTGCCCAACGCGATGAGTTTCACTTCCATAACAACTAACGATTCCCAGCCCAATGAGGATTGCGCGGTTCGCATCTTTCGGAATACCACACGAAGTCACTGACTGTGTCGAAGCCGACGATGTCGGTGCGCCGCTGGATGATGAAGTGGTGGTCGAGGTTGAGGCGTTTCCAATCAACCCAGTGGACCTGCTTACCATCGCCGGTGACTATGCCACCAAACCAGCGCTCCCGGCCATCCCGGGCTCCGAGGGAGTCGGTTGCATAATTGGCGTTGGTACCGACGTGAGCAATGTCGTCCCGGGTGATCGTGTGATCCTGATGGGCCGGGACAACTGGATGCAACAGCGCAAAGTGAAACACCACCAGGTGCTTAAGGTGCCGCATGGCGTAGATGTGCTGCAACTTGCCATGCTAAAGATCAACCCGGCCACGGCGTGGTTGATGCTGCACCAGTACGAAACCCTCAAGTCTGGCGACTGGTTGATCCAGGATGCGGCGAATTCCGGTGTCGGTCATAACATCATTCGACTTGCCAAGACCAGCGGTATATGCACCGTCAATGTGGTGCGGCGCGACGCCTTAATCGAACCACTAAAGGTGATTGGTGCCGATGTTGTAGTGGTCGATGGCGATGACCTACCCGAGCGTGTGAAATCAGCGACGGACAACGCAAAGATTAGACTCGCCGTCGACGCGGTTGCCGGTGATATTTGTATGCGGCTTGCCGATTGTCTGGCCGATGGCGCCACCATCGTGAACTACGGCCTACTATCCGGCAAACCCTGCATGTTGCGAAGCGACCAGACAATCTTCCACGGTATCACGCTGACCGGGTTCTGGCTCGCGAAGGCACTACCCAAAATGTCATTCGATGACATCACTGCACTCTACGGGCAACTCGCGGCGCGCATTGGCGACGGCTCGCTACATGTCGATATCGAGAAGACTTACCCCATCGAAGACATCAAAACGGCGCTCGCTCATGCCGAACGTAGCGGCCGTAGTGGCAAGATTCTAGTTACACCCAACGGCGCACTGCCTGCCCAGGACCACGCCTAAGTATCAGAGCGTCGATAAGCCATGACAGATACGCAACCATGGGCCGATGAGATCTTCGACGTTTTAAAGCAGGCCGATGTGCGACAAGTAGCGTATGTACCGGACGCCGGACACATACGTTTGATCGAACGAAGTCAAAACGATCCCACCCTAAAGACTATCGCGCTAACAACGGAAGAAGAAGGTATTGGCATCATCGCTGGCGCTTGGCTGGGTGGCGAACGCGGTGTCTTGCTCATGCAATCGAGTGGTGTGGGCAATTGCATCAATATGCTGGCGATGATCCAAGAATGTCGCTTTCCCTTTCTGACCCTAGTCACCATGCGCGGTCAGTGGGGTGAATTCAATCCCTGGCAGGTGCCGATGGGGCAAGGCACGAAGCCGGTGCTGGAGAATATGGGGATTATTGTGCAGCCAGTCGATACGGCCGACACACTAGCCGAAACAGTGGATGCCGCCGCGCATCTGGCTTTTGACGCCTACTGCGCGGTAGCGGTTCTCATCTCGCAAAGGATCATCGGATTCAAGAACTGGGGCGATGACCAGCCGTAGGGACATTACGCTTGATCGTCGAGCCGTGGTCGCACGCATACTACATGACCGTGGTGATGCGTTGCTCGTGACCGGGCTCGGCAGCACTACCTGGGATGCCGCTGCTGCCGGTGATCATACCAATAATTTCTATCTTTGGGGTGCGATGGGTGGCGCGGCCATGGTCGGCCTAGGCCTGGCACTGGCACAGCCGCGACGGCGTGTGCTTGTGATTACTGGTGATGGCGAACAACTGATGGGTCTCGGCGGCATCGCCACCATCGCCGTACAACGGCCTTCTAACCTGTCACTCGTCGTTATCGACAATGAATCCTATGGTGAGACCGGCATGCAAGACACCCATACCAAGCATGGGGTTGATCTCGCCGGCATTGCAACCGCCGCCGGCTTTGCGCGTAGCACCACCGTGTACAACGACGATGAGCTCGAAGCCTCGGTACCCGTGATCTACCAACAAACCGGCCCGATCTTCACCGTGGTTAAGGTTACCACCACACCAGCAGCAACCGTTCTTCCGCCGCGCGACGGGGCTTATCTGAAAAATCGCTTTCGCCAATCCCTGCTGAGGGGCAAAGCTGCCGAGTAGATCCGATTTTCACCATCGTTAAGGTTGCGATTTGGCAATCTCTGCTGGGGCGCAAAGCTACCGAATAAACAGTATCATTAGCATCGGACCACAACACAATCGGCGCCGCGAATACCTACAATCAATAGAATCGCAGCCGAGAGGCCAAACCATGTATTGCTTTGGTATCGGCGAAGCGATCAGACGAATACGATTCTACCGCCTTTTTGTCGTAGTCATCATGCAACTCGGCCTGGCGCTCCCAGTCTGGTCCGCCACATTCACGGTAAACAGCACCATCGATGCAGCTGACGTCGCTGCCGGCGATGGCATTTGTGCCGACGCGTCGGGCAACTGCACCTTACGCGCCGCTATCCAGGAAGCCAACGCCCTCGCTGGTCTCGACACCATTGTGCTCGGCGCAAACACTTATACGTTGAGTCTTACGGGCACCGACGACAACGCGGCCGCAGGCGACCTGGACATCACGCAAGATGTGAATATTAATGGGATGGGCGCCAACAGCACCATTATTGACGGTGGTGATATCGACCGTGTCTTTCACGTCGCCCCATCCGGCGGCGTTACTGTCATGATCTCAGACCTGGCGATCCGAGACGGTAATATCTCAGGAGCGTCGGGGGGCGGTATCCACAATGGGGGGACGTTGGACCTCCGGGACATCGCACTTAGCAGCAATGTATCCGATGTTAACGGCGGCGCGATCCTCAATCTCGTCACACTTACGATAACGAACAGTACCATAAACGGGAACACCGCAAGTGGTGACGGCGGTGGCATCTTCAATAGCGGCAACCTCACACTCAAGAACAGCACCGTCACCAGCAATACCGCAAATGATGAGGGTGGCGGCATTCTTAATAGTAGTAGCGGTACATTCACGTTTAACAACGACACCATTAGCCACAACGTGGCCGCGATCAACCGCGGTGGTGGGATCTCCAACAGCGGAACCGCCACGCTGAGAAATACCATTGTCGCCAACAATACCGGCAATAACTGTAGCGGTACCGGTACGATCACATTCAGCGGCAACAATCTGGACAGCGCAGATACTTGTGGCTTCACTGGCGCGGGTGATATCACCAATCAGAACCCGCTGCTGGGCAATCTAGCCAGTAATGGCGGGCCCACGCAGACTCGTGCCCTATCAATGGCCAGTCCGGCTATTGACGCGGGTAACAACGGCACGTGCGAGATGACCGATCAACGCGGGGTGGCACGCCCTTCTCCAGTGGGCGGGGTCTGTGATATCGGCGCCTTTGAGTTTACGCCCGGCGTAGACCTGGCCCTGACCAAGACCGACTTTGATGACTGTGCGGATCGGGACGACATATTGACCTACGTCATCACCGTGGTGAATAACAGCGCAGACGATGCGACGGGTGTGACGGTTACCGATACCCTTCCCAGTGGTGTCACGTTTGTATCCGTTACTTCCAGCACTGGTAGTTGCATCTTGTCGGTGGGCACGGTTACCTGCGACTTGGCGACGCTGACGGGCGGTGACAGCGTTACCATCACTCTGCTTGTCAGGGCAGATAAGGTTAAGCAAATCATCAACGTCGCGAGCGTGCGCCTGAATGAGCTCGATCCAAATCTTGCCAACAATAGCGCCGAGGATGAGACCCGCATTAATTGCAGCGAAGACCAGTGTTTCATCGCCACCGCTACCTTCGGCAGCCCGATGGCGAAAGAAGTTGCAGTCTTACGCGCATTCCGCGATCGATATTTGATGCCTAACGCGGTCGGCAAGAAGTTTGTCGAGCTCTACTACCGATATAGCCCGCCCATCGCTGASCGCATYCGCGAGAGCGACACGCTTAAGGCTATTGTCCGCGYYGCMCTCAAGCCACTGATAGCGYTAAGCCGACACYTRKTAGATACAAARARCGCGCCACMCACCCAACAACGCCATCGATATGGCCCTGGMGRCTAGGRCSAGAACTTGCAAAAATMRCCGCTTTAACAAGAATTWATCGCCCCAACTAGGAGAACCWGTCATGCATGCCCAAACACAGRCACTCGAGAAATATAAAATGCACATCGACGGGGCGTGGGTTRAGTCCCGCTCCGGCGATTGGTTTGAAAGCGACAATCCRTTTACMGGGCGGCCGTGGGCRCTAATCCCGCGGGGTAACCGCGATGATRCYRATCGYGCGGTACAGGCTGCCCACAAGGCTTTTTCGAGTGGTGAATGGCCCAAACTATCAGCGTCTCAGCGCGGGGCATTGCTGCGCAACCTCGGTGACCTGCTAGTAACACAGGCGCAGGATCTTGCAAACACCGAGGTGCGCGACAACGGCAAGTTACTCGCCGAAATGGGCGCACAACTCAACTATTTGCCGCAGTGGTATTACTACTACGGCGGACTTGCCGATAAGATCGAGGGTGCCGTCATTCCGGTGGACAAGCCCGGTAACCTTAATTACACGCGCCATGAACCGCTTGGTGTGGTGGTGGCCATCGTCCCGTGGAACTCGCCGCTGTTGCTGACGGCCTGGAAGCTTGCGCCCGCCCTCGCCGCTGGCAACACGATAGTGATCAAACCGTCCGAATATACGTCGGCGTCGATACTCGAGTTCATGAAAGTGTTCGAGCAAGCCGGCTTTCCTCCGGGCGTGGTCAACGTTGTTACCGGCTTTGGGCCAGACGTCGGTGCACCACTCGTGGAACACCCACTCGTCGCCAAAGTGGCGTTTACCGGGTCGAAAGCGACCGGTGAAAAGATCTACGAAACCGCCGCGCGTGGTCTCAAACGGGTAAGCCTGGAACTCGGGGGTAAGTCACCCAATATCGTGTTCGATGATGCTGATATCGAGAATGCCGTCAAGGGCGTCATATCGGGAATCTTTGCTGCAACCGGTCAAACCTGTATTGCCGGTTCGCGATTGCTCGTACAAGAAAGCATCCACGATCAGTTTGTTGAAAAGCTCGTCGATTTCGCCAAGACCGCCAAGATGGGAGATCCGATGCAGCTAGAGACCCAGGTCGGCCCCGTAACCAACAAACCGCAATACCAGAAGGTGCTTGATTACATCGGTATCGCTAAAGATGAAGGTGCCGAAACCCGGCTCGGTGGTGATAAGGCGAACCGACCCGAATGTGGCGACGGTTGAGATAGAGTCCGAGTGCCAATCCTGCGCCGAGAATGAGGCCGAAGGTGATCTCCACGCCCTCGGAGCGGCCGAT
>LKGT01005193.1_pt1 | contig 11296 bp, 8 predicted proteins | sample 503861 | NCBI WGS metagenome assembly LKGT01 (sample SAMN04113194, study PRJNA297058) | marine sediment metagenome | biome: marine benthic biome; feature: marine benthic feature; material: marine sediment; isolation source: sediment sample collected at the water-sediment interface from the South... ...
CCGCGAACAGACCCCTGGTCGCCGCCGCGGCGGCGGACAGCAAGGGCATCGGCCAGGCAAAGAACAAAAGGATGATCAGGCTGGTCCCCACCAACACGCCCGCCATATCGCGCCCGATGGGCTTTTCGAGACTGTCGCCGAGGGCATCGAAGTACATGACCTTGACGATGCGCAGGTAGTAGAAGGCGGCGACCACGCTGCTGAGCACGCCGATCACCGCCAGCCCGTAGAGCTCGGCCTCGACGGCGGCGAGGAAAATATAGAACTTGCCGAAGAAACCGGCCAGCGGCGGAATGCCGGCCATGGAGAACATGAAGATGGCCAGCGCCACGGCCATCATCGGGTGGCTCTTGGACAGCCCGGCGAGATCGTCGATGTTCTCGACCATGTGATCGCTTCGCCGCATGCACAGGATGCAGGCGAAGGTGCCCACGTTCATGAACAAATAGATGGCCATGTAGATCAAAACACCCTGGATGCCGGCCTCGCGGACCGCCCCGTCGCCGCCCTGGCCGGCCACGGCGAGGCCGATCAGCGCATAGCCGATGTGTCCGATGGAGCTGTAGGCCATCAGGCGCTTGATGTTGGTCTGGTTGATGGCGGCGAACGCGCCAAGCACCATGGACGCGATGGCGACGAACACCACGATCTGCTGCCACTGGGCGGCGAGATCGCCGAACGGGCCGATCATGATGCGGAGAAACAGCGCCAGCGCCGCGATCTTCGGGCCGACGGAGAAGAACGCGGTGACCGGAGTCGGCGCCCCTTCGTAGACGTCGGGCGTCCACATGTGGAAGGGCACCGCCGAAACCTTGAACGCCAGACCGGCCAGGATGAAGACGATGCCGATGACGAGGCCGACGGACGGCGCTTCCTCCGGATGCGCACCGAACAGCGCCGCCAGGGTGTCGAAGGACGTGGTGCCGGCGAACCCRTACACCAGCGAGCAGCCGTAGAGCAGCAGGCCCGAGGCCAGGGCGCCGAGGACGAAATATTTCAGGCCCGCTTCCGTCGARCGCGCGTCGTCGCGCTGGAAGGACGCCAGAACGTAGAGCGACAGGCTTTGCACCTCCAGGCCGAGATACATCGCCATSAGATCGTTGGCCGAAATCATCATCATCATGCCGACGGTGGCGAGCAGGATCAGCACCCCGAACTCGAGGCGCGCTATTCCCTGGCGCGTCACGTATTCCTGGGAGATGGTGATGGTGAGCGCCGACGCGATGAGCACCAGCACCTTGAAAAACACGGCGAACGAATCGTTGATGAACATGCCGCCGAAGGTGAGCATGGGCCCGCCGGCGATGGTGGTCACCAGAAGCAGGGTGAGGATCAGGGTGGTCAGGCTCAGATTCGAGATCAACTGCGCCGTCTTCACCTCATCCTTTCCCTCGTCGCCGGTCTGAAACACGCCCAGCATCAACAGCGCCATGGCGACGCAGACCAGGAATATCTCGGGCAGGGCCGGTATCAGGTCGGGAACGTCCGCCATGGGTTCGATTGTCCTCCTTGCGCGCCCGTCAGCGCCCCGCCACGGCGACGCCGGAGGCCGCCGCGCGCGCCTGCTCGAAGGGCTCGATCAGGCTGTCCACCGAGGCATGCATGACGTCCAGGAAGGGCGCCGGATAGAGACCCATCCACAGAACCACCAGAATCAGCGGCGCGAACACCACCACCTCCCGCCTGTTCAGGTCCACGATGGCCTTGAGGTCCGCCTTGATGACCTTCCCGAAGATGACCCGGCGGTACATATACAGCATGTACGTGGCGCCCAGGACGACGCCCGTGGCGGTGAGCGCCGCCACCCAGGTGTTGACCTGGAAGATGCCCAGCAGGATCAGGAACTCGCCGATGAAGCCGCCGGTGCCCGGCAGGCCCACCGAGGCCAGCATGAACAGCATAAACGTCAACGCGTAGACCGGCATACGGTGCACAAGGCCGCCGTAGGCGGAGATGTCGCGTGAATGCGTGCGGTCGTAAACCACGCCCACGATCAGGAACAGGGCGGCGGAAATGACGCCGTGGCTGAGCATCATGAAGATGGCACCCTCGATCCCCTGCGCGGTGAGCGTAAAGACGCCGACGGTSACGAATCCCATGTGCGCCACCGAGGAATAGGCGATCAGCTTTTTCATGTCCTCCTGGGCCAGCGCCACCAGGGAGACGTAGATCACGGCGATGATGCTGAGCGTGAAGATCAGGGGGGCGAACTCAATGGTGGCGTCGGGGAACATGGGCAGCGAGAAGCGCAGGAACCCGTATCCGCCGAACTTCARGAGCACCCCGGCCAGGATCACCGAGCCCGCCGTCGGCGCYTCCACGTGGGCGTCCGGCAGCCACGTGTGCACCGGCCACATGGGCAGCTTGACCGCGAACGAGGCGAAGAARGCCAGCCACAGCCAAGTCTGCATGTCGGCGGAAAAGCGATACTCCATCAAGGCCGGGATATCGGCGGTGCCGGCGGTGAAATACATGGCGAGGATGGCCAGCAGCATCAGCACCGAGCCGGTCAGCGTATAGAGGAAGAACTTGAACGCCGCGTAGACCCGGCGTGGCCCGCCCCAGAYGCCGATGATCAGGAACATGGGGATCAGCACGCCCTCGAAGAAGATGTAGAAGAGGACCACGTCGAGGGCGGAGAACATGCCCACCATCATCGTCTCCATCRCCAGGAACGCGATCATGTACTCCTTGATGCGGTCGGTGACGKTCTCCCAGCTCGCCAGCAMGCAAATCGGCGTCAACAGGGTGGTSAGCAGGACGAAGAACATGGAAATGCCGTCCACACCCATGTGGTAGGAGATGTTGAAGGCGGGCATCCACGCGCGCYGTTCCTCGAACTGGAAGGCGGCCGAGGTGGTGTCGAACTGGACCCAGAGGAACACCGACAGCAAAAACGTGATCATCGACGTCCACAGGGCGACGCTGCGGGCGTTCCGCCTCACCACCTCCGCATCGCCGCCGGGAATGGCGAGGATGAACCCCGCCCCGACAAGGGGCAGGAAGGTGACCAGGGACAGGATCGGGAACTCGGTCATCGCGCCCTCAGCCCGCTTGACCCAACAGGTACCAGGTGACCAGGAACACGACACCGCTCAGCATGGCAAAGGCGTAATGGTAAAGATAACCGCTCTGCAAACGCCCCGCCCGGCGCGCCAGGGCACGGGTCGCCGCCGCCACCCCGTCGGGACCGATGCCGTCGATCAGGACGCCGTCGCCGGTTTTCCATAAGTTCCGCCCCAGGTAGAAGGCCGGACGGACGAACACGGCATCGTAAAGCTCGTCGAAGTACCACTTGTTCAGCAGGAACCGGTAGACGGGCTGGAATCGGCCCGCCAGCGCCCCCGGCAGGCCCGGGAACAGCATGTACATCCCATAGGCCAGCACGATGCCGCCCAGCCCCAGCCCCAGGGGCAGGAGCTTCACCCACCCGGGCACGCCATGGGCCGCCTCCAGGGCCGGATGGGACGGAAGCACTAAGATGGCGCTTCCCCAGAAGTCCGCCGCCTTGTCGCCGACGAAGAATTCGAAGCCCGCGTAGCCGGCGAAAATGGCCCCCGCCGCCAGCACCAGAAGGGGCACGATCATCACCTTCGGCGACTCGTGCACCCGGGCGATCACCGTTTCCTCGCCGCGCGGCGCCCCGTGGAAGGTCATCAGCAAAAGCCGCCACGAATAGAAACTGGTCAACAGGACGGTCGCCACGCCCAGCCAGAAGGCGTACGCGCCGAAGCCCGAGCCGGCGGCGTAGGCCGCCTCGAGGATGGTGTCCTTGGAGAAGTAGCCGGCGAACGGCCAGATCCCGGCGCCGGCGAGGGACCCTACCCACATGAGGCCATAGGTGAGCGGAATCATCTTCCACAGGCCGCCCATCTTGCGCATGTCCTGTTCGTCCGACATGGCGTGAATCACGGAACCCGCGCCAAGGAACAGGAGCGCCTTGAAGAAGGCGTGAGTCATCAGATGGAAGATGCCCGCCGAATAGGCCGAAACACCGCAGGCGAAGAACATATAGCCGAGCTGCGAGCAGGTGGAGTACGCGATCACCCGCTTGATGTCGTTCTGCACGCACGCGATGGTGGCGGTGACGATGGCCGTGGTGGCGCCGACAATGGTGACCACGGCCAGCGCCGTGTCCGAGTACTCGAACAGCGGCGACATCCGCGCCACCATGAAAACGCCCGCCGTCACCATGGTCGCGGCGTGGATCAGGGCGGAGACCGGCGTCGGGCCCTCCATGGCGTCGGGAAGCCAGGTGTGCAGGCCGATCTGGGCCGACTTGCCCATGGCGCCSACGAACAAGAGCAGGGCGATGACGGTGATCGCGTGGAACTCGCCGCCGAAGACGATGAAGGTGGCGTCCGCCTTGTTCGCCGCGGCGGCGAAAATGGTGTCCAGGTCGACGGTCTGGAACAGCAGGAASGTGGCGAAGATGCCCAGGGCAAAGCCGAAATCGCCCACCCGGTTGACGAGAAACGCCTTGATGGCGGCGGCGTTGGCCGAGGGCCTGTCGTACCAGAAGCCGATCAACAGGTACGACGCCAGTCCGACRCCCTCCCAGCCGAAGTAGAGCTGCACCAGGTTGTCGGCCGTCACCAGCATCAACATGAAAAAGGTGAACAGGTTCAAATAGGCCATGAAGCGCGGGATGGACGGATCGCCGTGCATGTAGCCGATGGAGTAGACGTGCACCATGGCCGAAACCAGGGTCACGACGAGCAGCATCACCGCCGTCAGSGTGTCCACCTTGATCGCCCACGACACCTCCAGGGCGCCGGACGTGATCCAGGTGAACAGCTCGACCGTGCCSGTGTTCCCGGCCACCACCACGTCGGTGAAAATGAAGGCGGCGAGCACCGTGGACAGCAAAAGGGCGCCGCAGGTGATCCACTGGGCGGCCCTGTCSACGCGCGCCTGCCTGGCCTTGCCGGCGGGCGCKACGAACGCCAGCATGCCGGCGATGACGGCGCCCAGAAGCGGCAGGAAGACGACGGCYGCGTACATGTAGCCTCAACCCTTCATCAGGTTGACGTCTTCGACCGCGATGCTGCCGCGGTTGCGGAAATAGACCACCAGTACGGCCAGCCCGACCGCCGTCTCCGCCGCCGCCACGGTGAGGACGAACAAGGCGAAGATCTGGCCGACCAGGTCGTTCAACTCGGCCGAGAAGGCCACCAGGTTGATGGTCACCGCCAGCAGCATCAACTCGATCGACATCAGGATGACGATGACGTTCTTGCGGTTGAGGAAGATGCCGAACAGCCCCAGCGCGAACAGGATGGCGGCGACCGTCAGGTAATGGCCGAGGCCGATGGCAAGCATCAGATACCCTTCCCCGTCGGAACGTCRCGGACTTCCACCGAATCTTCGGCGCGTCTCTTGAGCTGGTCGGAAATCTTCTGCCTGYGCACGCCCTCGCGCTGGCGATGGGTCAGCACGATGGCCCCGATCATGGCCACCAGAAGCACGACTCCGGCCGCCTGGAACAGGTAGACGTAGCGCGTGTACAGGAGCTCACCAAGSGCATGGGTGTTGGGCAAGATCCCGGGCGGCGGCATGGGCGCGGCACCGCTGTGCGCGGCTTCCGGCGCCAGGGCCCATCCGCCGACGACGACCAGAAGCTCGACCAGCAGCACCAGCCCGATCAATCCGCCGATGGGCAGGTACTGTAAGAAGCCCTGGCGCAGCTCGGTAAAATTGATGTCCAGCATCATGACGACGAACATGAACAGGACCGCGACCGCACCCACGTAGACGACGATCAGGATCATCGCCAGGAACTCCGCCCCCAGGAGCACGAACAGGCCGGCGGCACTGAAAAACGCCGCGATCAGGAAGAGCACCGAATGCACCGGGTTGCGCGCGGAGATGACCATCACGCCCGACGTCACGGTGACAAAGGCGAACAGGTAAAAGGCCAGGGCCTGGACGATCATCGCGGCCCCGCCATGGGGGCTGGCCTCACGGCCGGGACTGAACCCGTCATTGTCCGTTCCTGCTCCTGGCCTCAGCGGTACGGGGCGGCGGCCGCGAGGCGGCTGGCGATTTCCGTCTCCCACCGCTCACCGTTGGCGAGCAGCTTTTCCTTGTCGTAGAGAAGCTCTTCGCGGGTTTCGGTGGCGTACTCGAAATTCGGTCCCTCGACGATGGCGTCCACCGGGCAGGCCTCCTCGCACAGGCCGCAATAGATGCACTTGACCATGTCGATGTCGTAGCGCGTCGCGCGGCGGCTGCCGTCGGCGCGCGGCTCGGACTCGATGGTGATGGCCTGGGCCGGACAAATGGCTTCGCACAGCTTGCAGGCGATGCAGCGCTCCTCGCCGTTGGGATAGCGGCGCAGCGCATGTTCGCCGCGGAAGCGGGGACTGAGCGGCCCCTTCTCGAACGGATAGTTGAGGGTCACCTTGCGGCGGAACATGTAGCGCAACGTCAGCGCCATACCGGCGACCAGTTCCGTCAGCAGGACCGTCCGCATGCCGCGCCGGATAAAGCCCATGCCCTTAAATCCTTTCTCGGCCGTAAACCGGCGCCAGATCGAAGGCGACCAGGACACCGGCGACGATCACCACGGCGGCCAGGGATATGGGCAGGAACACCTTCCAGCCCAGGCGCATCAACTGGTCGTAGCGGTAGCGCGGGAACGTCGCCCGCACCCACAGGAAGACGAACAGCACCGCCGCCAGCTTCGCCGCAAACCACACCGGCCCCGGCACCCAGGTGAACGGCACCCTGTCCATGGGCGGCAGCCACCCGCCGAGGAACAGGATCGTGGTCATSSCCGACATCAGRATCATGAAGGCGTAYTCGCCCAGGAAAAAGAGGGCGAAGGGCATGGCCGAGTAYTCCACGTTGTAMCCGGCCACCAGTTCCGTCTCGGCCTCSGGCAGGTCGAAGGGGTGGCGGTTGGTCTCCGCCAKGGTCGARAYGAARAATATGACCGCCAGSGGCAGCAGCGGAATGACAAACCAGATYCGTTGCTGCGCCATGACGATGTCGCCCAGGTTCAGCGAGCCGACGCACAGCAGAACSCCGATKATCATGAAYCCCATGGAAACCTCGTAAGACACCATCTGCGCCGCCGAGCGCAGGGCGCCGAGRAAGGCGTACCGGGAGTTGCTGGCCCAGCCGGCCATGAGGATGCCGTASACCGCCATCGACGAGATGGCGAAAAGATAAAGGATGCCSACGTTGATGTCGGCCAGCACCAGGCCCTCGCCGAAGGGGATSACCGCCCAGGCGRCYAGGGACAGGAYAAAGGTCAGGCACGGCGCCARGATGAACACGCCSCGGTTGGCGCCGGYGGGAATGATGGTCTCCTTGARGAACAGCTTCARYCCGTCGGCGATGGGCTGAAGCAGCCCGAACGGACCCACCACATTGGGTCCGCGGCGCAGGTGCATGGCGCCGATCACCTTGCGCTCGGCATAGGTCAGGTAGGCCACCSCCAACAAAAGGGGSAYGACGATGGCGACGACCTTCAGACCGATCCACACCGTCGGCCAAATATAGCCGTCCCAGAACTCAACCATCGGTCCCGGTCCTTTSCCGYTGCGCGCCGGCCAGCGCGTCCGCGCATTCGGCCATGGTGACCGAGGCCCGGCTGATGGGATCGGTCATGTAGAAGTTGGCGACCGGCGTCCGGAACGGCGCCGGGTCCATGGGCCCGTCGGTCCCGAACGCGCCCCACGGCGCCKTTTCCACCGYGTCCGGGCCGGCGGCGAAGTTGGGGTTGACCTCGGCCATGCGGGCGCGCACATCGTCGCGGGTATCGACGGGAAGTTTCCGCCCCAGGACCTCGGACAGGGCGCGGATGATCGCCCAGTCCTCGCGCGCCTCGCCGGGCGGGTAGACGGCCCGCCTTCCCTGCTGCACCCGYCCTTCGGTGTTGACGTAGGTGGCGTTCTTTTCCGTATACGCGGCGCCGGGCAGGATGACGTCGGCSCGCKCGGCCCCGGCGTCGCCGTGGTGACCCTGGTAAATGACGAAGGCCTTGCCSAGGCTGTYCATGTCGATCTCGTCGGCGCCCAGCAGGTACACCACCGCCACGGCSCCCGCCGMCGCCGCGTCCASGATGGCSCCGGTATCCAGGCCGCCGTCGCCGGGCAGGAAGCCCAGGTCCAGTCCGCCCACCCGCGCCGCCGCCGTGTGCAGGACGTTGAAGCCGTTCCAGCCGTCCTTTTCCCGCACCATGGCGCRGYCCTCGGCGATGGTGCGCGCCGTGGCCAGCACCTGGGCGCCRTCGGCGCGGGCCAGGGCGCCCATGCCGAYGATCAGCATCGGCCTCTCGGCCCGCCSMAGCACCTYGGCGAAGGCGTGCYGGCCGGCGGCGATCYGTTCCAGCGYCTGGGGACCGTCGCCRAGGTGCTGGTAGTCATAYGTCAGGTCCRCCTGTGGCCCGACGACRCCCATKGGAAAGCCGCCGGCGAGGTGGCGCTTGCGCAGCCGCGCATTGATGATGGGCGCCTCCCGGCGCACRTCGGTGCCGATCAGGAGGCAGGCGTCGGCCTGTTCGATCCCGGCGATGGTGGTATTGAAGAGGTAGCCGGCGCGGCACGCCCCATCCAGTTTGGCGCCATCCTGCCGGCAGTCCGTGTTCGGCGACCGCAACTTCGCCATCARGTCCTTCAACGCCATCATCGATTCGCAGTCGGCCAGGTCGCCGGCAATGGCGGCGATGCGTTTCCCYYGGACGCCCTTGAGGTGTTGCCCGATGGCGGAAAAGGCCTCGGCCCAGGTGGCGGCCTCGAGCCTGCCGYCGCGGCGCACATAGGGCCGGTCGAGGCGCTGGCGTTTCAGCCCGTCGCAGGCGAAGCGGGTCTTGTCCGATATCCACTCCTCGTTCACGTCCTCGTTCAGGCGCGGCAGCACGCGCATGACCTCGGCGCCGCGGGAATCCACGCGGATGTTGCTGCCCACGGCGTCCATCACGTCCACGGACTCGATCTTGGTCAGCTCCCAGGACCGCGCGGCGAAGGCATACGGCGCGGACGTCAGCGCCCCCACCGGGCACAGGTCGATCATGTTGCCCGACAGCTCGGACGTCAGCGCCTTTTCCACGTAGGTGCCGACCTCCATGTCCTCGCCGCGGCCGGTGGCGCCGAGCTCCGGCACGCCGGCGATCTCGGTGGCGAAGCGGATGCAGCGGGTGCAGTGGATGCACCGGGTCATGATGGTCTTGATCAGCGGCCCCATGTACTTGTCCTTCACGGCGCGCTTGCTCTCGCGGTAGCGGCTGCGGTCGAACCCGTAGGCCATGGCCTGGTCCTGCAGGTCGCATTCGCCGCCCTGGTCGCAGATGGGGCAGTCCAGCGGGTGATTGATGAGCAGGAACTCCATCACCCCCCGGCGCGCCTTTTGCACACCGGGCGTGTTGGTGTGGATCACCATGCCGTCGGCCACCGGCATGGCGCAGGACGCCACCGGCTTGGGCGCCCGCTCCATCTCCACCAGGCACATGCGGCAGTTGCCGGCGATGGACAGGCGTTCGTGGTAGCAGAACCGGGGAATTTCGATGCCCGCCTGCTCGCAGGCCTGGAGGACCGTGAGCCCCGGCTCCACCTCTACTTCCCTGCCGTCKATGGTCAGCGTCGGCATCCTTTTGTCCTCACGCCGCCTGATCGGCCTGCCGTGCCTGGAAGGCGGCGAYGCGGCGCTCCAGCTCGGGCCGGAAATGGCGGATAAGCCCTTGCACGGGCCAGGCRGCGGCGTCCCCGTGGGCACAGATGGTATGGCCCTCGATCTGGCGGCTGACCTCATCCAGGAGGTCGATCTCCTCGACGGCGATGTTGCCCGTGACCAGGCGTTCCATCATGCGCCACAGCCAGCCGGTGCCCTCGCGGCAGGGCGTGCACTGGCCGCAACTCTCGTGCATGTAGAACCGGGACAACCGGGCGATCACCCTGACGATGTCGGTGGACTTGTCCATGACGATCACGGCGCCGGTGCCCAGGCCCGAGTGGGCCTCGCGCAGGGAGTCGAAATCCATGCGCACCGTTTCGCAGACGGACTTGGGGATCAGCGGCACCGAGGAGCCGCCGGGAATCACCGCCAGAAGGTTGTCCCAGCCGCCGCGCACGCCGCCGCCGTGCTTCTCGATGAGCTCCTTGAGGGGCACGCTCATCTCCTCTTCCACGGTGCACGGATGGTTGACGTGGCCGGAGATGCAGAAAAGCTTGGTGCCCGTGTTGTTGCGGCGGCCGAGTCCGGCGAACCAGTCGGCGCCGCGCCTCAGTATGGCCGGCGCCACGGCGATGGATTCCACGTTGTTGACCGTGGTCGGACAGCCATACAGGCCGGTGTTGGGGGGAAACGGGGGCTTGAGGCGGGGCATCCCCTTCCGGCCCTCCAGGCTTTCGAGGAGGGCGGTCTCCTCGCCGCAGATGTAGGCGCCGGCGCCGACGTGGAGGTGAATGTCGAAGTCCCAGCCCGAGCCGCAGGCGTCCTTGCCGATCAGCCCGGCCTCATAGGCCTCGCCGATGGCCCTCCGCAAGGCCTCGGTCTCGCCGTGGAATTCGCCGCGGATATAGATGTAGCTCACGTTGGCGCCCATGGCGACGGCGGCGAGCAGCGCGCCCTCCAGCAGCTTATGGGGCTCGTGGCGAAGGATTTCCCGGTCCTTGCAGGTGCCGGGCTCGCCCTCGTCGGCGTTGATCACCAGGTAGTGGGGCCGGCCGTCGGAGNSCTTGGGCATGAAGGTGGCCGACTTTCCATAACGGTGGGCAACATTCTTGATCACATATTTGAACATGATGGAGTTGTCGGCGGACTGAAGTAATGTCCCGTAACGAAAGCCGATCTCGCCTTGGCCCGCCGCGCCCACTTCATGATGGTGTAAATCCGTTTCCACGCCGACTTGGCGAAGTACGGTCGACATCTTGGACCTCAGGTTATGAAAAGCATCCACGGGCGTTGTCGCAAAGTAGGCGCCTTTGCGCCCGGCGCGATGGGCCAGATTTGCACCCTCCTCCTGACCCGTATTCTGTGAGTGCCATGATTAATCGAAGCTAAAATCTCCTCCTTTGAAGTGTCCCCCTGGGCCTTCGGGATCCGTAACCCTGTCAAATTCGCGTAGAGCAGCGGCATTAAGAGCCTGTGTGAAATTCTCCTTAGCCTTTAGTTCCCTCATGTCCGCAGCTGTGTTCCCACTGCCGATAATCCTGTCCCTAGCCTCAGAAGCCAACTCCCTATGGCCTATTGCGATGCTGCTTTTCCCTGCCGCTTCAAATCTCTTAGCTAACCCCTCATGAAATTTAGCCTCCCCCAAGTTAGCCAGCTGCCCCGGCAATGCCATTAGGGA
>LKGT01005190.1_pt1 | contig 11280 bp, 10 predicted proteins | sample 503861 | NCBI WGS metagenome assembly LKGT01 (sample SAMN04113194, study PRJNA297058) | marine sediment metagenome | biome: marine benthic biome; feature: marine benthic feature; material: marine sediment; isolation source: sediment sample collected at the water-sediment interface from the South......
CGGATACTGGGTTGTGACAGCTGACTGATATCCGCTGGCATTCGCGGTTTGAGAATCGCGTCCACCGGTTCGGTCGCCACCGGAAGTATCTCGGTCTCACCAATGATTTGAGTTTTGGCGAGAAAAACCGTCTTGGCCTTCTCCGACGGTATGAATCTCGACAGCAGCTCAGTCAGTTGCTCTATGTTGGCAGCCTTTTTGGACGCCTTTCTCACTAACGCTTTCGAAAGCGGGCCTATATGCTGCTCCAGGTTGAGTTCTACCGTGCTCAAGACGCCCGGTTGCCATGTCGCCTGGCTATCGGCGAGCTGATCGATGCGCTGGGTTTCTGGAAACTCGGTGGATAGCCGTTCGTCTGCCGCCGGTGAAACAGCCGCTCGCGGCCCATCCGACCCGAACGCGGCCAGCGCCTCGTCCACCGTCTGTGGTCGATCCTTGGCGTTGGGCGCTAGCATCGAGGTCACGGCTTGCAGAAAACGCTCGCTATACTGTCGCGTCACAAGTTTTGTGATTTTTCGCAGTGGGTCTGGCTCACCGTCTTGGATGGCGGCGATACGCTCGGTCGACGCCACCGGGGCGAACCCGGCCATACAGTGATATATCGTCGCCCCGATGCCGTACATGTCGCTCCACGGGCCTTGCTTGCCACTCGAAAAATACTGCTCGAACGGCGCATAACCCGGCGTTACCATACCGGTCATGGCCCGACTCTGTTCGCCAAGCGCTTGCCGCGCGGCCCCGAAATCCAGCAACACCGGTGAACCGTCTTTCCGGATATAGATATTTCCGGGCTTAATATCTCGGTGCAGAAATCCCTGCTCGTGGACTGCCTTAAGACTACCGAGAATAGGAAGCATGATGGCACTGATAGGTGACCCCAAACCCGCCGATCCCTAGCACGTGACTGACTTCGTAGGATTCAATTACCGTGCCCGGACTGAGGGCATGGTGATAGGTTGGCGCCATTGCGGTGGTCTCTCCTCTTTTCTTTATCCCTAGCTTCCCTGTTATTTCTTTTCCGCCCCCTCCCGTAGGGAAGGCCTAAAAAAAACAACGGCCTATAAGGGTCAAGTGTAGCAGTCTTGGGCACACGGGCGAATGCTGCGCCAGCGATATAGGTACCCGGCGGATGATCTAGCGGCGCCACAAACAACGATACATATCCATGTGGATCAAAGAGTTAGCAACAAAGACCCGCGCCTGACGATGCCCCATGACCGCAATCGCGATAGTCAGACAACCCGTCGAAACACAAGATCCCATACCTGATGCCCGAGCGCCTGGCCGCGACGCTCGAATCGTGTCAACAAACGTTCGTCAGGCCGCGACACATAATCATGCTGGCCGGCCGTGTTCTCGAGCGAAGCAATCTGCGCGGCCACCGCTAATGCGTGTTCAGCATAGTCTTGCCAATCGGTCGCGATATGCACACAGCCGTCGGGTCGTAGGCTCCTGGCCACGCAGGCCACGAAATCTGGCTGTATGAGGCGGCGCTTGTGATGGCGTTTCTTTGGCCACGGATCGGGAAAAAACAGATAGACGGCGTCGAGTGACGCGGCCGGTACATGCTCGGCAAATACCTTATCGGCATCACCACAAATCACACGCACGTTGCGCAGCATCAGTGTCTCTAACTTCAGTAACAAACTACCAATGCCCGGTCGATATACCTCAATGCCGACATAATCATTCTGCGGGTGGGTGCGCGCCAACTCGCACAATGCCTCACCGTTGCCAAATCCGATTTCGAGCATCACCGGCGCTCGACGCCCGAACAGGGCGGCAAAGTCAATCGGTTCTTGCGCTAGGTCAACACCATATCGGCGCCAGAGTTCACGTAGCGCCCGTCGTTGCGCCTTCGTAATACGCCCTTCGCGGCGTACATAGCTGCGAACGGCACGGATGGGCCTTTCAACTTTGACCATCTTATAAGGCCATGCAGCGCGACAATAGTCCGTGAACGTGCCATCCACGGAGCCGAGGATACAAAGCTGGATTAGAATAAGGTGCCGTCGATGGGTGATGAAGCAGACCCATAGCGTTTACGAGGCACACGCCCGGCAAGATAGGCCTCACGTCCAGCCTCTATGGCTTTGCGCATGGCCGATGCCATGAGCTCCGGGTTTTGGGCGCCGGCGATGGCCGTATTCATCAACACACCGTCACAGCCGAGCTCCATGGCGATGGCGGCATCACTGGCGGTACCGACACCAGCATCAACCAGTATCGGAACGCGAGCCGCCTCGACAATGCAAAGGGAGCACCGCCCAAGCGGTGTTGGGCAAGATCGTGTACTTCTCCGGCGAAATCACATCGAGCAGATTTGGCTCACCCGGCGTTTGACCGATATTGGTTCGTCGGATGGCGACGGTAACGATTTCGGCACCGCTCGCCTCGATAGCACGTGCCGTTTCTGCCAGGTCCTTATACTTACCCGTCCCCACCAGCAGGCGTGACTGATAGGCAACACCCGCGACCACTAACGGTGCGTCGGTCGTGCCGGCCTGGGAGATTTCCTCAACGCCTATGCTCATCAGCCTCCCCCTATTGCACGTACGATTTCCACTCGATCGGCATTATGCAATTGATGCGCCTGATAACGGCTGCGTGGCACGATTTCCTGATTCACCTCAACTGCGACGCGCTTGTCGGCCAGCTCCAGCTCTTCAAGCAATCGGGCCACTGTCTGTGGCGCAACCATGGGTCTTTGTTCACCATTGATAAAAATAGTTGTGATTTCGGAATCGCTCATACAAAAACCGGTGCCATCAACGAGTGCCCTATTCTATTGCGAAGTGCGATGAAACGCACGTGGGTGCAGTTCGAACCCTGCTACAACGACTCCACATGGGCGATCATGCGTTTGCGCATGGCCGCGTCAGGCAGACGTCCAAATCCAGCCGCCATGTTGTCCACCATGTGGTGAGGCTTAGAGGTGGCTGGAATTACGCACGTGGTGGCCGGGTGCGACAACGTAAACTTGAGAAAAAACTGCCCCCAAGTCACGCAGTCAAACTCGCGCGCCCAGTCGGGCAACGGCATCCCCTTTACGTGATGGAACAATCGACCGCGCTGGAAGGGGCGGTTGATAAGCGTGGCAACCCCTCTATCTTGAGCCAGCGGTAACAGCCGTTTTTCGCTTTCGCGGTTACCGATGCTGTAACTGAATTGAACGAAATCGAAAGGTTCAGCCTTTAGTGCCCTTACGAGTTCGTCATGGGCGCGGTTGTGAGAGGTCGTGATGCCGAGATAACGGACCTCACCTTGCTCCTTCCAGGCCTTCAGTGTCTCGATGTGGACCTTCCAATCCCTAAGGTTATGAATCTGCATCAAGTCAAAGCGATCTACGCGCATGCGCGCCATCGACTGACGCATTTGTCGAATCCCGGACGCCTTGCCATCGGTCCACACCTTGGTGGCGGCAAATAACGCGTCCCGGTTGCGAATACCGGTTAGCAACTCGCCCAACACGCTCTCGGCCGAACCATACATCGGCGAAGAATCGATCACCGCCCCGCCCTGGTCGAAGAAATGCCGTAACACTTCGGTAAGCTGCGCGCGCGTTGCGCCATCGAGATGAACATCGAAGGTGCCTGATGAGCCCATGCCCATGACCGGCAACATCTCGCCGCTACTCGGGATTACGCGTTTAATGGCACTAGCCTGTCCAGCCAGCGACAGCCTGGCGGGAAACGTCAAGGTGGCGGCGCTGGCGGCGAATAATGTCTTGATCATATCCCGTCGTGAAATCATTCTTACCTCCGCTTTATGCAAACCCCTTCGCAGGCACGGTATGTAATGCGATGGGTTGTTGTGCCATGGTCTCGCGTTTTCTGCCAAGCATATAGGCAATGCCGGCCCAAATCCCGGCCAACGGCACCGCTACAAAGGCAATGGCGGACAGGCCCAAGCCGAGTGCGGTTAGGCCCGCATACGCCCACGCGCTAACCGCATCGCCACCGCGGTAGACAGCGGTATCGATAAAGTTCTTGGCCTTGTATTTCTCTTCCTTACCCAAGACCGTATACAGCATCTCTCTGGCTGGGCGCATGATGGCGTAGTTTCCCGCCCGTCGTAATACTTGTACCACCACGAGTACTGTTAATACGGGCGAAAACCCGAGTACCAAAAAACCGACACCGAGCAAGACCGGGATTAGCGCCAATGCCAAACCCAAACCCAGGAATCGCACCAACCGTCCAGTCAGAAAAACCTGGATGGTAATGGTCAAGGCATTGACCGCGAAATCCATAGCCGCAAACACGGCCGTGCGCTGGGCTGAATCTACAAAGGTGTCGCGGATGATTGTCGCTTGTTGGAAATACAGAAATGTGGCGAGGCTGGTAAACAAGAACATCAATAGACAAACACCCAGCAAGTAGGGCGAACTCAACACCAAACGCAACCCGGCTAAGAGACCACCGCCCATGGCCTTGTCTTCATCGGTCTGTAAGTCCTTCGCGGTGGCGTTCGGTTGGACAACATTCGTGTGCTGGCAGGCGATCAGTTTTTTCACACACAGAACAGCCAAGCCCAAAAAAATAGCGGAGACTAGCAATAGATTGGCTGTACCTAAGTGGATCGCCAACGCCGCCGTCAACACCGGACCGATGAGCGCCCCCGTTGTGCCGCCGGCAGCGATGAACCCAAATAATCGTTTCGCTTGCGCTGAACTAAACGTATCGACCATAAAACTCCAGAATACGGAAACAATAAACAAGTTAAATACACTCGCCCAGATAAAAAATGCCCGCGCCACATAGGCGTGGGTAATGTCAGACTTGAATAACACGAAAAAGATCGAGACCTGAGCGATAAAAAAATAGTAAACATAGGGCAAGAACTGCCGGCGCGGATAGCGCGATGTGACCCAACCAAACAACGGCACCGCCGCCAACATCACCAAAAACGTACCGGCGAACAACCATTGGAGATTCTCGACGCCACCGGCGATGCCCATTTCGTCGCGCATAGGGCGGACAATGTAGTAGCTGCACAATAGGCAAAAGAAATATGCGAATGACCATAACAAGGCCTTAACTTCGGCAGGCTCAACATCGACCAATCGTCGCAACCAGAGGTAGAAAGGTGAATTACCGGCCAACGTCGATGTAGCCTTAGATAAGGGGGATTCTGTCACGGCCGCGCCCGAGTGTGCCGAGAATTCACTATCATAAGGGTTGAGACTGCCCAACTAGAACTTCGTTTCATCTCGTGGCCGAAAACGGAACCTAGCCGACAGATACTAAACGTCGCGGTGCCCTTATCGGTAATGTCGCAGACCCTTGCTTGAAGAGTAGCGTGTCGATGTAATAGGTTATCCCGGACATGCGCGGTGAGAAAAACTGGCTTTCGAAATTAACCACGGTGCCTGGTTCAAAAATCCGATCAGAATCCACATCAGACATTTCATATACAAAGTTTCCGACCCAATCCGGCGGAAAGGCAATGCCGAGCTCATAGCCCCCGACCCAACCAGCGTCAGACCAAATACCCATGTCTTCATAATATTCACGCGTCCTCCTGACTAGTTCGGCCACAGGCAGGTTGGGCTTAAGCATGTCTTCGATCACGCTAAACACGCCCGATGACTTGTCGTGATACGCCAGCACATCAGACGGCGGTTCGCCGACGTAGAATGAACGGGCACCATTGGCATGGTATCGGTGATAGACCCCACACACATCCACATTCACCTGTTCACCGGCCTCGATCATTTTTCGCGAGGCAAGGGAATGGCCGGTGTTGGCCTTTAAGCCCGACAACACCGGCAGCGTGATAGCGGGATTCTCACCGCCCGCTTTTGCCATCGCTTGCACTATTTCTCCATACACTTCCAGTTCGGTGACGCCGGGACGGATGGCGTTTTGCGCGGCTTCCAGTCCAACGTCGGCAATCGCGGCCGCTTTTTCGATATATGCGATCTCTTGCGGCGACTTCCGCCAACGTGCCTCGCGAAGCACGTCGGTGCCATCAGTCACTGAACAACCGGCCTCGCTGAAGGCAGCACGAAACCGTGCACTAATGGCAGGGTTCGGACGATAACTATGAAACTCCATCGCCACCGCGCCTTTGAGCCACCCCTCGGCTCTCAGCTCATCAATGATGAAAGCTACGCCATCACGACGACTGTCCATCGGGAAAATGCGTATGTCTTGAGCGCACGTCATGAAACGGCACATGATTGCTTCGCTGGGAGTATCGAACAGAATGAATTTGTCATGGTCCGCATGCACAGCGATACCGCTGGTGGCCGGCCATTGCTTAGGGCTCTGGGCCTGATACCACTCGCAGGTGTAACCACTTACGTAGTAAAGACTCTCCGGCGCCATCATCCACAGTAGGTCGATGTCATCTTTCGCCATGCGCTGACGAATCCGCATTAGTCGTTCACCATACTCCGCGAGAGAGAAAGCCAGTTCTTTCGGGGGATAACATTCGCTAAAAACTAGGTCACGGTTGCGGCCCATGGGTAACTCCCGGCTAACAATGGTATGTTTGGGGTAGGTTATTCGTCCTATGCATCGGAGGTCAACGAACCATGAGTAAGTTTAGTGAGCGCCTCGCGGTTTTCTTTGATGAGCGGATCTTCGATCACGATACCGACCATGGATTTTTCGATGGCAACGCATCACCGTATCTACCGGTAGCGGAACGTCATCCGGAAAACGCGGAGCGGGTGCGCAATATGCACGGTATATTGGCCAATGGGCCGATAAAGGATCACATCGATTGGCATGATGCACCGGTAGCGAGTGAAGCGGCGATGGGTTTGTTTCACGATGATGCCTACCTAAAAGAGCTCGCTGCTCTTGCAGCCGACCGTAAACACTGGTGCACAAGCACGACGCCATTCGGACCGGGTAGCTATGACGCCGTGCGCGTGTCAGCCGGGCTTGCGGTCGGTGCGGCGGAGCATGTGTGGCTGGGCAAGGGCAAGATCGCTTACGCACTCTGTCGCCCGCCGGGTCATCACGCGCAACCGGCCCGCACGGATGGTTACTGTTTCGTCAATAACATTGGCGTGGCCATTGAAGTCTTGCGCGCCAAGGGCTTGCGACGCGCGGCGGTCATCGACTGGGACGTGCACCATGGGAATGGAACGCAGGCGGGCTTCTACGCCGACCCAGATATCTTGACGATTTCTATGCATATGGACCATGGCGCTTGGGGAGATTCACACCCACAGACTGGCGCCGCCGACGAAGTGGGCATAGACGCAGGTAAAGGGGCAAACCTAAATATCCCCTTGCCCTATGGCAGCGGGGACAGCGCCCATCTTAGGGCCTTCGATGAAATTATCACCCCGGCGGTGCAGGCATTCCGGCCGCAGGTGCTCGTGGTTGCCGCAGGCCAGGATGCCAATCAGTTCGATCCGAATGGGCGCCAAAATGTCACTATGGCCGGCTTCCACGGACTCGGGCTGCGTGCCCGCAAACTCGCGGCCGAGCTAACCGATGGAAAGTTGGTACTGGTCCAAGAGGGCGGGTACTCAATTAGCTACGCCGCCTATTGTCTGCATGCCACGCTGGAGGGTGTACTCGGACTCCGATCATCGTTAGATGACCCCATCGCATTCTTGCCGGACCATACTCATGGGCTCGAGGCGGCGTTGCGCGAAATTCTCGAGACACGGCGTTCGGTCCTTGAGTTATGACCTTGCGATTGAGGCGTTGTCACCAATTACGGATTAGCAATCCCGTCGGCGCCTATCTAAGACGTTGCTGTTGGTAGGGGTAATTCTGAGGACTAACAACCCACATGGCGATGCCGTCATGTGACCTCGTCGGCAGCTACCGGTATTATGGCGCCGTTGCCAGTGAGCTTTGCTCCGCATAGAATCTGTGACCACGCGGGTGTAGTTCAATGGCAGAACCTCAGCTTCCCAAGCTGATGGCGTGGGTTCGATTCCCATCACCCGCTCCAGTTATCTGCCCGTCGGCGCTTGAGGCTTGATTCGCCACAGCNGTGTAGAATCGGARRCAGAGYGGGCCTTCSRYCCGCGTKTAGAGCYTTTGCCCGATATGTCYKCYAACAGCGCCRARAWCRYCAAGTCCSCGTWTCGTCCGCACSGSTGGCGCTTCMGCCGRYTGGGCGGTTTCGATCAGGTCCGCCTGGAAACCGGCMTGGACYTGATGGCKTTAGATCAGCTCGATCAGAAGCTYTGGGCRGCACTCGGGTGCCCCACCCACGGGYTGGAAATCGAYGCCAAGACCCTTGMGCTGATTGACRCCGAYGGAGACGGMCGCATTCGMGYACCCGAMRTCATYGCCGCGGTGCARTGGGYCGGYACTGTTYTRAGGGATCCAGATGACCTTRYTAGWGGGGCGAGCTCCTTGCCGCTCGAGGCCATTGACGAGCGMAYTGMGGAGGGYRSGCARTTGCTKGCKTCGGCSAAACGGGTCCTSSKGAACCTRGGGAAGGGCGAGGCKACKGTMATTACSCCGGMAGACACGGCRGACAYCGAACGGARCCTCAACGAGACSAAGTTTAACGGCGACGGGATYGTTCCGGCCGCCTCAGCGGACGATGCGGCGACTAAGGCCCTGATCGAGGCGATCATGGAATGCGTGGGCTCAGAGCAAGACCGATGTGGCGATCCCGGGGTCTCACAGGAAAAAGTCGATGAGTTCTTCGCCCAGGCCCAGGCCTACTCGGACTGGAGGCAGAAGGCGGAGAACGATTCGGACAACATTCTCCCATTCGGTGACGCGACGGCCCGGGCCGCGCCGGTCTTCAGCGCCGTGAAATCCAAGGTGGGCGATTACTTCACCCGTTGCCGCCTTGCGCAGTTCGACCCGCAGGCGGCTGAGCCGCTAAATCCGCGCCAAGCCCAGTACGAGGCGCTGTTGTCGACGGAGCTGTCGGCCGCAACGGAAGAGATAGCCGCCTTCCCGCTGGCTCACATCGCACCGGGAAGGGCCCTCCCCCTCGAGGAGGGCGTCAACCCAGCCTGGGTCACCAGGGTAGCAAAGTTGCGCGCCGAGATTGTGCGGCCGATGTTCGGGGACACGGTCAGCGTGGACGCCGAACAATGGATCAGCCTGAGCAGCAAGTTCGCCGCCCACGAGGACTGGTTGAACCAGCAGGAAGGTGCCTGCGTCGACGGGCTGGGTCTTGGGCGTGTGCGTGAGATCCTGGCCAGCGACGGCAAGGCCCTCGTCGCCGCGCTCATCGAGAAGGACAAGGCGCTCGAGTCCGAGGCAAACGCCATCGCCTCGTTAGACAAGCTCATCCGCTATCATCGCGATCTGTTCACGCTGGTCAACAACTTCGTGTCGTTCCACGACTTTTACACGCCCGAGACCAAAGCCATTTTCCAGGCGGGTACCCTTTATTTGGATGGGCGGAGCTGCGAGCTGTGCGTGAGGGTCGACGACGTGGATAAGCACGCGAGGCTCGCCGCCCTGAGCCGCACTTACCTCGTCTACTGCCGTTGCGTGCGTCAGGGTAGCGCCGAGCAGCGGATTAACATTGCCGCGGCGTTCACGAATGGCGACGGCAACAACCTGCGGGTCGGCCGAAACGGTGTCTTCTACGACCGCCAGGGGCAAGACTGGCATGCCACCATCGTCAAGGTGATTGAGAACCCGATCAGCGTCCGCGAAGCCTTCTGGGCGCCGTATCGGCGCGTCGGGCGAATGGTCGCGGCTCAAGTCGAGAAGTTCGCAGCCGCTCGGGAAAAGGAAGGCGAGGCGGGGGCGGCAAAAGGCGTCAGCACTGTCTTGGAGCAGGCCGAGCCGAAGTTCGACGTGGCCAAGTTCGCCGGGATCTTCGCCGCTATCGGGCTTGCCATCGGCGCCATCGGCACCGCGATCGTCGCCACGGTGACAGGCTTTCTGCAGCTCACGTGGTGGCAGATGCCGTTGGCAGTCATCGGTCTGTTCGTCATCATCTCCGGACCCTCGATGGCCGCCGCCTATCTGGGCCTGCGTAAACGCAACCTGGCTCCCATCCTCGATGCGAATGGCTGGGCGGTGAATGCGCGCGTCGTGATCAACCTCGCCTTCGGCGCCTCGCTCACTAGCATCGCCAAGCTTCCCGAGGGCGCCGAACATTCGCTGAAGGATCCGTTCGCCGTGAAGCGCAAGCGTTGGAAGCTCCTCCTCGCGCTGTTCGTGCTTTTACTGGCGGCAGGGGTTCTCTGGCAAATGGGGACTCTGGGTGTATGGTGGGATCGCATAAGCACCGGTGAGACGGCCGCGGCGGTCGRAGAGCCGGCGTAAACGGAAGGTGGACCGAAGGGAAGTGTGATCGATATCTCAGAGGCCATCCCAAGCGCCGGAATACCAAGGAGCGTTCGGAAATCTCCACGAGACGCGTATTACTACACCAATTGATGAGGAAAGCGGAAACGTTTTTCTACGGCAATGCAGGGAAATAGATTCAAAGTGATCCTAGTTGTGACTATTAGGGTCTGTGCCAACACCGACACTCCCACGCGTTGTAGGTGAAGAAGCAAGACCTTGGCCTATCCGGCATCGATCGGATCAAGGCTGTTGCCGTCGGTCTGCTGGCGAAGCTCAAAGCGGAGAAACTCCGAGTCGATCAATGGCGCGATAAGAAGGCGACACGCGACGCTGTGCGGGTAACCCTTCGGGATTTCCTTTGGAGCGACAAGACCGGGCTTCCCGTTGCCCGCTACTCAGAAGATGACGTGAACCTAAGGGCGGAAGATGTCTTCCGCCATGTATTCCGGGCGTACCCCACGGTTCCATCGCCGTACTATGAGAACGCGGCGGCATGAGAGGGGATAACAAGGCGCTCCACCAGATAGTTTTTCCGCTGCGCTGAAAGCGGACGGTGCTCGGGCAGCCGAGATCGGCCAAATTTTATTCTTGTGAGATTATCTAACCGGGCCGCTACCGAGCTTCTAGCGTATTGGGAACAGTTTTTCCGCAAGTATGACGTAGGCGATTAGGCTGAGCACTCTTTCCTGTCCACACGTGGACAGTCCCACCAGTACCTCCGCGGCGTGTAATGGTCCACGGCGCTAATGAAATCTGGCTTATGGTGCTGTGGGACACTCATGGGGCACTTGGTGACAAAAAATGACAATAGGCGGAAAATAACGGCAACAAAGACGTTGCTCTAAGTGCGTGAATTTATTGGTTGTAGTGTATTGTCACTTGTTGCGGTGTCTAATGCGGCTAGGATTCCCAAGCTGATGGCGTGGGTTCGATTTCCATCACCCGCTCCACCTACCGCAGGAGGATTGTCTTGAAGAAAGCCATAAAGATTGTCGGGATCTTGGTGGGGATCGTGATCCTCGGCGTTGTA
>LKGT01008832.1_pt2 | contig 11276 bp, 19 predicted proteins | sample 503861 | NCBI WGS metagenome assembly LKGT01 (sample SAMN04113194, study PRJNA297058) | marine sediment metagenome | biome: marine benthic biome; feature: marine benthic feature; material: marine sediment; isolation source: sediment sample collected at the water-sediment interface from the South......
TAKRSAMAATAAGAAAATGAAATAACTCCAAGTCCAGTCATAATGAAAAATTTGGACTGGAAAAAAGATTCTAATTTTTTCATTTTTCTCTTTTTATAATACCCATCTTTTCTATTAACTCTTTTTACACAAAAAACAATTAAAGAAATTTTTCATTTGGAGAGTAAATTATGATAATATCTAGTGTTTAGAACACTCAATCTGGATCTTCATATTTTCCTTTTGTTTTTCCTGCATTTGGCGAATCAGGTAAGGACTTCATTTTACTTTTCAAAATATCGATTCTGTCTTTATATCCTTCAGCATATTCTAATTCAGATGGCACAAGTGTAGCTGGATGAATAAATCCTTGACTTCTCATTGCTAACGCTCTTTTTGTAGCTATTTCTCTTATATGATCCCAATCCGGTGTGGAAAAACCATCAAATGGTCCAACTAGTTTTCCTTCATGCATACTAAATACCAGTGCCTCCACAATTGGAATACAATAATTGATTGTTGCTGCAGAATTTAGTTTTACTGGCATCAATGGCATATGATGACTCCCTCTAGTGTTTCCTGCTACATAATGTGGATTGTTAAACGCACTACCTGCCTCTTCTGTTGCAGGGAAATTTTTCTGAGTTCTTACGATGCATATAGGATCGTCTTTTCCAACATAAGTTCCAGCTATATTGTGTAAACGATCAGTAGAAGCAGAAACTATTGGTTCGTTATCTCTTGTATAAATTGATGCAACAACAAACCGACCAGGATACATTAGTGCAGCTTCTAGAGTTGGTTTGTCTTCCCATAACTGAAGCTCGGCAATCTCGCCTTCCTCTACATCCATGACATTAAATTTCACACCTTTTGCCAGAGACTTGTTAACAATCAACCCAGTATTGCTTATTGCATCAACAAACATTCTATAAAAYGGATAATTGAAAGCTCCTGGTTCTGTTTTATCAGCTGCAAACACMGTAAATGCTTCATTAGGTCGCTCTTCAAACTCTAACTCWGCAACTCCAGGTCCCATWCCTTTGACGTTKCCAGAAAATGAATCCTTTAGAAGATCTTGTCCTGCTCCGTAAAGTCCTTCTTGTTTWGCCGTCTGTGTTCCAGCTTCAAAGGCCTTCCATGCAAGCTCATGGATTTGTTGATTGTCCACTCCTTTGGTGTGTGACATAACTATGTGYACATCGTCTCCGCAATATCCAATGTAATAATCAATTARSAGWTCTTTTGAATTTTCTACAGTTTTTTTCACAGTGTCTAACAGTCCATCACTTGGTTTGGTATGACCTCCAACACCACCAACATCAGCCTTTATTACAGAAACAGTAATTTTCATGGCTTCTTTCACTGTCCACTTTGATTTATGTCTAATTCTTCAAAWCATTAATTAAAAAATATTGAAAAAAAATAAGATATTTTYMAAAAAAATCGAAATGGTAATAAAGCCCTCTCACTTCGAAACCGATATGGCAGATAAACCACACTTGAACTTGATAATTACTGGTCATATAGATAATGGTAAGTCTACTACAATGGGTCATTTCTTAATGGATCTTGGAATTATTGATGAGAGAACTATTGCCCAACACGCAGAAGAATCAGAAAAAATAGGAAAAGGTGACACTTTCAAATATGCTTGGGTGTTGGACAATATCAAAGATGAACGAGAACGTGGTATTACTATAGATCTTGCTTTTCAAAAATTTGAGACCCCCAAATACTTCTTTACTTTAATTGATGCTCCTGGACAYAGGGACTTTATCAAAAATATGATTACRGGYGCATCTGAGGCAGATTGYGCAGTTTTGGTTCTTTCTGCTAAGGAAGGMGAAACTGATACTGCTGTAGCWCCTGGTGGMCAAGCMCGAGAGCATGCATTCTTRCTTAAAACACTTGGTGTAAATCAAATTATTGTTGCYATTAACAAAATGGATGTCAGCAAATATTCTGAAGACGCCTTCAAGGCTGCAAAARCAAAAGGTGARGCATTAGTMAARTCYGTTGGTTTYAAAGTTGATCAAGTACCATTCATTCCAGTWTCTGGTTGGAYWGGTGAWAACTTAGTTAARAAATCTGAAAACATGMMATGGTGGACTGGMAAAACTCTTCTTGARGCATTTGATGACTTTACATATCCAGAAAARCCAACTGGCAAACCACTACGTGTTCCAATTCARGATGTTTATACAATTACTGGTGTAGGTACTGTCCCAGTAGGACGTGTTGAAACTGGTACAATGAAASCTAATGATAAAATCATCATAATGCCATCYGGYGCARYWGGTGARATCAAATCTATTGAAACYCATCATACAGAAATGCCRTCTGCTTCYGCAGGTGATAACATTGGTTTTAAYYTRAGAGGTATTGAGAAAAARGATATCAAACGAGGTGATGTTATGGGAACTCCTGATAACCCACCAAAGTGTGCAAACGAATTTAGAGCACAAATTATTGTTATACATCATCCTACAGCTATTGCACCTGGTTACACTCCAGTAATGCACTGTCACACTGCACAAGTTGCTGCAACAATTGTTGCGTTTGAAGCAAAAATTAATCCTGCAACCGGTGCAGTTGATGAAGAAAACCCTAAATTTCTCAAGGTTGGGGATTCTGCTATAGTTAGAATTAAACCAGTAAGACCAACTCCAATTGAAACATTTTCAGAATTTCCTGAAATGGGCAGATTTGCACTAAGAGATATGGGTTCAACAATTGCAGCAGGGATTGTAAAAGATATTACTGAAGAATACAAGCCTTAGTGGGTTTTTGWTTTGCCTCAATCAGCTAGAATTAAACTTACAAGCACWAACTTGACAAAACTAGATGRTGTTTGYACTGAAATTATGGGRATTGGTGAAAAGACYGGRGTTAAAATWAAAGGACCMACACCTTTRCCTGTAAAAAAACTTCATATYGCAACAAGAAAATCTCCMTGTGGAAGCGGTACTGAAACATATGAAAAATGGGAAATGAGAATGCAYMGAAGAATTATTGACATTAATGCMGATGAYAAAGCTATTCGACARCTAATGAGATTAAAAATTCCAGATGACGTCTACATAGAATTATCTTTRACRTGATTATTTGTTAGCCTTAAATTATAGAAAATTCTGATTAAACCATGRYWGAAGAAAYTCCTGAAAACCAAAYYGARSAGAYMYCAATTGATGAAACRCCMGAATCTGTAAAATTTGATGTRATTTACACTTGYTTRAGATGYGGAACCAATGTWGCAGATRCTGAATTRTCAAGACTTCCAGAAATTAAATGCATTTGTGGATTTAGGGTTTTCACTAAAGCTCGTGCTCCAATCGTTAAAACTATAAAGGCGATTTAAAACTAAATTCTATCTTTTTTGTAACTATGATTTCTTTGTAGATGAGTGCGCATTTCTTCCATACTTGAAAAAAATTTGTTGCATTCTTTACAATCATATGGTAAATCCTTATCGTGAACTATTTCATGATGTTGCATTAGATCCTCTTGTTTTGAAAATTTTTTATCACATTTTTCACAAGAAAATCTTTTAAAAAAAATCATGTTTATCCATTGCGTGCTTTGTTAGAATCCCAACATTTTCTACATAGATTTCCTGTTACCTTCCATTTACTTTTGGGAGTATATCGAAAAAAACTTAATTTAGCACCGCAAATGCTACAAAATTCTTTTTCTTCGGCAAAGATTTTTTCTTTTTTGTCAAAACAACTCTTACAAAGCAATCCTTCCATTTCCCACTGCCAGCGTGGTTCCCATAAATCAGTAATTTTTTTCTTAGACTTACATTCAACACAGTTTTGCGTCATCGTTCCCTCAAAATATTGTCTCATCTTATCCATATGACAATCTCCACAAAGAAGTCCTTCAATATTCCATTCCTTTTTTGGTTTGTGTTTATGTTTTAGCTCTTTTTGGCAAATGGCACAAAATTTGGGGCTACGATTTAAAAACTTCATTACTATTCTACTCTAATTTTTATTGGCATATTTAATTTCAGCCTAAACACAATTGATTATTAAAATAATAACCCTAAGAAAAGGCTAACAGAGCAATATAGATTATTTATTACTCGTCAAGAAGTTTTTCTATAGCTTGACTAGCATTGAGCATACCATTTTTTTTAGCAATTTCTTCGATTTTTTTGTATTGTTCTTCAGTGAAACATACTGGCATTGAACGTTTTTCCATACTTTTTGTTTTCTTCATCATCTAATATCCTTTGTGATTAGAAAACATATTTGATAGGAATCTTCTCAAAAAACATCTGTATGACAAAAAGACACCAGATTTTGGTTATAGGGCATGATGAGGCAGGGTGTACTCCGGTTCATGAAAAAATGGCATATGAAACCGGTAATGAAATTGCTAAATCTGGAACCGTTTTAATCACTGGCGGTCTTGGTGGTGTAATGAAGGCAGCCTCTCATGGTGCACATGATGCAGATGGATTGGTAGTTGGAATAATTCCACAAAATGATGCGTCTTTAGCAAATGAGTATTGTGATATTGTAATTCCTACTGGAATGGGACATRCWAGAGATYTTCTTACTGCRCTTTCTGCAGAYGGAGTAATAGTRATTGGTGGAGSKTCGGGAACACTTACTGAAGTTTGYGCATCATATGTTCACAAAAAACCAATTGCRGCATTGAAGAATTCKGGRGRYGTTGCTRCAAAATACGCAGATCAATACYTKGATCATCGAAACYATGTGAAAATAGTTGGTGTWRATTCRCCTAAAGAWGCTGTMAAGTATATCTTAGAACAGATATCWAMATAAAYCGAGTYTATTTWGGTGGCCCCTTGTTCACAAAATRARTAATACCTAGYAAAATCCCCACTGCCAACAGAATKACTCCMASAAGAGTMATTMMTATTTCAGTWGGAATRAAAATYAAACTTAATCCTAAAATKATAATTMCRAWAGAYGCRATTAYCARAMTRTTTTTWATTTTCATTCTAAATCACATTATTGCATAGCAACTAACAATGGATCTGGTTCATAAAACTGTCCATGTTTTTGCGCAAGCTGTTCTAGTTCTTTTACAATTTCTGACATTCCGTATTCTTTAGCTGTTTCAAAAAGTGGTTTTTTAAGACCTAGTCCAAGATTCGCTGCCTTTTCGATTTCTAGAATATCGCTTGCTTCATGAGTAACTAACCAAGCTGCATTGTTTAAAATATTTGCAAGAATTTGTTTTGGATCACATTTTTCAGCAAGTTCTTCAGATAATGGAATTCTTTCATATTTATCATCTGAGTATTTGTAAAACCCCTCTCCAGTTTTTTGCCCTAATTTTTTTTCATTATAGAGTTTTTCAATTGTTGGATGAGGTCTGATTACTTTTTTATCTCTAAGATGCATTTCTACTGTTGCTTTATGAATTACATCCATGCCTGTAAAGTCTGCTAACTCAAAAATTCCCATAGGAAACCCTAAATTGAATTTCACAGCAGAATCAATCTCCGTCATCTTAATTCCTTGTCTTTCCATTACATAACATGCTTCATGAACCAAAGGAATGAACAATCTATTTACAATAAATCCTGGAACATCTTTTCTACATACGACTGGGATTTTTTTGATTGATTCTACATAGTCCATTGTTAATTTTACAATATCTTGTGAAGTTTTTTGACCTGGGATAACTTCAACCAGTTTCATTAATAGAGGTGGATTAAAAAAATGAATTCCAATGAACTTTTCAGGTCTACTGAGAGTATTTGCAATCTCTGTAATAGGTAAAGTACTAGTGTTTGATGCAAATACTACATTTTCATCTGCAACACTGTCTAATTCTGAATAGACCTTCTTTTTTAAATCCATAATTTCTGGAACAGCTTCGACTACTAAATCGCACTCTTTGACTGCCTCTTTCAAATCAACTACAGGTTTGATTCTAGAATAGATATCATTTGCCTGATTTTGTGAAATTTTTTCTTTAGAAACAAGCTTGTCAAGACTCCATTTTATTTTTCCCATGGCTTTATCTAAAAAATGTTGTTCAATGTCTCGAAGCACTACATTGTACCCAGACATTGCAGAGATTTGGGCAATTCCATGCCCCATAATTCCTGAACCTAGAACCGTGATGTTTTTTATTGTCACAAATCTTTTGACTGCCAGTATCCTTTATAATGTATTCAAAATTTCTAATGTTGTATTGGGATTATTTAGAAAAAAACAAGACAAGAATTCAACAAAGTGTAAAGAATGTGGTCTGGAACTACATGATCCAGAGAAACTGAAACGCCACCTAAAAAAAGCTCATGGTAATGTACCTGAAAAAAAACCTGATGAGAAAGGTGGATTTTCTGAGGGTGGAATGTGGTAAATTAATTGTTTGAGTTAAGCGATTCTCAAAAACATGGGGCAATTTTTCTTGGCGCATTTATTGTTGCTGGAATTGTTATATCTACATTGATTTTTCCTTTCTGGAATTTAATCAGAGCGGATGTTTTTGAAGAAGTTGAAATTATTTCAAGTTCTAAAGGAATTTGTTATGCCACTACCTCAGACATTATTCCTAAAACAATAAAAAACTGTGATCTTGAATCTGGTACATTTGTTACCATAAAATACGGTGAGGGTCTTGCATGGGCTACAATTGTTGAACCATAAATGATTATTAATTTAGTAAAACCTATTGACTACTAACACATTGAATTGCATATTTTGTAAAATAGTTAAAAAAGAAATTCCTGCTAAAATTATTTTTGAAACTGAGAAATCACTTGCATTTATGGATGCCTTTCCTCTCACCAAAGGTCACTCTCTGGTAGTCACCAAAACTCATTATGAAAAAGTCCAAGATATTTCTAAAGAAGATAATGCTGACTTGTTTGAAACAGTTAGAAGAACCATTTCTAAGGTTGATAAAATTACTGACTCAACATTACTTGCAATCCATAATGGCAAACAAAGTGGACAAGAAATTCCTCATGTGCATGTTCATCTAATTCCTAGAAGCTCTGAGGATTCAGCAGGACCTGTACATAGTATGTTTTCTAAACTTCCAAAATTATCTGATAAAGAAATCCAAACCATCTATGAGAAATTAAAGGACTCTTAATTACCAAGGATACAATCTTTTTTTCAAATCTAAATCATCAACATGGATAGCTTTTGTAGGACATGTTTCAGCTGCACTCATTACTTTTTTAAATCCTGCACCTCTTTGATTGTAAACTTTAGATTTAGGATTCATTTTAGTTCGTTTGTCTACAACAAAGACTTCGGGAGCTATAGTCTCACAGCTACAACAACCGATACATAATGATGGGTCTACTTCTGCCGAAAAATTTATTTCTGATTTTACTTTATCTGTTTTTTCGTTTTCTTTTCCATGACTTTTATCATTATTTTTTCCCGTTTCATATTTTTTCCAAAATTCTTCTTCATATTTTTTCCAAAAATCAGGATTAGATTTTTCAAAATCTTTTGTAAATCTGCCCCAATCTTCTTCTGGAGTTTTCCTTTCTGGTCCTGTTCCCCATTGTGGTTTTTTCTTTCGGAAGTTTTGTTCTGTTTTTGATTGAGGCTTGTTATTATTCCATTTAGTTGAAACTGTTCCMWTAGAATTAATTTTTTTATTTTTGTTCTTTAGARCATGATATGCGGCTGWAACTTTTTTGAATTTCTTACCATCTAYCTCATCAGAATTTTTATCAGGATGAAGTTCTAGTGCTAGTTTCCTGTAGGCATATTTTAYATCACTAAACGACGAATTAGAATTWAGATTGAGAGTCTGTAATGCCTGATATTCGTTCATGTTATTTTGAGCGTCTTTCTATGTTAAAAATAATTGGTTTTACTTTGATAGCTTTCTTGTAGCAATTAACCCAATACCGTCTCATCTTCAAGTTTCCACGCTGGATCAACKATACATAARAAYTTCAATTCATYTTTACCMGTATTTTCRATACATTGTTTTGAATGAGGAGRAATGTARATTGCWTGATCTTTTAAAACTTTGAAGATCKCATCATCAATTTGTAAATTTYCTTCTCCTTSTAAGATGTAATACACYTCAGATGTYTTCAWTTTATGGAGTTTTGATTTTTTACCTGGTTTTAATTCYGARTGAGATATGCTGTATCTAATTCCATTTAATGTATTATGYGGMTGGAAAATTTGACGAATCTTTGTACCTTCTCCACCATCTAAAACTTCWATGTCTTGTAATTTTTTTATTGTCATTATRWTGASATATYTAAAATCTATATTCTCTTAAGAATTTTCTTTTTCTTTGATTGAAATTCTTTCTSTGTWAGKATKCCGGCTTTTCTTAATTCCCCTAACTTTGCCAAAGTTTCTAAATCMTTTCTTYCAGAYGAAGTCATTTTTTTTACTTTGGCAACATTTTTGTTRATYCTTCTTTCKCCCTCTGCTTTTAATTTCTCYCCYTCWRCCCTTGCTATTTTTYTAAGTTCAATACTTTTTTTCTGAGCTTCTTTTGACGCWATTTTYCCAAACTCAACTGCATCMGCAACAATTTCATCYGCACGTTTTATTCCCTCTTCTACTGCATCATCAATTGCTTTATCTGCACGCTTYAAGAATTTTTCAATATATCCWGGACGWMTCTTTTTTGWYACCATGTTMTAATTTCTAATTATAAGTATATTATTCCTTTCTAATTTTTTGATAATTTCTATTACTTTAAAAGAAGGGTTATTGTTTTAACAATAGTTTTGATTAATACCGATTATGAATCAAAAATTATTGTTTTTAAAAAAAATATTGATGAAGATACAGTTAAAGAAATAGTAGAAAACAAAAAAACTAATGTTTTCAAAAAAATATTAAAAAAACCAAAACGAGAGGAAGTACATTTTCATTCAATCAAATTAAACTATGAAGCAATACTGATGGTTTCTGGAACATATGTAGCAAATTTTTTTCGTAAAGCTATTCATCCAATCAAAGTTGATTTTAATGTAAAAGAGGTGGTTTTAGGAGATGGTGTTTTTCCGATTAGAACCAAGTCTGGATTACATAAAGCACTTACTGGGAAAAAAGGTAAAAACAAAGTCGATTTGGAATTAGAGGAGCATGTTTTCATTGAGAATGAAGATACCATTTATTTTGATCACCATGGAAAAGAAATAAATTTTCCTTTCAAAATTAATCCAAAATCAATTGAAAATTATCCAAAAAGAATCCTAAGTATTAATCCACTAAATGTAAAAAAACCTGAGATATCCAATGAATCTGCAATTAACATTCTAACTAAAAAACTCATGAAGCCTAAGGACAAAGATGTTAGGGATTTACAAGAAGAGTTTACAATTAATGAAGTTTCTGAAGTTTATATCCCAATTTATGAAGCGCGTTTAATTGGCCCAAAAAAGCAAGTTGGTCTTTTAAGAATCGATGCTGCTAGAAAAAAAGTTCTCTAAATTTATTTTATAATTTTTTTAAATCTTTCATCATCTTGAAGTTTATCAAAAATTTTTTCGTGTTCAACCCATTTTTTAATTACTTTACGATTTTGTGAAATGGCATGCTTTAACAATTCTAGTGACTGATCAATTTGATCAACGGCAGCTAAGCTTCTAGATTTTGCATAGGTAACATTAACATTTTTTTTGTGTTTTGCAAGAAGTTTATCAAAAATTTCTAATGCCTGTTTAATTTTCCTAATACAATTCCTTTGTAAAAACGTGAACTAGAATTTTTTGGCTCGATTTTGATTGCTTCATCAAGAATTCCTAGTGCCTCTTCTTGTTTTCCTATTTTGTCATAAAGAACTCCTTTGTTATAGTATGCTGTTGCATATTTTGAGTCTGCTTTTATGGCTTTATCATAATATTTTTCAGCGTCTTCTGGATTCCCCATTTCTCCTAATGCAATTGCTCGGTTATTCAGTGAGGGCGCATCMTCTGRTTTWATTTCWAGAACTTTGTCAAAAGAGGYAATGGCGTCTTGATATTTTCTTATTTGATTTAATGCTAGGCCYTTATTGTATAATGCTTGAATGTTTTTWGGATCAGCCTTGAGAGCTTGATTGAATAGAGTTATGGCKGCTTTTGGTTGWTTTCTTTCWAAAAAYGCCATAGCYTGATAAATTACATCWTCAGGATTTTTGGGTTTTCCAAATAATATCATTACTTKGWTGATTTTTCAAWCCAGATAATGAAAGTTTGGTTTTGATTAACTAAGAGATTTGAATTTCTTWACYGCTTTTTTTGCTAAATCTTGTAAATCAGTTTCTGAGATTTTTGTAGGATCTGAGGTTGCTAAGGCATCTTCATACTCTTTTTTTGTWGTMTCAAGTTTTTTTGATTTATTTTYTTCCATAYAACATCATAAATTTTTGTGTTTTAAATGAAATTACTAGAAAACTAAGCACGCCTATTGCAAATATTGACATTGTTATTGCTCCAAATTCTGGAACAACTGCCGTGCCAACAAGACTAACTAATTTTGTTTCTCGATTGAGAGGAATTTTTACTTTGTTGATTCCTCCCTCTTCACTCAATTCAAAATTTGTAATTTGTTGACCGTCTGCCCAAATAATAAAAGGCCCACTAATCAAATTTTTAGGAAGCATCAACATTAGTGTATTGTCTTCACTTGTTACTTTTCCAACAATTTCAAAGGTTATAGAATTTTGGTCCTCCTCAACTCTTGCAGAAGAAATTACTCGATTAAATTCATACTCGACATTAAATGTAGTAGTTCCATCTCCTGCATCAGAACCAACATTAGGAATTACTTGTAACCCTGATGTGACAGTTACAATTCCTGTCATCCATGGATGTACTAAACAAAAGTACTCATAATCTCCAACCTCGATGAATTGATATTGGAAGCCTTTTCCTGGACCAAACAAGTTGCTATCAAAGATTCCATCAGCCCCATCTCCGCCTAAACTAGGAGAGACTCCCGAAGTAACCGTATGTGCTGCAGTATCAGCATTTTCCCATCTTACGATGTCTAGTACTTTGACATCAACGGTACCATCTGTTGCTCCACCTTTTTCAGTTTGCCAGAAATATGGGGCATCAGGAGCTGCTGCTCCTGTTGGAATATTAATTATGAAAGTTTCTTGAGCAAATACAGAATTCATACCAAAAGGAACAAAAAGAATTACTACTAATAACGAAAAAATCATGGAATATTTCATACCTGAAAAGAAATTGAGAAGTTAAATAGGTTTTTGGGTACCGGAATGCACAAAATTACAATTTTGCTGAGAATCTATCAGACGCATTAATCATTTTCTTTATGTCTGAATCTGAATGAGCATAAGATATAGCTCCTAATTTTCCT
>LKGT01000385.1_pt1 | contig 11267 bp, 7 predicted proteins | sample 503861 | NCBI WGS metagenome assembly LKGT01 (sample SAMN04113194, study PRJNA297058) | marine sediment metagenome | biome: marine benthic biome; feature: marine benthic feature; material: marine sediment; isolation source: sediment sample collected at the water-sediment interface from the South... ...
CCGTTGGGAAACTATCACAACATGGTGGACATCGACGGCGCAGCGAGGGGCCGTGGTAAAGCACGCGTCGGGGCCGAACATATCAGCCTGAGCGACTATCACGGTTTGATACAAATGCTCGTCGTCTGCTGCAGGAAACTTGATTCAGCAAAAGTCCCAACGATCGCAGCACGCATGGAACAACTGATCGCCGAGCGCGGTTCGGTTCTTGGTTTGGGCTGAAATCGCCGCCCAGAAATAGAGTCGTGTATCCGACGACCGGCGACTACTTCCCGTTGGAAAAATCACCGCGCTCCCCGTTGAAGGCGGCTTGACCGAGCATCTCGATCCTAACGCGCTGTATGTGGGTGCGCGTGGCGGCGATTGCTCTAGGATGAGCAGGACGCCACCCGGCCGCAGAACCCGGACAAGCTCCCGGAAAAGCGCGGTCAGGTCGTCGACGTGACGCAACGCGTACCCCATCGTGACCATGTGGTATTCGCTGTCGTCGCACGGCAGCGCTTCGGTCGTGCCGATGCGCACGTCGCTCACCCCGCGGCSGMKCGCCACGTCGAGCACCTAGTCGACCTGGTCGCGGTCAACGTCGACCAGCCGGACCACTTCTGGCGCCGCCGCGGCGAGGCGCTGGTCCTCGGCGCCGCCTACCTCGAGATCGCCGGCCAGGAGGGCGAGCCGGTCCCGGTCTTCAAGAACCCGATGTCCTGGCTCAAGTCCGGCGGCGCCGGCGTCGTGGTGCTCGATTGGGACTGGGCCCGGGATCTCCTGCTCGGCTATGAACTGATCGCCGAGAACCTGGTCCTGGGCGAGCGCCTCGAGGCGGCCCTGGAGCCGGTCATCTCGATCGGGAGGGCCGCGGCATGACCGACGACATCATCCCCATCGACGAGGCGCGGCGCCGCAAGGCGGCGCAGGAGATCAGTGTCACGCCCGAGACGGCCGTCGACGAGAACGACGCCGACAAGGGACGACCAAGCCAGCGAGACAAGCTGATAGCCTGCGCCTCGGCCGCCGACCTCTGGCACGATGCTGACGGCACCGGATACGCCACCTTGGCCGTGCGCGAGCACGCGGAACACTATCTCCTGCGATCCAAGGGGTTCCGCCTCTGGCTCGGCTACCGGTACTACACGACCTACAAGGGGGCGCCGSGCGSCCAGGCCATGCAGGASGCGGTGCCGGTGGGCGAGGGCGCGATGGCCGCGCTCCTCGGCCTCGACCTCGAGACGGTCCGCGCGGTCGCCCGCGAGGCGGCGGACGGCGAGGTCTGTGCCGCGGCCAACGATAACGCGCCGGGCCAGATCGTGATCAGCGGCCACGAGAGCGCCGTGGAGCGTGCCGTCGAAATAGCCCAGGAGCGGGGCGCCAAGCGAGCCATCATGCTACCGGTCAGCGCGCCGTTCCACTGCGCCCTCATGGCGCCCGCTGCCGACGTCATGGCGGAAGCCTTGGCCGAAGTGATCATCCTGCCGCCCCGTCTACCGGTCGTGGCCAACATCACCGCCCGCCCCACCGAAGACCCGGAGGAGATACGCTCCCTGTTGATCCAACAGGTAACCGGGATGGTACGCTGGCGTGAGTGCGTGCTGTATATGAAGGACGACGGCATCGAAACCTTGGTCGAGCTGGGCGCGGGTAAGATACTGACCGGGCTGGCGCGGCGCATCGACCGGGAGTTGACCGCGCTCAGCGCGGAAACCCCGRCCGMGAYCGNAGCGCTGCTCAAGGTCAACAACATCTACGGCATCTACCGGGCGGTGCATAGCGGCGTCGGCATCGCGGCGCTTCCCGATTACACCATCCGCCAGGCCAGCCAACTGGTGCGTATCCTGCCCGAGCTCGAGGGGCCGAGTTACGATGCCTACTTCGTCTACCCCGAGGAATTGCGCCACTCCAAGCGCATCGCCGTGTTCCGCGACTATCTCATCCGCAAGATCGCCGAATTCCATTTCTAGCCGCGATATGCGTGGCGGCGAGCCATGCAGTAAACGCATATCCGACCCGACTTATTAACGGTTCCGGTCGCGCCYGCCCGCACTATCTTAAAGKCGTCAAGGCGGCCWAGCCGCWTTGAMGTSACTTGTTTCGGTCACGCGTRTTTCGCYTGACCTCGTGTTCCGGGCGCAAGGCCTGGAAAATGGGTCNSWTMRGAYCCAACGTCTCCCAGACGTGAAGCCTCCCTGTTARACTCGCCGGGCCGAAAGGCCCGGCSCTTTTTTGTCYRCCYTCGGGGRGTSAYAYCAAAGGTCCTTGATAATGRCCCCTAGAGATCGGGGCGCCGGGCNGGGCRCTSTCGCTACATGAAGMGGGCGCTACATGAAGWGGGCGCTACATGAAGAGGCGTTCGCCCTCSARSCCCTTGTACAACCCGGCGACGAACGCACCGTAACCGTTGAAGAGCTGCGTCGGCACTTTCTTGCCGGTACCGAGCACCCGTTCCCTCGCCTGGCTCCAGCGGGGGTGCGGCACCTCGGGATTGACGTTGGCCCAGAAGCCGTATTCGCTGCCATTGACGATTTCCCAGAAGGTCTTCGGACGCTCCTCCAGGAAGGTGAACTTGACGATCGACTTGATGGACTTGAAGCCGTATTTCCACGGCACCGCCAGGCGCAGGGGCGAGCCGTTCTGTTTGGGCATCGGCTTGCCGTAAAGCCCGGTGGCGATGAAGGCGAGCTCATTCACCGCTTCGGCGATCGTCAGCCCCTCGACATAAGGCCAGGGATACCAGAACTGCTTCTGGCCCGGCGCCATCTCGGCGTCGGAAAATGTCTCCATGCGCACATATTTGGCCGAACCCAGGGGCTTGGCGAAATCGACCAGGGCCTTGAGTGCGAAACCGCTCCAGGGAACCGTYATCGACCACGCCTCGACGCAACGGWGGCGGTACARGCGCTCCTCCAGGGGCATCTTCCTCAGCAACTCGTCGACGCCGATSGTGATCTTCTTCTCCACCARCCCGTCGAGGGTGACCGTCCAWGGSCGGAYCCGCAACGCCTGGGCGGCGCGATGGATCTGCTTGTGGGAGCCGAATTCGTAGAARTTGTTGTAGGTCGTCRCYAYCTTCTCGTCGGTAAGGGGACGGGTGATCTGATAGCGCGGGTTGCGCATCAYCGGATAAAGAGACGCCGAAGGGTCCGCCGGCGCCGCCTCGGCTGAATTCCSGTTCTTRSCGCCGGTTGCCGCGGCGTCCTCTTCGCCACAGCCCGCCAGCAAAAAAGACGCCGCCGGCGCCAGTATCGGGCCCATCGCCAGCGCCTTCACCAGACGCCGGCGTTGAACGAAGATACCCTCGGGCGTRACGGCGYYYTCRCCGATCTCCCAGCCGCGCTTGTTCCTGATCAGCATGCCAAATCTCCCGCCGGTCAAACCTTTACCCGAGCCAGGCACCATTCCCGCGCCCCAGCCMGGTAACTTTCATGGCCGAGTATTACGATAGTTAGGTATCCTGCCATGCCGCCACCAATAAAATGTTCGTGATAATAGCCTTTCCCGCGGCCGGCGGCGGCSGACGTYATACCGCTACCTCGCCTCTTGCGCCCCGGCGCCCGCGGTCATCCTTCCGTCGCGGTCAGAGCGGGTCTTGGTAGATAGGAACCGCTCTAGATCAGCCGGCGGCGGCYTGGCGCTGCTCGATGACCTGGTCCGCCAGCTTGCCGGTGATCTCCTGGAGGTGGTCGAACCGGTAGGTGAAGGTGCCGACACCGAGCGACAGCGAACGCAACTCGTTGATCAGGTCGCGGATCTCCGACTGAGGCATGTTGGCCGAGACCTCGTCCCAGCCCTTCCACCCCGGCCTGGCGTCGAAGCCGAGGAACTGGCCGCGCCGGCCGCTGATGAGCCGCTGCGCCCTGGAAGTGTATGCGCTGGGCACGGTGATGCGGACCATATAGATCGGCTCGAGCAGCACGGGATCACATTTCGACATGCCCTCGGTCATGGCGATGCGGGCGGCCTGCTTGAAGGCCTGTTCGGAGCTGTCCACCGCGTGGTACGAGCCGTCGGTGAGGGTCACCGCCATGTCGACCACGGGGAAGCCGAGCGGCCCTTCGTTCATGTAGTCCTTGACCCCGGATTCGACCGCCGGGATGTACTGGCGCGGCACGACGCCGCCGCTGATGGTCTGGGAAAAGTTGAAGCCCGATCCCCTGGGCAGCGGTTTTATGTCGATATGCACGTCGCCGAACTGGCCGTGGCCGCCGGTCTGGCGCTTGAAGCGGCCATGCTGGGAGATCGATTTGCGGATGGTTTCCTTGTACGCCACCCGCGGCATATGCGACTTCACCTTGAGGTTGGCCTTGTTCGCCATGCGATCGAAGGCGATCTGCAGGTGCATCTCTCCCTGGCCCCAGACCAGCATCTGCTGGGTGTCCGCGTTCTGCTCGAGCGCCAGCGAGGGATCCTCTTCCGCCAGCCGGCCGATGGCGCCGGTGAGCTTGACCTCGTCGCTGCGGTTTTCGGCCTCCACCGCCAGCGCATAGACCGGTACCAGCCTCTCGGGCCAGGTCAACTCGTCCTTGGCCTCGCCCGACGGCGTCAGGACATCGCCGGTATTGATCTCGTCCATGCGGCCAAGCGCCACGACCTCGCCGATCCCGGCGCTGCCCGCCTTGTCGATATTATGTCCCTGCATGTGGAACAGCCCGGCGATGCGCGCGCCGTTGAGCGTCATGCCGTCCTTGATCTCGCCCCGCCAGACGCGCACCAGAGACAGCTTGCCGGCATGGGGAACGAAGCTGGTCTTGAACACCTGGGCCAGCGCCTCGCCGGCGGGCGCAACCCCGCGCCGGGCCGCCGTGGCGGCGGCGTGGGGCACTTCGTGGCGCAGCAGCTTGAGGAGCCGCCGGACGCCGTGATCGCTGAGGCCGGCGCCAAGCAACACCGGCACGATCAGGCCTTCCGCCATATCCTTGGCCAAGTCCTTGTAAATCTCGCTTTTCTCCGGGACCACGTCCTCCAGGAACTGCTCGAGCAGGGTATCGCTGAAGTCGGCCAGCTTCTCGAGGAGCTCGGTGCGCGCGGTTTCCTTGCGATCGACCATGGTATCGGGAAGCTCGATCAGATCCGAGGCCTCGCCCGGTTTGTACTCATAGGCCCGCTCACTCGCCAGATCGACGTAACCGGTGACGTGCTCGCCGTTGCGGATCGGCACCTGGCGCAACACCAGGGGCAGGCTCGAGACCGCCTGCAGGGCCTCGATCATCTCGGCGACGCTGGCCGAGGCCGTATCCATCTTGTTGATGAAGAGGCAATGGGGAATCTCGTGATCCTCGAGGAACTTGAGAATCGGCGCGACGGTCATGGCGCGTTCGATCTCGGATTCGCAGACGACGATGGCGGCATCCGCGGCCATCAGGGCATTGAACGTTTCCTGGGCCAATTCGATGGACCCGGGACAGTCGATAAAAATCCAAGGATCGCCCAGGAACTCCGCCGAGGCGACGGAAAGCTCGGTGGACATCTGCCGGGCGCGGGCCTCGGGCACCGAATCGCCGATGGTATTGCCTTCCTTGACCGTGCCCTTGCGCGGCACCGCCCCGCAGGCGTGCAGAAGGCTTTCCAACAGGGTCGTCTTGCCGCTGAGATAGGATCCTACCAGCGCGACGCAGCGCGGCGCCGAAACYTGCGAGTCGCTCAYTTCGTTCTCCCTGCTTCGGTTACCCGGTTGTCTCTATCTTACCCGATCGTCTCCATCKCGAACCCGGGCGGCGGCGATCGGGCCATGCCGCCCAGCGTGGCCACAAAACATTATAACGCTTTCGGCCAATCTTTCAGCCCTTCAGCGGGGGATGCAAGATAAAATTCRCCCCTGGMGACGAASCCGCTTCGGCCGGCGATTATGCCAGGGCGGCGCAGGCGTCGGTGATGCGCCGGCATGCCTCCTCGAGCGCCTCGGTCGAKGTGGCGTAGGAGATACGAAAACAAGGCGAAGCCCCGAAGGCCTCGCCCTGGACCACGGCGACCCCCTTCGCTTCCAGGAGATAGGTCACGAAGTCGGTATCGGTTTCGATCTTCTCGCCGTCGGGCGTGGTCTTGCCGATGACGCCGGCGCAGGACGGATAGACATAGAACGCCCCGTCCGGGTTCTGGCAACCAAGCCCTTCGACCTGGTTGAGACGATCGACCACCAGATCGCGGCGCTTCCTGAACACCTCCGTACGCTCCCCGATGAAGTCCTGCGGCCCGTTGAGCGCCTCCACCGCCGCCGCCTGAGAGATGGTGCAGGGGTTGGTGGTGCTCTGGGACTGGACCTTGGCGATACCCTTGATCAGGGCCTCGGGCGCGCCGGCGAAACCGATACGCCAGCCGGTCATGGCATAGGCCTTGGACACGCCGTTCAGGGTCAGGGTGCGGTCATAGAGCTTCGGTTCGACCTGGGCCAGGGTGAAGAATTCGAATCCGTCGTAGACGATATGCTCATAAATGTCGTCGCTGATCACCCACACCTGGGGATGGTCGAGGAGAACGTCCGCCAACGCCTTCAACTCATCACGATCATAGGCCGCGCCCGTGGGATTGGAGGGCGAGTTCAGGATCAGCCATTTGGTCTTCGGCGTGATCGCGGCGTCGAGATCCTCGGGGCTCATCTTGTAGCGCCGGTTCTCGGGGCACGGCACGATAACGGGCTTGCCCTCCATCAACAGGACGATGTCGGGATAGGACACCCAATAGGGCGCCGGGATGACGACCTCGTCGCCGGGATCGAGCGTCGCCGCCATGGCGTTGAACAGCACCTGTTTGCCGCCGGCCCCGACGGTGATCTGGTTGGCCGTGTAGTCGAGGCCGTTCTCGCGCTTGAACTTGGCCGCGATCGCCGCCTTCAACTCGGCGGTCCCGTCGACGGCGGTGTATTTGGTCTCGCCCCGTTCGATGGCGGCGATGGCGGCGGCCTTGACGTTGTCCGGCGTGTCGAAATCGGGCTCACCGGCGCCGAGGCTGATCACGTCCCGTCCGGCCGCCTTGAGTTCGGCCGTCAGCCCGGTGAGGGCGACGGTGGCGGAGGGTTTGATCTTGCCGAGGCGCGTCGAGGTGAAAGACATGGCGTTATTGTCCCTAAGGAGATTTTGGCCCGTGGAGATTTTGACCTATGGAGATTTTGACCTATGGAGATTTTGACCGGCGACAAGCTACGCCTTGCTTAAAGACCGCGCAACCGCGAAAGAGGCCGGAAACGGCCTTATGAGGACCGGCGCGGCGACCCTCCCCGGCGCCCGGCTAGGGCGCCTACGTCCGTACCGCGCTTTGGATTCCGCCGATCCCGCAGCCTCTTGATCTCTGGCCCAACCGCTGGCAATTTGGCGCCGGGCGGGGCATATAAGGGGGCCATGGTCACGAAATACGCCGATGAGCTGGAGCGCAGCGCCGCCCCGTTCAAACTGGTCTCGGACTTCGAGCCGGCGGGCGATCAGCCCGGCGCCATCGAGGAGTTGTGCGCCGGTCTCGCCAACGGCGAACGCGATCAGGTGCTGCTCGGCGTCACCGGTTCGGGCAAGACCTTCACCATGGCCCACGTGATTGAGCGCACCGGTCGGGCGGCCCTGATCCTGGCGCCGAACAAGACCCTCGCCGCCCAGCTCTTCGGCGAGATGAGGACCTTCTTTCCCGACAACGCGGTCGAGTACTTCGTCTCCTATTACGATTATTACCAGCCCGAGGCCTATGTGCCGCGCTCCGACACCTACATCGAAAAGGACGCCTCGATCAACGAGGAGATCGACCGCATGCGTCACGCCGCCACCCGGGCCTTGCTCGAGCGCAAGGACGTCATCATCGTCGCCTCGGTGTCGTGCATCTACGGCATCGGCTCGCTCGAGACCTATGCGCAGATGATCGTGCCCCTGAAGGCGGGCCAGGGGATCGACCGGGCCCAGCTTCTGCGCCAACTGGTGGAGCTTCAATACCGGCGCAACGACATGATTCTGGGGCGCGGCGATTTCAGGGTGCGCGGCGATTCCATCGAGATCTTCCCGGCCCATTACGAGGACAGGGCGTGGCGGCTCAGCCTGTTCGGCGACACCATCGAGGGGATCATCGAGTTCGACCCGCTGACCGGCGAGAAGACGGCGGCGCTCGACGCCATCACCATCTACGCCAATTCCCACTACGTCACCCCCCGCCCCACCGTCCGCCAGGCCATCGGCGACATCAAGGTCGAGCTCAAGGCGCGCCTCGCCGAGTTCCACGCCGAGGGCAAGCTTCTGGAGGCCCAGCGCCTCGACGAACGGACCTCGTTCGACCTCGAGATGCTCGAGACCATGGGCCACTGCAAGGGGATCGAGAACTACTCCCGCTACCTCACCGGGCGTGAACCCGGCGAGCCGCCGCCGACCTTGTTCGAGTACCTGCCGTCCGACGCCCTGGTGTTCGTCGATGAAAGCCACGTCACCGTGCCCCAGCTCGGCGGCATGTACCGGGGCGATTACAACCGCAAATCGACGCTCGCCGAGTTCGGTTTCCGCCTGCCGTCGTGCGTCGATAACCGCCCGCTCAAGTTCGAGGAATGGGACCGGATGCGCCCCGAGACCATCTATGTCTCGGCGACGCCGGGCCCGTGGGAGTTGGAGCGCACCCATGGCGTCTTCGTCGAGCAGGTCATCCGTCCCACCGGCCTCGTCGATCCCATGTGCGATGTGCGCCCGGTGGAGAGCCAGGTCGACGATCTCCTCGCCGAATGCCGGGCCGCCACCGCCGCCGGCCAGCGGGTCCTGGTCACGACGCTGACCAAGCGCATGGCCGAGGATTTGACCGAATACCTGCACGAGGCCGGCGTCCGGGTGCGCTACCTTCACTCCGATATCGAGACCCTCGAGCGCATCGGGATCATCCGCGATCTGCGCCTCGGCGCCTTCGACGTGCTGATCGGCATCAACCTGTTGCGCGAGGGGCTCGACATCCCCGAATGCGCCCTCGTCGCCATCCTCGATGCCGACAAGGAAGGGTTCCTGCGCTCCCAGACCTCGCTGATCCAGACCATCGGCCGGGCGTCGCGGAACGTCGATGGCAGGGTCGTGCTCTACGCCGACACCGAGACCAAATCGATCGAGGCGGCGATGGATGAGACCAACCGCCGGCGGGAAAAGCAGATGGCGTTCAACGAGGCCAATGGGATCACGCCGGAAAGCGTGCGCAAATCCATCGCCGATATCCTCAAGTCCGTCTACGAGGCCGACTACGTCACCGTCAAGACCGGGGACGACGAGGTCACCCACCTGACGGGCCAGGACCTGCGTAGCTACATCACCGGCCTCGACAAGCGCATGCGCCAGGCCGCCGCCGATCTCGAGTTCGAGGAAGCGGCGAGGCTCCGCGACGAGATCCGCCGCCTCGAGGCCCACGAGCTCGGCCTGGATCGGCCCGGCGTCGCCGCCATCGCCCGCGGCCTCGCCGGCGCCGGCACCAGCCGCCGCCGCCGCCGAGGCAAGGACAGGAAGAAGCACAAGATGCGGACACGACGGGCGGGGTGATGGGCAAGAAGGGGGGGCCCTGTGGTCCCCCAGCCCGGGCGCTCAAGGCGTATCTTGCTTTTCCCCGTCCCCGCCTTCGGCGGCCGGGGCCGCATCACCCCCGTCCTTCTCGGCCACTTCGCCGGCAATCGCGGCGCCGTCCTCGGCGCGGATGTCGTCGATCAACCGGGCGATCTCGCTTTCGGCGCAGCCCCAGGAACGCAGCACCTTCTCGGCGATCTGCAGGCTGATCTCCACCGCCTCGGGCACGATCGCCGTGGCCCCCGCCTTCTGGAGCTCRGCGCCGTGGAGGTTGTCGCGGGCGCGGACGAARATCTCGAGATCGGGATAGTTCTGGCGCAGCAGCGCCACCGCCCGCGCCGCCGCCCGGGGATYGTTCATGGTGATSGCSGCGGCGCGGGCGCGATCGGCCCCGGCCGCCTGCAGGACGTTGCGCTGGCTGGCGTCGCCGTAATAGACCGGMAGMYCCCGYYGCCGGCCCTGGGCCACCTGGCGCGGGGCGAGGTCRAGCGCRATATAGGGGATCTSATGCGCCGTCAGCAGCCTGGCGACGGTCTGGCCGACGCGGCCGAAGCCGGCGACCAGCACRTGGTTCTGCACGTCCGTCGCCTCCTCGGCGAGCTTGGCHATGCCGCCCCAGTCGTCGTGCTCCATGGCATCSGCCAGCCGCTTGCCGAGCACGGCGAGCASCGGCGTGAGCGCCATGGTCACGGCGACGGCGAGAATGAGGATCCGACCGGCTTCCGGCGGCAACACGGCGAAGCTCAATGCCAGGCCGAAGATGACGAAGGCGAACTCGCCGCCCTGGGACAACAGCAGCCCCTGATGCAGCGAGAACCCGGTCGAATGGCCGAACAGCCGGCAHACGGCGGCGATGATCACCGTCTTGACGACGATGATGCCGGCGACGACGGCGCCGAGCACCAGGGCCTCGTCAAGGGCCAGGCGAAGGTCCATCTTCATGCCGACGGTCATGAAGAACAGCCCGACGAGGATGCCGCGGAAGGGCAGGATGTCGGCCTCGACCTGGTGGCGGAACTCGGTCTCGGCCAACARCAGRCCGGCGAGGAAGGCGCCGAGGATCATGGAAAGGCCGRCCTGTTCGGTCGCCCAACTGATGCCGAGCACCACCAGGAGCGAGAGCCCGGCCAGGAGTTCCGGACTGCGATGGGCGGCGATGGCGCGGAACAGCGGTTCGACCAGGAGCCTTCCGAGCACCAGGATCACGGCAAGAGCCACCACCGCCTTGAAGGCGGCAAGGCCGAGCGCGGTCAGGACCGTCGCCTGTTCCTGGCCGAGCAGCGGCACCAACACCAGGAGCGGCACCACCGCCAGGTCCTGGAGCAACAGGATGGCCAGCGAAATGCGCCCCGCGTGGGACGCCATCTCTCCCCGCTCGTTGATCAGTTGCAAGACCATGGCGGTMGAAGAGAGCGCCAGCACCGCGCCGATCAGGATCGAAACCTTGACCTCGAGGCCGAGSATCCAGGCGACGGCGCCCAGCGCCAGGCCGCAGGCGACGAGCTGGGCGGTGCCGAGGCCGAAAACGTTGAGCCGCATGRCCTTGAGGCGGGCRAAGGAGAATTCGAGCCCGACGGTGAAGAGGAGAAACACCACCCCGAGYTTCGCCAGCCCCTGGGTCGCCTCKACATCGGCGATKATGSCGAGACCATAKGGCCCGATCAGCGCCCCGGCGACGAGRTAGCCCAGCACCGGACTCGCCCGCATGGGCCTGARCAGCGACACCACGATCATGGCGGCGACGAGGAAGATCAGGACATCGCGCAGGAAGGYTATTTCGAGCATNGA
>LKGT01005189.1_pt1 | contig 11265 bp, 12 predicted proteins | sample 503861 | NCBI WGS metagenome assembly LKGT01 (sample SAMN04113194, study PRJNA297058) | marine sediment metagenome | biome: marine benthic biome; feature: marine benthic feature; material: marine sediment; isolation source: sediment sample collected at the water-sediment interface from the South......
GTGGTCCGGGCCCTATCGGGGCGCGCGATCACGCCGGTGGCGCTGGCCCGGGCGATCGACGCCGCAGCCGCGGGCGCGCCGGCCAACGCCGCGGGCATCGATCTTAACGGCGCGGCCAAAAGCGCACGCCTCGTCGCCGGCTGGCTGGAGACGGGGCGCCGACGATGAGCCGACCGTCCGACGGCCAAACCGAGGGCGTTGGCCGGCGCTACCGTTATCCGGTCAAGTCGCTCAGGGGCGATTATTTCCGCGCCGGCGCCGGTTTGGCGTTTTGCACCCTGCCGCTCATTTTCGCGCCGCCGTTCGGCGGTGTGTTCCTGGTCTTCGGCGGCCTGGCCACCATGTTCGCCGTCTACGGCCTGCGCGCATGGGCATGGCAAATGACGGTGGTGGACGTGACCGAGACCGTGGTGTCGGTCGCCGGCCCGAGGATCATCAGCGGGCGGCTTGCGTCCCGCGTCAGCCTTGCCTGGGATGAGGTGCGCGCGGTCAAGCTCAGCTACTATTCGACCAGGCGGGAACGGACCGACGGCTGGATGAATCTCAAGCTCAAGGGCGCCGGTGAGAGCCTTATTGTCGGGTCCGATATCGATGGGTTTKCGGCCATCGCCGCCAAGGCCGCGGCCGTCGCCAAGGCCAACAGCGTYCCCCTGAGCGAGGCCACCGTCAGCAACTTYGCCGTTCTCGGCATTACGGTCAGCGCCACCGGSACACCGGAGCCGGAGGAGTGAGAGGGCCGCGGCCGGGGCGCCGGCGAGCGCCCGCGCCTGATCGMCACCGATATCAACGCGCGCAAGCGTCTTGTCCTCTTGGTTCGCGACCCGCGCGATGTCGCGGTCTCGTACKCCCATCACGAACAYGACAAGGAGAAAGTGTTCACCGGCAGCCTCGATGACTTCGTTCGCTCCGACATTTRCCGGACCGAGCGCCAGTCGTGGTTCGTGCTCATGATGTTTGACAKGTTCGACCGGCACGGGGGACCGAAACATTTCCTTACCCATGAGGACCCTCACGGCGACGCGCGAAAGACGTTTCGCGACGGCCTGGACTTCATATTCCTCTCGGACATGGATGASGCGGCTTACGCCTGCGCGCTCGCGGAATCGCGATTCGACAACATGCGGCGGGACGAGATGGAGGCGCCGGTCCCGCCGTTCACGGGGCGTTTGATCGAAAGATTGAATTGGCGTAAGAACCCAAGACTAGCAAGGGCCATGGACCGTAGGAATTTGTCCGAGTCAACGGCTTTCACCATGATCGTCGAAACCATCCGGCCGGCCGGGTCCGGCCGATGACCGAAATCCTCAAGGTCAACGATCTCAAGGTCGCCTTCAAGATTCCCGGCGGTGAAATCAAGGCGGTCGATGGCGCCAGTTTCAGGATTCGTGAAGGATCGACGGTGGCGCTGGTCGGTGAGTCCGGTTCCGGCAAGACCGTCATCTCTCAGGCGATCATGGGCATCCTGCCCMGAAACGGCGCCATCACCGGCGGCGARATCCTGTTCACCRATCCGCGACCGGCAAAWGAGACGGCGGCGGTGGACKSCGGCCRGGCGSCRKSGGGCACCGTCGACATCGCTRCAWTRGCGCCGGRAAGCASCGAWATGCGGGCGATCCGGGGCGGRCGGATCTCGATCATTTTCCAGGAGCCGATGACATCGCTGTCGCCGCTGCACACCATCGGCGACCAGATCCGCGAGKSCCTGCACCTGCACAGCGATGTCAGCCAGAAGGACGGCCGGGGGMTCTGCGCCGAGACRCTCGGCCTKGTCGGGTTCCCSGACGCCACGACGGCGATGCGCACCTACCCGTTCGAGCTCTCGGGCGGGCTGCGCCAGCGGGCGATGATCGCCATGGCTCTGGTCTGCCGCCCGGCATTGTTGATCGCCGACGAACCGACGACCGCGCTTGACGTCACCATCCAGGCCCAAATCCTGAAACTGATCCATGACCTGCAGTCCGAGCTCGGCATGGCGGTTTTGATGATCACCCATGACCTCGGCGTGGTCGCCAACGTCGCCGAGGAGGTCGTGGTTTTGTACCGGGGCTGCGTCATGGAGAGCGGCACGGTGGAGGACATATTCAACGACCCCGGCCACCCTTACCTCCGGGCACTGTTGAGGGCGGTGCCGCGTTTCGGCCTCGGGCCGGAGGAACGGTTGACGCCGATTCGCGAGATCAAGTTTGAGTCGGCCCACCTGTTGGCCTCCGGCGAACGCCGCCCCGATGCCGGTCCCGGCGCCTCCGGCGCCCTCGTCACCGCGCGCGGCCTGACCAAGAGGTTCAAGATCCGCAAGGACATGTATTTCGGCCGTGGCGGCGGTGGACTGGTGACCGCCATCGATGCCGTCGATTTCGAGATCCGGCGTGGCGAGTGTCTCGGCCTGGTGGGCGAGAGCGGTTGCGGCAAGACGACGCTGAGCAAATGTCTGGTGCGGGCGGTGACGCCGGATGAAGGCGAGCTGACGTTCAACGACGCCGGCCGGCCGGTCGATGTGATCGGCCTGAGCGAGGCGGAGCTGATACCGTTCAGGCGCAAGATCCAGTTCATCTTCCAGGACCCTTTCGGGTCGCTCAATCCGCGGATGACCGTCTTCGACATCGTCAATGAACCGTTGCTCATCCATGGCATCGGCGATAGCGCGCTCAGGGCCGAGATGGTGAAGGAGCTTCTGAAACTGGTGGGCCTGGATATCTGGGCGTTCAACCGCTACCCCCACAGTTTCTCCGGCGGTCAACGTCAGCGCATCGGTATTGCGCGGGCGCTGGCGCTCAAGCCCGAGCTCCTGATCTGCGACGAGCCGGTCTCGGCGCTGGATGTCTCGATCCAGGCCCAGATCCTCAACCTGCTGAAGGATTTGAAGGARGAGCTCGAAGTCACCTATCTGTTCATCTCGCACAACCTCGCGGTGGTGAACTATATCGCCGACAGGATCATGGTGATGTGCGCCGGCAAGATCGTCGAGGTGGCGCCGTGCGAAGTGCTGTTCCGCAAYCCCGTMCACCCGTACACCAAGGCGCTGATGGCGGCTATCCCGGARCCCGATCCGGCGCAACGGCTCGATTTCGCYGGACTGATGGAGGGTAAGGCCTCGGATCCGGCCTGGTGGCCSCCGCCTTTCACCGTCTCGACCGATGCCCAACCGAGGCTGATCGCGCTTGGCGAGGATCATTTCGTTAGGGCAACGGACGACACCGGTCTCGGGCGGGGGGCGAAGTGATTATGGTAATGACGGTTGAGGTCACAAGCGGGGCGACACGATCATGTTCGCATATCTGATCCACCGCCTGTTCATCATGGTGCCGACGCTGCTTGCCATCAGCGTCCTCATATTCGTCATCATCCAGCTGCCGCCGGGCGACTATCTGACGACGCTGGTCAACGAACTGCGGAGTCAGGGCGAAACCGTCAACCAGGAAAAACTCGATTTCCTGCGCCGGCAGTACGGCTTCGACAAATCGCTGGTCGAGCAGTACCTGATGTGGGTCGCCGGTATGGCCGAGGGGGACTTCGGCTTCGCCTTCGAGTACAACCTCCCGGTCACGGAGGTCGTCGGCGACAGGCTGTTCCTGTCCATGATCGTCGCCATCGGCACCATCATCTTCACCTATCTGGTGGCTTTCCCCATCGGCGTTTATTCCGCCACCCATCAATACAGCGTCACCGATCATACCCTTACCTTCATCGGCTTTCTGGGGCTGGCGACGCCGAATTTCCTGCTGGCGCTGATATTCCTCTATTTCGCCAATGTCACCTTCGGCACCTCGATCGGCGGATTGATGGACTCTAGCTACATCGACGCCCCCTGGAGCCTGGACAAAATCCTATCGATCCTGGAACATCTCTGGATTCCGGTCGTCGTCATCGGCACCTCGGGCACCGCGGGAATGATCCGCAGACTGCGCGCCAACCTCTTGGACGAGCTCGAGAAGCCTTACGTCGTCACCGCCCGGGCCAAGGGGCTGCCGCCGTTGAGGGCGCTCAGATATCCCCTGCGCATGGCGCTCAACCCCTTCATCTCGGACATCGGCAATCTCCTGCCCCAGATCATCTCCGGCGCCACCATCGTCGCCGTGGTTCTGTCGCTGCCGACGACCGGCCCGCTGCTGCTGCGGGCGTTGCAAAGCCAGGACATGTACCTCGCCGGATTCCTGTTGATGTGCCTGGCGGCCCTCACGGTGATCGGGGTGTTCATCTCCGATATCGCGCTGGCCGCGCTCGATCCTCGCATCCGGCTGCACGGAGGCCGGTCACGATGAGCTCTAGCGGCGACCAAGGACCGGCCGGCCCCCTCGAACATTTCGTCTCCGAGGCCCCGTTCGAGCCGGAAATGACGGAGACGATCACGCCTGAGCAGGAACGCTATTACCTCGCGTCGCAATGGCGGTTGATGTGGTGGAAGCTCAAGCGCCACCGCCTGGCGGTGATATCGGGCGTCGTGTTGCTGGTCATGTACGGCTCCATCGTCATGAGCGAAATCCTCGCGCCCTACAACCTGTACAGCCGGCACTCCGCCTTCATCTACGCGCCACCGCAAGAGGTTCATCTGTTCCATGAGGGCCGATTCGTCGGACCCTTCGTCTACGGGACGACAGTCCGGCTCGATCTCGAGACCCTGAAGCGGGAACACACGGAGAATCCCGAAAAGGTTCAGCCCTTGCGGTTCTTCTGTCTCGGTGACGGTTACAAATTCTGGGGCCTGATCGAGGGGCGATTCCACCTGGTCTGTCCGGCCGAGGGCGGCACCTTCTTCTGGCTCGGCACCGACCGGCTGGGGCGGGATATGCTCTCGCGCATCATATATGGCGCCCGAATCTCGCTGACCGTCGGCATTATCGGTATCACCATCAGCTTCACCCTTGCCCTGATTTTCGGCGGGCTCGCCGGTTATTACGGGGGCTGGATCGACAGCGTCGTGCAACGGCTGATCGAGGTCCTGCGCTCGTTTCCCGAGTTGCCCTTGTGGATGGCATTGTCGGCCGCCCTGCCGGTAACCTGGAGCCCCATCCTGATCTATTTCGGCATCACCATCATCCTCGGCTTATTGGACTGGACGGGCCTGGCGCGGGCCGTGCGCTCGAAGCTCTTCGCGCTCCGTGAAGAGGATTTCTGCACCGCCGCCGTCCTCATGGGCGCCAAGCCCCGGCGGGTGATCGGGCGCCATCTCCTGCCCAACTTCCTGTCTCATCTGATCGCGTCGGCGACGCTTTCGATACCAGGCATGATCCTCGGCGAGACCGCGCTCAGCTTCCTCGGTCTCGGTCTGCGCCCGCCGATCACCAGTTGGGGGGTGCTGCTGAACGAAGCCCAGAACATGAATGTGGTGGCGCTTTATCCATGGCTGATGCTGCCCGGCGTGCCGATCGTCATCATCGTGCTGGCGTTCAATTTCCTCGGCGACGGTCTGCGCGACGCCGCCGACCCTTATCGTTAGAGCGGGTCTTGGTAGATAGGAACCGCTCTGAGTTTGCGGCCGAACCGGGACGGGGCGGCGGCGCTCAACTCGCCAGCACGACGACATCGAGGGGCTCTTCCATGCCGACGATATGGCGGGCGGGACGCCTCTCCGGCGTCGCCTTGGGCGCGTACCCCTGGGCGAGGGCCTTCTCGTAAGCTTCGGCGGTCGCGAGTGCCCGCACTTTTTCCACCTTGGTGTGCTTCTCGAGCTTGGCGCTGACGTTGACCGCATCGCCGATGACCGTGTACTCGAGCCGGGTCTCGTCACCGACGGCGCCGAAAACGATGCGGCCGGTGGCGACCGCCGCGCCGATTCTGATAGGCTCCTTTCCTTCGCCCGCCCGTTCGGCGTTCCAGGCGTCGGCCACCGCCATCACCTCGTCCACCGCCCTGATGGCGTCCGCGGTGTAGGTCTCCGATGTCGACGTGGCCCCGAAGGTCGCCATGATGCCATCGCCGAGAAACTTGTCGATGGTGCCGTTATGGCGCTGGATCACCGGCACCATGCGCGACTGATACTGGGCGAGAAGGGCGATGAGATCGTTGGCCGGCATGTGCGCCGCCAGGATCGTGAAGCCGCGCACATCGACATTGAGGATGGCGGCATCGCGGTTGATGCCCTGGCCGGCCTTGACGCGCGCCTCCGACGCCGTGATCCGCTTGGCGATCTCGGGCGCGAAGAAACGCGACAGGTCCTGGGCGGCGGCACCCTCCGCCACCGCCCGGACCAGGAGCCGCCGGGCCCGGGTGATGGCCACGGCGATGATGGCGGTCACCAGCAGGATGGAGATCACCTTGTCGAACTCGGCGCCGAGGAGGATGCTGTTGGTGGTCATGTAGCGGACGTAATCCCGGGTGATCATGGCGCCGCTGGGATCGGCGGTGGCGGCGTAGAACGCCATGACCAGCCAGCCGATCGCCGCCACGCAACCGGCGAGCACGACATAGTGGGCCTCGAATCTCAGGGCCCGCAAGGAAATGAAGATGAACACATAAAGCAGCGTCGGCGCCTTGAGGTAAAAGGACGGGGGCTGTTCATACTGCAGATGGAAACTCCAGATGGTCCCCAGCAGAAGCGACATGTCCATGACCACCGAAACGGACAACAGCCAGTTGGGCAGCCGCAAACGGTAGGCCATGATGATACGGACGACGGTAAAGGCGAAATAGGCGGTCAGCGCCCACGGCACCGGCGCGAAGCCGACATCGGCGGGGAAGGCCTTGGGCGCCACGGTATAAAGGATGGCGAAGACGAGGACGACGGCAAGCTGGACCCAGCCGATGAGAATCTCGCTGGCGTCCTGCTGGTCGCGGATCGCGGTCCGCACCCGTTCCGGCACATCAGCCTCACCGGACTGTCCGAACATCCGATTGATCCAGTCCCTGATCATCAACGGCGCCTATGTTGCGATGCCGGCGGGCCACCATAGCGCGCCTCGGCCTCACGCCGGGTAATAACCTCGTGAACGGCCGCCAATGGCGAGGAGGCTGTCCGAGTATTGATCACGGGCGGCACCGCGTTTTCAAGGCCTTGGGCTAGGATGGTGCCGCGCCGCGATGCCGGGCGCATCGCAAGCGGTGCCAGACGACGTCCCAAGGCCTTGAAAACGCGGCCCTCCGGGTCGGCCAGACAGACGCGATCGCCGCGTCGCGAAGGCTTGCCGATGCCGCCCATGATCAATACTCAAACAGGCTCCTGGCGCACTATCATCTCTTCCTCAGCCACAGGCTTGTTTCGAAAGCGCCGTCGGGCAGGCCGATCTCGGCGATCACCGTTCCCGCCCACAGATCCCGCAGCCGGGTGACGGCGTAATGGCTGGCGAACACCACCTCGAAGGCGTCGCCCCCCGCCAACAGGGCGGCGACGGCGTTCTGTTCGTTATAGGCGCGCCAGTCCCATTCGCGGGGGTAGGCGTCGGGCAGGAAGATGTCGTGGAAATGCACCAATAGGCCCCGTGGCGCCGCTGGCAAAATGGCGTTCAGCACCATGTCGACGTCGCTTCCGGGCATCAGGATGTGGCTTGAATCGACGACCAGGAAATCACCCGGCGACAGGTCGTCGAAGGGCGTTTGGCCCGCCTCCTGCACGGTCGTTTCGATGATCTCGATACCGGGCAGGTTGACGACCTTGCGCGGCGACGGATCGATGGTCGTGAGGCGGCAATCGAAACCGCCCTCGGCGATGGCGGTTGCCAGGAAACGGGTCGAATAGCCGGCGCCGATCTCGACGATGCGCCGCGGCTGATACCGCCGGGCCAGGGCGTAGGCCGTGGCGGCGTCCAGGCGCGGGAACAACCCCTGGCGGAAGTGAGGCTTCGCGCCCCCCGCGAGTTGGCCGCCGGCGGCGATGGTACGGAGCTCCGACGCGCAAGCTTCGATATCGCCGATGACGGCGCCAAAGTTTTCCCCTGCGTTGGCGAATATCTCCGCGACGCGTGCGAAGGACGCGGCGGAACTGCTTGCCGCTTGCCCGGCATAACGGCAGGGAATGAAGAAACCGAGCGGCTTGATGCCCAGCACGGTCGCCAGACCGGCCGCGAGCCGTTTGGCGCCGGGCGGAATCCACTGCCGGAACCGCGGACGCCAGCGCCTTCGGCGGCCCTGGACGCCGGTCCCCGAAAGCCCGGTCAGTCCCGTACTCACGGCCTGAGGATCAATTCCTCGCGGGCGACGACGGCGCCCGGACGCATCCGGTCGACCTCCTCGGCAATGCGGTCCATGAAGGCATCGTCATGGCTGGGGGCGTGATGAAACAGGACGTAGGTCTTGACCCCCGCCGCCTCGCACAGCCGCGCCCCTTCCTGCCATGTCGAATGCCCCCATCCCTCGAACTGGGGGTATTCGTCGTCGGTGTAGGTGGCGTCGTAAATCAACAAATCGGCCCCCTCGATCAACCGCAACACATTCTCATCGGGGGCGCCGATGACGTGTTCGGTGTCGGTTACGTAGCACACCACCTTGCCGGCGAACTCCAAGCGGTATCCCGTCGCCCCGTTGGGGTGGTTCAAGGGCGCGGTCTTGAGGGTGATGCCCGGCGCCGGGCTCAAGGTCTCGCCGGCCTCAAAGTCCTTATAGGTGATGTCGGCGCGCATGGCGTCCGGGGGTATCGGGAATAGCGGATCGATCATCATCGAGCACAGGACTTCGCGGATCGTCGTTTTCCCCCCCAAATGCCCGGCCCACAGACTCAGCTTGTTGCCTGGTACGAACACGGGTGCGAAAAACGGCAGGCCGCAGATATGATCGAAATGGGTGTGGGAGAAAAAGAGATCCGCGTCCAACGGCGCCTGAAGATGGTTGCCGAACACCCGCGCGCCGGTGCCGCAGTCGAATATCAACAGGCGCGAACCGCATCGAACCTCGACGCAAGACGTGTTGCCGCCATAGTGGAGCGTATCGCCGCCGGGGCAGGCGATGGAGCCGCGCACCCCCCAGAACCGGATCCAGAAATCTTCTTGCTCGGCCATGGCTTCCTAAATCATGCGGCCGCGTTCGTCGACACGCGGCCACTGCCCATGCCAAGTAGTGTGCAATAGCAGGGCGAAAAGGAAAAGGTGAATTTTGAAATCGGCGGATGGCACCTGGCGGGTTCGTCGCCTTCACGGCGCCAGGCGGTATCCGCCCCTGTCGGTGATGAGAATTTCCGCCTCCGAGGGATCGCGCTCGATCTTCTGGCGCAACCGGTAAATATGGGTCTCGAGCGTGTGTGTCGTGACGCTGGCGTTGTATCCCCATACTTCGTTGAGGAGTGTTTCCCGTCCTACCACCTTGTCCCTGGCGCGGTAGAGGTATTTGAGGATCGCCGTCTCCTTTTCCGTCAGCCGGACCTTCTTGTTGCTCGCCGTGTCCATCAGCAGCTTGGCGCTGGGCCGGAAGTTGTAAGGACCGATGGTAAACACCGCGTCCTCGCTTTGCTCGTGCTGGCGCAGTTGCGCCCGCAGCCGCGCCAGCAGCACCCCGAGACGGAACGGCTTGGTGATGTAATCGTTGGCGCCCGAATCCAGCCCCAGTATGGTATCGGCTTCCGAATCGGCGCCGGTAAGCATGATAACAGGGGCCTTGACACCGGCGCGGCGCATCAGGCGGCAGACTTCGCGCCCGTCCATGTCCGGCAGGCCGATATCGAGGATGATGGCGTCGAAATAATCGGTTTTGACGATTTCGAGCGCGCCTAAACCGGTGTGCGCCTGAACGGTCGTAAACTCCTCGTGAAGCTGGAGCTGTTCCGCCAGGGACTGCACCAAATCCTCATCGTCGTCGACAAGCAGAATGTGCTTCCCCGTCACCATCGTACCATGCCGCTAGCTTTCGGCCTCCCTGAAGCGCCCTTGGGCGCCTTGTTCCCACTTACGGGCCGCCAAATCATACATCATCAGGGCCCAAACGGAAATCCCACCGACATCCTCGCGGATGACCGGCGCTTTGGCCGAAAAATGCGGGAGTCGCCTTTTGAAAAGGCCCATGATACACCAAATAGCCGACTGGTATCGGCGGTCCCGGCGAGCGAACGACCGAGACGCGCCGGTTTCGTACGCTTCGAATCAACCTCCAGGGCACCATGGCGAAACAGGCCACCTCCGAAGTCGTTGCCGAGACCCGGTCGCCGGGCACCCTCCTAGGCGTGGACCGCGTAATCGCCGATCTGCGCCGGGGAGAGGTGGCGGTGATCCGCGCGGAAGGGGGGGCCTCGATCCTCGTTCAGGCGGCCGAGGCGGTCACGCCGGGCAGTCTCGAGCGCCTGGAGCGCTTGAGCGGCGCATCGCCGGCGCTATCGCTGACCCGGCGCCGGGCGGSKRTCCCTGCGATTGTCGTTGCGCACCCGGAGGGGGCGAGGGAGGAAATCCCGGCTAGGAGGCAGAAAAGACCCAGGTTGGCCCCAGGGCTTTGTTGAACGCGCAATCCGGCCGCAGGTATACTCCTGAGTCTGTTTTTGCACCCTCAGAACTCAAGAGGATTGGAATGCAACGCATCTGCATGGTGGGGACGGGTTTGCACAGCACCGTTCGACATCCCGAGCACCCGGGGATCGATCCCTTCCTCTCCGCCGCGGCAGACGCGCTCTTGGGCAGGTAGGGAGGACTGATAGACTCGGCGGCATGAAGCGCCCCGCCTACGCCGCCTGCTGCCTCCTCTTGCTGCCGAACCCGGCTCCGGCCGTCATCGCAAACTGGGGCGATCTCCCCGACGGCAGGGTGTGGGGCTCGACGGCCGGCATCGACATCGACCCGWCGGGACGAATGCGGTAATCCTCGTAGAGCGAGGCGAGATCGGGCCGGACTTCCGGCTGGCGGAAGTAGATGATCTCGATGAATTCTGGGAGAGGGTTCAGGAACAACGCTACCGCCATGTAGCAACACTGGCCTCGCACTCCTCAGGAGGGGAAACTCTCTTGTCGATTGATGTTGCCTTCCCGTTGGTGGTGGGTCAACTGCTTCTGCTCGAAAATCGCGATCACCCGCATCGGGAGGTTCATGAGGTCATGTACGTCATTGGCGATAACCTCATTCTGAAGACTCGTTTGAGTGCTGACTTTCTGAGGGGCTCAAGGCTCTACCAACTGGACGGTTCGATCACTCGCTAAGGGCTGTGCTTCTCTTTTAAGAAGGTGGTTCCTCCAGTTCGGTGGCTCCAGCCTCTGAGTCGTCTTATGTTCGAGAACTCCTCACTGTAGGCCGATACGAGCTTTACTGTCGGCCTCCCTCTTTCCCGTAAGAGCATACTAGTCCGCATTTCTCACACCTGATCGTAGCGAGGCGGTGGAGATGGCTGTGGATACAAGGCGCGCGACCCGCAAGCGGGTGCCCCAGA
>LKGT01013019.1_pt1 | contig 11244 bp, 8 predicted proteins | sample 503861 | NCBI WGS metagenome assembly LKGT01 (sample SAMN04113194, study PRJNA297058) | marine sediment metagenome | biome: marine benthic biome; feature: marine benthic feature; material: marine sediment; isolation source: sediment sample collected at the water-sediment interface from the South... ...
TGAACACCCTAACACCTGAACACGTTGTTTTTACTCCCTTCCTTTAAAACTACGAACAAATTTTACTGCCGCTTTTATTTCATCCTTGCTAAGTTTATTTTCAAAACTCGGCATTTGAGTCCCGACTCCTTCGGCAATAGATTTGAACAAATCATCATCGCTTTTTTCATCCTGCCATTCGGGTTCGGTCCAGTCCGGGGTGTCGGCGGCTTCGCCATATCCTTCTTCTCCGTGACAAAAGACACATCCTAATTTCTCAAATAAAGGCGCAAAGTTTATTTCACGTCGAACCGGCAGTTTGACAAGTGCAGCCAGCTTAATTTGGGTCTCCTTCTTAATACCATAAATTCTTGCTAGATAATCCCCGATCACATTCGCTTCCGTGTCGCTGATCCAACTGCGGTGGCGGTTGCTCATTCGGGTTACTAAAGTGCGCCACTCCTGCCGGGTGCGGCGCTGCGCAAATACCCGCTCGACATTATGGCACCTTGAACATTTAGTGTCGAGAAGTGTTTCGATTTGTACCGTAAGAATTTGTTCGGTGTGGTTTATATTTTGGCGTTCACTCAGGAAATAAACAATTTGATCGATTTGATTGGCCGCAATCCAGGTCGGGTCGCGCTGCACCATCCGGTTGACCGTGCCTTTCCAATCTTCGGGTGATTTAACCATAGTAAAAACGCGGGTGAGATCATGGCATTTGTTGCATTTCTGAATGACGAGTCGGCGACCAACATCAATATCGAGATAACTGGATTGTGGATCAAATGTGCTGACATATTTTGTTGTAGCACTCTTGATAAAATAATACCCTCCGGTGATAAAAACAAAGCAAAACGTCAAAACAAAAATCCCAATGCCGATCAACGGCACCACCGTATCGAACAACTTTGGATAAAAACGAACGATTAGAATTTTCACCAAAAGCATCGGTAAAATTGCGACCGCCAGAATCATGTGGATAAGCGACTTGGTGTCAAGGGGAGAGTTGGTTGCGGCGACTTTTTGGATCATAACATAGAGAAAAAAGACGTACATAGCAAGAAACAGATACCCGTTAACCCGGTGCATAATCGAAAGAAAGCGCGCGCTGAATTTTGATTTCTCCCGACCCACTACTTCAAGCATTAACCACACTTGCACCCCGGCCAGAACGACGAAAACAATCCCGAGTGTAGATGTCCATTGAGGACTCATTTTATACCTCCTTGATTATTTATCAGAATAATGATGAAATAAAACGATAGGATTTTAATGACTTGACGAAGAAGTAGAATTAATATAAAATTTGTCAGATTGGAGTGCAATTAAAATATGGTGAGAGTATTAAAAATGCCCAGCGGCGCAGGCCGCTGGGCTGTCCCAAGAGGTGGAAAATTTAGTTGTAATTAATTACTTCTTATCGTTTGTTTGATTCTTAATGACTGTCATTGCCGACGCAATCATGCCGGACATGTCGGCAAGGTTGGAAGGAATAATCAAAGAATTATTGGTCTTGGCCAGTTTGCCAAACTCACCGATATATTGCTCGGCGACGCGAAGATTTACTGCATCCATACCGCCTTTTTCATTGATAGCCGAAGCAATCTCCCGAATCCCTTTCGCTGTGGCTTCCGCAACTTTTTCAATCTCGGCAGCGCTGCCCTCGGCTTCATTGATTCTTTTTTGCTTTTCACCTTCCGAACGGGCAATTAACTCTTGCTTGTCACCTTCCGCCACGTTTATTTTGGCTTGTTTCTCTCCTTCCGATTCAGCGATCATGGCGCGTTTCTCACGCTCGGCACGCATCTGTTTTTCCATCGCGTCTTTGATGCTTTGCGGCGGAACAATATTTTTAATCTCGTAGCGGGTCACCTTTACACCCCAGGGGTCTGAAGCTTTATCGACCGCACCGACAACTGCTAAATTAATTGTCTCCCTTTCCTCAAACGTCCTATCCAGTTCAAGTTTACCAACTACACTTCTCATGGTAGTTTGTGCCAGTTGCATCGAAGCAAACTGATAATTGTTGATGCCATAAGAAGCATTTTTGGGGTCGGTTACCTGCAAATAAAGAATACCGTCCACTTCAACTGAAATATTGTCTCGAGTGATACAAGTTTGCGGCGGAACATCGATCGCCTGTTCTTTAAGGGTATGTTTGTAAGAGACTTGATCTAAAAAAGGGATAAGAATATGAAATCCTGCTCCTAAAGTTGTCCGGTATTTACCAAGCCGCTCCACAATAAAAGCCGATCTTTGCGGGACAATTCGAATTGTTTTAAAGAATGCAACCAATACAACAATGATAAGTCCAATTAAAAAAACCGTACCTGCTTCCATGATGAACCTCCCTTAGGTTAATGGTTTAACAATCAGTGTAATATTATTTCGGCCAACTATCTCAACGGCCGCTCCCTGCGGGATAACCGTACCTGCTTCAGCACCCCAGTGGCTGCCTTGAAATTCAACCTTCCCGCCGGTTGCTGTTATTTCCCGGGTAACAACGGCTTTCTTGCCGACAAATTCGCTCAAGACTTCTTCACCTGCCTCGTTGGATTCGAAGCGGCCTTGAAGCAAACTCTTGAACCATTTTCTTAGAGAAATTAGCAGGAATAAAGAWGAAAGGATRAATAKGRAAAGCTGCATATTGATAGAGAGATCRAKMAWYARRCAYAGAACCGCRACCAGCCAGGCGCCGATYCCAAAAAATAACATAATYACYCCSGGRCTMGCAAATTCYAGMAGTAAAWGAAKAACYCCKACYRCAAACCAAAYRAYYGGCGGTTTTAACCACTCATTTAAAGTATCCATTTTTGATGAACCTCATTTTATTGGCAGTGCKAAATCTTGAAACAATTTAAGAGGATAAYAAACAGTGTCAATATAAAACATSAAATTGAGTTTTATTCTACAGGAGTTTTTTTGAGAATATCTTGCMCGCAGTCTTTTTACTTTGTGGCAAAAAAGCTACACCTGTCGTCGTTTCTTCACATCTACAGCGAAGGTAGCAATTTAAAAATCCACATTGTTCCARGCTGTAAGAACGCATTAACACTCATTTTTTAAATTGGCCCTAATTTTGCTTTCAGGGTAATTCATGTTCATAAGTGTATTATGAAAGAACGGAAAGGAACAACAAATTTGTAAACTTTAGTTACAGTTSGTCGTTAGATCGTTGGMATATTTCACCAATTCATGGAGGGTAAATTGTCCAGGACATTAKCAATCGTWTTTTTAGCCGCTTTTGTAACGAGTGKGGCTATTGCRCAAACCAATCGAACTGCTASCGTTAGCGGCTTTATTTATGACGCTTCGAACGGTGAAGCTCTTATCGGAGCCAACGTGTTTMTCGAGRACACTYTCCTTGGCAGCAGTACAAATCTCAAYGGCTAYTATGTCATCCCGAAAGTTCCAGCCGGTGAAAGCATGCTGGTTGTCGATTACATTGGTTACAAACAGTTTAAACAAAAATTGATTTTGACGCCGGGCGACATGAAAGTCGTAACTGTAAGTCTTGAAGTCGGTAACATCCAAATGGAAAAAGTGGTGGTAACCGGCGAGGCCTTAACCACGAGTGAAAAACTTTTCCGGAGGCCGATTTCTAAAATTGAACTGACGCCTCGACAAATCAAACAGATGCCGCAAGTGGCTGAGGCCGACTTGATGCAGACGAAAAGTTCCAAAAGTGGGCGCCGAGATTTTCAGCGAAATATCGCCTCACCGATTCCATTAATTTAAAAGCGGCTACCGGCCTTTACTATCAATTCCTGCATAGAATCCGGAGGGCCTTCATTGCCGACATCTGGACAGCTTCSAAYAAATTTCAAAAGGMGTCCTCYTCKTWTCAYGCSATTYTTGGATTTCAAAAAGARCTCAGCCGAAACTGGGARCTTGAAATMGAAGGCTTTTACAAGRATTATAAMARTATTTATTCGTTCAATGAAAATGTTCTGACWGMGCTAAGCGCTGATGMWTTTGAAAACGRCGAACCGGTTTAYACTGAAACCCGGGGCRTATTTAATCGRGGMGATGGKGAAACCAAAGGYGTCGARCTGATGTTAAGAAAAGACTTCGGCGCSATMACWGGRTGGCTKGGWTACAGTTTGTCTTTTACAAAATACACRATTGAYGGTATCAACCAGGGCCAATCTTTTTCGCCGCGCCACGACAGAACGCARGCCYTSAACATTGTTGGCAACCTTGACCTGAAAAATGTTTTCAGAAGCTTACGAGGGCAGCAGTTGATAAAACATCGTTCAAACTGGAAAGTGGGATTCACCTTCATCTATACGACCGGCCAGCCGATTACGCTGCCCGGGTCTGGCTATTTTACAAATACGCTTCCTGATCGCGAAACCACTGAGTTTGAAATTTATCCGGCTGAAATTAATAATTTTCGACTGCCGCCTTATGCCAGACTGGATATTAGCCTTACATATGAAAAACATTTCAGAAGCTGGTCCATTTTTCCTTATTTGCAAATCTTCAATGTTGGCAATCGCAAAAACGTCTGGTTTCTCGATCACAAACTCTATAATTTTGTGCAAAGAACCGATGTGGAAACCATGTTTCCCATCTTGCCAACAATCGGAGTGAATTTTAATTTTTAATAGAAAGTGTTTGAGTATTCAGGTGTTAAAAGTGTTCAAGTGTCAAAAATTTCAAAATTCAGCATTCGACTTCATTTTTTCTTAAACACACGAACACGAAAACACCTGAATAATAAGACGAAGGAGAGAACAAAGATGTCATACAAATCTGTATTCATTCTATTAATCACGTTACTAGTTTTTTCTTGCGGCGGCGGCACTGTTGAAATCGACCAAACCTTTGAACCCAAAATCGTCATTCAGGGAACCCTTTTTCCTCAACAGAGAGCGCAAGTTAAAATCATGAGGAATTTTCCATTGGGTACTGTTGTGGATGAAAAGAAAATCATTGTCCGAGATGCACGTGTGTCTATTGTTGACGAATCAGGAACTATCCATGAACTGACTTTTAGTGTCCAAAGGCAATCTTATGAACAGGTCGGCCCGAATCTGGTGATTGATTACGGGAAAACCTACACTTTGGAAGTGGACGCAACCATCGATGGGCAGGAACTTTCTGCAAAATCCACAACCAGGGTGCCCCAGGCAGGTTTTGAAATACTTGAATCAAAATCAGTTCTCGACAGCATGGTTTACCGGGAAAAGGATGAAAATGACGAAGTGAAACTATTTGACGTCARGTTTAATCGTTCACCTGGTATCGATTTTTATGCKATATCAATTCTSGCCATTGACGCGGACACCTCAACATTCRTTTAYGACAATCCCWWTGRAGATTTGGATGCCGGMGATGTYATCGAYGACTTTGACGATTTTAGATATGCGTTCAACTGGATYCAGGATACACCTTTAGAGGCCGGTGAGTCCCATATRGARATTTTCTGGTTTTTTACCTGGTTTTATGGTAAGTAYCAGGCTATCATTTATGCCGGAGACAAGAATTTTAAGGACTTTTTGRTCACSCATGACCAGGTMAAGGAAATAGATGGTAATTATCACGAACCCGCCTTCCATTTTGAAGGGGAYGGCATYGGGGTGTTCGGRTCGGCCATTGCGGATACGGTAAATTTTTGGRTKCTRAGGGAGTAAAACCTGGGCTTGATTGGAAACGCGATATTCGCTGCCTTCAAAGTTTTCCCTGGGGAATAATATTCTTTAAAAATTGGTATTCTCTTACAACTCTCAAAATAAACATTTCCAAAACGAACTAACAGGAAAAAAGCCCTATGCAAAGAAGCCTTTGGGTTTATTTTTTTATTTGTTTTTCAATCATCTTAACAGCGTGTTCCGATAATGACGACAACAACGGAGGCATCCAGCTTCTCGGCAAGATTGAATTCCAACAGAACATCACCGACGTTTGGGGATACGTTGATAGCGCTGGAAAAGAATATGCGTTAGTTGGCTTCAGCGGCGGCATTCATATTGTAGACGTTAACAACCCTCAAGAACCTGTGTTGGTATCAACGGTTGACACCGTGCCAGGGTTTGATGTTAAGGTCTGGCAGAATTATGCTTACACGGTAAACGGGAGCGGCAATGGCCTGGGCGGCATCATTGACATCTCAGATCCGGCAAAGCCTGAAGTCGTGGGCAGTTTTCCGTCGTCACACAATATTTTTATCTCGGAAGCCGGTTACATGTACCTTGAAACCGAAAGGGCAAATTTGCGTGCTTATAATTTAAATCCCGATCCGAAGAATCCCACGTTGATTTGGACGGGCACTACAAGTGACGGCCATGATGCAATCGTAAAAGGCAATTGGTTGTATGATTTTGCTGCCAGGATCGCCACCAATATTTACGATGTTACCAATCCTGCGAGTCCGCGCCTGGAGGGTTCTATCAGTCGCCCCGCCCTTATTGCTTATCATCACAGCGGATGGCCTAGTGAGAATGGCGATTTTCTTTTTATTTGTCATGAGATAACCAATAAAGGTGATCCGGATCTAACCGTATGGGATATACGCGATCCTGGCAATCCAAAGTTGGTAACCGAGTATGACGATAAAGACACAAATGTACACAATCTCTACATTATTGGCAATTTCGCCTACACATCGTATTATAACTCCGGGTTTCGAATCTTTGATGTCTCTGATCCTGCCAATATCGTCGTGGTAGATGAATTTGACACATCACCGGATGTTGATACGGGCAGGCTGTTCCAGGGCGCTTTTGGCGTTTACCCGTTTGCCCCATCCGGCAACATTTATGTGACGGATGTTACCGATGGATTATTTATTTTTTCGTTCAACTCCGGCCAGACTTCAACTAATATAGTTGCCCCCTGACATCTCTACTGACTGCGACTTCATTTAGAAGGTCCCTTTCGTGAATAGATTGTAACCGCGCTTTATTCACTTGAAATAATCCGTTGAATTCCCTACATTTAATCATAATTTTTTTTGTAATTTCGTTGATTTAGTAAGTAATTTTCTTAATGAATTCTTATTAACACGATTAGAAATGACGGCCACATTTAAGCAGCTTACTGCTATTTTAAACAAACGTATCATGGTTTTGGATGGCGCRATGGGTACCATGATTCAACGCCTCAACTTATCTGARGAGGACTTCCGYGGCGASCAGTTCAAAGAYCATCMRCATTCTCTYAAAGGCGACAAYGATTTGCTCTCGATAACTCAGCCGGAGATCATCAAAGAAATCCATCGCGRTTTTTTCGAYGCCGGTGCMGACATTATTGAGACCAACACATTCAACGGCACYCCGATTTCACAAGCAGATTACMAGCTTGAAAATCAAGYCTACGAAATAAATTTAGGCGCCGCGAAAATAGCCAAAGAAGTRGCSKYTGAAGTWRCRGCAWSAAATCYSGAMAAACCGMGRTTCGTRGCCGGCGCHTTRGGRCCSACCAACAAGACGCTTTCKATGTCYCGTGAYGTKAAYAATCCGGGYTTTCGGGATGTTACRTTYGAGSARATGGCCGACGCCTACATGGARCAAACCAGAGGGCTTGTAGACGGCGGGGTGGACATTCTCCTGGTTGAAACTATTTTCGATACTCTAAACGCCAAAGCCGCACTTTTCGCAATCCAGGAATATTTTGTCAAAAGCGGTAAAACGTTGCCGGTGATGATTTCCGGAACCATCGTTGATGCCAGCGGTAGAACTCTTTCCGGTCAAACGACCGAGGCGTTTTGGATTTCAGTTTCACATACCCAGAACCTCCTCAGCGTCGGGTTGAACTGCGCTCTGGGTTCAAAGCAAATGCGTCCGTTTATTGAAGCGCTCTCACGGGTCGCTGACTATAAAACAAGTCTCTACCCGAACGCTGGTTTACCAAATGAGTTTGGCGGTTATGATGAAACGCCTGAGTTTATGGCCGAACAAATTGAGGAGTACGCTCGCAGCGGTTTTCTCAACCTTGCAGGTGGTTGCTGCGGCACAACACCGGCGCATATAAAAGCAATTGCCGAAGCAGTAGCAAAGTACCCACCGCGAAAAGAGCCCGAAATAAAGCCGTATCTAAGATTAAGCGGTTTAGAACCGGTTGTCGTCACGCCGGACACTAACTTTGTTAACGTTGGTGAGCGCACGAACGTCGCGGGATCGCGCAAATTTGCCCGACTAATCCTAAACGGCGAATTTGAGGAAGCGCTATCCGTTGCGAGGCAGCAGGTTGAAAACGGCGCCCAGATAATCGACGTCAATATGGACGAGGGCATGCTCGACTCCGAAGATGCGATGGAGAAATTTCTGAAGCTGGTTGTGGCCGAGCCTGACATTTCGCGGGTGCCAGTGATGATCGACTCCTCGAAATGGTCCGTGATCGAAACCGGTCTCAGGTGCATGCAGGGCAAGTGTGTGGTGAATTCCATCAGCATGAAAGAAGGCGAGGCACAATTCAAAGAGCATGCACGCAAAATTCTCGAATATGGTGCTGCGGTCATTGTTATGGCGTTTGATGAAAAAGGCCAGGCCGATACTTTTGAACGAAAAATCAAGATTTGCGAGCGTGCTTATAACATTCTTACCAAAGAAATCGGCTTCCCACCTCAGGACATTATTTTTGATCCCAATATTCTCACAGTAGCGACGGGAATGGAGGAGCACAACAATTATGGTGTCGATTATATTAAAGCCACGAGGTGGATAAAAGAAAATCTGCCGCTCGCTCAAGTCAGCGGCGGGGTGAGTAATTTTTCGTTTTCCTTCCGCGGCAATAATCATATCCGGGAAGCCATGCATTCGGCTTTTCTTTATCACGCAATTCAGGCCGGAATGGATATGGGCATTGTTAATGCCGGTCAGTTGGAAGTCTACGCAGAGATCCCAAAAGACCTTCTGGAGCTGGTTGAAGATGTGTTATTGAATCGACGGTCGGACGCCACTGAACGCCTGGTCGACTTTGCTGATAAAGTTAAATCTGAAGGTCAAACCGAAGTCAAACAAGAAGAGTGGCGTAAAGATTCGGTTGCAGAAAGGCTCAAACATGCGCTGGTAAAAGGCATCGTCGAGTATATTGAAGAAGATACGGAAGAAGCGCGGCAAAATTATCCAAGGTCAATCGCAGTGATCGAAGGTCCGCTCATGGACGGCATGAATATCGTCGGCGATTTGTTTGGCTCCGGAAAGATGTTCTTGCCGCAAGTCGTCAAAAGTGCGCGGGTGATGAAGAAATCGGTTGCCTATCTCGTGCCGTTTATCGAAGCTGAAAAAGAAAAATCCGGCGTTTCGAAAGCTCGCGCAAAGATTCTGCTCGCCACCGTTAAAGGGGATGTCCACGATATTGGCAAAAACATCGTCGGTGTGGTACTGGCCTGCAACAATTTCGAAATCATCGATTTGGGAGTTATGGTTTCTATCGAACAAATCCTCGAAACCGCCCAAAAAGAAAAAGTTGATATTATCGGTTTGAGCGGTTTGATTACACCCTCCCTTGATGAAATGGTTCACAACGCAAGTGAAATGGAACGTCTCGGGTTTAAGCTGCCTTTGTTAATCGGCGGCGCCACAACTTCTCGAGTGCACACCGCGGTGAAAATAGAGCCTAATTATTCAGGCCCCACCATGCACGTCCTGGATGCTTCGCGAAGCGTCCCAGTTGTGAATAGTCTAATAAACGAAAAACAGCACAAGGAATTTATTGACTGGACGCCATTTTTCATCACCTGGGAACTGCACGGCAAATTCCCCCAAATTTTCGAAGATAAAAAAGTTGGCGAAGAAGCGGGCAAACTTTATGACGACGCCCAAAAACTTTTAGACAAAGTGGTTGATGAAAAGCTATTGAAAGCAAACGGCGTTATTGGACTTTTCCCGGCCAATGCTATTGGAGATGACATCGAACTTTACACCGACGAAAATCGGGATAAAATACTAAATGTATTWCACACRCTTMGACARCAGACRCAAAAAACCGGCAGTAACCCGAATCGAGCTTTGGCAGATTATGTTGCGCCCAAAGAAACCGGCATGAACGATTACATCGGAGCATTTGCCGTCACTGCYGGAATKGGMATTGARAAATTAGTTGAGCAGTTYGAGMAAGARYACGAYGATTACAACAGYATYATGRTYAAAGCCCTSGCCGAYCGCCTGGCRGAAGCTTTYACAGAGCTCCTGCATGAARAAGTCCGAAAAGAATATTGGGGCTATGAATCAGCTGAGAATTTCTCARAAGAAGAGCTCATCAARGAGCGCTATGGAGGTATCCGTCCCGCGCCGGGGTATCCAGCTTGTCCGGATCACACGGAAAAACAGATTCTGTGGAATTTGATTGATGCTGAAAAGAATACCGAAATTCTCTTAACCGAAAGTTTTGCGATGTATCCTGCTGCTTCGGTCTGTGGATTGTATTTTGCTCATCCTGAGGCTAAGTATTTTTCAGTTGGGAAGATTGGTAAAGATCAGGTTCAGGAATATCAAAGCCGTAAAAATGTCAGTTTTAAAGAAATTGAGAAGTGGTTAAGGCCCACCCTTAATTACACGACCTAATCCGCCGTTTAGGTTGAGACAGACTGAATCAAGAATTTCTTCAAAAGACAACACACCATTCCTMTCCCTTMKATCAGTTCATCCGCATCGAAGAACGTGGGTTTTAGATGCCGCAAGGCTGGATGAGTATTTTGACCATACGGGCTTTGGCGTCAGCCACTTCTTGAATCGCAATGGGGACTTGGCGAGAAATGCGGACACAATCGAGGACACGACTGGCGGTGTTACTTAGGGCTCGCGAAACAATCACTTCCCATTTTCGCATCCCACCTTCAGGCCAGCTTGGGCCGATCTTCACTCGCACAATCCTCGGCGTAGGCCTTGCTACGCCTGCGGTTGCTCTCCATCAGAGCGACCCAACCTGTCCCAAAACTGGGCGCGAATTCTGGGAAGGGATTGTTCCGCGAACCCTTAATGATGATGTATCTGTTCGATCGCCTGTGCCAGTGTGAGCTCTTCACCTTCCTCATATTGAAGCACGTCGCCGGCAATGATATGGGCGGCCCCTTTAAGACATTCCAGAAGTGAGGGATGGGGGAAGATTGATTCAAGCAGGTAAGTGTAAGGCAGTTCCCGTTCGATCATGAGGGAGCCAGCGCCGATGATGGTATCAGCGCCCGCACCAATGGCGCGAATACCCAGAATTCGATCGTCCCCTTCAGGCCCCACGATCAGTTTGACAAAACCAATGGGTGGCCGCATGGCATGGGCGCGATGATTCCTGGCGTAGGGATATTTGCCAACACGCACG
>LKGT01013259.1_pt1 | contig 11243 bp, 11 predicted proteins | sample 503861 | NCBI WGS metagenome assembly LKGT01 (sample SAMN04113194, study PRJNA297058) | marine sediment metagenome | biome: marine benthic biome; feature: marine benthic feature; material: marine sediment; isolation source: sediment sample collected at the water-sediment interface from the South......
TCTTCAGGTCAATCGCTGGAATCAGAAGCATCGGCGGGCGGTCCTTATCAATGTGCCTCATCCCAATTCTTGCCTACTCCCACGTCCACCTTCAAGGGCACGCTGAGCTCGGCCGCCGCCTCCATCTGTGCCACGACCACGGCCTGCAGATCCGCGATCGCGTCCTCGGCCACTTCGAAAACCAGCTCGTCGTGCACCTGCATGATCATGCGCGCCGCGGCTCCGCTTTCTTCGAGCCATCGGTGCAGTGTAATCATGGCGCGTTTGATGATGTCCGCCGCGGTACCCTGCATGGGCGCATTAATGGCAGCGCGCTCCGCATATTGTCGGCGCGCGTGGTTACTGGCATTGATGTCTTGTGCGTAGAGCCGTCGACCGAATACCGTTTCGACGAAACCCTGTTCACGCGCTTGCACCCGCGTTCGGTCCATAAAGTCTTTGACGCCCGGGTAGCGCGTGAAGTAAAGATTGACGTACTCCTGCGCGGTCGTGCGATCGATCTTTAGTTGACGTCCCAATCCGAACGCGGACATACCGTAGATCAGACCGAAATTGATCGCCTTAGCATTACGTCGCTGCTCATCGGTAACAGAATCGAGCTCAACGTTGAAAACCTCGGCGGCAGTGGCGCGATGCACATCGGTGCCTTGGGCGAAGGCCTGTTGCAAACCGACATCGCCGGAGAGGTGCGCCACAATGCGTAGCTCGATCTGAGAATAATCAGCCGATAGCATGGTAAAGCCCTTATCACAGATAAATGCCTGGCGGATGCGCCGCCCTTCAGCCGTGCGCACAGGAATGTTTTGCAAGTTAGGATCGCTAGAGGATAGACGACCGGTCGCGGCCACCGCCTGATGATAGCTAGTGTGAACCCGGCCGGTGTCGGCATTGATCATCTCCGGTAACTTGTCCGTGTAAGTGGATCTCAGCTTGCTCATGCTGCGATGTTCGAGAATAAGTCTGGGCAGGGGGTAGTCTTCAGCCAACTCTTGCAGCACATCTTCAGCCGTCGATGGTTGACCCTTGGGGGTCTTTTTTAGCACAGGTAAACCGAGCTTTTGGTAAAGGATTTCCTGGATCTGTTTTGGCGAATCCAAATTAAAGGGCTGTCCAGCAACATCGTGGGCTTCCTGTTCGAGCTCTAACATACGCTGCCCGAGCTCACCGCCTTGACGCCGCAACATGTCGGCATCGATCTTTACGCCGGTGCGCTGCATAGTCACTAAAACCGATACCAATGGCATCTCAATCTCTTGGAAAAGTTTTTCAAGCGACGATATCTGCTGCAGCTTCGGCCACAGCGATTCGTGTAGTCGTAACGTTACATCGGCATCTTCGGCCGCGTAGGGCGCGGCCTGCTCGATACCGACCTCGCTGAAATTGATTTGACCTTTACCCTTGCCAGCAACATCCTCATATTTGAGTGTTTTGTAGCCAAGGTATTTCAATGCGAGACTATCCATATCGTGGCGCGAGGCAGTGCTGTTAAGCACATACGACTCGAGCATGGTGTCGTAATCAACGCCTGCAAGGTCGATACCGTAGCGGGCAAATATGATCATGTCGTACTTGGGATTCTGGCCGACCTTAATCTGGCGAGGGTCCTCGAGAAGTGGTTTCAGTTTGTTTAACACAAGCGCGCGATCTAGTTGCTGGGGGGCGCCGGGATAGACGTGGCCAAGTGGTACATAGGCACCGCTACCCACCGTGTCGGTGAAAGAAATGCCTACAAGTTCGGCAGTCATAGCATCGAGACTCGTAGTCTCAGTGTCAATAGCAAATAACTTGCTCGCCTTTAGTCGTTTGATCCACGCGTCTAGACTACCTTCATCTAATACCGTGTCATATTGGCCAGCCGCCTTGGTGGCGGTCTGTGGCTGTTCTGCGCCGCCTAGTTCCGCCAACCAATTCTTGAACTCTAACTCGGCGAAGATCTTTCTTAGTTCTGTTTCACCTTGAGGTTGCCGCTTAAGGTCGGTCGGTTTGTGATCGAGCGCTACATCACACTTGATGGTAGTGAGCCTTCGAGACAGTGGAAGTTGCTCGAGCGATGCCCGCAGATTCTCTCCAATTTTGCCACCGACAGCATCAGCATTAGCGATAATCTCATCGAGCGAGCCATATTCTTCTAACCACTTGGCGGCAGTCTTGGGGCCAACCTTGGGAACGCCGGGGACGTTATCCACCGTATCGCCGATAAGGGCGAGATAATCGATGATGCGTTCGGGGGGTACGCCGAACTTCTGCTTTACGCCCGCACTATCTAATTGAGCATCGTTCATCGTATTGATTAGGGTCACATGCTCGTTGACCAACTGCGCCATATCCTTGTCACCAGTGGAGATTAATGTATCGAGTCCAGCATCGGTCGCCTGTGCCGCCAAGGTGCCAATAACGTCATCGGCCTCGACGCCTTCTACTATAAATAGTGGTAACCCCATAGCACGGACAATGTCGAAAACAGGCTTGACCTGTGCCCTGAGCTCGTCGGGCATAGCCGGTCGATTGGCCTTGTACTCCGGAAATAATTCGTCGCGAAAAGTCTTGCCCTTGGCATCGAATACCACCGCCACATAAGCAGGGTCATAGTCGACTAACAGTTTGCGCAACATGTTAGCGGTGCCATACACCGCGCCAGTAGGATCGCCACGCGAATTCGTGAACTGTGGCATGGCATGGTAGGCACGGTACAGATAGGACGAACCATCGACCAGCATCAGTAGCTTGTTTCTTGGCGTAGTCTTATCGTTCATAGAATAAACTCGGAAGTGTCAGTCCCGCGCGCGTCCGCCCGGGTACCCTTATTATGCCCTGATCCAGCCTTGAGAGCGGCAACCACAACACGGGTTATTAATGCCACTATACCGTTAGCGAAGCTCATGAGGTCATTGGAATCACTATCGATGCGCTACCTTCATTCTTGCCATGGTGTTTACCGTAGGATTCGCCGCGATGGCGCATCCGAACTAGACGAAGACAATCCCATAAAAGCTTCGGTCATTTTCTATTCGCAGAGTTACGCGATCGAGCGAATTCAGACATGGTGCGTTAGAGTCCACCCCGAGTCGGCTGATCCTATTCAAGAGGCTCTCGACGAATAGGATGCAGCCCTCGCCCACACAACCGGGCCCAAGAAATCGACGACTATTCAGCCCGCCATCGCCCCTTTTTACGACAAGCTTCGAGCTCACGCCCTAACGGCATGACCGGCAACATCAAGATTCGTCGCGTTTAAACGTTAGCATTTGTCGATATAATCACGGCTATGGTTATGCAGGTATACATCGGCGAAAATCTTGCCCGCTACGGTTTCGGTGAGGGCATCCATTTGGTCCGGATCGCATGGATGCGTTTTGGCGTGAAGCCGTCAAACGGGGGCTCGATAAGCGTGCTCGCGTTGCCATCCCCGCCAGTTGCTCGCAAGAAGAGATCCTTCAATTTCACACCCGGGAATATGTCGATCGAGTAAAACAACAGTCGATCACCGGTAGCGGCTATTTGGACTACGGCGACACACCGGCCTTCAAGGGCGTATTCGAAGCGACTTCCTACGTTGTTGGTTCCGGCTTGAATAGCTTGGTTCACATCATGTCAGGTGATAGCCCACGCATTTTCGTACCCATCGCAGGGTTACATCATGCGCGTAGGGATTCGGCAGCAGGATTTTGTGTGTTCAACGACCCCGGGGTGTTGATCGAAGCGCTACGTGGCCAATATGGGTTGAAGCGGGTGGCCTACGTAGATATCGACGCCCATCATGGTGATGGGGTGTTCTATGCCTTTGAGGAAGATCCCGATCTCATCTTCGCCGATATTCATGAAGACGGACGCTTTCTTTACCCTGGGACCGGTTTCGCGCATGAAACCGGCAAGGGTGCAGCCAAAGATACCAAGTTGAACATCCCCATGATGCCGGGAGCCGATGATGAAGCGTTCCATCGGGTGTGGCCACAACTCGAGGAATTCGTGCGTGCCGCCAAACCGGAAATCATCTTATTACAGGCCGGTGCCGATAGCATCAAGGGTGACCCCATCACGCATATGCAGTTCACACCGGCTGCCCATGGTCATGCCGCTAAACGTCTATGCGCTATCGCTGATGAATTCTGTCAGGGTAGGATTATCGCTATGGGCGGTGGTGGCTACAACCGTACCAACTTGGGATTGGCATGGAGCGCGGTGGTAGAAGCAATGCTTGAGTGATCAAGCCAGCGGCTTCAACCAGCAACTACCGAATTGCGCCCTAATTCCTTGGCTCGGTAAAGCGCACGATCGGCGCGTGATACGAGCTGCTCTAGGTCCTCGCCCTTCTCGAAGAGTACAGCACCGATACTTATCGTCAGCTTCACCTTTTGGTTGCCGATATCGAATTCGCTTTCACTGACTTGCTGACGGATGCGCTCGGTAAGCGTAGACGTTTCCTCAAGCCCAGTTTCGGACATCACCAGCAAGAATTCTTCACCACCGTAGCGACCGATTTTGTCTGGTAGACGTAACGCCTCGGTTAGGATGGCAGCGACACCCTGTAATACACGATCACCCGCCTTGTGGCCGTGCGTATCATTCACTTCCTTAAAGTAGTCGACATCGACCATGGCCACTGACAATGGATGCCCGTAGCGTTCCGCATGCGCCATGGCTTCGAGCACGCTGATCGTAATACCACGGCGATTGCGCGTGCCGGTAAGGAAGTCGGTGATTGCCTGCTCGCCGAGTTCATTCGCACGGCGCTCGGCAAACTGGCGTATGTCGTATTCACGCTTAATCGGCGCCGCCACCAACCAATAGATCGGTGGCGCGATAAGCACCGACAGCACCCCGGCGTCGACTAGCATGAGACCAATGGAATGTCTTATGTAGCCAAGATACATGAGTACCGACATGATAAGGAGCTCGGCACAAAAGGTGACAGCGACGATAGCGAGCATCGCCCGTGCGGCAGAGATCACCCCAGTATTGGCCTTCACGCCATGGGCCTCCAAAGCAGTCGAGTGCACCGGATACTGTCATAACCATCTGACAGATATACCTTATCTCAATATATATAGCCTATCGGCGATATTTGAGTCAAAAAATGTGGGCAACTTAAGGTACTGCGGCGGCTAAATCTGCTGCAGATTCGCATATGCCAAGACCAACCATTTGCTACCCGCTGCCTGGAAATTGACTTGCACCTGCGCGTGCACACCTTGGCCCTCATAGCTCATTACAACGCCTTCACCAAACTTTTGATGTCGAACCCGCTGGCCCAATTTCATGCCGACTGCTTCCGGTGACCCAACCGGGACCGACCTCGCCGTTCGCCACGGACGCCCTAACTGCGGCTGGGCACGGACCTCGTCGATCAGTTCCGGCGGCACCTCTCCAAGAAAGCGTGACGGGCTCGTGTAGTGCTCGGACCCATGCAACCGTCGCACCTCCGCATAGGTCAAGTAAAGCCGTTGCATTGCGCGGGTCATGCCTACATAGCAAAGCCTACGTTCCTCTTCGAGCCGTCCAGTTTCTTCGAGCGAACGTTGGTGCGGAAACAGGCCCTCCTCGAGGCCGGTCAGGAATACAATTGGGAACTCCAACCCTTTCGCCGAGTGCAGGCTCATCAATTGGACGCAGTCTTCCCACTCGCTGGCCTGGCTTTCGCCAGCCTCTAAGGCGGCGTGGGCTAAGAATGCAGACAGGGGATCCATATCGTCGGCATCTTCGTAATCGAAATGACGTGCGGCCGACACAAGCTCCTCGAGATTCTCCACCCGTGATTCAGCCCGTTCACCCTTTTCCTTGCGATAGTGATCCAACAGGCCGCTGTGTTGCAGTACATGCTCGATCAGTTCTCCGAGTTCGAAACCATCTGTATCTTCGGCGAGTCGGTCGATGAGTGTTAAGAACGACGCGATCGCGTTGATGTTACGCGCTGGTAGCTGGCGCGTCGCAACCAATTGTTTTGCTGCTTCCCATAGCGAGACATCGTCAGCGCGAGCAAACTCGCGTACCGCCTCGAGTGATCGGTTGCCGACTCCGCGTGTCGGAACATTAACAACACGCTCAAAGGAAGGGTCGTCGTGGCGACTAGCGACGACACGCAGATAGGCCAGCGCATCTTTGATTTCGGCGCGTTCGAAGAATCGCAAGCCGCCATAGACACGGTAGGGGACATTGGCAGCCAGTAACACTTCTTCGAACACTCGGGATTGTGCATTGGAACGATAAAGAATGGCCGTCTCGTCCCGACGGTTACCTCTTTCTACCCATTCACGTATGCGACCGATCACGAACCGCGCTTCGTCGAATTCGTTGAACGCAGTGCATAAAGATATACGCTCTCCTTGTTTGCCTTGGGTCCACAGGTTTTTTCCGAGCCGCCCCTTGTTGTGGTTAATGACAGCATTGGCGGCGCTCAGAATGGTCTCGGTTGATCGATAGTTCTGCTCCATACGGATCAGTCGCGCACCTGGAAAGTCGCGCTCAAATGACAACATGTTCTCYACGCGCGCGCCGCGCCAGCCRTATATCGATTGATCATCATCGCCGACGCCAAAGAGATTATTATGAGCGCCAGCGAAAAGCCTGAGCCACTCGTACTGTATGGCATTCGTATCCTGCAGCTCATCCACTAACACATGCCGGAAGCGCGCTTGGTAGTGGTCACGCATGGTTTCACTTTTGCGCAACAACTCGATCACGCGCAAAAGAATCTCGGCAAAATCGACAAGCCCCGATTTCTGGCAGGTTTCTTCGTAGGCCCTGTATACCCGCACCTGTTGGCGCAATTGACGATCTTCGATGTTGCCAAACTGCTGAGGACGTCGGCCTTCCTCCTTTTGTGCATTGATAAACCATTGCAGGCGACGTGGCGGCCAGTAGGCCTCATCGAGCTCTAAATTCTTTAGCACCCGTTTGATCAGACGGTACTGGTCTTCGCTATCGAGAATCTGGAATGACTGCGGAAGGCCTGCCTCGCGCCAATGTGCGCGCAGTAAACGATGCGATAATCCATGGAAAGTGCCAATCCACAGTCCCTTGGCCGGATATTGCAACAACTGCTCGATGCGTCTACGCATTTCCTGCGCTGCCTTATTGGTGAAGGTCACGGCCAGGATTGCATGTAGAGAGACATTCTCTACGCCCACCAGCCAGGCCACGCGATGGGTGAGCACGCGTGTTTTGCCGCTACCGGCGCCAGCCAATACCAATAAGGGTCCCGGTGGGGCGGCTACGGCTTCACGTTGCTCGGCATTGAGTGCATCCAGAATATCGGTGACATCCATACCGCGATAATAACAATTACCGCATAGATTCGTCAGGGATGGCGCCGGAGTCGGGGTTGGAGCCAAAGAGATGACATACTGTTACCTCCGACAGGTGAACGCCTTAGCTGTCCAGAGACAATCACCAAGAAACGACTACGATGACAACCACCCAAAACAAAGAAAATGGCCCCTTACTTCTGAAGCGAGGGATCATCTATCTGATACTGTGGTTAATATTCCTTTGGCAGATGTGGCCGAAGTTTACGAGCTTTCTCGACGCCGGGGTAATCAACGTCTTCAACCAACAATTACAAGGCAACTATGCGATTATTGCCTTGATTGTTCTGGTTCTGATATGTGTAGCGCTGTGCGCGATCGGACTTAAGGACATCTTTGTCTACGTCAAAGGCAGGCCTGAAGATAATGGCGATGACAACTAGGCCAAACTCTACAACACCCGGTCGTTCCTGATGTAGCTGCCATCATGCGAAACATTTTGGGGAAATGTCACTGCGGAAACATCGAGTATGCGTTTCTGTGGCCAGAGTCAGGCAACGACATCCCAGTGCGCGCATGCAGTTGTACGTTTTGTCGCAAGCACAACGGCGTCTATGCATCCCACCCTCAGGGATAGCTCAAAGCACGTGCCTCTGATCAGTCGCGCGTCAACAAATATGCCTTTGGCACGAAGACGGCAGAGTTCTACATCTGTGCAGGTTGTGGCGTGGTACCATTTGTCACCAGCAAAATTCAAGGAAAAACGTACGCGGTGGTAAACATCAACACGTTCGAACATGTGAATCCAGAAGATCTCGTGTCGTCGGTCACTGACTTTGATGGCGAGAGTATCGATGGGCGATTACAACGGCGAGCGCGTAATTGGATACCGCAAGTTACTATCAAATAACGACTGGGCAAACGTGGAACACAGCATGATAACCGGCAGCTGCCATTGTCAAGGCGTGAACTACGAAATCGCGGCTGAAATTCGGGGCTTCCAGCACTGTCATTGTCATACCTGTAGGAATATTCACGGCACCGTTTACGGCTCAGGCGCCGTCACTTCCCGAGATGGTTTCCGTATCGTTAGCGGCAATGACAAGATAAGTGAATACGAGTCTTCGCCGGCAAGAAACGCTGTTTTTGTTCGAACTGTGGTTCGCATATCTACGCCTACATGGCCGCGAAACCCGACATTGTCGTGCTCGGGATGGGCACGCTGGACGAAGATCCCAAGGTCAGGCCGATCCGTCATATCTGGATGAGTCATAGGGCCCCTTGGTACGAGGTACTCGACGACCTGCCAACGCACGACGAAATGCCAGCCTGATAATGAACGCTGAGCTGGCCGCGAAGACAGAAAGGCAGTGGCTTCGTATTTGCGTACTCGCGACCAAATAAGATCGCAAGATCGATGTATGAATCATTGGGGTTTAAAGGGCATGAGATTCAGTTGGAGAAAGAACTCGGCGAACAATCTACGTTAGACGAAGGAGGGGAAGGTGCTTGAAGGTGGATGTCTGTGTGGGCGAGTTCGTTATCAAGTCGACAGTTTGGATGACGATGTCTCGCATTGCCATTGTTCCATGTGCCGCAAAGCGCATGGGGCTGCGTTTGGCACCTATGCCGCCGTGAAGCCAGGGGGATTCCGTTGGTTGCAGGGCGAAACGCTGGTAAAGGAATATGCTTCCACACCCCAGGTGACGCGGACGTTTGGTGGCCATTGTGGCACAACATTGCAATTTATCGTCGAGGGTGAGACACGCAAGATCGACGTGGCTTTGGGCACACTTGATGGCGACCCCGGCATTCGTCCACGCTATCACATCTTCACAGACTCCAAGGCGCCGTGGTTTGAGATCACGGATAATCTGCTGCAGTACAAAACCCGGCCATGATTTCTGTGCTATCTATCAGGCTGCTGAAAAAACTATTTTCAGCAGCCTGATAGAGCGGTGCATGGAAGCACCACACATTTTTCAAACACCCGAAGTGTTTGAAAAATGGAGCAAAACAAAAACCGCGCTTTTGCTTTGCGAGCTGAAAAAGGCCATGGAGGGACTTTTTCAGCATCTTCCTAGTCTACGGGTCTTGATGTAATGCCGATCAAATCTATCGATCGTTCACAAGTTGGCTTATGCTGGCAGGAGGTCTCGGGCTACCGGTGTTGGCGACATTCGAGCATCCAGTCGATGAGAAAGGCGCACTTCCGGCGAGACTCGAGCGCGTGTTCCCGGTACACGGCCAACGACTCTCTAAACATGCGTTCGACTGCTGTCGCGAACCGGCGATTAGGAACACCATCAAGAAAACAGCTATTAAGCAACTCGCCGGCGCAGAAACAGATGTATGCGTGTTGCAGTCAGTCATTGGGTTGCTGAGAATGGGACTGGAAATCTTCTCGCTCGAAGATTGTGTCTTTACTTCAGAACCCGACCCGCGACCCGCCTTGGAACGCATGTACCGCTCGGGAGCTATCCCTTGCACTTTCAAGACACTTTATTATGAGTTGATGGCCGGGGTTGGCGAGGTATCACAGATCGATCGGAAGAGATTGTTGCCAAGCGACTTCATGTGGCCAGAGGCATTACCGCCGCGTTGCCCTAAACCAGCGACGGAAGAGCGATAACAACGATCTGCGTGGCATTCAAGGGCCGTCGACGACGAGCTCTATTAAAAAGGGCAAGGGCTGGTGTATTCTGCGGTCCAGCCCGAGTAGGGCTTAGGTTCCCGGCGATACGACGCCATGTCCAGTCACGACAAACCAGCGCCGCAGAGTTTGCTATCACCACGCTCTGTCGATGAATTTCTGCCCGACTATTAGCCGGACAAAGCACCGTATTTTGCCGTTGACGGCGATCCCGCACGACTACCAGAATTACCGCATGCGAAAGAGCTAACCACGTTCGATTCGCTGGCGCACATCAATCAGCGGACTGCGCAGGATACGCCATTTTACGCGCGGGATTTACAAGCTCAGTTTCCGGAAATCGCTTTCGACAAGATCAAACAGTTGCTGGAGAACTGTGCGCGCTGTAGATTAATGACGCTGCTTTGCTTGCCATCGATTAACAACAATAAAAACTAATTCGCTTACTCCACCGTAACTGATTTGGCGAGGTTCCGTGGTTGGTCGACATCGGTGCCCTTTACAATCGCCACGTGGTAGGCGAGCAATTGTAGGGGTACGACATAGAGGATCGGCGCCGTGAACTCTCCCGTGGCGGGCAGATGAACAATTGTCGTTCCTTCATCTGAACTAACACCAGTCGCGGCTTCAGAGAAAACCAGCAATTCACCACCACGCGCGCGAACTTCTTGTAAGTTGGATTTCAGCTTTTCCAATAACTCGTCGTTGGGCGCCACTGCTACTACTGGCATGTCGGCATCAACCAATGCAAGAGGGCCATGCTTGAGTTCACCGGCAGCGTAGGCCTCGGCATGGATATAGGAGAGTTCCTTTAGCTTGAGGGCACCTTCGAGCGCGATCGGGAACTGTATACCCCTTCCCAAAAACAGTGAGTGCTGTTTATTCACAAAACGTCCGGCTAAGTCTTTTATGGTATCGTTCAACTCCAGCACTTTCTTGATACGACCTGGCAGCTGTTCCAATTCTGCGACCAGCGCTGCTTCTTGATTTGTGCTGAGGCCGTGACGACGTGCCAGCGCGATTACCAGTAGTAACAACGAGCTTAATTGCGTCGTAAAGGCCTTGGTCGACGCAACGCCGATCTCGGGTCCTGCCCGCGTGAGCAATACCAGTTCCGAATCCCGCACTAAGGAGCTTTCCGGGACGTTGCAAATCGCCAATGAGTGGCCGAATCCTAACGACCTGGCGTATTGCAGGGCCTCGAGCGTGTCACGGGTTTCGCCGGATTGTGAAATCGTTACCACCAGGGTGTTGGGCCTCACCGCATGTTTGCGATAACGAAACTCGCTCGCGATCTCCACCGCACAGGGCAAGCCGGCCAAAGTTTCCAACCAATACCGAGCAACCAG
>LKGT01011545.1_pt1 | contig 11224 bp, 13 predicted proteins | sample 503861 | NCBI WGS metagenome assembly LKGT01 (sample SAMN04113194, study PRJNA297058) | marine sediment metagenome | biome: marine benthic biome; feature: marine benthic feature; material: marine sediment; isolation source: sediment sample collected at the water-sediment interface from the South......
GCAGCATTATGTACTGCAATTATTCAGGAATCTGTAGAATTACAAAAAACCACTAATTGGAAGTGGTGGAAAAATCCCACTCCCTTTAACAAAGCAGAAGCAAAAGAAGAATTAATTGATATTTGGCATTTTGTAGTGCAAGCCTCACTTGAGCTTAATCTGACACCAGACGATATTTTAGAAGAATACAAAAGAAAAAATCAAATCAATCGAGATAGACAGAAAAACGGTTACTAGTTTGTTAATGATTGAACCATTTGATTTATTTCATCTAGGTTTGTTATTCCAATTTTGTTGATTATCTTTACTTTATTCTGAAATTTTTTTACTTTATTTTTTGATACTTTCAATAAAGGTTCAGGACTAGTTGAATCGATTATTCTTCCATCATTATCAATTCCATTTTCATGTAAGGCTAGAAGAGAATGTCCAGCTCTATGCCCTGAAACTTCTTTTCCACATAAAATAATTATTTTGATATTTTTATTTGAAATAACATTTTGAACAATTGAATCAATGCCTTTGTTTTCTGAGAGCAATCTGCCTACTAATCCTACTTTTTTCATGACTGTTGAATTAGCAATCTCTTTGAGTAGTTGTATACTTGAAAGAGTACAGATTGATATGGATGATTTAGGATTTCCAAAAAAAACTTCTTCATGAATAGGTAAAAGTGTCTTACATATTTCCCCTACAATGTTACTTAATGTATTCAACTAATTGATTCCTCACGAATTAATTTAGCCATTTGATGTAGATTTTGAAGTGAAACTTGCGGATGAATTGGTAGGGAAAGAACGTTGGATGCAGCCCAATTAGTATTTGAAAGATTAATTTTTTTATGGTAGAAAGGAGTTTTATGTATAGGTGTAGGATAATAAACTGTAGCTCCAATTCCTTTGGAATTTAGTTTTTTTACAAGACGATCACGTTTCTTTGTGGCAATTGTATAAAGATACCAGTTTACTTTTTCGTTTTTTCTTTCTATAGGAATTTTGATTTTAGTGTTTGATAATAAATCAGAAAGAATTTTTGCGTTTTTTCTTCTCTTTTTAAGAAATGCTGGTAATTTTTTTATCTGAATTTTTGCAATAGCTGCACTAATTTCAGGTAAACGAAGATTCATACCAAGTATTCTAGTATCATAACCGTATAACATTCCATGATTTCTAATTAATCTCAATTTTTCTGTAAGTTTTTTGTTGTTTGTTATTATAAAACCGCCTTCTCCTGCGGTGATTACTTTTCCTGGATAAAGACTGTAACAACCTAAATCTGAAAAAGTTCCTGTATGTTTTCCTTTATAGGTGGAGCCTAAAGATTGTGCTGAATCTTCAATTGTTTTTAAGCCGTGTTTTTTTGAAATCTCTAATATTTTGTCTATATAGGCTACGTTTCCGTATAGATGAACTGGTATTACAACTCTGGATTTTTTAGTGATCTTTTTTTTCAGATCATTTGGATCCATAGTATAATTTTCCTTTAGAATATCAACAAAGACAGGTTTTGCACCAACCGAAACAACAGCATTTGCAGTTGCTACAAATGTAAATGAAGGTAAAAGCACTTCATCTCCTTGTTTAACATCAAGGGCGTAAAGAGCAGCCTGAAGAGCAGCTGTTCCAGAATTGACAGCAACGGCAAACTTTGATTTTACAAAAGAAGAAGCTAATTTTTCAAACTCTTGTACATTCTTCCCCCCAAGATTGGAAGCAGATGTAAGTAAACCTTTAAGCAAAATTGACTTTACAGCATTGATTTCTTCTCTTCCTAGAATAGGACGATTAATTGGAATTTTCATAGGTGGTTTGCCTAATTTACTCTAATAAACCTCATCTAGAATTACAATCAATTTTTATATCTCAAAACTGGGCTTACGACTTAAATGAGTACCCGCCACCTACAAAAAGAAGATACCGGATATCGGGTGTTTCTATACATTTTCTATTTTTGTGGCTTTATTATGATGTCAATTTTGGTATTTGGCGCATATGCAATGTATGTTGAATGGGAAGAAACAGGAACTTATGTCATGGGAGAAATTCTAGTTCAAACTGAAATACCTTATCATGATTTTGCAAAACTAACAACGTGGTTGTTTTTTTCTACAATAATTGGATGGTATTGTGTTACAAGGATTGGTTGGAAAAAAACTACAAATCTCAGAACAGTGAAAATGGCACTTCTTCAACTAATGTTAGTGAGTTTTGCAATAATTTGTCTCTACGAAGTTTTGTATAATTTTACAATACTTAATGCTACGATTACAGCAGGGATCATAGATGGTAATGTTCCTGATATTGATACGTTAACAATTGCTTATCCTGATGAAGCTAGACCATGGAATCTAATTTTTGCAACTAAAGTATTTCTTGCAGCTTTTATAATTACTTCACATGCGTTTTATCTTAGTACAAAACCAAGAAAGAATTTAGATGATTTAGGTACGTAAATTTATAGGGTTACAGTTCTCAGATGTTTTAATTTGGACATTACTGAAAAAGTTGAATTAATTAAAAAACCTCCAACAGCGGAAGTTGTTACTGAAGAAGAACTATTAGATTTATTTAAAAAAAATTCAAGTCCTAAATGTTACATTGGTTTAGAAGTTTCAGGGTTTCTTCATCTTGGAAGTTTAATTATTACTGGTTACAAAATTAATGATTTTATTAAAGCTGGAGTCCATTGTACTGTTTTTCTTGCAGACTGGCACACTCTTATCAATGACAAACTAGGAGGAGATTGGGATAAAATTTCTAAAGTATCAAAATTTTATGAAGATATATTCAAGGAGTTTTGTCCTGGAGTTCATATCAAAACTGGTTCACAGCTATATTCAGAGGAAAAAAATAAGGAATATTGGAAGGATCTTGTACTTTTTACAAAACACATGTCTTTAGCTAGAACTATGAGAACCCTTACTATAATGGGAAGGACTGAAAAGGAAGAAAAAGTTGATCTTGCCAAATTGCTATATCCACCAATGCAAGCTGTTGACATTCACTATCTAGACTTGGATATTGTTCATGCTGGAATGGATCAGAGAAAAATCCACATGCTTGTACGTGAGATATTTCCAAAAATGGGTAAGGAATGGAAGGTGCCTGTAGCTGTTCATCAGAAATTGTTACCTGGATTAACAAAACCAACAGAAAGCTCTTCCGAAGCTAAAGTTTTAGGAAAAATGAGCAAGTCTGATCCAAATTCGACAATATTCATTCATGATACTGATGATGAAATTAAATCAAAGATCAATAAAGCTTGGTGTGAAGAAGGTAATATTGAAAATAATCCACTGCTAGAAATTTCAAAACAAATCCTTTTTCATGAATACAACGAAATGACAGCAGAAAGACCTGAAAAATTTGGAGGAAATGTTAGTTATTCTGAATATTCACAGTTAGAATCAGATTTTGCTAATAAAAAACTACATCCAACTGATCTCAAACAAGCAGTTTCAAATCTCCTAATTCCTTTAGTATCTAAAATCAGAGAAAAAGTTGTTTTAAATGAAGAAATTTCAGATATAATAAAAAATAGCGTTTAGACTTTTAAATTTGGATTAGTCTGTTCTTGAAGATTGTATTTTGATTTGTAACCTCTAGGATTTATCATTAGATCTTTGTAATTATAAGTAGCAGAGTTTCCCACAATTACTGTACTAATCATTCCAAGCTTGTCAGCATAGTTTTCCATGTTTTCTAAATCTGTTAAAACAACTGATTGTGATTCCCTAAATGCTCCTTTGATTATTGCTACAGGAGTAGATGGTTTTCTATACTTTAACAAAATTTTCCTAGTTTCCTGTAATTGGTGTATTCTTTTTTTACTTGAAGGATTGTAAATAACAATTACAAAATCTCCTTGAGCTGCGGCCTCTACTCTTTTTATAATTATTTCCCATGGCACAAGAAGATCACTCATGCTCAAAACTGCAAAGTCTGTCATCAGAGGAGAGCCAATAATTGATGCACAAGAGTTTAGAGCAGATATTCCAGGTATTATTTCGACCTTAAGACCAGATTTTGGATCCCATCCTTGTTCAGCTAAAGTTTCATAAATTAAACCAGCCATGCCATAAATTCCTGGATCTCCACTAGAAACTAGAGAAACTGATTTTCCTTCTTTTGCAAGTTCAATACATTGCTTAGCACGTTCTACCTCTTGAGTCATAGCATATCTGTAAACATCTTTTCCTTCAATGAGATCTTGTACTATATTGACATAAGTCTCATACCCAACAATGGTATCGCTCTCCTCAATTGCCTTTTTTGCACGAAATGTCATGTGATCGTGATGACCAGGTCCTACCCCAACTATGAAAAGTTTCCCCGTCAAATTATAATTAAACTTGGGAATAGATAATTTATCCGTTTGTAGAAGTAGAGTTTGTCGAAGTGGCGTTTGTAGAAGTGGCGTTTGTAGAAGTGGCGTTTGTAGAAGTGGCGTTTATAGAAGTGGCGTTTATAGCACTAATTGATTGGAATGGATCTATGAAAGGACTATTAACAATATGAACACTGTTCATTGGACGTGCAAGATTTACGTTAATCAAACCTTCAGATTCCAATGTCGTGATATCATCCAATGTTTCTAAAACAGTAGCTTTTTGAGGATCATCCCATAAAACCGTAAAGATCCTCCACATTGGACTGTAATTTTTATCACCAAGAGCTGCTGCTGCAATACCAGGTTGGAATCCTAGAGGTCCTGAACCTTTTATTCCATTCATAAATTGATAAAAGTCACCAGCTGCTGAATTAGTAATCAAGTTTGCAGAAGTTGGAGAGTCAGTTACTCCTATCATTTCAGCAGGACCTGTTGGTGTAGCATCAGTGACAATGTAATAGATAGTACTACCATCAGGTCCCCAACCTCTATGAGCTACAAAGCTAACTGTCATGTTTGCCTTGTTAATATCTAGAATCTGACCACCAGTATATGGCATATCAGCTGACAATGTTTTATTTTCTCTGACTTGCATTTGTCCATCTGGCCAGATAATCTGTGGCATATTTATGATAACATCAGTTGTATCAAGAACAATTCTTTTGGATTCAGATGCGTTTACTATAGCCTCAACTGATTCTAAAACTTCAGCATTTTGACCTGGTTTCCATGAAACATTTGTCACTTTACGTAGAGCACTATATTCCAAGTATTGTAAAGGTGTACTAGAAAAAACTTCTTCTTGAAAACCATGAATTCCTTTGCCAATGATTCCATCTTTGAATATGTAGGCTGTACCTGAAGCCTCCTCTGTAGCATTGCCGAGTGGAGGAGCTAATTCTACATTCCATTGTTGTTTTTTAGTAATTAATTCAGCATGTGTTTCATCATTTGTATCAGTAATAATGTAGTAAACAGACTCACCATCAAATGTTCCCATATGCATAGGAATTTCTGCAGGAACGTTAGCTCTTGCTAATTTTAGAATTGGTTCCTCTTTTTCAAACTCTATTTTTTGCATAATTATTTCAGTTGGTTGTCCTCTAATCCATCCATCAACGCTTACTGTAGTTGTAAACGGTTGTGAATTAGTTGTATGTATAGCAAGAGCTGCCCCGGTAAATTCAATTGAACCAGAGTTTGTACCTTGGTCAATTAATGTTAAACCATAGATAGTTTTTCCATCAACAGTCCAAGTGGGTTGGTCTTTAGCATCTTCCCTGTTAATTTCATGAAGAATAGCTATTTGGACTGGTTCGCTAGCAGTATATGTTAGAGTGCCATCAAAAAGTGTACCTGAATTTGGTGATAAAATTAAAGCCACTTGATGGCTTGAATGACCCTGACCTGGATCTTGAGATGATGTAATAGTTTGTGTAAAGTGGACTTTTCTGGTAGAATTAGCACCTACCAGTTGTTCGGTAATTGGTGGAATTAAAAAAATTCCAGTAAGTACTAAGCTAATTGCAATAATTATAATAATTTTTTTCAATGAAAATCGATTCTTTCGTTCACATAAATCCTTTTTCCCAGTTTTTTTATTTTAAAATAATTAGTTGAGTTTTGCTAATTCAAATTCATCATGTAAAGCCTGAACTACTGATTTACAGCCAGAATCTTGAACTACAAATGCAATATTAAGTTCAGAGGAACCTTGAGCTATCATTACAACATTAACTTTCTTTTTTGCAACCGCACTAAAAACTCTCGAAGCAACACCAACAGTTCCTCTCATTCCAGAACCTATCAAAGCAATTATTGTAACATCTGGTGTAATTTCTAATTTTTTTATAATTTTGCCTAGCAAATTTATTTCAAGTGCATTTACTGCCCTGTCTAGATCAGCTTTCTTTAGAACTATGGAAATACTTGATTCTGAAGGACTTTGAGATATCATCATTATGTTTACCCCAACCTTTGCAAGTGTTGCAAAGATTTTTGCGGCAGTTCCTGGAGCACCTACCATACTACCACCTCTTACATCAATCAAACCATTATGACGGATGGCACTAACACATTTCACAGTTTTTTTTGTTTTAGTATCTGGAGATGCAGTGACTAAAGTACCAGGATTTTTCGGGTTAAAGGTATTTCTTATTCTTATGGGAATTTTTTTAGTTAATAGTGGTTCAAACGTTCTTGGATGAATTTGTTTTGCCCCAAATAGAGCCATCTCTACAGCTTCAACATAAGATACTTCCTTGAGGACCTTGGCTTTTTTCACTAATTTTGGATCAGTTGTCATTAAACCATCTACATCACTCATTAGCCAAATTTCATCGGCCTTGATGCAAGATGCAATAATAGTAGCAGTATAATCTGACCCTCCCCTCCCAAGGGTGGTAATGTTTCCATGTTGATCTGCTCCTGCAAAACCTCCAACCACTGGAATAGTTTTTTTTGCTAATAAAGAATCGATTGTTTTTGAAACACGGATTCTTGTTGTATCCATTAATGGACGTGATTCACCAAAATTAGAATCAGTAACAATTCCAACTTCTTTTCCAGTAAGAGGAATTGATTTATTTCCTAAATCTAAAAGTGCATACGAAACCAAGTTGATCGAAAGTCTCTCGCCAAAGGAAATTAAATAGTCTAATGAACGAGGGGTTACTTCACCAAGAAGAATTAATCCATGTAATAATTCTTCAAATTCTGAAAAATCTGCATCAAGTTTTTCCAAAAGTTTTTTTTGAGTTTGTGACTTTGAGATTGAATCTTTTGCAAGTTGTTTGTGTCTATTTATTATTTTTGTGACTAAGCGATTTACATTTTCTTTGTTACCTTTTTTAATATGAACTGAGATTTCTAGTAGCTCATCCGTTACACCACTTATTGCAGAACAAACTGTAACGATTTTGTTTTGTTTGGAAATTGATTTTAAATATTTAGCAACGGTTTTGATGTTTTTACCAGAAGAAATTGAAGTACCACCAAATTTTATTACAAGTTTCAATTCAGTGATCCTTTTTTAGTTTGTCCTTAAATGCTTTAACTTTCAACTCTAGGCGCTAAGTAAAAGTGAATCCTACCAATGTTTGCAACTTTGAATTCAATTCTTAATGGTTTGGCGCTTGAATATTCACAGGTCACGGTTCCTGCAGTAGTACCTACTGCTTTTACTACAGGATTAAGATATTCCAGGCTGTAAGTTCCAATGCTTTCTTCTTTGGAAGAAATTTCTGTAACATCGTCCATTCCTTTTTCTAAAGATATTACTACCTCTCCAGAATCTCCTTTGCCAGAAAATTCAGCTTTTGAGTTTGATGCTTTGATAGTTAGATAATCCGATACTACTTGAACATCTCCCAAAATTTCGTCGAATTTTCTGGGAGTTAATCCAATTTTAGTATCATATGATATCTTTGGTAAGGGAGTATCAGACGCGGAGCTTTCAATTAACCTCATTTTGTATTTTTTGTTTTTTCCTATTGTAACTAGGAGCATATTATCTGCAGAGATGCCTATTTCGATACTATCTTGTTTGCTTGCTCGTTTAATCAGTTTTGAAAATTCATCAACACGAACTCCAAATTTAGTATCGCTATCACATTCATATTTTTCAAATGCTGAATTTGGCCATGATATATCTATTAATGCCACATGAGAGGGATCCATTCCTCTAAAGGTAATTCCTTCTGCTGAAGAAACAAAAGTAGCTTCTTCAACTAATGTGGAAATCGCAGAAATGATAGCCTTTAGATCATCCGAACCTTTGGTTATAGCAGAAAACACCAAACTTATTCACATTCAAAAATGTTCAATTTAACGTTATGCGTAGTTTCTCCATGTATGACTACATTTTATGCATCGATAAAATTGTGTAGTTGGTTCATCTGCACTTCGAGTTTGAAGCATCCACCATACTGCTTCATTATTACCACATTTTTCACAATCGATCTTTATTGTAGATAGAGTTTCTTTTCCTTCGTTCTCAGCTAATACATTAAGTTCTGATTTGATTTCTTCTTTACCTTTCTTAGTTTCCTTTGGACTACTTTCGGTGTAATCACATTTAGGACAACTTAGAACTGATTTGGAATTGCTTTTTTTTAATCGTACCTCACATTTGGGGCAAAACTTCATTTATTTTACCTTAATTTTGGACTTGATTAATTTTTTTAAATCATTTACAGATTCGATTGCAGAATTGGTAGCGTTTTGAATTTCTTTTAGTGGATTTCCTTTTGAGGAATTTACTCGCATCGTACATTCATTTGTGTGTGGATGCTTCAAAATTAAACCAGCAAAATCAATGCTCTTCTCTTTGAGCAATTCGTGTTGGACTAAGTACAGCATTCCAATATCAGAGTCTTTGATACCTACAGTAACCTCTTTTGGAGAAGAATTCTTAATCCGAGCCTGCATTGCATTCGAAAAAGAACTTATTGTAGATATAAATCATTATGACCGATTGGATTTGGGAAAAAACTATCTGACAGATATTTCTCTAACAAAGACCAAAGAAGAATTTTCGGTAAAAGACGATGTTGTCATTGATGTTAAATTTTCTCTTCAAGGTGATCTACGTGAGGCCTTTAACGAAAAAAATTGGACAAAGGCATACAACAATAATGATAATCTTTTCAAATTAAAGTACGGAATAAAACTTCTTTCTAGTGGAATTAGAAAACACGAAATCGGTAAACCTATTGATACATATAGAAAAGCAGCATTCTTTTGGACTAGAAATCCAAAACTGGTTAATCCAGTGAAGAAAAAACGGATATGGGTTCAAGTAGCCAAAAATTTTGAACCCTTCATAAGACTTACTGAGAATGAAGTAAAAAGTGAGTTGTTTGATTTTGATGAGAAGATAACTTTTCCTGCATCAGAACTAGGAGATGGTAAACACAAAGTTGGAGCAGAAGCTTTCGTATCTTGGCAAAAACATGATTATACTGAATCTTTTAGTACCAAATCTCAAGCAAAAGAAATTGAAATAAAAATCAATTAGGATATAAACGGGATTTTGTGAGGGATTGACATGACAAAATATGATGGACTACGAGGACAGGAATTACTTGAAGTAGAAGATCCTGATAAAGAAGGAGGTATTACTTTGATTTTCAAAGATAATAGATTCATGTTTATCAAACTTGAAGATGGAAAGATTGTTACACAATCCGTTCCAGAATAATCAATTCCGTATGTGTTTCTCGTAAAAACCTACAACAAATTCTTGTCGTTCAGATTGGATTGAACCAGGTCTTTCTTCTCGTACTTTTTTAATTGCATCTTTTGCTGAAAATTTTCTAAATTTAATTAGATAACATGCAAGTATTGTACCGGTTCTGCCAATTCCTGCAGCACAATGTACCATTACTGGCTCCTTGTCGTTTATCCTTTCTTGAATAAATTCTACTGCTTCATCAATCTTGTCCATGTCCGGAGCATTAAGATCCTCGGTTGGGACATGAAGATATTTTATATTTTGAATCCATGATTCTGGTAAAGCATTTTCCGTCATAGTTACAATGGATTTTACTCCATTTTTTACAACCCACTCAACTTCATCAACAGTTGTAGGCATACCACAACCTGCAAGTTTTTTGTCTATTAACCAAGAAAAGTTAGTAGGCTTTTTAGTTATTTTTCCATGAACTTTACGCCAAAGATTTCCTGGTTTGCTCATTTTCTTAGATTTGGTCCTGCCATATATTTACACAACGAAGGTAAAAGATAGTTCACTCTGAGTTAAATGAAAAAGAAATGAAAAAGAGGTCTGAACTTTTAGTCGATTAGTTCAGTCCAACCTTTTACGAAGACTGAGTTTTTGTATAGTGGGACTGGTTGTCCTACAGTGAAATCCATTGGTCTCATCCAAAAGATTGCCTTTGTTGGGCAAACTCCTATGCATGCACCGTCAGAGATGCATCTTTCTGGATAAAACACAAATGCTTTTCCTCTCTTCCAGCCTTCGACTGGTTTTACTCTAAGAACATCTGGTCCCAAAGTTGTACAAATTTCTACGCAAAGTGCGCATCCAATGCACATTTGTTCGCTGATGTCTGGTAATATTGCGACTGGCATATGATACAACTAGCTTTCTGGTCTTAATATAACTTGCCCAAAAAATGTTGATTATAACGCCGTTAGTAAAATCATAACAGTGTTTGAATTTTTGATCGCTTTTGTAATGTCATTCTAATGATTTAGAATAACATGCTTTGAATTATTTTTGATTAAACATATCTAAAATAATTCTGATTTGAAAACAAAAGTTTGTTTTTCATTTGATTTGGTTTTTGAACTAACATTTATTTCCATAAATGAGTTTTTTTTATTTAAATTAATTTTTGTCATCTGTTTTGCATCAATTATTTGTCTGCCTGTATCTGATAAGACAAAATGTTCTTTTTCCTTACGTTTAACAAATGAACCAAATAAGAAATGAGAATTAGACATTTTTGCAACACCAATTATTAGCATAATAAAGCTAATAACTAATCTGCCAACATCATTAATTTCATAAAACATATTGTAAAAACCATTTATGGAATCAATTATGATGGTGGTTTGAACCTGAGAAATTTGTTGTAAAATATTCTTAAATATTTCATTCCAATTCTCTTGCGTAGGCTGAAGCAATGTTACATCAGGAGTTACGGGAATCATTCCAGAAGTAACATAACCACTATACAATAAATCAAAATCAAGATAAATTATAGGTTTTTTTAAAGAGGGAACTATCTTTGTAAAAAAAATGGTTTTTAGAAAAGGATCAGAATAAGTGACTGAGCTTGCAACATTTTGTTCAATAGTTTTTTTAACG
>LKGT01005191.1_pt1 | contig 11219 bp, 11 predicted proteins | sample 503861 | NCBI WGS metagenome assembly LKGT01 (sample SAMN04113194, study PRJNA297058) | marine sediment metagenome | biome: marine benthic biome; feature: marine benthic feature; material: marine sediment; isolation source: sediment sample collected at the water-sediment interface from the South......
TGCGGATGCCCCCTCCGCCCTCGGCAGCGATGTAGACGACCAGGCCCCCTTTCACCCTTTCAATCACGCGACCTTTCAAGGTTCTCTGATCGCGAAAGCTGGCGTCTACATCCTCCCACGCTTTTCGCTGCTTCACCTTGCGATAGGAAATCCTGACCGTGCCCTCTTTCTGGTTGTAGCTTTCCACGAGGACATCGATCTCAGCGCCGACCTCGACACCGATCGAGCCGTCTTCCGAACGGAGCTCGTCCAGTGGGATCGATCCCTCGGACCTGCGTCCCACATCCACGATGGCTTTGGATTCGGTGATCTTAAGGATGGTTCCCCGTACCACCTCGCCGGCGGTGAGGGGAGAGAAAGATTCCATGGACTCCATCAGGCCGAGGTCCTCTTCGCTCCGAACCGAGCCCTGTTCCTCCGACGGGATCCGAGTCTGGTCCCCGGATTCATCCGAAGCCTGCTCCTCAGTCTTGAGGGAGCCCTCTTCCTCCGACGGGACCCGAGTCTGGGTCTCGGATTCATCCGAAGTTCGCTCCTCAGTCTTGAGGGAGGTCTCGACCTCGCTCGCAACCGGAGCCGGCTCTTCAGCCTGAAGGGAAGTCTGCGGCTTGCCCTGAGCCTCTTCACCCCCCTGAGGCAGAGCGGCCTGGGAAGGGTTCTGTTCAACCTTCGACGACATGATCCCCACCTTGTGAGACGAAACCCGCCTGTCTGGAACGCTTGAAACCTTTTATTACTACACCTTAAAGGCATTGTCAACGCGGGAACTCGCAACCGTTTTCTGCCGAAGGGTTCCTTTCCCGGCTTCACTCCCCGCAGGGCAACCGCGCCGTTGACGGAAGTCGGCCACCCTCATTAGAATGAAAGGAACGGCAGAATCGCGGCTCGGACCCGGAACCGACTGAGGAATCTCAGAACGAACCATGAAGGAGTGGATCAAATGCAGGCAACTTTATTGCGGCCGGGAATGGTCATCCACCATGATGGAAATCTATTTTCAACTCACCAGGTGGCCCACCGGACCCCCGGCAACAAGCGAGGATTTATTCAGGCAAAGCTGCGGAATCTGCGCAGCGGCGCCCTGATTGACCTGAAGTTCCGCTCCGACGAGGAGCTGGACAGGGTCGTCGTGGAAGAAGTGGAGATGCAGTACCKCTACAGCGATGAATCMGCAACGGCGATACTATCCTTCATTAGATTGGTGTCTGGTGGTACATGAAAACATGAAGCAAGTGGCATAAAAGCACTAATTCAATAATCAGGGTAATCAATTACTAAGGAAAGTGTCAGTAACGCGGGTGGTAATATTCACCGTCAGGATGCCACTGCTCCCACTAGCCGGATAAAACTCGCTGTCCTTGTCGCAGCCCATGCAGTATCAATGAGGATGGTGTGATGCTCGGTACGTACCAGGCGGATGCCGACATCTCTCAATCAGAATTTGCGGTAGGCCTTCTTTAGGTCAACAAGCGGATGACGTTCTGACATCTGAAACTTAACCAGCAGCTCTCGCGCAAGCATATCGCGATCCTGCTGGTTATTCGGGAGCTTCACGCTCTTCGGTACCGTTACCCAACCGTTAATGTTGCGATCGAATGCCGCCGGTCGGCCTTCCTCGTAGCCCATATGGACGTCTTCCAGCCAATTGAGATCTCGCCAACCCATGATTTCCATGTACTTCTTAAGGAATGGTGTGAGACGCGTATAGTCGGGCAGCAAATTGACGTCGTAGCGATAGCCGATGTGTTGGCCGATCCATTTTTCGTGTTCGGTTTCGATGCCGCTTGCCGTGGCGTTACCGGTGGCAGCCTTCTTTCCGGTTGTTTTCCCAACGTTTCGACTCGTCTTCTTGGCGGTTCGTCTGGTCTTTTTAGCCATCCTCTGTTCTCCTCAATAACGGGTCATGTCGGGTCGGCCGACGGTATGTTGTGAGCCCGCTAACGGCACCTGGGCCAGGGCGGAGGCCTCCATCGTGAGGGCGGCTAGGTCTTCGGGTTCGAGCGAATGCACGTTGGTCTTACCGCAGGCACGCGCAAACATCTGGCATTCGATGGTGAGCGTATGCAAAAAATTGTAAACCCGCTCGGCCGCGTCATCGGGATTAAGGCGTTTGCGCAGCACCGGGTCCTGGGTTGCGACCCCCACTGGACAACGTCCCGTGTGACAGTGGTAGCAGTAACCGGCCTGGACACCGATCTCCTTCTCGAAATCGGCCTCGGGGATATCCTTGTTGCAATTCAAGGCTATCAGCGACGAGTGCCCGATCGCCACCGCGTCGGCGCCGAGCGCCAGTGCCTTGGCGACATCACCGCCGTTGCGAATACTACCGGCGTAGATCAGCGAAATATTACCCGACTGACCGACATCATCGAGCGCCTTACGGGCCTGCCGAATGGCAGCGATGCCCGGCACCCCTGTTTCCTCGGTGGCGATATGCGGACCGGCGCCGGTGCTGCCTTCCATGCCATCCATGTAGATACAATCCGGATCGGTCTTAGCCGCCATGCGCACGTCATCGTACACCCGCGCCGCGCCCAGCTTTAATTGAATCGGAATCTCCCAGTTTGTCGCTTCGCGGATTTCCTGGATCTTGAGCGACAAATCGTCCGGCCCCAGCCAGTCGGGGTGGCGTGCGGGCGAGCGTTGATCGATCCCAGCCGGCAATGAACGCATCTCCGCCACCTGGTCGGAGACCTTCTGACCCATGAGGTGTCCACCCAAACCGACTTTGGCACCCTGGCCGATGAAAAACTCGCAACCGTCCGCCAGTAGTAAATGATGTGGATTAAAGCCGTAGCGCGACTGGATACATTGATAAAACCATTTGGACGAATAGCGGCGCTCATCGGGAATCATGCCGCCTTCACCCGAACACGTGGCGGTGCCCGCCATGGTGGCCCCGCGTGCGAGCGCCGTCTTGGCTTCATGGCTCAATGCACCGAAACTCATGCCGGTGATGTAAATGGGAATATCTAGCTCTAGCGGTCGTTTGCATCTTGGGCCGAGGATGGTTTTGGTTTCGCACTTCTCGCGATAGCCTTCAATCACAAAGCGCGTGAGCGTACCGGGGAGAAAGGTAAGGTCATCCCAAGTGGGGATCTTTTTGAAGATAGAAAACCCACGCATACGGTAACGACCGAGCTCCGCCTTGATGTGGATGTCATCAATAACCTTTGGCGGGAAGATAAAGCTTTGCCCAAGGTTGTGCCGGTCCCGTTTCGGTGATCGTGAACTCTGCCGTGCCTTCGACCGTGCAGTGCTGCGAGACTTTGTCTTTGCCGCCATTGTTCGATCCCTTGGTGCTAGAGCACCAGTTTCTTTTCGGTCGGCTCGAGGTTGTCGTAATTCCACAACTTTTTGCCGGCCACGATTTTGGTCATATTCTTGGTGCCATTCGGTGTTTGAAGTCCGTATAGTGATAACTTGCGGTCCAACCATTGAATGTCGAGATCAGTTATCTCCCCTTCCACGGCATCGACACCTAAGTCTGCGATCTTGCCACCAACATAAATTGTCCCGTCGTACATCGAATCGCCCAAGCTCTTACCGGCATCTCCCAGTATGATCATGCGTCCGCGTTGCATCATGAAGCCGCTAAACGCACCGGTGCGCCCGCCGACGATGATGGTACCGCCTTTCATATCGATACCGGTGCGACTACCGACGTCGCCCTTACAGACGAGATCACCCCCGCGAATGGCGGCACCAAAGGTGGAACCGGCGTTTTTTTCGATTACGACGGTACCGGCCATCATGTTTTCGGCACACGACCAACCCACTCGACCGGAGATGATCACGTTGGGCCCGTCGATGAGGCCGACCCCGAAATAACCAAGGCTGCCCTCAAAGTGGAGTTGCAGACGGTTAAGGATACCGACCCCGAGCGAATGTTTGGCGCCGGGGTTTTGCACGGCGATGCTGCCGTAGCCTTGACTCATTAGTTCTCGAATCTTGATATTGATCGCTTTGCTGTCGAGGGCGGCCACGTCAAACTCGGTATGCTTATTAGTATCGACCGCGTAAGCATAGGAATAGGTAAAGTTTTCCGCTTCCTCCGGCGAGAAAAAGATTTGCTGGGTGCGCCCCGCGAGCTGCTCGGTATGCATGCCCATGCGGTGCGACTGCTGCTCTTGTTTCAACTCTGCCATACCCGCACCTCACCTTCGTAGGGGTCATAGGTGTCGATCTCGTGCGGAAAGATAGTGCGGATCGCCACTTCTTCCGATGCAAGTGCGATTAAATCATCGCTCTCGTAGAGCACCATCGGTTTTGCCGCCATAACGTCTTTGGCCATGCCGACCCTATCCTGCGTGGCAACGACATAAGTGAATACGCCATCGAGCTCCGAAATCGAGCGATGCATGGACTCCTCAAGATCACCGTCACGGTCCATACTATCGGCGAGGTATACCGCTATCAGCTCGGAATCACAGTTAGACATGAAGCGGTGGCCGCGCCGCTCCAACGCGCGTCGATTGTTCCAGTAATTGGTGAGCTGACCATTGTGTACGACCGAGACATCGTTAAACGGATAGGCCCAATAAGGATGCGCCGAGCGAATATCGACGTCGGACTCGGTGGCCATGCGCGTGTGACCGATTGCGTGGGTGCCTTGGAAATCATCGAGCCCGTATTGGGCCGATACGCGATTGGCATCGCCCAAGTCTTTGATCAGTTCGAGCGCGTGACCCAGCGATAAGATCTCGGCCCCCTCGATATCTTCGATGTAATCCGCCAGTCGCCGCAGATCACCATCAAAGCTAAACACATAGCGGTAGGCATAATCGGTGGCCTGTTCTTGCGCCTCCACCTTGGCGCCCATCTCCGCCATGCGGGCGTCAACCGCGGCCTTGCGCTCTTTCATCTGTTTTCGGATCTCGAAACCCTTTTTTACCTCTTCCTGTTCGGCGACCTTGAACCGCATGATGTACTGATCTGCCTTCGGGTGGCCATAAAGCGCAAATCCGGTGGAGTCGGGTCCCCGATGCTTCAACGCCTGAAGCATCGACGTCAACTCTTGACCGATGTCCGAGCTCTTGCCTTTATAAATCAGTCCGGCAATACCACACATAGATGTCTCCTGGGTTAGGCCACTACTTGCTGATCAGTGTGGCTCACTAAACGTTCTGTAATCGTAATCCGTGAACCGTGAGGCGCAAGACAAAGCATGCTCAGTCGTCACAAATCACGGATCACATCCCTTATTTACGGTTGACGATTTACCGACCACTAATCACCCATCACCGGCTACGGCAAACAGTCGAGGTACGTGTTGATATCCCACTCGGTGACGGTGTGATTGAACCGTTCCCATTCGTCGCGCTTGTAGTGCATATAGACCCTAAACATTTCGCCCGGTAATGCGGACTTGATCACTTCGTCGTTTGCCAACTTGTCTAGCGCGTCACCGAGCGTCATCGGCAGCTTCTTCACTTGTTTGCCGGCTTCTATGGCCTCATAGATGTTGCGCTCTTCCGGCTCACCCGGATCGAGGTTGTTGTCGATACCGTCCTCGAAGGCCTTTAGCAGCGCCGCCGCCATCAAGTATGGATTCACCATGGAATCCACCGATCGGTATTCAAAACGCCCCGGCGCCGATATGCGTAGTGCGCAGGTGCGATTTTGATAGCCCCAGTCAGCGAACACCGGCGCCCAGAAGCCCGTATCCCATAGGCGGCGATAGGAGTTTACGGTGGAGGAGCCAAGCGCGGTCAGCGCGTCTAGATGCTTTATGACCCCACCGATACATTGCAATCCAACCGGACCCGGTTTGCGCTCGTCAATCTTGGGATCCGGCATATACAGGTTTTCGCCGCCGGTACGATAAGAGAACACGTCATCCATGCCAGCCATCGGGTCCTGGTGCAGGGTATTGRGCTTGTCTTCACCGCCGGTCCACAGTGACATATTGTGGTGGCAGCCATTGGCGGAAACATGCATGAACGGTTTAGACATGAAGCAGGCGAAGATACCGCGCTCGCGCGCCACCTGGGCACACACCTGACGGTAGGTGGTCAGCCGGTCGCAGGTGCGCAATGCGTCATCGAACGTCCAATTGAGCTCGAGCTGTCCGGGCGCATCTTCGTGGTCACCCTGGATCATATCGAACCCCATGGCCTGGCAGTACTCGATGACCTGCATGAAGGCAGGGCGTAGTCCCTCGAACTGATCGATGTGATAGCAATTCGGTTTGGTGACGCCACCGGCTACCTTGCCGTCCTCGTCGCGTTTGAGCCACATCATCTCCGGCTCGGTGCCGTGGCGTAGGTGCATGCCGTTATATTTCTTTTTGAAGTCGTCGTGGATGATACGCAGATTACCGCGACAATCTGACGTCAGATGGCCGCCGGGGTTTTCTCGTTCCTCGCGGTTGCGAAAGCAGGTACAAAATACACGCGCGACCCGCTTGTCCCAGGGGAGCTGACAAAAAGTCTCTGGGTCCGGAATGCCAACCAGCTCCGATGATTCAGGACCGTATCCGATATAGTGGCCGTGACGATCTACAAACAGGTTTGCGGTCGAGCCGTAGACCAATTGAAACCCGCGCTCGGCGATACGTTCCCAGTGATCGGCGGGAACACCCTTACCGACGATACGACCAGTCACCGAAGCAAACTGATAGTAGATGTACGTAACGCCAAGCTCCTTGATTTTTTGACGTACTTCTTTGACGAGCTTGTCACGGCTCGGCCGATCAACATGATTTTCTAGGTCAGTCATTTTTCTTGCCTCTTTATTGTGGTGCGCCATCCTCCAAACAGCCCGCGCTTACTATGCTATTTTTATCCACAGCCAATGCGAGTCCCTCAACTCCAAGGGAAGGGGCTGTTCGAAACTGGATGTAGCTTCCCTTCGGCGTAGCGCGAAAAACGGAATGGTTGTAGTAGCGTGCTGCGTGCGCCGCAGATCTCGCTTGCGACTAGCTGGCCCACGCCTATCATCTTATAGCCGTGGTTCGAATCCGCAATCATATAACAGTTTTCCCGAAACACATCGAATACGGGAAAGCTATCGGGCGTAAATGCACCAATTCCACCCGAGGGCTCATTCTTATATTTGGGGATTTGGCCCTGGAAACGCTTTTGGCAATGAGCCAGCGCCGAACACCACATGTGAGCAAAATCATCGCCCACCACGAAATCAGGCGAGGCGGGCCCGTAGGGGTCAACCGCGACGTCGTCTGGGTTGGTCTCCACTTTGAACGGTGCGGCGCCCCCCTGGATGCCACCGAAGTTGAAATCGGGCTTGTAGTAGATACCCCACATCTGATCGGTGATGAGTGAACCATCGACATCGGAGTACAACGGTACATCGCTATCGACATGGACGACCGGCGGAAACTCGCCATCGTTGGTTTTTTGTAGCGTCGGGTCGATCCCAAGGGTGCCCTCTTGCAGAGACCAAAACACCCACATGGGTACGTCGCGGTGGATAGTGCCATCGTTCCCCTTTACATCGATCGCTTTCGGCAGCTCTAACATGTCCCAGATGCTTTTGACCCACGGGCCGGCGGCAACGACGATGTACTCACACTCTATACGGCCGCGATCGGTCTCTACCGCGGTCACAGCGGTTGCACCGTTTGCCATCTTAAATCCCGTCACGGTGATACCGGTGAGAATACGCACACCTTGCGCTTCGGCTTTGCTTGCAAGGCCGTAGAGACTTTTTAGGTTGTTGGCGTAGCCACCACGTTTTTCGTGTAACACCGAGGTAATGCCTTGCGCCTGCCAGTCGTGGAAGATGGTCTTCATGTAGTCGGCGGACTGTTTCTCACCCTCGATGAACACCGACTCATAGCCGATCTGTTCTTGCTGTTCGGCAATGGACGCGATATTCGCACGCATGGATTCCGGGCTAATCTGCATATAGCCGACGGGATGATAACTATAGGCTTGAGGATCGCTTTCCCATACATCGACACACTGCGCCATGAGTTCGCGCATGGCCGGTTGGAAATAGTTATTGCGGACGACGCCGCAGGCGATACCCGAGGCGCCAGCCCCGATCGAGGTCTTATCGATGACAAGGATGTCTTCGCCGCCGCCGCGACCGTGCTGTTTGAGTTCAAGTGCGAGGTGATAGGCGCTGCTGAGGCCGTGGATGCCGGCGCCGATAATTACGTAGTTAGCCTGGCTTGGCAACGCCATGGGTGTGTCTAGCCTCGGTGGTTCCAGAGTTTATGCTGGGTTTCAGGATCTATGGTACCAATATCGGACCAATTGTTGACTGTGGTCCAGTAACGAGCCGTAGGCGATAACAAGTTGTTTTTGTTTTAAGTACAGTATCTTAGCGACAAACACGCGGTTCACCTCAAGTAACGAATACCGCCAACATAACTTGAAGGCGTCCACCACGTCAAGGTATAGTGGACCATTAGTTGAACCAATCTAGGACCATTAAGGTACCAGCATGTCTAAACCCCACCCGCTGAAGCGTACTGAACTAACCGAGGCGTTAAACAATGTGCCTGTAAAACCGAGTATCGTCGCCACAAATGGCGGTGGTTCTGCTGGTATTACGGCCCAGCTCAGGCGAGAAATCCTTGACGGGGGTTATGGCTACAGTGAACGGCTACCGGCAGAGCGCGCGCTGGCGTTACAGTTTGGCGCATCGCGCGGCACCGTCCGTGAGGCGTTGCGCCGGCTCGAGAAAATGAATCTGGTTTCACGTCGAGTGGGGAGCGGGACCTTCGTACGCTACCGCGGTCATGCCGACGATGAGGACATCGCCCAGCTTACCTCGCCACTTGAACTCATTGACGTCCGCCTCGTGGTGGAGCCGCAGATGGCGCGTTTGGCCGTCATGAATGCGAATGCGCAAGATCTTCAACGCATGCTGGAAGCGCTTACCGTCGTCGAGCGCGCCCAGGATAACGTGGAAGATTTTTCGCGTGGTGACGAGACGTTTCATTTGGCGCTGGCAGAAAGCAGCCGCAACCCACTTCTGTTGTGGCTTTATCGACATATTAACGAGGTGCGTCGGCACACCCAGTGGAACGCGCGCAAAGACAAAATCCTCACCGCCACACGCATCGCCGAGTACAATCAGCAGCATCGCGAGCTCTACACGGCAATTGCCAGTCGCGATATTGAGCACGCAGTTCGAGCCATCACCGGCCACCTCGAAAAGGCGCGCGACGACTTGATGGGGGTCGAAAAAGAGTAACCGCTTTTTCCCAGGCCGGCTAAACGAGGTTGATCAGATTATGGTGGAGAGCGTGAGGGTTTTGGAGGAATGTTGGCGACCGCGTCTATTGCAACCAGGCTTGCCGCTTTTCGGGCCGGGGGTGGAACGCTACCAGGTGCGTGGCGGCGGTGCCACCGTGCTGGTTCTGTCTGCCGGCGACGCCCTAGAGGTTATTGATCCACAAGGCCGTCAGGTCTGCGAGCTTTCGGCCTTCGATGATAACGGCCGAGCTGATCCGGCCCTACTTGGTGCTGGTGCCGGTGCGGCGGCGGTTGGCACGGCCCAAATCCTGTCTGGTGACAGCGAAGATGCACGTCGGGTAGCAGTCGGCCTGCAGCGTAGAAATATCGATTTTAAAAACGTGTGCGCGGCACATTTATTTGCACCCGACTCTGCTGCCGGGGAGAAAGCACGCTTCACGGCGATTTGACCCCGCTGGGCCTGGCGGCGCTGGATATCTTGCGCATCGAGGCCGGTCTGGTCTTTGCCAACGAATTCTGTGATCAGACCGATCCCTTCGAGGCAGGTATCGGGTTCACGGTGCCGCTGCAGACCAAGGAGGATGATTTTATCGGTAAAGAGGCATTGATTAAGCGCAGGGCCAGTCCCCAGCGCAAGCTGGTAGGCCTTGAGTTAGAGGGCGAGGAGCCGGGTGCAAACGGCGACACCGTCCATGTCGGCCGCAACCAGGTCGGCACCGTTACCAGTGGCACGCGATCACCGATACTGCGCAAGAACATTGCCTTGTGTCGGATGGCCGTCGAATATTCGGAGATCGGCACTGAAGTCGAAGTGGGCAAGCTAGATGGACATCAGAAGCGCATCCCTGCAACCGTGGTGCGCTTCCCGTTTTACGACCCCGATAAGACGCGCGTGCGCGCCTAACTGGCGCTGCTCAGTCGCATAATTCTGCGCTTTATAAAACTTAAGCTTCATCGGCGCGTTGCCGGCAATGATGTTTTGCCGCCTTCTCCGCTTGCCATAGTTCTGCTAAGTGTTTATCGGAAACAGCTTGATTTACTGGTTTCCGTGGATTGAAATACCAGGCAGCCCTATGTCAAAACTCTTTCGTAAAGGAGAGCTATCAATGACTGAAAGGTTTTTGTCCGGCCGCGTGGCCATGGTAACTGGTGGTGCCTCCGGTATGGGCCGCGCTATGGCATTGGCGTTTGCCTCAGCCGGGGCCGACGTTGCCATCGGTTCGCTGTTAGCGGCCAAAGCCGATACCAAGGCGGATGGCGAACTCGCCTATCTGCCGGGCCAACAGGAGCTCGAATCCACCAAAGCTGAAATCGAGGCCCAAGGAGTAAAAGCGCTCGCCGTCGGTTTAAACGTGACGTCGGATGAGTCTGTGCAAGCGTTTTACGACGCCACGATCAACGAATTTGGAAAGGTAGATGTATTGGCCAACGCCGCCGGCATTACCGCCGAGCACCCAATCGTTGGCCACTCGGATCCGCTTTGGCACAAAGTCATCGATGTCAACCTCAGTGGTACCTACCGCAGCATTAAGCGGGCGCTTCCCGGCATGATCGAACGCAAGTGGGGCCGGATCATCAACATCGCCTCCACCGCGGCTGACGTGGGCGCGGTAACCTCGGGCGCCTATTGTGCTTCCAAGGCAGGTGTCGTTGGGCTTACCCGTTGTGTGGCGCTGGAGGGTGCGCCCCACGGTGTGACCTGCAACGCCATCAGCCCCACCTGGGTCGACACCAGCTTCGGCCGCGACTGGATGGGCGATATCGCCGAAGAGCAGGAAAACCGTTCCGGTGCCGAATACATCGCCGATGTAGAAAAATCCAACCCGCAGGGCCGGCTCCTCAAGCCGGCGGAAGTCGGCGCCTTAGCCCTCTTTCTCTGCCGCGAAGAGGCCCTCGGCATGACCATGCAGAACCTTACGCTCTCCGCTGGTTCGTTGTGGTAGCGGTAACCGATTCCAAGTTTCCAGCATAGGATCGTTGTCAGCATCTTGTTGGTAGCAACCGCAACCACTACTAAACAGCCTTTCCATTAGCACCGGCACGTCCGGT
>LKGT01005196.1_pt1 | contig 11206 bp, 9 predicted proteins | sample 503861 | NCBI WGS metagenome assembly LKGT01 (sample SAMN04113194, study PRJNA297058) | marine sediment metagenome | biome: marine benthic biome; feature: marine benthic feature; material: marine sediment; isolation source: sediment sample collected at the water-sediment interface from the South... ...
ACACCCGTACGGGTGCGTAGGACGGCACCGATGCGTTCGCCGTCAACTGAGAGTGGCACCCAGGCGCCCTTACTTTCGAGCAGGCGGCCATGATCACCGATGAGCCGTGACTTGGCGACACCAATACTGGGAATGTCCGCAAGCAGACCGAGATGGCATGCCAATCCGAATCTACGTGGATGCGCTAACCCTTGGCCATCACATAAGAGCAAATCGGGCTTCTCGCGCAGTTGTTTCAGTGCTGCCAAGATAGCGGGGGCCTCCCGAAAGGACAAATATCCCGGCACATAAGGAAAGCGTGTCTTGCGACGCACGATGGCGTGCTCGCGCAGTGTCAGCTCTGGGAAATCCAACACAGCAACGGCAGCCCGCGTTACTGTCCCACCCTGCTCAAATCCCACATCGACACCCGCTACTCGCCGAGGCTTCGTCAATACATCCTTCTTGATTACTTCATGGCGAAGGCRCTCTTGGATGGATCGTGCCACAGCAACCGTTTTGGGCCAACGATGCATTTTCACAGATCGGTCTCTAGCGCACTTTCAGTTGGATGTCAGCAGCCCTTAGGAACTCTGCTTCCTCTTCTAAATCGGCTCGCGTCAACGCATGCTCTCTCAACCAATGTTTCGGGAACTGTACTACCAGCGAACCTGGCTTTCCCTTTAGCTCAATCGGCGGCAATGGGTCGGGCGAGCGACTTCGGTGCAGCACGACGGCCAAACGTAGTAAGACAATCAACCGCTGCATGATCGGCACCCAATTTGCTGGCAATGCCCCAACCACGCTTATGGGATACTTCCGGCGGTGGGCACGCACGAGCACGGCAAGCAGATGCTGTTCTTGTCGGGAAAAGCCGAGGAGATCTGCGTTCTCTAGAATATATGCGCCGTGTTTATGGTACTGATTATGTGCAATGTCGAGCCCAAGCTCGTGGAGCTGCGCGGCCCAGCGTAACAATTGCTGTGGTAAATCACCGCCTAATGACCAATCTTCCACCACCTGCGCGAAACATCGTAGCACCGTTCGCTCCACCTGCACGGCCTGGTCTGGATCTACGTCGTGTCGTTTGGCAAGCGCGGTCACCGTGCGGCTACGCACATCTTCATGGCGGATACGTCCTATCAAATCGTAGAGCAGCCCTTCGCGTAGTGCGCCGTCAGAGAGCAGCATACGTTCAATACCAAGGGCTTCGAACGCAGCATGCAATACCACTACTCCTCCCGGAAAAACGGGCACCCGATCAGCACTAAGCCCGGGCAACTTTAGGCCTTCCACCTGCTCCGCCTTAACCAACACGGCAAGCAAACGTTTTAGCGCTGGCCACGTGATACCTTCATTACTCCAACCTGCCTCGGTCACAATACGCTCGACGGCCCGGATAGTGCCGGATGTACCAATCGCCTCTTCCCAACCCAACCGTCGGAATCTCGCCTCGTGTGGCTCGAGCTCGATACGCGCCGCAATACCTGCGCGGCGAAGCCGTTTGCGTGAGATTTTTCCGTCAGGAAAATACGCCTCACTCATGTTGACGCAACCCATGTAAAGGCTTTCCATGTAGGTCGGTTGCAGGCCCTCACCGATAATTAACTCGGTGCTGCCACCACCAATGTCGATGACCAATCGGCGTTGGCCATCGTTGGCGACACTTTGAACAACCCCGAGGTAAACCAAGCGCGCTTCTTCTACGCCGGATATCACCTCGATAGGATGTCCAAGGGCTGCTTCAGCCGCAGCGATGAACTCAGCGCTGTTGTGTGCGCGTCGCAAGGTATTGGTTCCGACGACGCGGACACTGCCGGCTGGCATGTGACGCACGCGTTCGCCGAAACGTTTCAGGCAAGCTAAGGCGGGCGCTGTCGCCGCCGGAACCAAACGATTGTCTTCATCCAAGGCACCCGCCAGACGCACCATCTCGCGTAACCGGTCGAGCACGCTCAACTCGCCATCGCGCAAGCGTGCCACTTTCATATGAAAGCTGTTGGAACCGAGGTCTATGGCCGCGATGGTATCGTCGGCTTCTGCCAACGTGTGGGAGGTACTGGGTGCTTTCGCTCGCATTCCTCTGCTGTTAACGAGACCGTGGTCTGGCAGCGCGCGATCGGCGAGCTCTTGTAGTTACCTTTCTACGAGTTTGGCGCTGTGGAATCTTCTTAGCTTGTGTTCTCGGCGGTCGGTTTGTGTGGCCGCCCAATCGGGTTGCCACTTGGCGGACGCGGTCTATGATCGTAGCGCGTGCTAGTACGTGGTTTTCCATTACCTTAAGCAAGGCCTGTTGCCTGCGAATTTTTGCACGATGCGCTAGTGCCAACAACCCCGGCAGGGCGTCATCGCGCATCTCACTGTGTATCCGAGCACGGTTGGGATTGTCCTTAGTAGCCAGGTCCAGTAGTCGCTGCACACGTTTTGCCGAAAAAACCTCGGCCGCCTCCGAAAGCTGTTCAAGCAACACACTTAAGTCATTAAGCAAACCTAGGTCGTCCTGTAACCGCTTTAGCGCTGTCAATGCACCTTGGACACCTGGTACGGTGCGACGCATCGGTTCTAGTAGGTAGCGCAGACGTTTACCACGGATCCGAGCTCGATGCGCCATCTTTTKGTTTTGCTGCCGCTCTAGCCGGCTCAGGCCCATCTCTAGGTCGTAACTGTACTCGCTTGCGAGTTCCGCACTTGCCTGCGCGAAGGTGTGGATCACAGGCTGATCTTTGAAYSTACCGCTAAGGAACTTCGTTAGTTCCCCTTCTATGGGCCTCCATTCTTTCAACACGCGATCACGGATACTTTCATRGGCCTTGTCGCGATSACGTTCCAGRTYTTCCAACAGCAAATYTAGGCCAATCCGCTCGCGGGCGTTAAGGGCCGGGCGTTGCTCTTTCAGCCACGATATCGATACCTCGAGATCACGCGCCGCGTTCGTGCGTTTGGCCAACCGCCGTAGGATGCTTCGTATTTTCTTCGTTACTGATAGGTGGGAAGCGAAGCCACGAAGAAATGTGCGCAATCTACGTAGTGCGACGCGAAACTGGTGTAATGCGTCTTCATTTTTTCCATCAGCAAGCAGTCGACCGGCCTTATTTGTTTGGTCGACGAGTTGCAGAGCCTGGTTGCGGGCACCCCTGACGGCCGACATTCTTGCAAGTCGGGCTGGAGTGACCGCAGATCTCGGGATTTTGGAGGCGCCCACGACCCTCAGTGATGGACTACGACCTGTAGTCGGTAAGATTAGCGTGTACTAATCGATTAAACCCGAAATATATTAGTATGACAATGCTCCCATAGAACGGCGCGAGATAAGTATAATGTGAATTTCAGCAGGAGCCCGACAAACGCGCATGAATATCTCCGTCATCGTCCCAACCCATAATCGCGCCCAATTGTTGGCGCGAGCGTTGCAGTCCGTTGTAACGCAGGCAACACCACCTATGGAGGTCATCGTCGTCGATGATGGGTCGAATGATGGTACCGAAGAAGTTGTGTGTACGCGTTTTCCGGAGGTTCAATATATCCGGCAGAATAATCAGGGTGTGAGCAATACACGAAACCGTGGCATCGAAGCCGCACGCGGAGACTGGCTAGCGTTTCTGGACTCTGACGACGAGTGGTTGCCACAAAAATTGACCAGCCAGAAGGAAATGTTGGCAGCTAACCCGCAGTACAAAATCTGCCACACGGATGAGATTTGGATCCGCAATGGCACGCGCGTGAACGCCATGAAGAAACATACTAAGGCTGGCGGCTTCATCTTTGAACGCTGCTTGCCGTTATGCGTTGTCTCACCGTCATCGGTTCTGATTCACCGTTCGGTATTCGACGAAGTCGGGTTATTCAACGAAGATCTGCCTACCTGCGAGGATTACGATCTGTGGTTACGTATCTGTGCGCGTTTTCCCGTGCTTTATGTCGACCGGCCGTTGATCATCAAGTACGGCGGCCATGCTGATCAGTTATCCCATCGATACCCAGCCATGGATCGATTTCGCATCATCGCGCTAGAGAACATTTTGCAAGAGAACCTGTCGTCTCAGTATTACCGGGCGGCACTGAACACGCTGATAACGAAGATTGATATTTATCTGCAGGGCTCGATCAAACGTGACAAACTACAAGAGATCACCAAATATCGGCATAAGCAGCGTTATTACCTAAACCTTCGTGAAGATATCTGTCATGTAACAGCGGTGGAAGTGATTTAGCATGCTGCRTTTCGTCGTCGCCCTRCAAGYCGAAGCCAAACCRCTCATCGACCACTTCGGYCTACGGCGTCGTACCGGTGGYGCGTTTCCTGTCTATGAAAATGAGAYCAYCGCACTGAYCGTCTCCGGGATAGGTAAGGTCGCRGCRGCRGCRGCGRCCGGTTACCTGCAAGCTCAAACCGRCAATCATTCGTGCACRGCTTGGCTCAATATCGGTATCGCCGGGCACGGCCGACGCGCGATCGGGGATGGCGTGCTTGCTCATAAGATCACGGATCAAATCACAGGACGAAGCTGGTATCCGCCACTAACCTTCGAACTCCCTTGTGCTAGCGATGGCCTCATTACTGTCGATGAACCGGAGACCGAATATCGCGAGAACAAGCTCTACGACATGGAGGCAGCCGGCTTTTATGCGACTGCATGTCGATTCACCACTGCCGAGCTTGTGCATTGTTACAAGATCGTTTCAGACAACCTTGTCACACCCAGCGAAGAGGTCAGCGTCAAGACCGTACAAGCCTTGATCGAACAACGGCTGGATACGGTTGACGTACTAGTACAAGCACTGAGGGCGCTTGCGGCGCGCTTAGCCGAGTTTCAGTCGGATCCGGGTGAACTGGCTCGGTTTCTCGAACACTGGCGGTTTACGGTCTCGGAACAACACCAGCTTAGGCGCCTGTTGTTGCATTGGCAGGCCCGTTCACCCAAGACGGTGTGGAGCGCTAAGCTCGCCGCCTTGCCTAACGCCAACGATGCACTGCGTTACCTGCGGCAAGAACTCGACATCTTGCCCATCGAGTTCTCTAAATCATGATCAATACGATCTATATCGAGCGAGAGATTGCGGATCATCCTCGCGTCCGGCAGATCTGCGAGAACTTTAGCGATGCGGTGACGATTATTTGTGAGCGCTACGGCGAGGTATTCAACCCTAAGGCACAGAATTTCAGGCTACAGAAGCGACGTCCGGCCCTTATCTTGGCACGCAAACACGGCGGCACCGTCCTCAAGACGCCCGAGGGTTACGGCATCGGCGGCAACCACAACTATTACTTCTCACACATGCTGAACTGTATCTATGATTGCCGCTATTGTTTTCTGCAAGGCATGTATCGCTCAGCGCACTACGTGCTTTTCGTCAATTACGAAGACTTTGAGACCGCAATTGTATCCAAGATTAGCGAAGCCAACGGCGAAACTATCTGGTTTTTCTCTGGCTATGACTGCGATAGCCTGGCGTTAGAACCGGTCACAGGTTTTGTCGATCATATGTTACCGCTTTTTGCACGCCACCCCAACGCCTTTATCGAACTCCGTACCAAGAGTACACAGGTACGGTCGCTGCTCAGAACAAAACCGTTACCAAACTGTGTCGTCGCCTTTAGCTTTACACCCAAAGAAATATCGGCCGCGCTCGAAAATGGCGTACCCTCGGTGGAGAAACGCATAGACGCCATGGTGCGATTGCAACGCCGGGGATGGCGGCTGGGCCTGCGGTTCGATCCTATGATCTACCACGAACATTATCAGGCCCACTATCGACGGTTGTTCGCCGACCTGTTCCAACGGCTCGATAGCGAAAGCCTGCACTCGGTAACCCTGGGCACCTTCCGTTTGCCGGTACCCTACCACCGTAACATCCTACGGTTGTACCCCGATGAGCCGTTGTTCGCGACGACGCTCGAACCGAGCAATGGTATGGTGTCTTACAAACCGCCGATTAGAGACGAGATGATTGCGTTCTGCGAAGAAGAGTTGCAACGCTATGTTACGCCGGACATCTGCTTCTCCTGCTCAACGTTATGAAATACCGTAGGCTGGGCCGTACTGAGCTCGAGGTCTCCGAGATTGGTTTCGGTGGTTGGGCGCTGGGTGGCGGCGCCTGGGGTAATCAAAAAGACCGGGAGTCACTGGCGGCGTTGGACAGGGCCATCGATCTCGGCATTAACTTTATCGACACCGCCGCCGGTTATGGCAAGGGTCGAAGCGAGCGTGTCATAGCGCGGGCACTCAAGGCGCGCGCCGAAAGAGTCTACGTCGCAACAAAAATCCACCCACTACCTGGGCCATGGCCACCATCGCCTTACTGCGATATCGATGCGCGTTATCCCGCCGATTATCTGCGACAGAAGGTCGAAGAACGACTGGAGAACCTAGACACCGCTTGTGTGGATATCCTACAGCTACACACGTGGACGCGGGCCTGGAACAAAAACCCGCGGGCCTTGGAGACGCTGAAGGAACTACAGGCGGAGGACAAGATCCGCTACATCGGTGTGTCTACACCCGAGCACGATCAGAACTGTGTGATCGATCTTATGCGACAAGGCTATGTCGATGTCGTGCAGCTTATCTACAACATCTTCGAACAAGAGCCAGCGGCCGAACTGCTACCAGCGGCTGAAGAACACAACATCGGGGTAATCGTGCGCGTACCATTTGATGAAGGCGCGCTCACTGGCAAGTTCAGCAAGGACACCACGTTCCCGGAAGACGATTTCCGTGCTAACTACTTCGCCGGCGATCGACTCGCGCGCACGGTCGACAGGGTGGAAAAGATCAAATCCGAAAGCGATACCAATGAGCAAACCATGGTGCAAGTTGCACTCAAATTCATCCTTGCTCAAGGCGCCGTCAGCAGCGTCATCCCTGGCATTCGCAATGTCGCACAGGCCAAGATGAACGTCGGTGTGTCTGATTCGCCCGATCTGTCCAGCGGCCTTATCGCCAAGCTGAGAAAACATGCTTGGCGGCGTAGTTTTTGGTACGCGGGAAAATAATGCGGCTAGTCGCTTACATCCAAATCAGAGTTAAAGTACATCCTTGCGCTCTTAGGCAAGAAACCACAAGAGATTATTAGGTTCGGCGAGAACGTGGCCAAGGAAAAGGGCCTGTCTGCCAGTGATGCGCGAACCGAGGATGAGTGGTTGGAGATGATGGTAGATAGCCCCATGCTGATAGCGCGTCCTACCGTGGTAACCGATCATAAGGCTGTTATCGGTCGGCCGCCGGAAACTATATTGTCGATCATTTAGCTACCTGAAACATACTGGAGAATGCGATGGCCGCTTATGTCCTAGTCGATGTTATGGTCAACGATTCGGATCGATATGAGGAATACAAAAAGCTTGCGCCGCCCGCCATTGCTGCCTACGGCGGCAAATACCTGGCGCGCGGCGGGCGAACCGAGGTGCTCGAGGGCGACTGGCCGCTAGATAGGTTCGTAATATTGGAATTCGAAAGTGTTGAGAGGGCCAAGCAATGGCACGAATCGCCGGCGTATCGCCAGGCCCGCACATTGCGCCACGAAACCGCCTCCACGAAAATGGTGGTGGTTGAGGGTCTCTAGGCCGGTTCACCACGCCGAGCCACCGATAACTCTTAACCCTGTCACCTCTAACGGGCGCTCGATGTAGGCAAATATACTGTCATCCAAATTGCCTACTCTGACCATCTTTAGTATCACCTTCTTTTCCTCGGACTCAGCCGCGCGCAAATAGGTCAATAGCTCTTCGAGCGTTTGTACTGGTTGATTGTCCACTGCCAACAACAGATCCATGGCTCGCAGTTTTTCGCCATCGCCGATGGACCCCGGTTCCACGTAATGCACCATCAGCGCTGGGCGCCCGTCGACAAAGTCACGTGAATCGCGCCATGGGTTCCCTGAAAACAAGACACCCGAAACAAGCACGCCGGTTCGCTCGGCCACGAGTATTGCTGATGCGAGCCGCCCGTAAACGACGATATCTTCATCGCCCCTGGTCACTTCTAGCTCGATATCATCCAAGCGGCCACGCAACGCATGGATGAATTGTCCACGGTTCTGGATCTCACCATCGGTACCGCCGACCCGCCGCACGATATCGCCTTCTTGAAGATCAAGCCCATGGTGTTTTCCGAAGACCTTGGCAACAGCAAGTTCGTTATTCTCGTCAAGGTCCAAATAGAAAAAGAACGGTAACTCGGGCGGAGAAGGATCGTGGCCTTGTCGCAGCAAAGTAAGAATACGACAAGCGTGACCCATAGGCACGGCGAAGTTGGTGTTTTGACTACTTCGTCGTGACGCGGTGTTCACGCCTACGACTTTGCCGGTCCGTAGGCTGATGAGTGGACCACCGGAATTGCCAGGATTGATCGGCGCATCGGTTTGCAACATCTCTGCCATGCCAGTGAACTTGGACGTGATCCCCGAGATAATGCCGCGCGTACCGGTGAACGATAGATCCCAGGGATGGCCGAAGGCGCCCACCGTATGGCCAACTGCGGGCGCCTCCTCGCAATCTAAGTTCGCGGCTACGATGTCTTTCGTCGCCGGTCTATCCACCATTTCCAAAATTGCGATGTCTATGTAGGGATCGACATAGAGCTTGCGTGCTACATAGTAGTCGCCATCGAGAAGCGCGACTTTCACCTGTGAAGGCGAACGCGCCACCACATGGGCATTGGTCATGACCCAGCCACGATCGGCATCGACAACAAAACCGGCACCGATGGTGGTGCCTTTCCTATCGCCGTAGAAAGGCAGCTCGACCCTCGTAACAACCTTGGCCGTGTATTGCCGGGCTTGCTCAAACGCCTGCTCATCCTGGCCGGCGTAGGCGTAGGTCATGAGCGACACGCAAACCAAAGACACAATAATTCTGTATGTCGACCGACCTTGTTCTATGTGGCTAGCTTGCATAGTTCGTCTCGGGACCAAGCGACTGAAAATCCAGTGCAAAATATACGCCACATGCCGCAGCTATTCACCGATGTGCAACAGAACACGACGCCTAGCCGCACCATGGCGGTGTTCCCAAACATAGACGCCCTGCCAAGTGCCTAGCCCCAAGCGCCCGTCGCTAATCGGCACCGACAAGCTGGTTGTAGTCAGCGCGGATTTGATGTGCGCTGGCATATCGTCTGGCCCTTCCGCATTGTGCGTGTATAGTGAGTCATCCTCCGGCACCAATCGATTGAGCCAGCGCTCGAGGTCGTGCTTGGCAGAAGCATCGGCGTTTTCCTGAATCATCAGACTGGCGGACGTATGTTGAATGAACAACGTGCACAATCCGTCTATCACGCCCGAGTCGCGTACCGCTGCCTGCACCTCAGACGTAAATTCGTGCAGGCCCTGGCCGCTCACCGCTATTGTGAGTTGTTTAATCATTGCGCCTTAACAGGCCCGTCTCATATGGGCGACTTTACCTGGGCCAGGTCAGGTTCACCGCAGCGACGTAGTATCTCGCGACGGGCGGCATCACGTAAGGCTACAGCCGCGGACCAGTCGCGCCCCTGGGGACTGATGGGCTCACCGACAATTACGCTGACACCGCCGCGACGCACAAACCACTGATGACAACGGAGCTTGTTGCGTGTACCGCGTAAGGTTACTGTGACGATCGGTACGCCGGCTTCCGCCGCCGCCACGAACGCACCCATGCGAAAAGGAAGCAAGCCGGGTGTGCGTACAAACGTACCTTCCGCAAAGAAGATAAGTGAATGCCCTTGCCGTAACGAGTGCGCGGTTCGCCGAGCATCATCGATGCCACGTTGCTTATCGAAACGCTCGACATATTCCACGCCGAGGCGACGAAGCAGGATTCGCGAAACAAAATTATCGTCTAGTTCACGTTTGGCGACGTACTTAAACGCGCGCGGCAAAGCCGTGCTCAAGACCAGACCATCTAGATAACTAGCATGATTAGCGACGATCACGCATGGAGATGATGGTAGGTTCTTCAGGCCTTCAATTCGGAACGGTGTTCCCGAAAGTCGCAGCAACAAACGGCCAGTACCACGGAGCACGGCCCAGCACCATCTAGGCCGCGGCGATACGGCAATGCACAGCCAGGTCACCGGTGCCACCACCGCAAAGATAGCCCACGTGTAAACCATGTACAGAAGATCTGTAAGGAGGCGACCCGATCGGTACAACTGTGGCCGCAAGCCGGCTGCAGCAAATCGTACGAGCTGCCACCATGGGGCATGCCGGCGTGCACCGAGCTTGCCGCTTTGATAGAGATCACGACTCGCGGCACGACGCAGCTTTCCACTTGATGTCTTTAGCACGGTATACGGTACCGCCAGCACAATGTCATCCGGCGGCGTGCCGACTAAATCAACCGCAAGGACAGTAATTCGTGCATGCAGCTCATCACGCGCGCTGGCGTCGGTTTGCTGGGTTTCCGCCAACACCACCAAGCTCTCGGTACCAGCAACCATACCGGTCGCCGCGAATACTGCGACACAACCACGTCGTATGCCGGGGATGTGGCCGATGGCCTCTTCCAATTCTTGAGGATAGATATTGCGTCCGGCACGAATGATGACGTCCTTGACGCGCCCGGTGATAAAGACCTCACCGTCCGCCACATAGGCGAGGTCGCCAGATTCCAACCAGTCACCGTCGAACAAGCGATTGCTCGCCTCCGGGTTGCGATAGTAACCGCTTGTGGCGGAGGGCCCACGGAACTGTAAGCGCCCCTCTTGTCGGTCCACCACTTCGAGACCGGCTGCATCGACAATGCGTATCTCGTGCCCGGGAAGTGTCTGACCGCAGCCGACGAATCGTAACGTTTGTGTTTCGGTATTGTCGGTGGGAATCGCCCTACCCTCACGCCTAAACGTCTCGCGATCGACGCGGTTGATAATCGGTCCTCGCCCCATTGGCGGAAAGGCCAGGCCGACCGAACCCTCGGCCAACCCATAAACCGGGCAGAGCGCCTCTTCACGAAAACCATAGCGAGCAAAACGTTTTGCGAAAGCAATCAGCGTGTCGGGGCTGACAGGCTCGGCACCGTTAGCAGCCATCCGCCATGAACTCAGATCAAGACCCTCGATGTCTTGCTCATCGATTTTGCTCAAACATAGTTCATAGGCAAAGTTTGGTGCCGCAGACAGCGTGGCGCGGTGTCGATGTATCGCCCACAGCCAGCGGGCCGGGCGCCCGAGGAAATTCAGTGGTGGTATCAACACCAATGGCATCGCGTGATAGAGGCTACCGAGCCAGGCGCCGATCAGCCCCATGTCGT
>LKGT01005702.1_pt1 | contig 11203 bp, 18 predicted proteins | sample 503861 | NCBI WGS metagenome assembly LKGT01 (sample SAMN04113194, study PRJNA297058) | marine sediment metagenome | biome: marine benthic biome; feature: marine benthic feature; material: marine sediment; isolation source: sediment sample collected at the water-sediment interface from the South......
AGCCAGGGCGCAAAGTAGCGCGATTCCCATCCGCCTGAAACGCCCTGAAAGTCGTTTTCGGGCACGTCCAGATGGATGAGATCAATGCGCCCATCATCGTCCTCAGGCGAGAATGAGATGATCAGCGTCGAGTCCGGGTCTTCATCGGCGAAATTAACGGACCGCCACGACTGGACGATCAACATTGGTTTGACGACCTGCAGCATCGTGCCTGTCAACAGTCCGCCAAAGGCTTCAAACGGCGACCCGGGTTCCTCGCTGATCGTGGCGGGCGCCCCGGTGAACGCCGCGTGTACTTCGGCGTCCATATACATCGCATAGAGTTCTGCCGGACTGCCTGGCAGAACGACGGTTTTATAAATCGTGCTGCGCATCCTGCTTCCCCCCTTCCGACTGTTGCCCTATGTATAGCTCATTGGCGGCCTGATGTCCTGACGCTCGAGCCTCGCCAGTCCGGACATTATCGACCAGTCGATGATCTGACTTTGATTTTTTGAAAATCAGCTCAGTTTCGACTGAAAGCTGATCGGCAGCCCGCCCGGTGCATTCAAATAATAGATGCGTTCCCCGTGTTCATCCATTGGTCCGGTCGGCTCGAGTCCGTTGTTGCGTGCGTTTTCCGCCCACGCATCGGCATCGTCAACTACTATCTGCAGCATGATTCCCGCCGGCATTCCCGGCGCTTCAGGCCAGACTTCTATCCAGCTCTTACCAGCCGGGAAGACCGCACCGCTGAACGGCGCACCGTCTTCCATAAATTGCTTCCCGGGAAGCCCAAGGCCGCCACCGAGAAAGTTTGCCACCTCTTCGGCTTCGGCCGAAACAGAACAGAAACGAATTCCCAGCACCTGCATGTCGAACTCTCCGTTTTCGGTCAGCCTTCCTGTCCGGCAAAATATCGTTCAAAAGCCCTGTGCCTGGCATCGGGGGCAATGTCGATGATCTCGCCGGCGACGTTCAGCATTTCCATCTCGTCGACACTCGTGTGGCCGTCCGCGGCGGCGACTTTCAAGAGCATGACCGCAATATCCTCTTTCTCCTCAGGGCTCAGCACGTGGGCGAGCTCTCGCAGCAGACTATTCAGGTCCGGGTTCTCGGCGAGATCGGCCATGGCCCGCGTCAGTAACGCCAGGGACTCGGCGCTGTGCAGATGAAAATGCTCCTCGACGAGCTGGAGCATTTTATCTGCTTCCTGTTCGGAGATGTTGCCATCGCCTTTTGCCACGCATACGAGAAGTGCAGCGACGAGGAACTGCGAATCGTATGTTTCAGGGCCACTGCTGGTTTCAATGACGAGTGTTGAGCCCTCGAACCGGGGTTCTACGAGTTCTTCAATCAATTTATTGCTCCCTTACTCCTAATCTGGGCGAACTATTGGTCGTTTACTATAACTACTTGACCAAATACTTGCGCTTCATCTGCTTGACCGAACCGTCGATCAGCGCTTTGAGTTTCTGCAGGTCGATATCGTCCAGGGCATCGATATAGAGACACGACTTCCCGGTCTTAAATTTTCCTAGCTGGCTCATCAGTTTATCGAAGTTTGAGAATCCTGGCATAATATACAGGGTCAGATTCTGTTTTCGGGGCGAGAATCCGACCAACGGTGAACTGCCTTCGTGCCCAGTCGCATACTTGTAATCGTAAGCTCCGAACCCGACGATACTCGTGCCCCACATCCTGGCCCTGTTGCCGGTTGCTTCCCTCATCATTCTTGCGATGGTCCGGCATTCCGCGCGCTTTTTCCTATCCTCTATCGTATTGAGAAAATCAGATACACTTCGCTTGTTCGGTATGGTTTTCAGCTTTGCCATCTCTGCCTCGGCTCTCTAACGCGTGCCGAAAAGCCGGTCGCCGGCATCGCCAAGCCCCGGCACGATATATTTCCGATCGTCGAGATAATCATCAACGCTGGCCGTATATATTTTCACCTCCGGGTGTTCTGCCTCGACCAACGCAATGCCTTCGGGACAGGTGACAATACAGATTACGACAACAGTTGCAGCCCCCTGCTCTTTGAGAAAATCGATAGTCGCAGCGGTGGAGCCGCCGGTCGCGAGCATCGGGTCAATCACGATGCAGGTACCGCCGTCGGTTTCTTTTGGTAACTTGTGATAATAGGACACCGGTTTTTTTGTGCCCGCTTCGCGGTACATGCCGACAAAACCGACCCTGGCGGTAGGTACCAGCCCAAGAATGCCCTCGAGCATGCCCACTCCGGCCCTCAGTATCGGAACGACCACCAGCTCGTTGGCAATCTTGTGACCTGCCGCCTCTGCGAGCGGTGTTTGAACGGTGACCTGCTTCACCTCGATTTCCTTTAGTGCCTCGTAACACAGGAACATCGTGATTTCGGTCGCYAATTCGCGAAACTTTTTGTAGCCGGTATCCTTGTCCCGAATCAGGGCCAGTTTATGTTGAACGCATGGGTGTTTGACTTCCTCGTGCATTTATCTTTGCTCCCTTTCTTATCGGCCACGAATATATAGCCAGCATACCAAGCCTGCCTAGTCAGTAAACCAGCGGTCGGCCAACCGTACGAACTTCCCGATACAGCAGTGCCAAACTGAATACAAGCAGAAACGGCGCCGTATAAACACCTGGAAAATAGGCGCCGGCGTCGACTGCGAAAAAAATATGGCCGATCCCGTTACCGAGTTCGACGAGCGWCCAAGCCCAAATCCATGCTTTCGCGCTGCCSACYGCAGGCCGCACGCGAAAGAAATAAGTCCAGAAAGCSAGTGTAACAACCAGCGCGTTGCCGATCGCAAAACCGAGCGCGAGATTTTCGCTAATGAGYCCACTCAGGTAGCGCGCCGGCGCAAAGACGCCAAATAGACGAAAATAGAATTCTTCGATCGAGTGAGCTGCCTGGGATATCGCGAGACCCAGGAAAAGTCCACTTGTTCCGATTTGCATGTCGAGGGATTATCGCTATTTATCCGACCAGATCGCGTATTCATTTCCGTTGGGATCTGTGAAATGAAAGCGCCTGCCGCCCGGAAACGGGAAAACGTCGCGGCTGATTGCGCCACCGAGTTCGGCAACTCGGGCGCTATTGTTGAATTCATACCATTTGGCCTTTCAATCGCAGAATCGGCCGCTCAGCATTAAATTCGACCTGACCGAATCCACCGGTTATTTCATAGTGGCCTTCGCCGACCCGTCTCAGGCCGTCGATCGCACCATGCATCAGCGCCTCCACCGCTTCAGAGACAGGCTGGCTGCCGCCCGTGTCGGCACCGGACTTGATAGCGGAACAAAATGGAAATTCCAGATGCGCCGGCCGGAAACATGCTTTCTCCGCCGGCCTTGGCTTTTCATAAAAAGCATGGTCAGGACAAAGAAAAAGATCCAGATCGATGAGCAGCGACCCGGACTCCGTACCCCAGGACAACACGAATGACTTTGTCAGATCGACCGCGCTGAATTCCCTCATTTCTCTCCAGTCGGTTACATCGTCTGTCATCTTGATCTCCCGCGTTGCCTGGTCCAATGCTGAAGTACGTTTGGCGCCTGTGACTCGCGAACGTCAGGTAACGGGCTCGGTGATTATTTCTGTCTTGACCGAATTTGCAATAAAGCACTGATCGTGCGACTGCTGGTGTATCTCGTCGATTTGCTCCGTTGTCGGCCACAAGTCGCCTGAGAACACAACCTTGGGGCGCAACACGACTTTCATCATAGCCATTCTCCCCTGGTCGTTTTTCGCCATGTGGCCGATTGCACAATCGGTATATTTATCAACTGTATAGCCCCTGTTTCTGGCGATCGCAAGAAAGAAAAGCATGTGGCAACTGGATAGTGAGGCGACAAAAGCCTCTTCCGGATCAACGTTTTCGGCAACTGACTTCGGCAGCGGCACGATCTGCGGCGACGCTGATGCCGGAACGAGGAGGCCACCGTCGAATTCCCAGGTATGGCGCCGGCTGTAGTTATCGTCGAGAAAATCCTGGCCGTCACGTTGCCATTTAACCGTTGCTGTGTAATCCGACAATTGTCTGTTCTCGCTACCTGGCCGTGGGTCGCGATCCTCCATGCCTTGTCCCGGTGTAAAGCTGAGCATCGAGGTCGGCTGACAGGTTTAGATAAACGACGACCGAGCTGGCATGAATATCCGATCGTAACTTTTCGTCACTCATGCTGATCCCCTAAGCAAGTCTTGATCCATTATTGGCCGGCTTGTCTGGCACCGCAAGCACGACACTTGCATCTTCCTGCACGAAGCCGGTTACGAGACACTCGGAAATGAAAGGCCCTATCTGTTTGGGTGGAAAATTCACGACCGCGGCAATCTGTTTGCCAACAAGATCCTCGCACTTGTACAAATCCGTCACCTGGGCAGAGGACTTCTTGATGCCAATCTTGTCGCCGAAATCGATCGTCAGTTTATAGGCAGGCTTTCTCGCCTCAGGAAATTCCTCGGTCGATACAATCGTGCCGACCCGCAGTTCGACTTTTTCAAAGTCCTGCCAGCTAATCTCCAACATCAAAGCCTCCTGCCACCTCACAAAAATCTGCCTCATTCGCGTCGCCCTGGACAGTGAGTCACCGCGCCCCATCAGTGCGTTTTGATTTCTTTCAGACCGAGCAGGATAGCTGCACCGACGAGCAACGCACCAGAAATCTGGTTCATATGATGTCCGACGTGGTGCCGGAAGCGCGCTTCGATCCAGCCGGCAAATCCACCATAAATCGTTAGAAAACAAGCGTCTATGATAAGGTACGTCACTCCCAGGATGACGAACTGCTGGCCAGTCCGCGCGGCTGGATTTACGAACTGTGGAAATAATGCTGCAAAAAAAATAACGGCCTTCGGATTGGCAGCCGACGTCATGAAGCCCTGCCAATACAGCGACCGCAGCGTACGAACGCGACTGCGTACTGCCACCGATGGGTCGAAGCGCTGCCTAAATTTCGTTACACCCATGAATATCAAATAGGAAACACCCAGCCACTTGATGACAACAAAAAATTCCTGTGATGAATGAATAAGACTGACCAGGCCGAGTGACGCGACTGTCATTTGCACAATGTTTGCCGACAGGTCGCCAGCTGCCGTAGCCAGAGACCGGTTAAAGCCATTGCCCAGGCTGTTCGACAGCATCAGCACGTGACTGGGACCCGGCGTGCTCATCAGAATCAACACAGTTGTCACGTACGCCAACCAGAGTTCTGTGGTCATACGTCACCCTCGAAAATAATGACTCGGTTTCCGGCCGGATCCGTTAAGTAAACGTAAGTACTGGACCAGGGTTTCTCTTCCGGCTTGCCGTGCTCATAAATCCCGGCCAGTTTTATTAAAAAGTCGTCCAGATTGTCTGTTCTGAATTGCAGGCAAGTCCTGGTCAAATCTGTCTTATCGAGCACGGATGCAATCTCCAGGAAGCCGTCCGCATCAACGTCGGTCAATCCGAGTATCGCTCCGGTGTCACCTTCTTCATTCCATTCGCGAATAATTTGCAGGTCAAGTACTTTGGAGTAGAAATGTAATGTCTCATCAAACCGGTCGGTTTCAATACGTGTCTTGATCGCCGTGAGCACGTTGAATGACCCGTCTTATGCGAATGCCGTGTGAACCCAGAAACCGATATAGTAAGAGATGACAATAACGGCGATGGCGATGCCCAGGTGCTCAAGTACGACCGGCAAGACTGCGTTTTGCTGTCCTCTGGCGAGAAAAAAACTCAGTAGAGCGATAATTACCAGACCCCAGCACATAGAAACGATGACAGCAGTCTGTAACGGCAGCCACATGACTGGGACAGCGAAGGTAATAGCAACCACGAACTTTGTAAAAAACGTTGCGAAGGTTGCTGCCCAGATGTGCTCGCTCGTCGATTCCGGATCCGCCTCCTGAGCTATATGCATACCGAGCGCGTCCGACATTGCGTCTGCTACCGCGATAACCAAAATACCACCGAGTACGGCAACGACGGATTCGGTTCCCGCATACAGCCCGGCAATCAACCCAACCGTTGTGATTACACCGGATGTGGCCCCGAAATACACGCCGGATCGTGCCCCCTTATTCTTGAGAATACGTTTCAATCGGAGAATTCCTCTGTTCGGCCCCGTTGCCAACGATAAAGAAGCCACGCATAGATAACAACGTTGACGACGACCACGCAGCCCGCAATCCAGAACTGAATGCTGCGCGTCAGTCCAGCCGGATAAATGACCGGCAGAAGGTAGTGTTCGACAAAGCTGTCTGAGTATCCGGACTCGCCGGCGCTCTGTCGAAAGCTGTTTTCCCAGATCGTCAGGGGGCAGATACGGCCAGTAATTTCAATAAATGCGCCCCAGACAGCCGCCGGCACATGAACATATGCCACCCAGCGATATCGCAGGATCAGCAATCCTCCTAACACAACGAATGCAATGAATCCCAGATGCAGAGCCAGAACAAGATCGGCTGCTATACGATAAAACATGTCTTTGTCGGCAAACTACGTGGTCAGGAGATTAGACAACAGGAGCCGTAAGCCAGACCCGCCTGCCGGAAATTGGCTGCTGATTGTCATTGCGCATCCGACACGAAAAACTTCAGTTCTTTATCATCATCAATCCGTCGGATCATGCGCTCGAATGTCAGGCCAATCTTTTCGAGCAACCTGATTGAGTTGCGATTATCCGGCGCGACAATCGCAACGATTCGCTGCAAGTTGAGCGTCTTGCGCGCATGTCTCATAACGGCTTCGGCCGACTCAGCCGCGTAGCCCTTTGACCAGTGCTGCTCAAGCATCGCAAAGCCAATATCCGCGTCATCGAGGTCTTCTCGCCTTACCAGGCCGCACATGCCAATCGGCTCGCCAGACTTCTTCAGCTCCACCATATTCAGGCCGTAGCCGAAACGGTCATAGCTATCGATAGGACCACTCAGGAGATACTGTTTCGCATCTTCGCCGGTGCGTACGCCTTTGTCGCCAATGTGCCTGATGAACGACGGTTCGTTCAGTAATTGAATAATAAATCCGGCATCGTCGATGCAGAGGTGACGAAGAATCAGCCGTTTGGTCTCAAGCACCTGCACGTAACGGCTTCCCTGTGCTAATGAGATTTTCGGCCCGCATAATTAAGCCACGCCTCGGTAACAAACATAACGACTACCACTGCGGCTGCATTGATCAGGCCGACCAGAATCGCCGACATGAACAAACTGCCGCTCTCCGGACCGACCCCGGATTCGACTGCACCGATGTGTTGATAAAGGGTGTGGATGATCTCTGCCCCGATACTGCCGCCAAGCGCGGCTGCAACGATCGCGATAACTCTGTCGCGCATGCGTGCGTGACGAAATACATAAACCACGGCCCCGATTACGCCGACGGATACGAACATCACACCCGATTTTTGAATCGCTGCGAGGATTGCAAGCGTGGCAAGGCTCGACATCATGATGACCATTCTCTTTTCCATTTTCTTGTCAGGTCTGGGTTAGCTTGATATCAACAACCGCCGCGCTCTCGATAAACTGGTATTCCCTGCCCCTGACCGTGTCGAGTCAGGTCCGAAAAGGAATCATAACAAAGGGCCATCAGACCTGCCGTCATGCAAGGGCGAGATGATCACGGCATAGTCGCGTACGGCCGGTGCTGGTAATACTTGGGATAGGAGTCCAGCCGGATATGCAGCCAGGAGACACCGAGACCTGAAGTGCTCAGCCACAATTTCCGCTCACTCAGGTTTKCGCGCATCGCCCGGCCGGTTTCACGCCAGAGAYTTTCRATCYGCGACTGYGMAGCCTGACGCACRAAAGCCGCCAGATGGRCRCAGGCCTCGGGYGACYCGGACGRCCGGGGAGCRAGCAGAACGGCRTCRCCRCCCAGACTGCGAAACGARACRATYTCACCTWCCCGGTCGCGCTCGAAATGCGMSCTGAACGGYTCGGGANTSGGGCTNCAGCCTGGCGAGCGCCGGACTRTCGAGCAATACAAACTCSACCCCYGAATCRATGTTTGCATCRCTAAGTGGCGGATGCTCCCAGAAGAATGCTKCATAGTCAGCCCCGGCCAGCAGGTCSGTGAACCAGGMAGCAAAYSYCTGATCTTCCKCCAGCAACTTCAGGTACGCGCCGAASGAGACAGGATCCTCGCCCTGATATATTTGAATCCGATGGCCGTTTTKTACGTTTTCAGWCTTTGCGRTCCACACAGTCACYTYATCTAYTGKCGRGGATGCGTASYMAGAAACACGCTCAAYACGTTCGMRTAGCGTGGAAACATCCCGATCGTRTTGTGGCCGGCCCCSGRGATTACTTCGATAATCACYTGAGATTCGGGAAATGCCYCRGCAAGGGCATCCGAACGCCGCCTCGGGATAAYCTCATCGTCCTCRGCGATGACGACGAGAACAGGCGCGTCGATTTCAGCRAYRTGCCCCRCCGARTYGAACTTGTCTTTGAGCAGCAATGACACAGGGAACACGGGGAAAGCTTTTTTGGCAACGTTCTCAATGCTGTCGAATGGCGTAACGAGTATGAGTTTATCGATGTCTTTTACTGATGCGAGATAGCTTGCAACGGCACTACCCAGACTGCGACCGATAACCGAGATGTTCGCGTACTGCGCACGTATCTCGTCAAAAATGGCCAACGCATCCTTATAAAGGCCCGCTTCTGACGGCGAACCTGTACTACCGCCRTAACCGCGGTAGTTGACCAGATAAACGGCGTGTYCCGGAAAAATGTTTCTGAARTCCGGAATGTTRCCGGAGACRTCCTCGGCATTGCCSCCRAAATAAATGATTGCATTTGGCCCGCCGRCATTGGCCAGMCGCCAGATTTTCAGCGTCTCGCCATCGCTTTCGAGCCTRARKTCTGCCACGTCCGGGACRTGTACTTCGGGAGTCGGGTAATACATGACGCTRCGTTGARWCGCGTAAAGRARCACACAGCATCCYGCRTAAATCAGCMCCACAATTGMAATRATCGTCACGACCGMCTGCCTCATATCATTCGAGCCCCGGCTTRTTCACCACCTGYCGGRCCGTAGAATATCACCCAGGCAGCAAAATCATCGCTGAAKTCCTCGAATCGATGAACATCACCCGCCGGAACAAAAAGTGCTTCGCCGRRCTCGAACGGCTCTCTGTTCTCACCGTGAACAAAGAATCCCGTTCCTGACTGAATAAYATAAATCTCRTCSYGRTCRTGMGKTTCYTGYGGRTCRGATCCYKCAGGCTTGTARAACCCRAGCTCMAKYGTTCCATGCTGYAACAAGATGCCATAGAYGCCTYGTTCRGACCCGGCAGCGATGCCTRAAGCATGTTCGACGGTATATCTCTCAGTCATTTGTTGGCTCCGAGTATTGYTGCRAGACCRTCGMGAYTGTCGCARCACTCGCTCATGTCAACGCGTCCCTGAATYTTTGCCCGATGCCGCGCAGTCTGTCRACAGGCTCATTCGAGAATACTATGCGCACATATTGAGTACTGGCGCTCCCGCCCCAATTGACCATCGGCGTTGCCGCGACCCTTCCCTTCTCCAGCAGGCGCCTGGACGCTTCGGACCCGTCCATGCCAAGGGACGACACATCGACAAGAAATGACCARCCGCCATGCGGYGGMAYGACCGTRAAATCTTTCAGCTCTTCGAGCAACACATCACGACGTTGCYGCCACTCCGCAACGCAAAYCYTGATACCGTCGTTCGGGTCATTGATTGCSGYSGCAACAGCACCCATCGCGATGCCGGTCTGRCAGACKACATTACTGATGCTGACTCGSGCGATRTCTGCGAYWASGCCGGCAGGACCMACGATCCARCCRACCCGCCARCCAATCATTCGGTAYTCCTTGGATGCCGAGCCRACRGAAATAACTTTATCCCGCATGTKCGGAAAYGAYGCCGGGTGAATTACGCTCCGGCCGTCGTAAAGAATGCGCTCCATCGCCGTGTTGTTGAYAATCAGGCAATCGGCGYGCCGGCAGAATTCGATCAATGMRCTCCAATCATCGGCATCGAAAACWSCRCCCGTYGGCATTGCGGGGCTCATCAGGAGCGCGAGTYTCACGGGTGCCGGATCGATATGCCGAAGCGCATCCGTATCCAGCTGCCAGCCCYGATCCGACGGCRTCAACGGCACATATCTTGGCACRCCACCGGCSAGTCGAACCCGRTTGATCARGCCGACATAAATCGGATCTGTCATGAGGACTTCGTCGCCGGGCTCCAGKRTCGCGAGCAACACGTTCAAAAKGCCRGACAGYCCCCCGGCACTGATGACGCATTCTGTTTTCCAGTCATATTGATGACCKGMCTGGYGGSCGACGAGGCCSGTCGCTGCCTGYCGYAACGTGTSCAGGCCGAAAAATGGCARGTAGCTGTTGGCATCGTCGTCATGGACGGCYTGCCTGGTGTACTCSAGCGCCGAGGCCGGCGGGCGCAGGTCMGTATCGAGGTTCTCGAGCCGCARTACKTCCGGATCGGCSAGCGWGTCGGCAAGGTCCCCCATGTCTTCAACGCCAATTTTTGTTATGTGTTGCAAGCGGGAAACTGACATGATTTTCCTATCCGGTCAGGACCGGTTTCTGGCGTTAGTTCGAGGGCCCCGCCGGCCCGTCTTTGAATCGAACGGCGTACAGTGACTCGTGGCACTTATTCGCGACGGATATTTCCGCCGCGCAGACATCTAGCTGCGCAGGTAGGAAGCGCCATTGACGTCGATTATCGTGCCGGTCGTGAATTCAGCGCCGGCAGACGCAAGGAAAAGAACGGCATTTGCGACTTCGTCGGGGCGGGCGACACGGCCGACTGGGCTTTGTGCTCTGATGGCGTCGCCCGCTGGGCCCGCCAGCATGTCTGTGACCATATCCGTTTCAACGAATCCGGGAGCAACAACGCCGACAAATATGTTGTGCGGCGCGAGCGCGACAGCCAGCGACTGGCTAAGCGCGTTGACGCCGGCTTTGCTGGCACCGTATGCGGGAGCATCGGGTTCACCGCGAAAGGCGCCACGCGATGAAATATTGACGATACGACCCCCGCCGCTTTCCATCATGTGACGCGCGGCAAAGTAACAGATATTGGCCGGCCCCATCAGGTTTACGTTAATCGTCTTTTGCCAGAACGAACACCACTCGTCGAACCCAACCGAATCAAGTGGGTGAACCTCGTAAATCCCGGCGTTATTGACCACGATATCGAGCCCGTTCAGCTTGGAAACGGATTCTTCCACGGCGCTCCTGGCCCCGTCCGGCACCG
>LKGT01008117.1_pt1 | contig 11203 bp, 12 predicted proteins | sample 503861 | NCBI WGS metagenome assembly LKGT01 (sample SAMN04113194, study PRJNA297058) | marine sediment metagenome | biome: marine benthic biome; feature: marine benthic feature; material: marine sediment; isolation source: sediment sample collected at the water-sediment interface from the South......
GGTGCTCTTCCAAGCAATGTTGGTGGAGGATACAATCTTCGAATGATTCTAAGAAGAATTATTGGAACAATGGATAGACTTGCACTAAAACTGGACATGAACGAGATAATTGACATGCAAATTGATTATCTAAAGGAAACTTATCCAGAACTTGAAGAAACAAGAGAGGATGTCAAGACAATAATTTCTTTGGAATCAGAGAGATATGTGAATTCAAAATCAAGAATGCAAAAAATTACCAGCAAGATAAAAGAGCCATCGGTTGATGAYTTRATTMGAYTATACGARTCWGATGGTGTSACKCCTGATTATCTSAAGGARAYSAATGTAATWTCAGAWATTCCYTCYGMWTTYTACTCCARAYTATCWGAATTRCACCAGTCTGCAAAAANAGAAGRAKCANGWACAACTCYCMTTGGAAGGMCTMCCAGAAACTGARYTATTRTWYTATGGWGATGAYCCRARAGAGTTTGAYGSYAAAGTTCTNAAAGNCWTTTGAMAARTTTGTMGTKCTRGATARRACKTCATTYTATGCAAGGGGTGGAGGACAAGARCCAGACCACGGWAMWATTGCRGGATTYAATGTRGTTGATGTAAACAAGCACGGCARYATWRTWGTYCATGAGNTTAGNWGRYGGMATTMCAAARGAAGGAGARACYGTTTCMTGTGTTGTRGACTCYAAAAGAAGAGATGGWATTACAAAACACCAYACCAGTACTCAYATYCTMAACTCTTCRTSTMGAAMTGTTYTRGGATCATGGGTTTGGCAGCACTCTGCATTCAAGGARGTTGATCATGCAAGACTRGACATCACRCATCACTCTGCWYTWACYGATGATGAAGTYRSAAAAATYGARGAGMTKGCAAAYGCCAAAGTCAAAGARAACATTCCRGTAACAATTGAGAACTTTGAYAGAGGKACTGCYGARCARAAATATGGRTTTAGAATTTACCARGGTGGAGTKGTTCCWGTAAAGTCWRTWCGAATTGTRTCAATTGAGGATTTTGATGTTGARGCRTGTGGYGGAACWCAYRYYAAAACAACAAAAGAGATTGAACTGATCAAAATTWCAAGRACAAAAMGAATTCARGATGGTGTGGTAMGAYTAGAGTTTGTAGCTGGAGATGCAGCTAGGGATTAYRTTAARMAACATGMAGCTGATYTAGCTAAAAYTTCAGCTGAACAAGMTGCAAAGGAAGAACGAGATAAGCTAAGAGAGCATATGAAAGAACAAGCAAAAAGAAATATTCCATTTTTGTCAGATGATGTTTTAGCAAGTCCAGTTGGTACAATAAAACATGCAGATATTGAAACTGTTGTCACAGAATCTGTAAGATTTTGTTGGACGAAAAGTGACAGATATGATGAGTATTTTCACATTAATTTTGGAGAGAGACTTATCAAGAATGATCCCAAGGTGGTATATTGTGGAATTTTTGAAGAAGGCGATACAGTTAGAGCAATAGTTTACGCTGGAGATGAGATATCAAAGAAGAATAATGCAGATGATATCGCGAAGGCAATCTCAGAAATCCTTGGTGGCGCTGGTGGAGGAAATTCAAGATTTGCTCAAGGTGGAGGAAAGGACAAGTCTAAAAAAGAAGAGGCAATCAACAAAGCAAAATCAATGGTTTTGGAATAGTGTTTTTGAATGGTAAACTGGTTAGATATTGAAACAAAGTGGAGAAAAAAATGGGAAGAGGGAAAAAACTTTGAGGCAGATCCTAATGAAAAAGAAAAAAAATTCATCACGGTAGCGTATCCTTATCCAAACTCGCCACAACACATCGGTCATGGAAGAACATACACACTAGCTGATGTTCATGCGAGATACTATAGAATGAAAGGATACAATGTTTTGTTTCCAATGGGATTTCACTATACTGGAACGCCAATTCWTGGAATGGCAAAACGAGTTGAGGCTGGMGAYGCRGAAATCATTGATGGRTTRAARAATATTTATCATGTTCCWGAWGATGCAATCAAAACCTTTGTAGAGCCAATAAAGATTGCARACTATTTTCATGAAGAGATTAAGGCTGGAATGGTAGAGATGGGGTAYTCYATTGATTGGCGTCGTGAATTCACAACMATWGATCCTGTMTATCARAARTTTATCGAGTGGCAAATCAMCACGCTAAAGGAAAAAAATCTAATCATGCARGGGTCTCATCCTGTTGGATGGTGTCCWAAAGAYCAAAATCCTGTATCACAACATGAYACTATGGGAGATGTCGAGCCAGACTTTACAGAATACATCTTGATCAAGTTCAAGTTTGATGATTACATCATACCAACTGCAACACTACGACCAGAAACCTTGTTTGGTGTAACAAATCTGTGGGTTAATCCASAAACAAATTACAAAAAGATAACAGTTGATGGAGAAAAATGGATTGTAAGTGAGGAATGTGCACGCAAGCTAGAGTTTTTGGATAGAAAGATTTCATATGATGGYGAGATTTCAGGTTCTGATCTAGTTGGAAAGGAGGTAACTGTACCACAYAGAAACGAAAAGATTCTGATGCTYGAAGCTAGCTTTGTAGAATCACASACYGGAACTGGWCTTGTAATGTCGGTTCCWGCTCATGCRCCATTTGACTATCAGGCTTTAGTTGATTTTAAGAAARATCAGCCTCTAGGCTCAGAATTGCAGCTAATCAAGCCTATTTCSATAATTGAGACRGAAGGATATGGAGAKATTCCTGCAAAGGAAGCTGTTGARAAGCTTGGCATAAAGGAYCAGAATGACCCAAAACTGGARSARGCYACTGAAGAAATCTATGGAAAGGAATTCTAYGGSGGTGTTCTAAAACAAAAYACWGAACAGTTTGCWGGAAAAAAGGTTTCTGAAGCTAAAGATTCCATYAAAGAATGGTTAGCTAAAGAAAAATATTCAGACATTCTATTGGAATTRACAAATACTCCAGTTCGCTGTCGTTGTGGAGCTGAATGTGTTGTAAAAATTCTCACCAATCAATGGTTTCTAAAYTATGGKGATAAAAYCTGGAAGGAAAAAGCTATTAAATGTCTAGATGGAATGAGCGTTTTACCACAAGAGATTCGTCCTGAATTTAATTATGTAATTGGTTGGTTGCATGARCGAGCATGTGCAAGACAACATGGACTTGGAACAAAGCTTCCRTGGGATAAGGATTGGATTGTTGAAAGCTTGTCWGATTCYGTAATATACATGGCATAYTACATYCTTGCAAAGTTTGTAAACGCTGGRAAAATATCAGCTGATAACCTATCAAAGGAATTTTTTGATTATGTGTTTTTGGGATATGGTAGTTTAGGTAAGGTTTCTGAGATTACTAAGATTCCAAAAGAAACTGTAGATGAGATAAAAGCAGAGTTTTCTTACTTTTATCCAGTTGATTCTAGACATTCAGGACGAGATTTGGTTCCAAACCACTTGACATTTTTTGTTTTAAACCATGTTGCAATATTTCCAGAGAACAATTGGCCTCGGCAAATTGTTGTAAATGGTTCTGTTTTGATGGATGGCAAAAAAATGTCTAAATCAATGGGAAACATCATTCCATTGCGACAGGCAATTCGTGATCATGGTGCAGATCCAATTAGATTAGCTATAATCATATCAGCTGAACTTTTACAAGATGCTGAYTTTAACYTGGAATCRGTTACTGGAATAAAGAACAAACTTGTTTCATTGTTAGAGGAATGCTCCAAGYTAAAACCAGAAAAATTGGGTGATTTRCAGGCTGAAGACAAGTGGATTTTAAGCAAACTCCAGTCTTTGATATCAAATGTTAGTTCCAGTATAGAGAAAATGAGGCTACGAGAAGGYCTTCATGGTAATTTGTTTTCGTTCGAGTCTGATTTGCAGTGGTATTTCAAAAGAGCYAAAGCAAAGGGAAGAAGTGACTATTCTGGTGTGTTGTATGAGATTAATTCAAAACGTGTTGCAATGCTTTCTCCATTTGCGCCACATATAGCTGAGGAAATGTGGGAAAAGCTTGGCAATTCTGGTTTGGTTTCTCAAACTAGCTGGCCAACTGTATCAGCTGATGTGATTGATCCTAATGCTATACAGTCTGAGGAATTGTTAAAGTCAACCATAGATGATATTTCAAACATTCTCAAAGTTACACAAATGAAACCAAATAAAATCACGATATACACAGCTGATGCTTTCAAATCAAAGGCATATCATAGTATATTAGAAAAGGTGATGGCTGGCCAGACAAACATGGGTGCTATAATGAAAGATTTGATTGCAAATTCTGAAACAGCTGACATCAAAAAGAATCCAGACTTTGTTCAAAAGACAATCAAGGATATTTTATCAGAGCCAACAGAGATTAGAAAAATAAAGCTAGAGATAAAGGAGTTTGATGAAAAGTCATTGATTGAAAATGAGCTAGTTAGCTTGGCAAAGGCTGATTTTGGTGTTGATGTTCAAGTGTTTTCAGAGAGTGATTCCGGTATTTATGATCCAAAAGGAAAGGCAGGGCATGCTAGACCTTTCAAGCCAGCTATATTGATTGAGTAAAGATTTACCTTATTTTTGTTAAAAAAGCTGTTTTTTGTGATACCTCAATGATACCTCATATGAGGTAACATAATTCAAAGATAAAACGTCAGTTAAACTTGGATTAACTTGAATCTGACAAGAGTTTTTGAATATTTTTTATGATAAGCTCATGGTCTGCGTCTGGTTCTGTGCTTACAAGTAGCAACTCGTTTTCATTAAAATAAAAGGTGAGTCGTTTAATCTTTTCATATTCAGCCATCGCATATTTTGCTTTTCCAATCCATTCTTCCGTTGTCTTACGTGATTTCCATCTGAGTAATGCTTGATTTACTGAGTTCTTGGTTACCTTTTCTGAAAGGAGATTATCCAAGCCTTCTTTCATTCCACCTGCCAAGCACTCGGCCCAAAAATTATAGACAGCAACAAACCTAATTTTAGGATCAATCTCAAAAATTTGTGAACATAATTTTTCATGGTCCATGTTAATTATTAGCACTTGGATTGTTGCTTAAAAAGTAAATTGGTATTCTATTAAACTAGTAAATCACGTTTTATCATTGATTATCCTAGCGTTCCGTTGAGAGAGATTTGGATAAAACTAAAAGAATTTAGAATCTACTTAGAACATCTATAGTGTCAATTTGGTCTTGATGATCTGCCAAGTAGTACAAAATTCTATCAGAGTCTATTTCTATCCATTCTGATTTTCCTTTGTAATTTACAATATCCTCAAAATAAGAACCATTAATTCCGCTAAGACGTAATAATGCTTTTTCATCTTTAAATTTTATTGGCAGTTTGATTAAATTTGTTCTTAACATACTCTTACCTTGAATGTTAATCTTGTATTCTTCTCCGTTTATCTCAGCATTTCCAAAAAAGTGATTTGGGAACATATCTAAGCGTTTTATCTTTATTGACAGAGTTTTTTTCAGTTCATAATTCATGAATTTTCTAAATTTTGTATGAACTTAAGGTTTCATGATAAAACCTAAATCCGTGAAACAACGCAATCATGACTTGAGGATGATCAAATGTTAATCCGTTCATCCTTTTAGATATGGTATTGATTGTTCTAATGGGTATAGTTGAATGCAAAAACAGCTCTCAGCATCGGAGTAACAATCATAGCTACAGTCATCGGAATCTTTTTTGTTTTAGGATTCATACAAGAGCAAGAGCTACAAAGTTATCAGTGCAGGCCTACTCCGGACAATCCACAAGGACCATACTATATTGCAGGAGCACCCCTCAAAGAAATTTTTGGCGAATCCCTTGAGGGAGAACGGTTCCATCTAACTGGAAAGGTGTTAAACCAAGATTGCCAACCAATTTCTGGAGCAGCCTTAGATTTTTGGCACACAGACAGTTTTGGAAATTATGATCATGAGGGATATACGTTACGAGGAAGAATTCAAACTGACCAGAACGGTGAATATTTTCTAGATACAGTTTTCCCAGAAAAATATGGCGAGTTCGGATTAATGCGTCCAAGACACATTCATCTCAAAGTTCATGTTCCAGATGAACCAACACTAACAACGCAACTTTACTTTGAAAATGATCCGAACAGGGACATTTTTGTCAAGGATGAATTAATTTTGAAACTGTCTGAAGGTGATGGCTTGAAAAAATCTAGTTTTGATTTTGTGATTAAGACTAAAGGTTAACGGTTCGTATCAAATGTAAATTAAAAAAATAATTAGTTATTTTCTAATTTGGCAATTTTTATTTTAATAGAATCAAGCATATCCTGATAGTGAATCATCAATGATTTGTCTTTTTTACCTTCACTCCAGTCAAATTTAGAATCAACCCTAGTTTGATACATATCTCTCAATATGCGTAATTCCTTTAATTCTTGGAAATCATTTCTCTTTTCAGACATAGATCCATAAGGAAATAGGATTTAGAAAAACAGTTCGTATCAAATGTAAGCGAATCCTATCAGATCGAAGTAACGTCCCTGTGTGGTACCAGTGGTGTTTGTTTTTCATGAAAATTCATTTTTTATTCCATTAAATGAAAAAACCAAGAGCGTATATATCTACAGCGATTCAACAACTGTCAGTGACTTGAAGGTTATACAGATTGTTTTATTTTTGGCAATAATAGGAATATTTACCTCTCCTGCTTTTGCACAACAGTTTGAGGAACCAGATTATTCTATACGTCGTGGAGAAGTTTTAGGTTTTGAGATAGACCCCGAAACTACATCTCTAATAATTTCGATAAAAGCAAGAACCAGTGGAGAATTAACCATAACATTACCAAGAGATTTGATCGATGCAAAAATTGGTTCTGAGGATAGTGATTTTATCCTCCTTCTCGATGATTTAGAAACACCATTCTTTACCGAAACCATAACATCATCTGATAGAACACTTACCATTCCATTTGGAGCATTTAACTCTGAAATAATAATAATAGGAACACATGTTTTTTCCCAAAGTGCTCCTTCTCCAGCTCTCATCCCACAACGACAAATAGAAAATAAGATAGTAGCAGAATTAAAGTCAGAAATACCTGAAGGTAAAGCAAAACTTTTGATATTTTCTGACACTGAATGGTCAGGTGCACTTCAGGCTTCGGGTTTTGATTATACTGAAATAAAAGGTCAGCGTGACAGGACTATCATTTTTGGATGCGATACGCCCCTACTAAGTCAGGGAATTTTTGCAGCAAAAATTCAAAAAACAACAGAAGATGGTTACTTGAGAATTGTTGCAATTCAGAATCAAGAAATTATGGACCAAGGATCAACACAAGCGCAATTTGCAGAAGTGTTCATAAATGGTAACTGTGTTTCTGGTGTTACAACTGGCCCTGGAGGAGGTGGATGTCTAATCGCTACGGCTACCTTTGGTTCTGAATTAGCCCCACAAGTTCAACAGTTACGAGAACTGCGGGATAACAAATTACTTCAAACTAATTCAGGTTCGGCATTTATGTCAGGTTTCAATCAATTCTATTATTTGTTCTCTCCAACCATTGCAGATTGGGAACGAGAAAGTCCGATATTCAAAGAGGCTGTGAAGCTAACTATTACACCATTACTAGCATCATTATCTATTCTAAACTATTTGGACATTGATTCAGAACGTGAAATGTTGGGTTATGGAATTGGCGTTATCTTGTTAAACATGGGAATGTATTTTGTTGCACCAGCCTTTCTAATTACAAAATTGAAGAAAAGACTCTAAGGGCTTTTATCCCCTCTGTAATAGTCACAATTGAAATTTGAATAAAAACCAGCTGTTAACACCATTAAATTAGTTAACAGTTCGTATCAAATGTCAATAAAAAATTAATTTTCCTCTAGTTTTTTTGGCTTTGCCACCACTCTTCAAACTTTATGCATTTGTTTTGTGAATCTAGTTTTACCAAAAAAATTCCATCAAGCGTGATCTGTGTACTAGAATAACGCAAAAATGATGCTAAAAAGTGTGCAATTCCTAGATCATGATCTACCGCAAGGATATTGTATTGGAAGGAGACATTTTTTTGTGTCTGGGTTACGCCTTGCCAGTATTGTATGATTGAGTCAATCCCATCAAAGGGAGCTGAAAATGGCTTCTCAAAATACTTTGCATCTTTTGCAAATAAATCTTGAATTAGTTCTGGATTCCTTCCAGTCCAAGCTTTCCCATACAGATCCAGCCAAGCCTTGAAAGAATCATGATCCATGTTAATAGTAAATAGTGTGATTGTCTAATTTGAATAAATCCATGACTCGCTCAAAACCACTTCTCATTGACATTCCAGTTGCAATTGCAATAATACTGTAAATCATATCAATTATGAAATAAAACTTCAATTAAACATGAATTAAGCTGATCTTAATGCAAAAATCCCAGAGTTTAATTTCACATAATAAAAAAATAATAAAATGCAAAAAATGCAAAAGACTCAGCTCCTACATCAAACAGGTCTCAAAGAAAAAGCCAAAGCGATTCAAAGACCAAAAATATTGGGCCAAGCCACTGCCAGGCTTTGGAGACACAAATGCCAAGGTTCTGATTGTGGGTCTCGCACCAGCAGCGCACGGCGGAAACAGAACGGGAAGAATGTTTACAGGCGACTCGTCAGGGGACTGGGTTGCAAAGGTTCTGTATCAGAATGGATTTTCAAACAAGCCAACAAGCACACATTCAGATGATGGCTTTAGCTTAATTGATGCATACATTACAGCCGTTCTTCGATGTGCACCACCACAAAACAAGCCACTTCCTTCAGAGCTAGAAAATTGCTCAGACTATCTAAGAAACGAGCTTGTGCTATTAGCAAACATCAAGGTAATAGTTTGCCTTGGAAGAATTGCGTTTTTCAGAATTTGCAAAATTCTAGATATCAAGGGAGAAAAGTTTTCTCATGGTCACTCTTTTCAGTGCAATGAAAAGACAATCATTTGTTCATATCATCCAAGCAGGCAAAATACTCAAACTGGAAGATTAAGCTGGAAGCAATGGAATCTTATTTTTAAAAAGACTAGAGAGTTAATCTAAAAAAAGAAAGAGGTATGTAGGAGAAAAATAGAAGATTGGTGATGATACCGTGTTCTTGCTCATGTGGTTGTAATAGTACATCAACCGAAAAGATCTGTCCTGATTGCAAAAACGGGGATTGTGTAGGTATTAAGAAATTTTAGATTAAAAATAGCTTAATCTAAAGCTGGAAATTCTATTTATTAGGTCATGCCTGAGCAAGGATCAAATGAAGATTGCGATTTGTGGAGTGGGTGTTGCAGGCGGATACTTGTTATCTAGATTAAAAGCTGAGCATGAGGTCATCGGTTTCGAACGAATGACCGAAGAAAAGCATGATTCCATCTGCGCTTGGGGTGCATCTAAAAACACAATGTCCGAGCTGTGTAATAAAGCAAACATCAATTTTGAGGATTTTGTTATCCATGATGGAAAAAACCTCTACATTGACATTAACAACATGCAGCAGTTCTCCATCAAGCTAAAGGGCCTTTGCACCTACGATAAAATTGGACTAATTCATGAAATGTCAAAGGGCTGCAAGGTTCACTATGGAAAAGCACCAAAGCTAGAAGAGCTAGAAGCAGAATTTGACATGATCATTGACGCAACAGGATTTTACAGAGACTATCTACCAAAATTTGAAAAGGATTTCTGCTTGCCAACATACCAATACAAAATTGAATACGAAGACAAGGTTCCAATGGATGACTTTTACGTTAAACCATTTCCAGGAATGACAGGATATCTCTGGTATTTCCCGCTTGGTGAAAAGATTGCTCACATTGGTGCTGGAGATTACAAGAAAAAACACGTCGAGGAAACAAACAAGTTTTTCAAAAAATATGGAGGCAAAGTTACAAAAACAGTAGGAAGACCGATTAGATTGGCTACGCCAGACAGATGTGATCCATTTTTCCATGGAAAGGTGATTGGTGTAGGAGAGTCAATAGGAACAGTATTTCCGCTTTTGGGAGAGGGAATMATTCCAAGTATGGTTTGTGCAGATATTTTTGTAAAAAACATCAACGACAAAGAAAGATACAGAAAGGAAGTTTTAGAATATTTTCAAGTATACCAAAAGGTTTTCAATTTTATTCGAAATAAGATGAAAGGTGAATTCAGTGTAATGAGACAGCTTCCATCTCTTTTATCAATTTTTAGATACATGAAAAAGAATGAAAGTAGGTTTGGCATGGAAGTTCACATGCGTGATTTGATGAAGGTCGCCAAAGCATAATTTCATTTAGAAACTTGTTAATTATTGTGAAATTATGAAATTGCATTCATAAATTCCATTTTGATGTTATATCAAATGAAAACAATATTGATTTATGGATTCAGAATATCTCAAGGCCAAAAAGAAAAGAATTGGTTTTGGGCAATCCGAAGAAAAGGATGAAGAAAAAAAACAAAATTAATTGAACTAAAAGAAATCCTTAAAGATGCTTTTGCAACAATTCGTAAAGTTGATGAATTAGTGAGGAAAAAACACAGATCTGTTATATCTGAAAAAGTTGTATTATACAATATGAAAATACACTGTGAATGTGGAATTTGTGGCCATACCATTGATCAAGAATGCATAATGAACGACTGTGATTGCTGTGTAAACTTTCACGTTCGTTCTGGATAAATTATATTTTTTCTAAATTTGTAGTTCTAACCAATTGTAACAGAACCGAAACCTTCTCGCATGGTTCTATTTGATTTCATGTTGTAATCATATATGAAAGTAGARTAGTCATCWAGGACTTSCTTCATTGGRTCAATGTTCTCAGCTAGATAAAATCCWGGACAATCYCCCGTAAACTGAAACGTTGCATGAACSCGAGCGTTTCCTTTCTCATTTTCAAGCCACGTAGAAAAYGGATACAGGTAACAAACACCAGGTCTTGTTGGATGRATGYTGCATCCTCCTTTTTCATCTAAGAATCTACAAGAGATATGAGTWCCATCATCAGCTTCTGTTTCATCCTTTTTTCTTTTCAGATTAATTGAAGTCATTGTTGTTGCTTGACCAGAAGGACCAGCTTCACTCCAAGTAACTGTCAGCGTCCGCCTCGCTCAACGCCATGACCGGGATGCCGCCAGTATGCGAGAGCGCGTACTCCTGTCTAGTCAGTTGAACGTCGCGAGCATGTTGCCGTTCGGCGCGTTAAGTACTGGCGCGTCTGTGCCCAGCCGACTCCCACCCTCAGGCCTCACCTGACTCG
>LKGT01009038.1_pt4 | contig 11200 bp, 14 predicted proteins | sample 503861 | NCBI WGS metagenome assembly LKGT01 (sample SAMN04113194, study PRJNA297058) | marine sediment metagenome | biome: marine benthic biome; feature: marine benthic feature; material: marine sediment; isolation source: sediment sample collected at the water-sediment interface from the South......
GACGACCTAAGTGAATGTTACATGGYGTAGCTTCATTTCCAGTATGGCAAACTCCAATGAACGGCTTACTAAGATCATCATCTGATAATCCCATWGCTTTGTACATTGCTCKATGGGGAGACCTTGCTGTTCCTTCYACTACATTTCTACTRGAAATTTCCATAATGTAACACCAAAAGATTATGNTTGCTATAATTTAGACTTTTGAATTTTATCTACGTATTRYWTKGGCATCTACCTCTYGTAGCTGCTCTTCWATTTCTTCWGGTGTCTCATTACCATATGAAATCAAAACTCTGTCAYYCTCTTGTCCTATGTRGTCTAAAATGSTATCAACTKGTTGGTGATTAATGTAGAACTTTAATGAAAAWTTATCATCTGTACAAAAGGGTCTCTGTCCCTCCTGTGATTTAAAAACAAAACACTCATCAGTTAATGTGAGTCCTAAAGTTTCAAAAAGATATCCCATTGTAACCCCGCTAGAATGTCGGTGTATTGTATTACCATCAGCWCCTTCAAAATGTATCCAACTACTCTTTATCTGATAAGCCGGCGATGAAAAHTCAAACTTGTCCCCAAAAAGTCGTACTAGTAATGAAATGTGKTCRTGCTCGTCTCCAAGCGTTCCTGCACCTGGTGGMGCACCTGGYGBTGCACCTTGCATAGTGABAAAHVHAWAANCTGAATAACCAACTATTACTGCAATAATTCCAAAAATGCCTGCCGCYATTAAGAGACTTTTTCTCTTTTCACGAGATCTTTTTGYAGCAAAACTTTCTCGCTCTTCCWCTCTTTCTTTTCTTGATTTTTTACCCATTGAACAGTYAATTTGAAAAAATTACCCTAATTAACTGAATCGATGAAACAWTAAATTAAACAAAATTGAAATTTKGATATGGACTGTTTATTCTGTGATATTATYAATGGRAAAAAAATGGGACATTTCATCTATGAAGATGAAACACATGTAGCATTTTTAGATAGATATCCAATTGATGTTGGCCATAGTCTTGTTGTKCCTAGGGAACAYCAYGAAAGAATTACTGAYATRCCTKCAGATAAAGTTGGAGAACTTTTTTCCAAAGCCACAAAAATTGTTAACGGAGTATTACAAGCTACAAACGCTGATGCTTTTAGTCTAGGACAGAATAATGGCAGAGCAGCAAAACAAATTATTCCACATGTACATGTTCACATTATTCCACGTTATGAACATAAAGGAACAATYTGGACAAAAAGAGGAATTCCAACTGATGATGAATTAAGTGAACTTGCTCAAAAAATTCGAAAAATCATAGAATCTAATTAAATTTCTAACTRCTTACAGAATGTCCTGGATTGTATCTTAAAATCGCKCCAATTTTACCAAGACTTGATAGCATCACACCGTGTTCAGCTTTTCCTGAAATAACTTCAATTTTTGAACCTGTTTTTACGGCAATTAATGCAAGATAGTCTACAATGTCTTGCTCTGATGCTTCTAAATCCATTGCTTTACAACTCGGACATGGAGAAYTGAGYAGCTCAGTTTTTCTAGGAATTACMTTTGGTCKTTCAACCAYCTCTTCTTGTATRTGCTGACATCTTTTGCATTTTACTTCTATTCTATTAAGATCAGTATCATCTGTAATGATTATTGTATCAACTACATTCTTTTTCAATAATTCAATAATTTCATTTAATCCATATGTCCCTAATCCMGARTGTGAATTGATATGTTGGAATAATTTTTCAACAATTTGTTTTTCTTCYACCATTCTAAAACCAGATAAAATATCTCCKGCTTTTGCAAATGCTTCTCTAATTCCTTCAGAACCTGAATATGAAGAATCAATTGTATCAATGATCATTTCTTGCAAACGATATTCTAGATAATCTCCATTGATAAAATCCTCTTTTGTTGGYCCTGGCCCTGAAATTATKAGTCCTTTGATTGGATAAATATCAATAAAATATTCTTTTGTAGTTCCAGCAACTCTGTTAAAGTAATAYGTTAACTCCATTTCTCTGAGTTTTTGAAATCTTTTTGCAGATTGWCCACCTTGTCTGTGTTTTCCTGCAACTCCAGAACCTGTTTCTGACAAAACTTCAATTTTATCTCCATGAAGCAAACCCCATCCAGCATCTTTTGCATCAATTGCTAAAAATCCAATAAGATTATCATCTTTTAGCATATCTTTTAAAATRTCAACATGAAAATGATCATCACATCTGTAAAGAAATGTTTTTAGATCTTTYGGAGGATCTAATTCAAAAGCTTTGACTACTTCKGTACCAATTGGYCCTCCACCTTCTCTTGGTAATGCCCCACAAAAAATTACTAATCCTCGTTCAGGAGTTTTTTTGTAAAGTCTTAACCTTTGAATAACTTTGCCCAAAGAATCAACAACATGAGTACGTGTAAGATCCGATTTAATATTATCAGCAGTWCCTTGCTCTTCTTTTAACTGAGTGATTACTTCATGTAATTGCTTTCCTTTTGGAACATATACGGAAATTAATTCTGTTCCATGGCCTGAAACTTGTGATAACTCATTCAGTGTTTTTCTAATTTTATACATTTTAACAGAATCTTGTTTTTCGATTTTTATTTTGCCCATTARTTYATCATCTCTAGCCTTTGCATAWTAGTTACGTCAAGCAGAAGTATTACTCAAGYCATCAATTACTTTTCTAAAAACATCTATTGGTTGATTTCCTVTAATCTTGATTATTTTCTCATCATTAAAAATTAGAAATGATGGTGTAGCATCAATTCCAATCTCTCTTCCAAATTGTTCTAAATCCAACACTCTTTGTCGATATTTATGATCABCAAGACATGAATTGAATTTTTCTATATCCAAATCAGMTGTTATGGCAAACTGATTTAGAGAATCATCAGTTATCCACCCTGTTCTCTCACCGGCCCAGTTTGCGTACAACTCATCGTGATATGACCAGTATTTTCCTTGATCTTCTGCACAGTATGCTGCCTCTGCAGCAAGAACAGAATCAGGACCATTTAATGGAAAATCCTTGAAAACTAGATTTGCTATTCCTGTTTCRATGTACTCTYTTTGAATAATATYCAAACTTGATTCATGAAATCTGTAACAAAATGTACACTGAAAATCBCCCCACTCCAAAATAGTAATTGGGGCATTAGGATTTCCAACAATGGGAGAACCATTTCTAACCAATTTTTGAGCAGTTAACAAAGTTTCATTATTCTCAACTTTGTCATTTTCCGYAATGCCAAGATATGCTCCRACAAAAATTCCTATGATCGCCGGAATAGCTARCAAGTAATAATTTCTCATTTAATGATCGACCTATTCTATTCTATAAATTTGTGATAGCTGTAAGAATTTAAATAATCASAACCCTTTGTCGATACAATGTCTGYCTCTAAAGARATTGTYGTTTCTAAACCTCATGTTCCAATYYTTGCCGTTGCAATTCTTGCTGTAATCTTTGCTTTTGGTTTRTTYKTWGTKGGWTATGATCAAGGACATTTGTTTAGTATTRTTCARGGYGCAGAAGCATTTGATGATCTTTTCATTCAYGAATTAACTCAYGATATGAGACACGCTGCAGGCTTTCCCTGTCATTAGGTGARYATTATATGAAAACRGGGCATTTCATTGGAATAGTTTTGTTGGCAGGTTGTTTWGCTGGAATAATTCATGGTGCYGCAAACTTGGCAATAGTTGAACCATATCTTGATGAAGCAATTGGAATTGAAAATCAAAATCTATTTGCATCTGGAGAAGAAAAAGAYACTCCACAATTCTGGGTAGAGTATTCTGCATATAGRGATTGGCAGAAAGGTGGTCAARTTYTTGCWGGTGCAATTCTTGGYACMTCAATTGGTGCATTGTTTGGAATTGTATTTGCATATTCAAGAAAAATTTTRCCAGGACAACAYAATGTAAAGAAAGCATTAGTTCTAGCTGGAATAATGTGGCTWACCATTTWCTTGATACCATTTTTGAAATACCCMGCAAATCCTCCAACCGTTGGTGATYCAGARACAGTTGTTTTACGTGCAACATTATACCTTGCATTTATTGCAATTTCAGGMTTTTCCGTTATTGGATTTTATCAATTATCTAAAAAATTCCAAGGAAGAAAAAAACTTGTTGCTGTAATTGGTTATGCYRCATTTATGACAGCTATGTTTGTTGTAATGCCTCCTAATCCRGATGAAATCGCCGCACCTATGGAATTRGTAAATGGATTTAGAGTAATGTCMGTTGTTGCTGTATCTGTATTCTGGCTTGCTTTAGGAATAATTCTTGGATTATTCTGGCAAAAGATTCAACCYGACAAGCCTATYCAAACACAAACAAACTAAYATCATTCTAAATTCTTAGAATGAAACCACGTCGTTTAAATAWTTCTACAAACTTTTGCTAATTGCTTGGCTAGAAAATTATCATTACCYCAATTAAAAAAATATGATGTTACACAAAAAGTAATTGAAGCATTAGCTGATRCAGAATCTAGAGCRATTCTTTTTTCAACYATAAAAAAAGGAAAAACTGCTGCTGAYTTATCTTACCAATTAMAAATCCCTTTAAGTTCAGTTTACAAAAAACTARCHGATTTAGAAGAATTAACATTGATCAAAGTAGAAAAATGGCTAATCTCAGATAAAGGDCGMAAATTCAAGRTATACAAAAGCAGAATCAGTAAAGCAGAYATTACTATAAAGAAACCAGAACCMTCATTGARTCTTATTCCTAATTAGTGGTGAAAATGACAAAAYCAAACATWATCCAACTAAGCGAATTTGATATAACTCAAAAAATTATTGAATCATTATCTAATGTGTGTACTAGAGCAGTATTGTTYTCAGTAAAAAACGAATCAAAGGMTGCRACCCAAATTKCTGACGAGTTGAAACTTTCTTTATCTACYGTTTACAAAACTTTAGCTAAYTTAGAGGAACTCGCTCTGATTHTAGTTGACAGWTATGTTATTTCTAATGAAGGTAAAAAAATCAAACTATACAAAAGCAGAATTGGTAAGGTAGAGATTAGTATNACTGATACAGAACCAACNCTCVGTATTTACCCAAATCAAAAATCTAAATAAAAATCGTCWYATTCTAAATTCTTAGAATGAAGTTTTAGAACGAAATGCTACTTTAAATTAGTTAGCTYATCCTAAGATTTTGAATAATATGCATAATCGAATAATCATCGTCACGATAATTGCTGTTGTATTTTTTGGAGTTTTTGTTGGYATTCCAACAATCACACAAAATGTTTCAGCCGAATCTRATTCAGTGCCATCATGGATAAAAAAYACCGCAAGTTTCTGGGTTGATGGAAATGTCAGCGATACTGAATTTCTAAACGCAATGGAATTTCTAATTGGTGAAGGAATYATCCAAATTCCTGGAGAATCCGTCYCAGATGTGGATACAATAACTATTGGATTTATTCCAGTAGAAAAGGCAGATGAATTAACACCAAAAGCAGAAGCATTAGAAAAATTCCTTGAAGAAAAACTTGTTGGCGTTGATRTAGAGATTGTTGTTCCAACAAATTATGAAATAATAATTGAAGGGATGCGATTTGGACAYATTGATGCAGCCTTTATGGATACTGGCCCTGCATGGATTACSCATGTAAGAACAGGGGCAGAGGCTGTCTTAGCTGAGGTAGTGAAAGGTAAAGTAAACTATCAAGCAACAGTTTGGACAAAAGCTGATAAYGATTCAATTCACTCCCTTGAAGAYACACTAGGDAAGAGAGTTGCATTCACDAGTATTACTGGCTCATCTGGTTTTGTGARACCAATGGGAACCTTRGTGRCATCTGGTTATGTCAACATTCAAGGYGATGATATTGTAGCATTAGAATCAGCACTAGTTGATTCTTTTGAAGCTTACACATTTGCAGGTGGATACAAAGCTGCATTAGAATTGTTATTAAATGACAATGTTGATGTTGCATTTGGTTCTGATATTGCCCCTCAAAAATATCTTGATCAAGCTGATCAAGCAAAACTTCGYGTGGTAACAACAATTGGCCCTGTACCMTCTCATGTCTTTATGGTTAGTGCAGATATGTCAGATTCAACAAAGGCTGCATTAGTTRAYGCCATGRTACAACTAAACTATGARGAAAATAACGAGATACTTGAAAATCTGTATGGAGCTGAGGCTTTACTTCCAACAACAACTGAAATGCATATTGGTGACTTTGGAACCTACATTGAGTCTCTAACGGGATTAGATCAGTTAATTCTAGACAAGTACAACAAGAGCAAATAATACTTGGTTATCTARTTGACATTACAAACWTTTACAACTCARCCMCATTCTYTTTCWAATTTATTTACAAAAWCAATAATCCAAATGAATAATGTGTGGGCATCATATGATTCAAAAAATTAYGTTCTAAAAGAAATCACTCTATCAATTGATCGTGGAGTAAATTATGCTATAGTTGGGCAATCTGGTTCAGGAAAATCCACTTTGTTGAAACTAATGAATGGAATTATGATGCCAAGTAAAGGAATTGTCAAAACAGATTATCAAACMCCGAATATTTCTGACAAAAAATTCAAACCAWTGCTATCAAAAATTGGTTACATACCYCAAARTTTAGGATTAATAAAAAAWGTTTCAGTATTAGAAAAYATTCTAGTTGGTGCTTTACCAAGAATTGGAAAARTRCARTCTTTTTTCAAAATGTTTCCAGAYRATGAAATTGGAGAAGCTGAAAAGATTTTGAAGCTTGTAGGTCTTGAGGACAAATCTGAWAGAAAGGCCTACAWGCTAAGTGGTGGAGAAAAAAGACGAGTTGCTATTGCYCGTGCATTAATGCAAAAACCTGAGATATTAYTAGCAGATGAAATTGTTTCAGAGTTAGATCATGTCACTACAAAAGAGATAATGGATTTAATTACTGATGCTCAACGGAGAATTAATCTTACTGCAGTAATGGTTCACCATGATATGCAACTGGCATTAGAATATGCAAGTAGAGTTGCAGTAATTAAAGAAGGAGAAAAAATCCTTGAAATTGGTGTTGAAGGAGATAAAATAGTTGATTTTCAAACTGGGAATCTAACACAACAAGAAATTCTGGAGCTGTATCCTAACGAATCCTAAAAACAATCTCATATTTGGAATAATAATTGCAGTTGTTGTGACTGCATCATTTAACGTTGGTGCAGATCCTGTTGATTTTGTTGAAGGAATCCCAAATCTAGCAATAATTGCTGAAGAATTTACTGAAGTAGAGCCAAAATTATTTGATACTGCATTATTGTCCATGTTTGAAACCTTACAGATGGCATTTATTGGAACAGTAGTTGGTGTTGCAATTGCACTACCATTGAGTATGTTTGCTGCAAGAAATCTAAACAGTAAATGGGTTTATGCTCCAGTTAGAGCAATACTTGCTGCGATTCGTACATTCCCATCAATTTTGTGGGCAATTTTATTTGTGATTATGGTTGGTTTGGGTCCTTTTGCTGGAATTTTAGCAATCATAATGTATACCATTGGTTTTGTTGCAAAGCTACAATACGAATCAATTGAAACAGTTGATACAGAACCTATGGATGCTGTAAGCTCTATCGGCGTATCAAAATGGCAACTAATTCGTTATGTTGTTTTACCCGAATCAGCTCCTCATTTACTTAGTCAGATACTTTACATGTTTGAGTACAACGTAAGACAATCTAGCATACTAGGTTTAGTTGGTGCAGGAGGAATTGGATTTTACATTATCAATTATATCAAATTCTTTGAATATGGAAAAGCTGCAGTTTTCATGTTAGTTGTTCTTGCTGTCGTGTTAGTCATTGATTGGGTTAGTGTAAAAATTCGTGACAAGTATATTGTAAAATCACAACGTGGAATGGAAGTTAAAATCTAAAACAAATTAAATGCAACAACTGCCATTATAACCATTATTACAATGTGTTTGATTCCGGAAACATAGTTGCCAGAACCAATTTTTCCTGCCGCCAAGCCCCCAAATACTGCTTGAATAATAGMCATATTAAATAAAATTTTGTCTAATYCACCAATWTCAAGWTCTGCTAATGAGCTAAACATTCCAGWTTGTCCCTGGACTACGYTWTCTYTAAGTAAAWCTTGAACATTTGCAATTTCTGAAAAGAACTGTGTGGATAAAATTACACTGATTCCRATGAATACTGCAAATGCAATGTAAATTGTATATGTATATGGRGCAAGACTRGATTTTCTTTCTTTTTCTATGTTTTGCAACTCKGTAACATGTTTTTGAATCATCTCYAAGTTGTTTGCAATATCRCCWCCAACMTTAATTGCCATTTCTAGGAGKATWACAATACGTCTTGACATTCGAGTGCCGGWTYTAWTTGCAAAATTWTCTAGTGCCTCATCCATTGGCATTCCCCAACTAATATTTGCACGTAGATTTTTTAGTTCAGGAGTTAATGCTCCCATGTTTCTATCTGCTGTATGTTCRATTGCTTTGATTAGATTTGCACCACTCTGAACTGCACTWGTTAATGCTAAAAGAAATAGWGGAAGGTTTCTATCAAYACTATCTTTTCTYTGARCWTCTCTTAACTGTAAAAGAGTTAATGGAACAAYTCCAGCTAAAATTGCRAATACAGTTCCAACKTCTYTAATGYTGTTRSTTTCTGAATACATATCAGAAATAGTGCTACTTACAAAAAATATGAAAATAGCYGCAATMRSAGATGCAAYTCCAATTYTGAATTTATCAGAATAGTATATGGATGGTTTTGGCAGTTCTCCATCCTKCAATGAATWTTTTYTGTTTGATTTTGTTGSTTCTGATTTTTGCATTTTTCTTACCTCTTTGGCACCATTGTATCCATCAAGAAAAGAATTAACACTCCAAAGAATGGAACTAGTACATAGGTAAGTAAATTCATTAATGTCATTAGATCAAAACCTGCCAAGTCTGGACTCATAATTGCCATGATAGACAACATTATGACGGCCATAAGTGGAAACACAATCAATAAAATTGTGTACATCTCAGCAATTACTCCCAGTGATTCAGTTGTTTTTCTCAAATTCATTTTCTTTTCTGCAAGCTGAACTTTCGCAGTAGCAAGAAAATATGCTTTCAAATCCCCACCAGTTTGAGTTGTAATTATTGCACCTTCAAGTACCTCTGCATATGGGCCTTTAGGAGTACGTTTAATGAGATCAGAAATAGCTGTAAGTAAGTCCATTCCCAAAATGTGAATATTTCTTGTAATGAATTTAGAATCCTTCACAATCTCTTCATTAGTTTCTTCTTTTGCTATTGCTTTGAAAATTCCTTCTAATGAAAGACCATTTGTGGCAAGAGTAGCCATGTAGCCAATAAAGTGAGGAAGCTCTTCAGTTAATTTTGATGATCTAGTTTTTACATTAATTGCGGGTAATATTTGTAAAATAAAAAATGTCATTTGTCCAAGTCCGGCACCAACAATTATTGGAAGTAATACTGCAAAAGCAACTGGTTGCACATTCATAAATATTGAAATTCCTAAGCCTATAGCTACACCAAAAATTGCAGCTAGCAAACTGGAAAATACAATACTGCATACATAAACATCAAATGGCATTGGCATCATTGCCTGTTTGAGTGTTTTTTCTAGTCCTGATAATTTAGGATACAAAAATTGAACACGATCATTTAACAGTTTATAGCTAAATATCTGAAAAGAAGACACAGAGTCAGTTTTTTGAGCTCGATTCCTATTTTTTTTTGTTACAGTGACCATTTTAAACTCCTAATCGTTTCCTTTCAGAGAATCTATCAGAATCAGCATAGAACTCTTGAACCTCTCTTGCGACATCCTTTTGTTGTCGTATATCGTTTTTCACCATCCATTCTATTGCTAACTTTCGCTTTCTTAGCTCTTCATTGATTTGTTCTGTACTTTCTCCTATTCTTTCTTTAATTTTATTTAATACTATGCTGTTTCCTGWACATTTATGAACATCAGTAATTGGATCCCATTTAAAAAAATCATGAGTTTTTAYYGTGYYTRTYWCYTCATCTAWTCCTGCTATTTCAGAAATTTGAATAATTCTTCTAACTGWACGATCCTTGACTCTGATTTTTAATTGTAAAGTAATTATATCTAGAGTGTTGGCAATCAACTGTTTTGGAAYATCCATCGGTGATGATGCAAGTCTAGTGAGYGTAGCTTTAACAGWGTCTGCGTGAATGGAAGAAAATCCTCCRTGGCCTGTTGCCATTGCCTGAAATAGAGTATATGCCTCTCTRCCTCTTGTCTCTCCTACAATAATGATATCTGGTCTCTGACGTAATGCTGCTCGAAGTAAGTCATATTGGTTAATTTCTCCAATTTTTCCATCAGTAAAGTTTTGTCTAGAAACAGCTGGAATCCAATTCTCAATTGGTAAGTTAAGTTCTTGAGTGTCTTCTATGGTGACGACTTTTTGTCCTGGTCGGATAAATGATGTAAGTGCATTTAGGGCAGTTGTCTTTCCACTTGCAGTTCCACCTGCAACAAGCATTGTCGCATTTTTTTCTGTAGCGTACCAAAGATATGCAGCAATTTCTGAAGACATTGTACCAAACTTAACAAGATCAATTGTTGTGATAGGGTCTGCTCTAAATCTTCTAATTGTAAAAGTACTTCCACGTTTTGTAATTTCATGGCCTAAAGTTAAGTTAATCCTGCTTCCATCTGGCAATGTGGCATCTATAATTGGGWTTGCAGTAGAAACRTGCTTTCCACTCATGTAAGMAATTTTTCTTGAAAAATTATTGAGTTCTTTATCTGTTGTAAATACTACATTAGTTGGAATTGATTCAWATTSTCTGTGCCAAACGTATAGTGGAATTCCYGTTCCATCACAACTAATTTCTTCAATCATGTGATCSCGCATCAAYGGTTCAATTTTTCCAAGATAGATAAAATCACGAATTGCATAATATGCAATTTTTGATAGATTTTTTGWAGGAATTTCTAACCTGWATTTTTTTATTAATTGAATGATTTTTCTCTTTAATCGTTTTTCTGCATCAGCTTTTGATTTTATATCTGTCAGAGAAACACTTAGTTCAGTTATCAATAATTTCTTGATTAAATCAAAATTCTTTTTGTCATTGATACTGAGTCTTGGCTGAATTACTAAATAACGTAAACCTCCAATTGATGTTGGATCCCTAATTACTCCACCATGAATTTCGTTCCCAACAAAATCTAG
>LKGT01011546.1_pt1 | contig 11192 bp, 7 predicted proteins | sample 503861 | NCBI WGS metagenome assembly LKGT01 (sample SAMN04113194, study PRJNA297058) | marine sediment metagenome | biome: marine benthic biome; feature: marine benthic feature; material: marine sediment; isolation source: sediment sample collected at the water-sediment interface from the South... ...
TCTTCCATTCCTTAGGCCAATGCCTCTGCCGAGGGCCAACCGCCGACAGTGCGCCTGCCTCAACGATTCTTCCCAAAACTATTCACGGCGACGACACACTACAGGACGATACCCCCCTTACCGAGGCGGAAAAGACGGCGCCGCTCCAGACCACCAGTCGCCCTGGTCCCTCTCGTGGATGGTTGCTTACCCCCCGCCGAGTTTCTCCCGGAGCAGATCGTTGATCAATTGCGGATTCGCCTTCCCTTTGGTCGCGCGCATCACTGCTCCGACCAATGCGGTGAGGGCCTTTTCCTTCCCCCCCTTGAAGTCGGATACGGGACCAGGATTTTGATCCAGCACCTGATCCACAATCCGATTGAGCTCTTCCCGGTCACTGATCTGGACGAGTCCTTTTTCCTGGACGATCGTCTCTGGGTTCTTCCTCGTCTGATACATCTCCTCGAAGACCGTCTTGGCGATTTTCCCACTGATGACCCCCTCCTGGATTAGCTTTAAGAGGGTGGCTACTTGGGCTGGAGTGACAGGGCTTTCAGTGATTTCTTTCCCGTCGCGATTGAGATATCCCAGCAGCTCGGACATGATCCAGTTGCTCACCAGCTTCGTATCCCGGTGGAGCTGAATACATTCTTCAAAATAGTCGGCGAGCGCCTTGCTGGCAGTGAGCACCGCCGCATCATACTCCGGCAGCCCATACGCCTGCACGAAGCGCCGCCGCCGGTCGGTGGGGAGTTCCGGCAGACTCCCTGCGATCTCTTCAACCCAAGCAGGAGAGACCTCGAGCGGGACTAGGTCCGGCTCGGGGAAGTACCGGTAGTCATGGGCCTCCTCTTTCCCCCGCATGGGGAGGGTGACCTCCTTCTCGGCATCCCAGAGATGGGTCTCCTGGACGATCGGCTGCCCGGATTTCAGGAGCGTGATCTGTCGTTGGATCTCGTACTCCAACGCCCGCTGAACGTTCTTGAAGGAGTTCATGTTTTTGACCTCGGTCTTGACCCCGAACTCCGAGGCCCCCGTCGGTCGAACCGAGACATTGGCGTCACAGCGAAGATTACCCTCCTCCATGTTCCCCTGGGATACGCCCAGGTATTGGAGAGTGGCCCGAAACAGTTTCAGAAACTCCGCCGCCGCCTCCGGTGTACGCAGGTCCGGCTCCGTCACCATCTCAATCAACGGCACCCCACACCGATTGAAATCCACGAGGCTGTACTCCGCCTGGTCCATGGCCCCGGCGTGGAGGAGTTTCCCCGCATCTTCCTCCAGATGAATCCGCCGGATCCTCACCCGCTTCACCGTCCCGTGGTCACTGGTTTCCAGAAAGCCGCCGGTGCTCAATGGGAGTTCATATTGGGAGATCTGATAGTCCTTGGGGAGATCGGGGTAAAAATAGTTTTTCCGAGCGAAGCGGCAGCGCGGAGCGATCGTCCCGTGGACCGCCAGCGCGGTTCGAATGGCGTATTCCACCGCCTTTCTATTAAGGACCGGCAAGACTCCCGGCATGCCCAGACAGACGGGACAGGTTTGCGAGTTGGGGGGCTGCCCGAATCGGGTACTGCAGCCGCAGAAGATCTTCGATTCGGTGAGGAGCTGGACATGTACCTCGAGCCCGATCACCGCCTCGTATGTTATTTCACGGTTCACGGTTCACCCATGACGGTTCAGCGATCATGGTTGAGGGTTCAGAGTTAAGACTTTAAGTACCACGATTTTACCATGAACCATGAACTATGAACCATGAACGAAGTTAGTGATTGGTCGTCGTCAATCATCGACACTAGCCAGAGGTCTTGATCGATTCGAGGCGCATGACATATGCGTCGGAGAGATCGTGTTCCTCGGCTCCCTGGATCAACAGGCGCATATAACGTCTCGACGGCGGCCGGTAGTCCCCCGGCTGAGCCACAATATATGCCTGAGCTTGGAGCGTTTTCCCATCCTTGGTCTCCACTGTCACCGTCGTCGGGATATAGTCCTTGGGGACCCCCTCGTACTGGTCCAAGGCTTTCAGATCCTGCTCGCCGATTTCCCAGAGGACCCCTTCCACGACCCCTCCCGGCGTAGGCTTGAGATCCGCTGTCCCGCCACCCCACATAGTGGAGCTTCGGGCGAAGGCAATATCGTAGTCCCGGAGCGTGGCCGCCGAGACGAACTTGGCCCCACGGCAGCGTTTCTTGAACCAAAACCTTTCCATGTTGGAGCCGTACGCGAAGTAGAACATTAGCTTCCCTCGATGACCGACGACCGACGACCGATGACCGAAGTCGGAAAGGGCGAGGAGGGGGTTCCTTCCGAGGCAGGCGACATCTGGCTTGCGTCGGTTCCGAAGGCATTCGGAAAGCGCAGCACAGGCGGGGGTGGCCCGCATCGGCAAACTACACCGCCTACGCGTGCGTAATGTTGCTTCTGCGCATCAAGTCCCCGGAGAATTTGGCGCCGCCGAGGAAGGTCCCTCCGAGCCCTTAGTTGTTGGTCAAGGGTCAACGGTCAACGCCCCTTAGAGAGGTGGTTTGCGCCTGTGCCACTCCGTGGCCTGTTCGTAGGCAAAAGCCATCTGGAGCAAGGTCGACTCATCAAACGGCTTCCCAAGGAGCTGCAGACCTATGGGAAGCCCGGCTTGGGTAAAACCACAGGGGAGAGAGATCCCGGGGATCCCTGCGAGGTTGGCGGAGATGGTAAAGATATCTGAGAGATACATGGTCAGGGGATCATCAGTCTTCTCACCGAGTCCGAAGGCAGGGGTCGGTGCGGTCGGAGTCAAGATCACCTCACAACGCTTGAAGGCATCCTCGAAGTCTTTCCGGATCAGGGTCCGTACCTTCAGTGCCTTCAGATAGTACGCGTCGTAGTATCCGGCGCTCAGCCCGTAGGTTCCCAGCATAATCCGTCGCTTCACCTCGGCACCGAATCCGTTCTGTCGGGTCTTCGTGTACATTGCAAGCAGGTCATTCGCCCCCCGAGCGCGGATGCCGTACTTCACGCCGTCATAACGGGCCAGATTCGAGCTCGCCTCAGCCGTGGCCACGAGATAGTAGGTTGCCACGGCATGCTCGGCATGGGGAAGGGAAATACGTTCCGCCTTGGCCCCCATGGACTCTAAAACGCCGATCGCCCCCCGGATGGCCGTCTCTACTTCCCGGTCCATCCCCTCGATGAAGTATTCGTCCGGGATACCGATCCTCATGCCTGTGATCTCTCGGCCTAACTGAGTGGTGTAGTCTGGAACAGGCAGGTCCACCGAAGTGGAGTCGCAGCGATCGTGGCCGGCAATGACGTTTAAAATGATCGCCGCATCCCGAACATCCTTGGTCATGGGCCCGATTTGATCTAAAGATGACGCGAAGGCGATGAGGCCGTATCGGGAGACGCGACCGTACGTGGGTTTCAGCCCGACCACCCCGCAAAAGGCAGCCGGCTGCCGGATCGAGCCCCCGGTGTCCGAGCCGAGGGCCCCGGCACAGAGGCCCGCCGCCACCGCCGCTCCCGATCCCCCGCTGGATCCCCCTGGGACCCGGCTCACGTCCCACGGATTTCGGGTAGCTTTGTAGCCCGAATTCTCGGTGGAAGAACCCATGGCAAATTCGTCCATATTGGTCTTCCCGAGAAGAATCATGCCAGCATTGTACAGGTGCTTCATCACCGTGGCATCGTAAGGCGGAACAAATCCTTCTAAGATTTTGGAGGAGCAAGTGGTCGGGATGCCCTGGGTACATATGACATCCTTGATAGCGAGCGGAACGCCCGCTAATGAGCCGACCTGGTCCCCCTGCTCAAGGCGCCGGTCAAGACGAGCCGCCCTCGCCAGCGCCTCTCGACCCGTCACGGTCATGTAGGCCTGGATCTTCCCTTCCTCTTGTGCGATGCGCTTGAGAAAGGCTCTCAGAACCTGACCAGCCGTCACCTCCCGGCGCTGGATCAGTCTCTGCAGATCATGAATCGTGAGCTCGTATAGTTCCATCAAAGCCATCGTTCACGGTTCATAGTTCACTGTTCACGGACAGGATGTATTACCTGAAGGCACCCCTGCTTAATTCCGTGAGCTCTCAATACTCAACTCTCAACTGTGAGCTCATTCTTCTAGGATCCGGGGGACGCGGAAGAGAGACCCGTGGCGATCAGGAGCATTGGCCAAGGCCTGTTCCTGAGAAAGGGATGGCCAGGTCGCATCTTCGCGAAAGACATTGGTCACAGGGATGACGTGGGAAGTCGGTTCGACCCCGCTCGTATCCAGCTGGTCGAGCTTGTCAATGTACGTGAGGATTGTATCCAGTTGGTCCCGCATCCTCTCTTGCTCCTCGTCGGAGAGGCCCAGCCGGGCCAGCCTGGACACATGTTCCACCTCTTGGCGCGTGATCTTCATCGTTTTCCCTCCCAAAGTAAACTATAGCGATAATAGCATTTCACGATGGGCCCGCAAAGATTTTCCGATGGGAGCTTCTCTTCCTTCACCCTTCACCTACACCCCCCTCCCCCCAGGCCTCTCCGCAAGAGCCCGGAACCCTTCGGGCCCGCGGCGACCCTGGTCGGTCCGAAGACCTTCGGACTCCCGGCATGTCGCTCGAGACCTACACGTGCTGCATGGGGTTGTGGAAAAAAGGAATCGCGGTGGGCAGCCGACATCTGCGGCGTGAGGCCAACGGGAGGGCGAGGGGAGATGGGCCTGGACCCGGCGGAACCTGGCTTGCGTCCGGCCAGGGGGAACCTCCCACCGGAACAAAGTGAAGGTGGGGGATGGCCGTCCTGCGGACGGGACAAACCGCTCGGCGCGGAAGTACAGGGTTCCGCCCGACCGACCTATGGAATTGTTCCGCCGGGGAAGATCCACTCGCCGAGTCCTCCCGGGCTCGGCTATGGTGACGCCCGGAGCAAGGGCCAAAGGTGTTGTTTCCGACGAAGGATGCTGTCCCGAGCCGTTCTTCCTTCAGGCCCGGGTGAGCTGGGCGTATTTCACCTTGAGCTTTTTTGTCCCGATCCCGGGAAAGGTCACGACGACCTTCATCTCGTCTCCATTCCCCATCCGTTCGCGGATCCTGCCCACCCCCCACTCAGGATGCCTTACCTGGATCCCAGGCTGGTAGAAATCCACAAAGGGTGTCTGGTCCGCCTCCACCTCATACCGAAGAACAGACGCGCCATAGCCCTCGAGAGAGGTTGCATAGGAAGGGCTCGGGGCCTCGATCCTCTCGAGGAGGTGAGGGGTGATCTCTTCCAAAAACCGGGAAGGAAGATTAAAGCTCTCCCCCCCGTAAAGGCGGCGCTGCACGGCCGCGGTGAGGAAAAGGCGCTTCTTCGCCCGGGTTACCCCCACGTAGCAGAGACGCCGTTCCTCCTCGAGCTCTTCCGGGTCGGTGTAGGCCCGACCGTGGGGGAAGACCCCTTCTTCCATCCCTGCGATGAAGACTACGGGAAACTCCAATCCTTTGGCCATGTGCAGGGTCATCAGAGTCACTCTTCCCCGTGTATCTCTCATTCCCTCATCCACATTCGTGAGAAGCGCGACCATATCAAGGAATGCTTGCAGGGTCGTGTCCTCGCTTCGCTGGACAAAGTCTAGAGCAGCCGAGATCAGCTCCTGCAGATTCTCGATTCGGCTCAGGGCTTCTGGGGTACCTTCCTGCTCTAGTTCCGCCGAATACCCGGTCTCTTGCAGGAGGACTGAAACCAAGTCCGGGACCGGGGTCTCATGAAGTCGAGCGATGAACCGCTCGATGAGGGCCTGAAATTCAAGAAGGGCCTTCATCTGTCGTGCCGCAAGAAAACCTTCCTTTTCGATTTCCCGACACGCCTCCCATAAAGAAAGCCCCCTGGCCGCGGCAAGTTCGGAGACCCGATCCAAGGTCCCTCGGCCAATCCCCCTTGCCGGAACATTCACCACACGGAGAAAACTCACAGAGTCAGCAGGGTTCGCAATCAACCGAAGATACGCCACGAGGTCCCGAATCTCCTTGCGCTCGTAAAACCGGAGGCCGCCCACGATGGCGTAAGGGACGACGGCCCGCCTCAGGGCATCCTCCAGGACGCGGGACTGGGCGTTCACACGATAGAAGACGGCGAAGTCGTCAAAGTCGTATCCCTCCTGTACCGCGAGATGTCTGATAGTTTCCATGATGAAGGTCGCTTCATCCCCCTCATCCCGCGCGTGGCAAAAGCCCACCAGTTCCCCCACCTCGTTTTCCGTCCACAGCCTCTTGACCTTCCGGCCCCGGTTCCGCGCAATGACGGAAGAGGCCGCTTCCAAGATACGCTGAGTCGAGCGATAGTTTTGCTCGAGCCGGATCACCTTGCAGGAGGGATAGTCTCGTTCAAAATCCAGGATGTTTGCGAGGTCGGCCCCGCGCCACCGGTAGATCGACTGATCATCATCCCCGACCACCGCCAGGTTCTGGTGCCGTTCGGCCAGCAGCCGGATCAACCGGTACTGGGCATGATTGGTGTCCTGATACTCATCCACCATGAGGTACCGCCATAACTCCTGATAGGCGCTGAGAACCAGCGGCCGCTCCACGAAGAGCCGGACAGTCTCCATCAGGAGGTCATCAAAATCCAAGGCCCCGTTTCTCTGCAGCGCCGCCTGGTATCGATAATAGATTCTAGCCACCCGTTCTTCGAGGTAATCGGCCGCCTGGGAGGCAAACCCCGCCGGGGTGAGGAGATCGTTCTTGGCTCGACTGATCTTTGCCCGGACTACCCTGGGGTGGATGACCCGCTCACCCAGATCCAACTCCTTGAGGCACCCCCGGAGGAGGGCGAGCTGATCGCCCTCATCGTAGATCACAAAAGAGGAACGGAGATCTAGGTGTTGGGCGTTTTTCCTCAAGATCTTGACGCAGGTGGCGTGAAAGGTCCCCACCCAGACGTTCACCCCTTCGGCCCCCAGGAGCCGGGCCACCCGCTCCCGCATCTCCTCGGCCGCCTTGTTGGTGAAGGTCACCGCCAGGACATTCCAGGGACGAATGTGGCACTCGCCGATGAGGTAGGCAATCCGGTGGGTGATGACGCGTGTCTTCCCCGATCCGGCCCCGGCGAGGATGAGGAGGGGGCCCTCGGTGTGGAGGACCGCCTCCCGCTGCGGCGGGTTCAGGTCGATCAGGCACGCTTCAGAGCTCACCGACACCCTCGGGGAAGGTCAAAGCAGATGTTTGCTGATCAGGGCCTGGTTGTATGCCCGGATGACGTGGGACCGCGAGATAATTCCCACCAACTTCTTCGGGTTATCCGGATCCACCACCGGCAAGTGCCCCAGGTCCCGCACGTGGAAGCGGACGAGGACATCATGCAGGCTGTTGTCCGGAGTCACCGTGATCAAATCCTTGGTGGCTAGCTCCCCTACCTTGGCCTGCAGGTCTCCGTTGTCCAGGGCCTTCTGCACGTCCTGGGCCGTGACCACCCCGGTGAGCTCCCCAGACTGGTTCAACACCGGGAACCACTCATGCTGCTCCTCGGCGGACCTCTGGAGGAATCCCTCGACGGTCACCTCCTCGGGCAACCAGAGGAGCCGATCGGTGAGAGCCTCCCGCACCGGGATAGAAGCCATTACATCCACGTCCCGCCCGGCCCGGAATCTGATGCCCCGCTTCACGAGCTTCAGGGTATAAATGGTCTCCTTGTTCAGCACGTTATAGATGAGGACACTGATCACCGTGCTGGTCATGATCGGCAGGATGATACGGTAGTCGCCGGTCATCTCAAAGATGATGATGATGGCGGTGATGGGTGCCTGGGCCGCCCCACCGAAGACCGCCCCCATCCCGACCAGGGCATAGGCCCCCGCACCCGCAGTGAAGCTCGGAAAGAGGCCATGGACAATGTGGCCGTACGCCCCGCCCAGCATGGCCCCCACAAACAGGGCCGGAGCAAAGACCCCCCCGGATCCGCCCGAGGCGAGGGTCAGCGGGGTAGCCAGCATCTTGGCGAAGATGAGGATCGCCAGGAGGGCGAGGGACGTTCTCCCGTTCAGCGCCTCCTCAATGGCGGGGAAACCGGTCCCGAAGATCTGAGGAAGGAAAAATCCCATCACCCCCACGAGGAGACCGCCCACGGCGGGCATCAAGTAGGCGGGAAAGCGCCAGCTGTCGAAGCGGTCCTCAAACCAGTAGAGCACGCGCACGAAGGCCACCGCCGCCAGGCCTGCGAGGACTCCGAGCAACAGATAAAGGGGCATCTCCTTGGCGCTCAGCAGGCCGTAGGCTGGAACTGTGAAGGAAGGAAAATCGCCCAGCATGGCACGGGAGACGATGGCCGAGGACACGGAGGAAAGGATGACCAGACTGAAGTCGAGACTGACCTGCCCCATGAAGATCTCGAGGGCGAACATCGCGCCCGCGATAGGGGCGTTGAAGGTGGCGGCGATCCCCCCGGCGGCCCCGCACGCCACGAGCGTTTTGATCCGCTCGTCAGACATCTTAAGATATTGTCCCACGGTGGAGCCGATCCCGGCCCCAATCTGGATCATGGGGCCCTCTCGACCCGCAGAGCCGCCCGAGCCGATGGTGAGGGCGGACGTGACAATCTTGGCGAAGGCCACCCGCTTCCGAATCCGCCCCCCCTTGACTGCCATAGCGGTCATAACCTCGGGGACCCCATGGCCTTTAGCCTCCTGGGCAAAGCGATAGATCAATGGCCCGACGATCAAGCCCCCGATCGCCGGCAGAAGGATGACGTAATACTCCCCCAAGAGGGTAAGTGCCCCGCGCCCAGTCTCGAAGAAAAAGTGGGTGGTATATTGGAGTAGCTTAATGAAGATTACGGATCCAACACCGGTCGCAAGCCCCACGAGGATAGAGACGACAGTGAGATAGGCCCCTTCCGGGATGCGGGGATGATAGGCGAGACGGAGGAGGATGCGCCGAAGATAACCAGGGGACGCTCCTTGCTCTTCCTTCTCCTCGGCCATGCGCTACATCGGCCTCCCTGTCATCGGATGCTTTTGGGAAATTTGCCGGGGGAAGGCAAAGCCTGCAGAGTTATCCCTACTCACTCTACCGTGACACTCTTGGCAAGGTTCCGCGGTTGGTCGACATCACAGCCCTTGTGAACGGCGATGTGGTAGGCGAGAAGCTGCAAGGGAATCACCGAGAGGATCGGGCTCAGGTGTGGGCTGGTTGCCGGCATGGCCACGTAATCATCGACCCGAGAGAAGAGATCCGTGTCGCCCTGGGTCCCCACGGCGATCACGACTCCCCCTCTGGCCTTGACTTCCTGGATGTTCGCCAGGATCTTTGCGTGGGTCCGACCCTGCGGGGCCAAGACGAGCACCGGCATCCTAGAATCGATCAAGGCGATCGGCCCATGCTTCATCTCCCCAGCCGGATATCCCTCGGCATGGATATACGAGATCTCTTTGAGCTTCAGGGCCCCCTCGAGGGCAATGGGGTAATGAATCCCCCGCCCCAAGAAGAGAAAATCAGTGTGCTGAGCGTAGCGGTGGCACAGACGCTCGATCACGCCATCGGACTGCAGCGTCTCTTCCGCCAACTGCGGCAGTCTCAGGAGCCCCGCCAGCAGCTCCTGCACCCGCGCCGCATCCAGGACCCCCCGCCGCCGCCCGAGATACAGGGCAAAAAGATATAAGGCCGTGAGCTGAGCGGTGAAGGCCTTGGTCGAGGCCACACCGATCTCGGGTCCGGCATGGGTGTACAATACCCCATCACTCTCCCGGGCGATGGAGCTCCCTACAACATTGACGACGGAGACAATCCGGCAACCGTGCCTCTTCGCCTCCCGAAGAGCGACGAGGGTGTCCAAGGTCTCCCCGGACTGACTAATGGTGAGCACCAGGGTGGACGGATCGAGGATGAGATCCCGGTAGCGGAACTCGGAGCTATAGTCCACCTCCACCGGGACCCGGCAAAGCTCCTCAAGGAGAAACTTCGCCACTAACGCCGCATGCCACGAAGTGCCACAGGCCACCAGCACCACCCGCTGCACGAGCGGGAGGATCTCCTCCACCTCCTCCATCCCGTCGAGATAGATCTCACCGGCCTCCAGGGAGTAGCGACCCAGGATCGTATCTCGAATAGCCCGGGGCTGTTCATAGATTTCTTTCAGCATAAAATGCTTGTAGCCCCCCTTCTCGACCAGGATGGGGCTCCATGGGATCCGCTCGACCGTGCGCTGGACCGGGTCCCCCTCCAGCGTGGTGATCATGACCCCTTCCCGGCTGATCACGGCAATCTCCTGATCCTCGAGGAAGAGGACATTCCGCGTGTGGGCGATGAGCGCAGGGATATCCGAGGCAATCAGGAACTCCCCCTCTCCCAGCCCCACCACCAGCGGGCTGGAAGATCGGGCCCCCACGATCCGGTCTGGGTCCCCCTTCCACATCGCCGCGATGGCATACGCCCCCGAGACCTCCTTGAGGGCGTGCCGTACCGCTTCCTCCAGGTCGCCCTCGAGATATTTCTCGATGAGATGAACGATCACCTCCGTGTCAGTATCCGACGTGAACCGGTGCCCTTCGGCAGCCAGTTTCTCCTTCAGGGGCACGTAGTTCTCGATGATGCCGTTGTGCACCAGCACGAGCTCGCCGGTGCAGTCCACGAGGGGATGGGCGTTGGCTTCGGAGGGGCGGCCGTGGGTGGCCCAGCGGGTATGGCCAACGCCAATATCCCCCCCGAGCTCTTTGCCCCACAGGGTATTTTCCAGCTCCTTGATCTTCCCGACACTCCGGTAGATCTGGAGCGCCTCTTGATGCAGGAAGGCGACGCCTGCCGAATCGTAGCCCCGGTACTCGAGCCGTTTCAACCCATCCAGGAGGACCGGCACCACGTTCTTCGGGCCTACGTATCCGATAATCCCACACATGCCGTCCAACCTCGAGCGATCAGCCCTGAGCCATCAGTGCTTCGATTCGCAAATACGGTTACATATTCTTGAGAATTACATCAGAGACTTTGCTCACTCAGCACTATGTCCTGAGTAAATAAGTTCGTCACCGAACTTATGCATCGAAGGATCAGTCATCGTCAGGCTCGGGGGGCGCCATGGCCTGCCGCTTTTTGCGGGTCGCCGCCGCCCGGCCCTCCTTGTTCACCTGGGCGGCCCGCCCAAAGGCCACCGCATCCGGCGGGACCGACTCGGTGATCGTCGAGCCAGCCGCAATGATCGCCCCTTTCCCTATGGTCACCGGGGCCACTAGGTTCGTGTTGCTCCCCACAAAGACCTCATCCTCGATGACCGTCTCGTAGGGGTTCCCG
>LKGT01011917.1_pt2 | contig 11177 bp, 13 predicted proteins | sample 503861 | NCBI WGS metagenome assembly LKGT01 (sample SAMN04113194, study PRJNA297058) | marine sediment metagenome | biome: marine benthic biome; feature: marine benthic feature; material: marine sediment; isolation source: sediment sample collected at the water-sediment interface from the South......
TRCNCGANNTMWWMCSMTCNGCAGACAATTACATCTACAAGTCCACTCATGATATCTCTGCCCTCRACATTTCCAACGAAATTCAAGTTRCTTTCAGCAAGAAGTWTATTTCCTTCTTTGTGAATTTCTCTACCCTTTGTCGCTTCCTCACCAATATTAAGTAAACCTACYTTGGGTTCAGCRRTATGATAAACATTTTTCATATAAATATCACCCATTACGCCAAACTGTAACAGGTRAATCGGTTTGCATTCCAAATTGGCACCGACATCAATSAGTAAMGTCRCCCCCTGTCCATRRGGGATRAGWGAGCCGATGGCAGGACGCCTRACTCCTTTTATCCTACCCAARCWAAARAAAGCTGAGGCCATCGAAGCRCCGGTATGACCTGCAGTTACAACGGCATCSACCTTRCCCTGTKTGTGCAACTCCATCGCAACAACAACAGAAGCATCAGGTTTTTTTTTCAAAGCARCGGTAGGAGAYTCACYCATCTCGATTTTTTGAGATGCATGAATAATTGATATTGGATATTCTTGGATTCTAAAATGTCTGGAAAGAATTGAACTTATTGTGGATTCGTCTCCAACAAATACGACCTCATATTCGCCTTTCCCAGACTTCGCGGCTTCAACGCCTCCATGGATGATAGCTTCGGGGGCATAGTCCCCGCCCATAGCGTCAATAGCGATCTTCATTATTTCTTAAGTTATTGTGGTTAGCCCCCCCCATAGACATTAACCTCAATCTCCACTCTACAAGATTAAACTTCTTTTGGAACAAAGACAGAGCGCCCATTATAATAGCCGCAATTTGGGCAAGCATGGTGCGGCAGTTTTGGTTGATGACAGTTAGAGCATTCTGCTACATTCGGCGCAGTCAGTTTCCAATGCGTTTTTCTTTTGTCTCTCCGTGATTTCGAATGTCTTCTTTTGGGTAATGGCAACTGTTTCTCCTTATTTAACGCAATTTACACCTGGTGATTCGTTTCTTAATTTTTCTAAGCCCGCCCATCTTGGATCAACTGCAGTTTTTTTGCAATTACATTTCGCTTCATTCAAATTTATACCGCAAGTCAAACACAAACCCTTGCAATCATCCGAACACACAATTTTCATCGGGATGGTTAAAAGCAGGTTCTCTTTTAGTCCATAGGTCAGGTCTATTGGGATTCCCGGCTTGAGTAACTGAACGACTTGCTCGTCATCGTATTTAACAGTCTCTTTATCTGAAGTATAAAATATAGAAAATTCATCTTCTAAAACATCGGCAAAATCGACCAAGCAACTATCACAAACAAAACGAACCCGAGTCCTTGCCTTGGAAGTTATATAAACGTTTTTCTCGCCTTTATTTACGGTACATTTTAAAGCTATTTCTGTAATAGAAAAATTTTGTTTTTCCAGATCCAACTCAGAGCTATCTAAGTCGAATTCAAAGATATGGACGCCGTTGTTTAAGCTGTGAACGTTTATTTTCATACATTCAAGGTCTGCAAGTAAGACGATTAATGTAAGATTTCTTTCGCCAAGAGTCAAGAAAAAATTGGGTGAGCTAATTAAGCTGGACTATTCTCAACAAGTTCCTTTTCAGAAAAGAAGAAGCCGATTTCAAGTTTTCCATTTTCAACAGAATCAGAGCCGTGGACAATGTTGTTTTGCTTACTTTCGGCAAAATCCCGGCGGATACTGCCTTGCTCAGCTTCTACCGGATCGGTTGCGCCTATAAGTTTTCTGAAATCAGCGACTGAATTTTCTTTGGCCAGAGCCATCGGGACACATTTTCCTGAACTCATGAACTGCACTAAATCCTGAAAAAACGGTCTCTCCTTATGTACTGCATAAAACTCACTGGCGGTTTCTTTTGTTAAGCGAACCATCTTCATTGCAAGAATCTTAAAGCCTGCTGCTTCAATTCTATCTACTACTTTACCTATTTTATTTGCTCCCACACAATCTGGTTTTAAAATTGCTAACGTTAGCTCCAACTTGTTCTCCTTACGTTAAAAATTGAAAATTCCAATCCTGAAATAAGTTGATAAAATATTGTTTAGTTTAAAGCTCTCTGCATCGTTGCACCGATATCTGCCGGGGTGTCAGCCACATGAACGCCGGCGTTCCGCAAAATCTCTGTTTTTTCAGTTGCGGTCCCTTCGCTTCCCGAAATAATTGCGCCGGCGTGTCCCATCCTTCTTCCTGGAGGCGCCGTTCGACCGGCTACAAAAGCAACTACCGGTTTGTCCAGATTTTCCTTTATATAAGCAGCGGCCTCTTGCTCAGCCGTTCCGCCAATCTCACCAATCATAACAATCGCTTCAGTATCAGTATCACTTTTGAAGACTTTAAGCGCATCGGTAAACGTTGTACCAATAATCGGATCGCCGCCAATTCCGATGCAAGTTGATTGACCGATTCCTAAGTCGCTAAGCTGCTTCACAGCTTCATAGGTGAGTGTGCCACTTCGAGAAATAAGACCAACCTTGCCGGGTTTATGAATAAAACCGGGCATGATTCCGATTTTGCATTTTCCCGGTGAAATAACCCCGGGACAATTCGGGCCGATGAGGCGAGTGCTGCGATCTTTTAAATATGCGTGGACTTTTAACATATCTAAAGTTGGAATACCTTCTGTGATGCAAACCACCAAAATAATTCCGGCATCTGCGGACTCCATAATTGCATCAGCGGCAAATGGCGGCGGTACAAAAATAGCAGATGCATGCCCCTGTCTCTGCAACTGCTTCATTTAAAGTATTAAAAACAGGCACCTGGTCATCGAACTTTTGGCCGCCTTTACCCGGCGTGACACCGGCAACAACATTTGTCCCGTATTCAATCATCTGGCGAGTATGAAATGACCCTTCACCTCCAGTTATCCCCTGAACAACAACTCGAGTGTTTTCATCAACTAATATGCTCAATTTAGTTCTCCTTCGCGATTTTATAAAAACTTCGTCCTTAAGTAATAATCAAGTGATTGCTGCAACTATTTTTTCAGCAGCCTCCTGAAAACTTCGTCCAACCTCGAAAGATAAGTCAGACTCTTCCAAGAGTTTTGCGGCTTCTTCCGCGTTTGTGCCTTCCAGTCTAACCACTACTGGCACCTTAATATCTATTTTCGAAGCTGCCTCAATGACGCCCTTAGCAACACGATCGCAGCGCACAATGCCGCCAAAAATATTAATCAAAACCGCCTTGACATTTTTGTCGGACAACAAAATTTTGAAGCCATTTTCCACGGTTTCGGCGCTTGCGCCGCCGCCAACGTCTAAAAAATTAGCCGGTTCAGAGCCGGCAATTTTTATCATATCCATAGTCGCCATTGCCAGGCCTGCGCCATTTACCATGCAGCCCACAACACCGTCCAGCTTAATATAGTTTAAGCCATATTTAGATGCTTCAACTTCCAGCGGTTCTTCCTCATGCAAGTCCCGTAGTTCAGCAAAATCTTTATGACGGTACAAAGCATTATCATCGAAATTTATTTTTGCATCTAAGGCGAGCACATTGCCATCTTTGGTGACAACAAGCGGATTAATTTCCGCCATTGAACAGTCCGACTCCATAAATGCTTTGTACAACGCACTGAAAAACTTTAAAGCATTCTTTACCTGTTCGCCTTTCAAGCCTAAACCGAACGCTAACTTTCTCGCTTGAAAAGGCTGCAACCCGGCCGCAAGATCGATGTGTTCTTTTATAATTTTTTCCGGAGTTTCGCTGGCCACCTTTTCAATTTCTACACCGCCTTCGGTACTGGCCATAAAAACCAGTTGGCTTTGGGCACGGTCTAAAACGATTCCCAAATAAAACTCGCGTTCGATATCCAACCCTTCTTCAATCAAGACCTTACGGACTTCTTTGCCTTCCGGCCCGGTTTGATGGGTGACGAGATTCATGCCGATCATTTCCGTGGCGAAAGCTTCGGCCTCGTCAGCGTTTTTGGCAATTTTTAYRCCGCCCCCTTTGCCGCGACCGCCCGCGTGTATTTGGGCTTTTACAACTACWGTCCCCCCTAATTCAGYRGCAAACTTTTTGGYATCGGCYGCTGTTTCCGCCAGATGGCCGCGAGGCACCTCAACGCCAAAATTCTTYAAKATTGCCTTTGCCTGATATTCGTGAATTTTCAAATTTACCTCCCKTACATTAGGATATTMAAAAWTTNTTTGAAACAATTCTTAATAATAATCGACAAAAGCGGCTANAAATTTATTTAATKTCTCKGCTTAAGCGACAATCTTTGTTCCCGTTTTTCCTTCAGCAGCATCCGTCATTTTCYCAATTGARCTAATAACCACTTCTYTGCCACCTYCTTCGATAAAATTGATAGCCGCTTGAATCTTCGGCCCCATACTGCCTTCCGGAAAYTGGCCATCCTYCAGATACTGTCTGGCTTSTTGGACTGTCATTTTATCCAGTTGAATTTCATCCKGTTTGCGAAAGTTTAAAGCAACTTTTTCAACAGCGGTTAAAATATATAACTCCTCGGCCTTAATATTTCGTGCCAGGATCGCCGCTGCCAAATCTTTGTCAATAACCGCATCGACGCCTTCATAAGTCCCATCCTTTTCAACATAAACCGGAATCCCGCCACCGCCACTGCAGATTAAAATGGTGCCGTTTTCAACCAAATGTTTGATGGTTTCTTTCTCAACAATTTCAATTGGAACAGGAGATGGAACAACCCTGCGGTAACCTCTGCCGGGATCCTCTTTTATAATCCAGCCGCGCTTCTGTGTAACTTCATCTATTTCCGTCTCTTTTATATAAGGGCCGACGAACTTGGCCGGCTCTAAAATAGAAGGATCATCCTTATCTACAATTACCTGGGTCAAAATTGTGGAGACTTCGCGTTTAATTCCGGCAAGATGCAGTTTATTTTGTAATGTCTGCTGGATCATATAGCCCATGCCGCCTTGTAAATCCGCAACAATGACGCCCAGAGGCAGCGGTGGAACCAAATGCCGACTTTCCTCAACCCGAATCAGGTTGTTTCCAACTTGCGGGCCATTGCCGTGCGTGATTGCCAGGCGGTAACCTTTTTTTATAAGGTGAAGAACACCCAGGAGACTCCGGCGCGTATTTTCAAATTGCTGCGCTATGTTTCCTTCCTCGAATTCCCGTGTAATGGAATTTCCCCCAAGYGCRACCACCGCAATTRTGCCGMTMTTTGAATCATCCACCRTCATRCTAGGCTCTATGCAAACTTTTGGAGGACGTCCTCCAGATTCGGTTTACCAACYTCYTGAAGATCGTAGGTSACRCGAACCGCGGGTTTGTTTATRYTRATCAAYTTCCTSAGATCAATCGGYGTACCGATRATRACSACSTCACARTCWGYRTTATTAATTGTCSTYTCCAGATCCTTCATTTGCGCAGAAYCGTATCCCATKGCRGGCAAAACYCTACCAACYTCRGGATAAAKTTCAAATGTYTYCTTTAAAGAACCTGCAAGAAATGGCCTKGGGTCGACAATTTYCGCAGCRCCRAACTTYTKCGCYGCRACCACRGCTGCWCCRAACTTCATTYCRCCGTGGGTGAGRGTCGGCCCGTCTTCGACAGCTAAAACTTTTTTACCTCTAATAATAGACGAGTCTTCRACRGARATWGGAGACACTGCATCAATTACRRTTGCTTTRYCATTTAGCTTAAGCRCATTTTCCCGCACTTTCTCAATATCTTCCAGCTTCGCACTTCCCTCTTTATTAATAACTACCACATCAGCCATGCGCAAATTGGTCTCACCGGGATAGTATCTCAGCTCATGCCCGGGCCGAAGTGGATCCGTGACAACAATATGCATGTCAGGTTTAAAAAAAGGTGTATCATTGTTGCCGCCATCCCAGATGACAACATCTGCCTCTGCTTGTGCCTGGGATAAAATCTCCCCATAATCTATTCCTGAGTAAACGATTGATCCCATTGCCAGGTGCGGTTCATACTCTTCCCGTTCTTCAATTGTGCAGTCGTGTTTTTCCAAATCGTCATAATTCGCGAACCTTTGGCACTTTTGCGCGACCAAATTCCCGTAAGGCATCGGATGGCGTACAATGACTAATTTCTTACCCATTTCTTTTAGAACCGATGCTACTTTCCGAGTGGTCTGACTTTTACCACAACCGGTTCTTACTGCACAAATTGCAACCACGGGCTTTTTGCTTTTTATCATCGTGTTTTGCGCATTTAGCAAAACAAAGGATGCGCCGGCTGCATTGACTGAAGCAGCACGGTGCATAACATATTCGTGGGAAACATCGCTATATGAAAATACCACTTCATCGATTTGCTTCTCTTTAATCAAGCATTCCAGTCCATCCTCGTGATGAATTGGAATGCCATCGGGATACAGGCTGCCTGCTAACTCAGCAGGATACGTTCTACCTTCGATATCCGGAATTTGAGTGGCTGTAAAAGCCACAAGCTTGTACTTCTCATTATCCTTATATAATAAATTGAAATTATGAAAATCTCTACCAGCTGCTCCCATTATGAGAACTTTCGTTTGCTGCATAAAGCCTCCGGTTGTTTAGTCAACTGATTCTCAAATAATTCGGGGAGAATATACCACAATAAAAATCAATTTGCAAGGTCTTTTTAGGCACAAAATCTTAATTAGAAGCATCACTTTGCCTAGCTTTTCTTCCCCGGAATCAGGTAAATTCTATACAAAAATACATATCATCGAAAAAAGCAATTATTTATCTCAAAACGTTAATAATTATTGAAATGTTGTATCATTTTGCGAAAAATATGTACCGTTTTCGGTCAGTTGCCCGATTTCTAACCGTATAAATCTATCTTGAGATAAACAGTATTACCGCAATGTATATAAACGAAACATTATTTCTTTACAAAAATTGCATTTTCCGTCCGCTATTAACTTATTTAAATCGTTAAAGATACCGATATCTTTCCAGAAACAACAATTGCTTTAAAACAGGAAACATGACAAAAAGTGTCTATAAATGGCACAGATGTTGCGAAAAGAACCCACAGATTTCATAATTGAAATTCAAATCACACATCATGGTGTAAAGCAATCGTCTCACACCGGGATCACCGGATTGCCCTAAACAAGATTTCAAAGGAAGAGTTTAGAGACATTGAATACAAGTTTTGACAAGACAACGTCTCTCGGTGTGAGACCTGAATTAATGGAATAATTCAAATTCTGAAAGTGAAATAAGAATTAAATAGTAACATAATTCTTTGGAGGCCAAACCTATGGAAAAGGTAGAAAAAGCTAACATCGTATTTTTTGACAAATCCTTGCTCAACGGCGGCAGAGTTGTAGATGAAATCTTGGAACGAGAAGGCTACGTGCCGAATCATTTCGAGACTCTTCGGAATGCTCTGGAAGTGACAATGCGTACAAAACCTTCGGTTATTATCATCGATCTTGATGAATTTGGAGATAATGCCTGGTCAACCTGTCTGGAACTAAAAGATGACATTGCAACACGCGGAACCGGTATTATCTTGGTTTCATCGACTGATGATGAATCTGTGAAAATCAAAGGTTTTGAGATTGGCGCTGATGATTTCGTTAGCAAGCCTTACAGCAAACGCGAACTCGTTGCCAGAATCAAAGCGCTTGGCCGAAGACTAAATGTAAGCGAAGGAAAAAAGATAAAAGTCAAAGATATCGAAATCAACCTTGATGAGCATCGTGTAAGTAAAGGCGGTAAGCAAATCGATTTAACTTACATTCAATTTAAACTGCTTTATCTCCTGGCATCTCGCAGAATGAATGTATTTTCACGGAAAGAAATTCTCGATAGAGTATGGGGAAAGAAGGTCTACGTCACCAACAGAACAGTGGATGTTCATATCAAAAGGTTACGTGAGAAACTGGGTGAATACAAATACCCGTCTCAATACATTGAAACAATACATGGTACAGGATATCGCTTCCTCTAATATATCATTTTTTCCTCCCTCCGGGCCCCTGGCGTATGCTGGGGGCTTTTTTATTTTCCCAAAGCCAGCTGAACTGCTTTTTCTGCTAAAATTTCAATCGAATCAAAAACGGGTACACTTAACAAAAGATCTTTTGCAATAAGGGAGAGTTCAGTACACCCTAATATTAATCCCTGAACGCCTGTATCGATTAGATCATTTGCCAACGACTGAACAATGGCGGTATCGTTGGAATGGTTTTTTAATTCGTGGATGGCGTTTTGCAAGTTACCTTGCTGGCCTTCGTCCGGTGTTATCAACTCAATACTATTTTTTAGCAGCGCATTGTGATAGAGACAGGATTTTATGGTGCCGACAGTGGAAAGTAGTCCAACCTGTCTAAGATCCGGGAGTTCGTTTAAAATTCGATCAACAACGACTTCAATCAGATTGACAATCGGCACATTCGAGCCCTTTTGCATTTCATCATAATAAACATGAACCGTATTGCACGGAATGCAAATAAAATCTACTGATGCTCTTCGAAGAAGTGCAATCGAATCTTTAAGGGCAGGAATCGGGCTTTCTCCCCCCTCCAAGATGGCCTGGGTCCGATCAGGAATTTGAGGATTGTTATAAATAATTACCGGGATGTGTTCTTGATCGGATTGGGCCGGGGTTAGCGCAATGACTCTTTGAAAAAACAGCGCTGTTGCATCAGGTCCCATTCCGCCAAGGACACCGATGGTTTTTGGTGGCATGGTTTTTCTAAACTACTAAACTGTGAAGATTTTCGAGATGAAAACTTATTTCATTATAATTAGCACCGCGCCTTTGTCGACTGAATCTCCTTCATTTATTAAGATCTTTCCCACGGTGCCGTCGCCATTCGCGCGAATTTCATTTTCCATTTTCATGGCCTCAATGATAACCAGTCCGTCACCTTTTTTGACCGGCTGATTTTCCTTTACAAAAAGTTTTATAATTAAGCCGGGCATCGGTGCTTTAATTGCGGTCAGCCCTTGAGGCTTAGCACCGGATTTGATTAATCCGCGGATAAAGCGCGTCTTCTCATCTTCTAATTCAACAAAAAACTTGTGACCATCGACGGAAACCCAATGCCCGTTGTCTGCCTCCTCGAAAAACAATTGATGAGAGCGATTGTCTATGATTAAGGAAAAAAGATTGTCTGAGCCAATTCTATCAAGTTCAGCATGGTGGGGTTTGCCGTTTACAATAAGAGAGAGTCCGCCATCCGATTCAACAACTTCAACTTGCAGTTCCCTGCCCGATACTTTAGTAAAATATTTCATTTTAAAAAAATGGCTGAGGGTTAATCTATATAGCAATGTTTTTTAAGAAATTCTTGGGTAATTTCAGGAAGGGTGAGTCCACTTAGTTCGCTTAAATCAAACCAGCCGGCATCGAGCACATCAGAGGAAGGCGATAGTGTGCCACCAATTTGTTCAGCTTGAAAGTCGACTAAAAGATAATGGTATTTAACCTGATCGTCTTCATCTCTTTCAATGTAATCAATCACATCGATGATTTTTTGGGGCTCAATTTTGATACCGCACTCTTCGCGAATTTCTCGTTTCAGAGCCTGATCAAGACTTTCGCCTAATTCCACCATCCCACCAGGCAAAGTCCAAAACCGGGCTTTTGGTTCAAACTTCCTTTTAACCAGGAGAATCTTGTCATTTTTAAGAATAACAGCTCCAACACCCAGCAGCGGTTGATGTGGGTATTTTCTCGTAATCAAAACTTATCGAATCAGGCTAATTCCAGTCTTCTTCAAAATTAACATCCTCCTCCTCGCCATTATCCTCGGTTTCATTGAGGTCCTCCTCGTGTTCATCATCCCATTCATCGTCTTCTTCCCAATCTTCAATATCATCGTCGGGATTGTATCCAGATAGTCTTATTTTTAGTGTTTCATTTTTGTTGATACCCTTGCTGTTCATCAAATCCTCCNAAATGATTTATTGAYNCAAAAGCATCCAAATAAAAAATACTTGTYGAAATCCAWTAATTATATTTCGTCAAAAGRTCATCCTTAAGCTGATGGATTGCCCTCATTGCYTGGGTTGCTTGCTCCTGGWGTTTAKCACGGTTTTTAAATTAGCGKTCACTTTTTTAANATCGGATTTCTTTGCCTACATTTGCGGTAACCTTAACAAATCGAGGGMANTTTGACTCCCGGCGGCAGGACTTCTCTTGTCCCTGCGACAGCTATTGRAACAACCGGACAATCTGCTTCCTGGGCTAACCGCACGAAACCTGTACGRGCACGAGGCGGATTTCCTGGATCATATTTTCTTGTTCCTTCCSGCRCCATAAAAACGACACGTCCCTTTTTYAATAGACTTAATGCCCRCTTNNAAGATTCATCATCGCTTTCATTTCTAACAKGTCAACTGCATTTAACCACCAACCCAATACAGGAACAGAAAACAACGAATGCTTCACCATTGTTGCTGCCCGGTGTTTAAAAGCTAACGTTAAAGCAGCCGGTATCTCAAATAAACTGCTGTGATTAATAATACCGATGAATGGACCATTTTTCGGTATATTTTCTCTGTTGTAGCACTTTCCGCGAAAAAATATTTTTGTAATAAATTTAGAAATATGAAATGAAGTCCAATATACCATTGCTGTTCTGATTTTTTCTCAAAAAATAATGTATTAGTCATAGAAAAGCAAGTCTTTTTTAGGTTTGAAATCTGGAAACAAAAAGCAGGTATTCTGATTTCTAATCTACCATTATTATTACGTTTAAACATAAAGTTTTTCAGAGTGAATAAACGCTTCGACAGCAGGCGGAACCCAATATTCAATTGAGCGTTTTTCCTCGACTAAGGAACGAATTCGGGTAGAGGAAATATCTAATAATGGCGTGTTTTTTAAGTAGAGCGTTTGTTCCCGATATTCTTTTGGAGCCCTCTCAAAATCATCAGCGTTTCTTGGAAAAACCACAAGGTTACATAAGTCAAAAATTTTACCCGGATCTTTCCAATTCGGAAAATCTACAAAATTATCAGAACCAATTATCCAAAAAAGATTTTGTTTATCCATTTCGAGCTGCTTTTTAAGCTCCCCGATAGTGTCAACACTAAAAGATGTTCCTTCCGTCTTAATTTCAAAATCAGAGCATTCAAATACAGGATTGTCTGAGATAGCAAGTTGAACCATTCGAAGACGATGCTCAGGCTTTGCATAGACTTTTTTATGTGGAGGGCTTGCGGAAGGAATGAAAATTATTTTTTGAAGGTCTAACTCTTC